>Ga0335074_10010989_pt1 | contig 12660 bp, 11 predicted proteins | sample Lox_Sample_23_FD_206715 | JGI IMG/M metagenome (GOLD analysis project Ga0335074, IMG submission 206715) | Soil microbial communities from Loxahatchee National Wildlife Refuge, Florida, United States - Lox_Sample_2.3 | ecosystem: Environmental > Terrestrial > Soil > Wetlands | place: USA...
ACTGAGCCTCTGTTGGAGGTAGCGGGTAATAGCCCATCTTGAGACGGGCGGCGCTGCGGGCCATGGTCGCCTCCTCTCCGTGAATACTGGTGGTGTGACTTAAAGCATAAGTTTGCCGTTTGGCAACGTTATGCTTTAAATGACCTTGATTTTCTGATTGATTGTGTCTTGAATGGCTGCCGTGGGCATTCGCAGAACCTTGCGCCCCTCTCGAATAGTCGAAAAGTCGATGTTCCTCGTGTGGCGGAGCTTCGCGCCAGGTTGTACTCGCGGCAAAGTTATGCTTTAGACTGCAGAACCGCTGCGACTCTACTCTCTCGAAGAATGAATAGTTTGGGCACGCGCAGGCGGCAACATTATGCTTTCAGCGCGGCAAAGATATGCTTCAAAATGACAGGTGGTGGTGATGTGCTTTAAGGCATAGCTTTGCCGCTTGGCAGGGTTATGGTTTAAATGACATCTATTGTTTGCCCCAGTCAGAGGGATCTCGTCGTGCGCATCGCTGCTGTCTACGACATTCATGCCAATCTTCCCGCTCTTGAGGCGGTACTCGACGAGATCCGTCAAGCCCAAGTCGACCGTGTCGTCGTTGGTGGTGATGTTCTTCCTGGGCCGTTGCCACGTGAAACCATTCAATGTCTGCTCGACCTCGACATTCCTACGCAATTCATCCACGGCAACGGCGATCGCGAGGTGCTGGCGCGCATGTTAGGTGTCGAGACCGACTGGTACCGCACTGCATCTGAACAGTGGCGGGAGCCGGTTCGTTGGACTGCGCAACAACTGGACAGACAGCATCGGCAACTTTTAGAGGGCTGGCCACCGACCTGCCGTATCACGATTCCCGGCCTCGGCGGAGTGTTGTTTTGCCACGCTACACCGCGCAACGACACTGAAATCTTCACGAGCCTTACGCCCGATGACCGCCTATTACCTATATTCGGACGGCTCGACGTTTCCTTAGTCATCTGTGGTCATACCCATATGCAGTTTGATCGGATGATTGGAACGACTCGAGTCGTGAACGCTGGAAGCGTCGGTATGCCGTTCGGAGAGCCCGGCGCCAATTGGCTGTTGCTCGATCCCGATATTCAACTCCGGCATACCCGCTACGATCTTGCTCGAGCTGCCGAACGCATTCGCAGCACGTCATACCCACAGGCCGAGGAATTTGCCTCGCGCGACGTCCTGCATCCCCCCTCCGAGGAAGATACGCTCGCGGCGTTCACACGGGCCGAGTTGAAATAGGACTTCAACATGGTGAGGCGCTCGTGCCTCCTCGACTTTCCGCTTTTGCGGCGACATTATGCATTAAGCCTCAGGAGCGACAGGCATGCCCTTCGACGCAAAATGAGTCATCTGTGGAGTGACGGCACCGCAACGTTCAGCCCTCGACTCGGCAAAGATATGCTTTCAAAGCGCACGGAAAGAGAGAAAGTGTGCGTTCCTTGAACCACAAAAGTGGAATGGGCACCCACGCCACTATGCGCCCCGGCCAGATTGCTCGGAGTCGCTCTCAGCCGCAACCAGGGACGGTTCGATCCAGATCACTTTCCGCAGTGAATACCGCTCTCCCCATGCTTGGGCACGCCAATGGCCACGGCGCCAATACATACGTGGCGAAACTCCCCCGCCTTCCCCCGGATGGCCAGCCGGCCGATAGGTTCTCCCGATGATGTTTGGAGTCCAGAATTCCCCTCCACCCTTTGTGCGCTTGCCCGTGAATCCTCCAAAAGCGATTATCTGCGGGCGTTCAAGCATGACGAGCAGGACTCCGAGGCTCAGGCTGATGGCGGATTGGAGAATGGCCTCGTCATCTTGATTCAGAAGCTCCGTCGTCACTCCGCGATATCGGGTACCCGACCCGCTCAGGTCCACTGCCTGAATTGTTGGCGTCACGCTTTCGGTCAGCCCTTGCATGAGAGAGCCCAGCGATCCATCCAGTCCCGCACGGAAGAAGATCTTGTCTTCCTCTATCTCAAAGGTGCGTCGAGGAATCAGGGGATGGCGATAAATCGTCCCCCCACGGAGGCGCGAATACCAGAGGAAACCGCACTCGCCTTCAGTTGTATGCTTCAACGCACCCCTGGGGAAGACGAATGCCACCGCTTCGAACGGGAGGTGCATGTCCTTCCAGGCGACGGGCTCTGGCGGTTGGGTCTGCGCGACAGCTTCGAGCAGACTCCGGGCTACGAAGAATGTTGGTACTTGAAGTGACACGAGGAGCGAAGCCGCAACGAGCGCATGCTGATCTGGAAGCCCCAACGTTCTTAGGTTGCCGTCGACCTTCTGCGGCGAAAGAAGCAGTGCTCCCAGAAGATCAGTCGCCAGTTCTTTCGGTGAGTGATAGGCCCCGACCCCCTCGTACACGCGCGGATAAACAAGCTTCCACTCCCGTGGATACCGCGCCTCTGCTTTCGCTGCGACCTCGAGTACATGGCTGGTTATTGTTCGAACTCCGAAGGGCGCACTGTGTATCTTCTACCAAGGGAACGCGCGATTCGAATTTTCGCGACGAACTCGCCCTACGTTCCACGACGTAAGCTCCCGCGATGGCCCAGATGGTGCGCCCCGACTAACGAGTCAGATGCGGCGCAACAAGGGTGACGAACTCGCGCGGCGTGATGATCTTCGTATTTTTCCAGAACAGCGGAAAGTGCCTGCGATTGCCTGTGACCAGATAATCGGCACGCGCCGCATCGGCACACTCAACAAAGATGTTGTCGTCCGGATCACTCGTCACCTCGATATGGCGCGAAGGCGAAACCAGATAGCCGCGGTTCTTAATGAGCTGAAGCAGTTGCAGCCGCAATCCCTTACGAATCGATAGTTCGGGCCGGGACAAGACGTCTGCGTATTCTTCGAGGATCGGCGGGGAAACATAGAGTCGCGCCGGTTTTGTGATCGCGAGCAGAAACGTGGTGCGCTGAAGTCCCTCGGATTTGAGCGCCGCCGAGACCAGAACGTTTGTGTCGATGACGAGGCGCAAAGCGAGCATCAGTGCTTCTTTTCGGATCTTGCCGCCTTGATCGCCTGATCGATCTGCCGCGAAGTCAAGTTGCTGGTTCTGTTCTTCTTAGCCTCTTCGCCGATCAACTTGAGCACTTCCGGTTCCGGTGCGGCAAGCTTCACGTAATCGCGGATATTGACAAGAACGGCGGCCGGGGCGCCACGCTTCTCGATGACCAACGAACGCTGTTCGACGTCCAGGCGACGTAGAATCTTCCCAAGGTTGGTGCGCAGCATCAGGGCTGAGACTACGATCGCGCCCTCTCTTTTTTCGGTTGCGGTCGGCATGAACTCTCCATTTCCCTTGAATCAACTGTACAGTTACAAATGACGCCAGTCAAACTTGATATTGGATGTTTGCTTAACGTCACAGGCTCCTGGAGGTACGTTGAGACACGGTCTTACCCCGGATGGGCCGTCGAGGTCGATACGATCCACAGATGAGCGGATTGAAAGCGATTGGAGATCCTGAATCATATGAACAGGCCCGAACTCGCGCAAAGAGAAGCCAATCTCATGGCGGCCATCGAGGCTAAACTCCCTGAGTTTGCAAGGGCATGTCGTGAAGACGACATACCGACCATCGTCCTGCACCAGGATGCATTTGCCGCGGACTATCAGGAGGAGGAATATCGTCTTCTCGGCATGGCCATCAAGTTCGCAGGCGTTTACGGCAGAGATGTTCTCGTCAGTGGAACCAACCGGGGGACTTTCGTTCAGGACGACACGATCCATTAAGTCGGAAGTCTCGCCAGAAGCGATCAGATCCCAAAATGCTCAAATCAGGGATCAGAGTTACGCTCCTATTGCCCTCACCTGCGAAAACCTGGTCGGGCGTTGACCTTGCGCCGGAGGGTCTGGGCTGCCGTTGAGAACTCCTTCGAGGCGCATGACCTTGCCACTTCCGCAGAGGGTGCACTCAGGCGGGCGCGAGTTCGAGACCATCAGGCAGTCACGACAGAAGACCGCATGTTTAACCGGTATTGCGCAGACACATCTTTCAGGGGGGAGCTCGAACAACTTCGCCATTGGGATTTTGCGCCTCCTTTTTTACGGCCACCGTTCGTGACATCTGGTCGCCACTCTGGCAGACACACTCTGCTTCCATCAGCCGATGAATCCTGAACCGATCGACGCCGGCAGCCTTGATGATGAGTTCTATGTGGCCTTCACAGAGGACTTCCGTGCCGATCAACCACGCCGCCGCACTGCGGCAAATGGAGCACTCGGTGACTCTCATTGGGTTGACCTCGCTAAAACGAAGACGTGACGGACAGTTCAAAACTCCTGTCCATCCGCGTTTTCTTGAATGCCGATTTCGTGAATTGAACTCCCGTCCGGGGTGGGTCGTACTGAGATGCAGCCACTTTAGGGAGACCAGAAATGAATCGGGAACTGGCTTTGAAGGTCGTTTTGGCGGTTGTGGGATTACTCTTTTTGGCTTCGGGTTATCTCCTGGTCCTGTATATCCGGCAGGAACCTGCGCTGGCCATGATGCTGAGCCTTTACGTTACCCTCGGCATCTTTTTGCTTTTGGCCATCCGCAATCCTGCGGCTCATCGCAGCCTGATCGCCTTCACCGCCTGGTCCAGCATCGCTCACGCCGCACTGATGGGCTTTCAGGCCTGGCGTAACATGATTCAGCGGGGCGAGTTGGTCGGCGTGGCGACCCTCGCTGTGATCGGCGTGGCGTTGATCGCGCTCGCACCCTCTAAGCGCGGAGGCAACCGCAGCACTTAAGCGGCGGGGTTTCTCGATTGCGCCTCATTCATTTTTTCGACGAGCTTTGCCAGGGTCCCGAAGTTCTGGATTTCGTCCAGTCGCCGGATACCCACATCGTCAAGAATCCCGTAGAACTCGGTTTCGGCGATCTCGGCCGCCACGCGACGTACCTGCGTCATGCCTCGGACGCCGCTCTCCATCCACTTCAGGACCTCCTGCTGGACGTGCTGATTGGGAATATCCCGCGCGGATCGCACCCGCGCCACGGAGCCCAAAATGTTGGTGTAGAGCATCTGCCCAAGGTCCCGACGGCACCCCTCGATTTTGCCGGTGATGCCCGCGTCGAGCGGACCCTTTTGTACTGAAGCCGTCCCGTTGCTATTCTCCTTCCGGGCTGTTCCGTTCTGGACGGGTGCCCGCCGCTCGCACTCCGGCAGCGCCCAGGACGGAAGCGCCGGGATTTCGCGCGGGTGCTTGTATTCATCGAGATCCACCCACATCTCGGCAAAGTTGTAGAAATAGCGGCCGAGGCCAAAACACACGCATGCTCGCTTAAAGGCCTGAGCTTCCGCCGACGTCATAGCGTTCTCATCCTCTGCCCACTCTTCGCCACTCCCGCTATGTGTTCCTACGCCTGGGATCGACACAACGCAGGTCACGAGCACCTTTCCGGTCTGGATGGGTTTGTCCTTCTTCATTCGGGTGATCGGCGAAACGGTGTGAACCGAGTATTCCCGCGTCCAGCCACCCGCCGTGAAGATGTGGTTCAGGCGGTCCGTATAGGCCCGCTGATCGGCATAAGGCGTCACACGGCCCTTGCGGCCGTCTCGCGAAGTGGCGGCAACCAGCCACTTCACGTCTTTCGAGGCAAAGGGCTCCTCCAGACGCGTCAGGGCGTTTGCGGCATTCAGTGAATTTTCCATGGCGAAACCTCTTCGATTGAGATAAGCGTGTTTTGGGACAAACGGCCTCCTATGGACACTGCATAGGACCGTGTGATAGGTTCTATGCAATGTCCATAGGAGCGACCAATGAGTGACAGAAAATCGGAAGTTCTTCAGGGAACGCTGGACCTGATGGTGCTGAAGACGCTCTACGCAATGGGCCCGCTGCACGGCTTTGGGATCGCCCGTCGGATCGAACAGGTCAGCGATGGGGTGCTCGATTTGAATGAGGGAACGGTGTACACAGCACTCCTGCGTCTGCAGCAGCAGGGATGGATCACATCCAAATGGGGGACGAGCGAGAACAATCGGCGTGCGCGTTTCTACTCGATCACGAGACAGGGCGCTAAACAACTGGAGCGGGAGACGGAGAACTGGGAGCGTGTCGCGGGCGTAATGGACAGGGTGTTAAAGCTCGAAAGGCAGGGGTGAGCGATGCGGAAATGGCGCATGCTGTGGGCGCGAGTGAAGGGTCAAACAGCACAGGAACGCGAAGACGAAGCCTTTGATGCGGAGATTCGCGAGCACATCTCGCTGCTCCAACGGCGTTACCGGGCGCAAGGGATGAGTGCGCAGGAAGCGGCACAGGCCGCACGGCGGCAGTTCGGAAACGTGACAACACTGAAGGAGCGACAGCGAGAGCAGCGCGGGTTTCTTTCGCCGGCGGAGTGGGCGCGGGATGTGCGCTTCGGTATGCGGATGCTCGCCAGGCGGCCGGCATTGAACGCGGCGATGGTGCTCGCGCTGGCGCTGGGAATTGGGGCGAACACGACGGTATTCAGCATTGTGGACGCGGTCATCTTACGCCCGCTGCCGTTCGCACAGCCACAGCAATTGACCGACGTGCAGTCGAGCGACACTGGCCACCAATATGAGGACAGCGATGTCTCGTACCCCGACTTCTTCGATTGGCGTGCACAGAACCATCGCTTCTCGCACCTTGTGTCGTTCCACGACACCTCGCTGACGCTTACAGGTGTGCAGCGAGCCGTGCATCTGGATGGCGAGGTGGTGAGCTGGGACTTACTGCCATTGTTGGGAGTCGGTCCGGAACTGGGGCGCGGGTTCCGTCCCGAAGAAGAAAAGTTCGGAACACGGGTAGTCCTCATCAGCCATGCGTTGTGGGTATCCCAGTTCGGATTGAACCCGTCGATAATCGGGCGAACGATACACCTGAGCGGCGATGCGTACACGATCGTGGGTGTGATGCCGGCAAACTTCCGGTTTCCCGTAGACGCGCTGCAAAACAGCTTCTGGACGACACTGGCAGTAGATAACGATGGCACTCCGAAAGCGTTGACCGCAAACCGCGGCGCCCATGAGATGAGCGTAATCGGGCGGCTGAAACCGCGCGTGAGTTTAACCCAGGCGAATGACGACATGAACGCGATCGCGGCACGGCTTGCAAAGCAGTATCCGGACACGAATACGCGCCACAGCTCCGTGCGTGTCGAGAGCGAGCTCAAAGCCATGCTGGGCGATACGGGGACGCTTCTGCTGATCGTGTTGGGTGCGGTGGGACTGGTGCTCCTCATTGCGTGCGGGAACGTTGGGAACCTGCTGCTGGTACGGGCAAACGAGCGCGAGCGAGAGATGGCCATGCGTTCCGCTCTCGGCGCGAACCGGACGCGACTGGTGCGGCAGCTGCTGGTGGAGAGCGTGCTGCTGGGCCTCCTTGGCGGCGTGACCGGATGCACTCTGACATTCGTTGCGACGCCAACGATCCTGCGCCTGATCGGCACCAGCGTGCCACGGGCAGCGGATGCAGGAGTGAATCTGCCGGTGCTGGGATTTGCGCTGGCGGTATCGCTTGCTTCGGGCGTCATCTTTGGGCTCGCGCCGGCAGCACGGTTCATGCGGGGTGACCTGTTGTCACCGCTGAAAGAGGGCGGAAGGACCGACACGGGTGGGCAGCATCGGCTGGGTTCGGTGGTGATTGTTGGACAGGTGGCCCTGGGAATCGTGTTGACAGCGGGAGCGGGGCTGTTGGTGACAAGCTTCATTCATCTGACACGTAACAACGAGGGATTCAACTCCGATCACGTATTGACGTTCCTGTTCGAGACGCCTGATTCGCGTTACGGAAATTCGCGAGCGCAGTTCTACCAGGAGTATTTCGAAAAGCTGCGCGCGTTGCCGGGCGTCGAGTCGGCAGGAGGGTCGATGATGCTGCCCATGACTTACAACGGCGCGACCGTGAGCTTTGAGAATCCGGAGCACCCTCTCCCGAAGGGGCAACTGGAGAGCGCCAGCCTGGATCTCGTGTCAACGAGCTATTTCCGGACAATGGAGATTCCGCTTTTGTCCGGACGCGATTTCACCGATGCGGATACAGAGAAGTCGACACAGGTGATGATCGTCAACCGGGCATTTGCGCAGAAGTATTTTCACGGCGAAGACGTGTTGGGAAAGAAGCTGAAGCCAGGCACCAGCAACGGCCCCACGTCCCCTCCGGCATGGCGCACCGTTGTGGGCGTGGTTGGGAATATTCGGACTCGGGCGACCGACCGGCAAATGGATCCGATGTACTATCTCCCTGCGAGCCAACTCCCGAACTGGTGCTGTCTATACTCCGTCGTGCGAACAGGAATGGATCCATTGAGCGTTGAGCCGGAGGTGAGGAACCTCGTGGCATCCATGGATCCGGATATCCCAATTACTGATGTCCGCACAATGCGTGAGCGGATCGGGCTGGAATTGGCGCAGCCGCGGTTTGCCATGGTTCTGCTCAGTGCTTTTGCCGGCCTCGCGCTGGTACTGACCCTGGTGGGCCTGTACGGAGTGATGGCCTATTCGGTTGCGCGGCGTACGCGAGAGATTGGAGTACGGCTGGCGCTCGGGGCGCCGCGGCGAATGGTGCTGCAGATGGTACTGCGCCAGGCCGCGGTTTTGGTGGCGATCGGGATAGCGCTCGGCGTCGTGGCAACATTTGCGTCGGGGCCTATGCTGCGAGCATTTCTGTACGGTACCGGCGCTCGAAATCCTATGGTGATGGCCGTTGTATGCGGGTTAGTGGCGGTAACGGGGTTGCTGGCCGCGTATCTGCCGGCGCGAAGAGCGATGCGAGTGGATCCGTCGGTCGCGTTACGGTACGAGTAGACGTGTATCGTCCTTGTTCCATCCCTGCGCGCTCACCGAGTGCGTCCGCTATTCTTCATGAATCACATCCCAAATGCGCTAGGCATTTCGATGATGCATTAGCCATCCCCTTCGTTTCATTTCAGCGTGGAGCGGAAAAAGTCGCTCGCCATCCGCGCTGTGTCTCGATGGATCGCATTGCGATCTACACCTGGGCCGTCCACACAAAGAAGGGGTACATTCTTGAGACCAGCATCGGTGCAGGAATCGAGAAATACATAATGCCCCACATCCCCGCCAAAAATGTGAAGCCGCGCGCCCGGGATCTCCGCAGCGAAATATTTCGCGCTCGAAGCGATGGGAATATTTTGATCGGATTCGCCCGCGACGATCTCAACAGGAATCGAGATTTTCTTTAAACCGGAGGCAGGGAATGCAGTCCCGAGCGCTGGGGCCATTGCGAAAACAGAACGGACCCGGGAATCACGGAGAGAGTTGCCTGAGCGCTTCAGAACTTCAGGGTGTTCGCGAATGAGCTCACGAAAATCTTTTACTAGGGTCGGAAACTCAGCGGGATCGGCGGGAATATCGCCTACTTGGTTCGTATCGCAGTAATGAACAGAACCTCCCTTATCAGAACTGCCGCATGCTATCTCGATCACTGTATAACCACCAAGGGAAAATCCGGCGGCACCGATACGGTTCGGGTCAATATGAGTTCCGAATTCGGAGTCTTCGAGCATACCCGTAATGACTTCGCTTAAATCGCGGGCACGCTCCCACCGCAGCGCAAACCCTTCGACCGTATATGGCTCAGTTGCGTTGTTACCAAGATGATTAACAGCGGCGGCAATGTAGCCTTGTTTGGCCAAAGCCTCCCCTAACCACGCCGTGCTCAAGCCGCTACCGCCCGTACCGTGCGAAATGACAATAAGAGGGAATCTCGCCGGTGTGACGGGCATTTTCGCGTTGCGCGCTGCGGCTCCGAGATCGAAGATATTGAGACCCGGTATTTCAACCGACTGTTCATGCGCGCTGGCCTCAGCTGGATACCAGATGACCGTGGTCAATGCATGCGTCCGAGCGCCACGCCAGTTGTATGGCCCTTTGGGGACGAAACGGCGGAACGTCATTCCAATTTTGTACGGCGGGGAACCGGCGCTCTGCTGAGCCACAGCCCCGAATTGCGAGAGGGCCAGGCATGGCAGCACGAAAAACATGATCGACCTGCCAAGATAGCGAAGGCAACTTGCGGTGGTGCCGGCTTCGCGGGTTCGCATCAGTGAAAGAATATCAACAGCGTTTGGTTTTGGCGCCTTTAGGAGTTTAAGAATAGTCGCGATGGCGTTTGCGTTCAGTTTTACTTTGCCAAGACCCTCAGACGCAATACGAGCAATGCGGATCTGGGCTGTTTCTCCAAGAACGACCGGAGTCGAGATGGCCTGGCGGTGGACGCTGATCCAACAGTTCCAGAACATCTACTCCGTGCGCAGAACTTCAGCCGGATCGACGAGAGCGGCTCGCCGCGCAGGTAGAAACACGGCCGCAAGCGATACGACAGCCAGCGTCGCGCTGACGCAGCTCAGCGTCATGGGATCCCACGCATTCACGCCGAAGAGCAGGCTGCGCAGCAGTCGCGATGCGATGACCGAACCGATGAGTCCCAAACCCAGGCCGGTTCCAATCAGCCACCCCGCCTGGCGCAGCACAAGAGAATAGATCGCGGTGCGCTGGGCACCCAGCGCGATACGCACACCGATTTCGCGGCGACGCTGGCGTACCGAGTATGCGATCACCCCGTAGAGTCCGACCACGCTCAAAATCAGAGCCGCCGCCGCAAACCCTCCAATCAGCCATGCTGAGAATCGATGCAGAAGCGCTGCCTGCGTGTCATTGATCATGTCGTCGATCGTTGTCTCGTTGGACACGGCGATGCCGTTATTCATCCGGTGTAACGTGGCAGCGACAGAGGACAGGACTGCAACCGGGTCCTGCGCCGTCCGGACCACAAGATGGAATCCGCCGTCGAGGGTCTGTCGGAGAGGAAAATATTCAGCGGGTCCCGCAGGCACATCCAGCGCTCCCTCGTGAACGTCTTCAATTTCACCTACAACCTCCCATACCGATGGGCGTCCGCCTTCGGTATTCGAGAATCTTTGACCGATCGGGTTCTGGTTCGGGAAGTATTTCCGGGCAAGAGAGGTATTGATGATCGCCACGCCGGGCATCGAAGCGTCATCTGCCTCGGTGAAGAGTCTTCCGCGCATCAGCCTGGCGCCGATTGTGGGCAGGTATCCGGGGCTGATGTGGCGTTCGTCAACCTCGTTTTCGCCGGCGAGTTTGGGTTTCCCAATCACCTGGATCGAGTCGGTGTTGCAATCGCATTGAACGGGCAGAAGGCTGGTGAATCCTACGGACTGAACTCCGGGTAGTCGCCCAACGCGGCGTGCGATCTCCTGATAGAGTTCGGCGGTTCGTCCGTCGGCACTGGCTGTAGCGGGAAGGGCAACCTCCGCGGTGGCAAGATGGGCGGGGTCGAAGCCCAAAGGGACGTGCAGCAGGCTATAAAGGCTCCTGGCCAGCAATCCCGCGCTGGATAGCAGAATCACAGCAATAACCAGTTCGACGATGACAAGATTCGACCCAACGCGCTGCCAGAACCGGGAGACGGCGCCGCGGTCTCCTTCGGCGAGCGCATTTCTTCCTCTCTGCGCGGACAGCCGGAAGATGGGAGTGGTTGCGATCAGGATTGCTGCGAACGCGCAGATTCCGGCCGCAAAAGCACACGCGTGGAGATTCAGGTGCACTCCCTCCAGAAAGGGCATGTTCGTCGCCATGTCTTTCGGAATCATCCCGCTGAGGAGGCGGATGAGTCCGATTGCCGCCACCAGTCCGCCGACACATCCGAGCACCGCAAGCAGAAAACCTTCGGTGACAAATTGCTGCACCAGACGAGCAGGCGTGGCCCCCAAAGCACCCCTGACAGCGATTTCACGCCGCCGGCTCTCTGATCGGGCAAGCATGAGGCTGGCCACGTTCACGCAGGCGATGAGCAAAAGAAGAACCGCTCCCCCGAGAAGAGTTAGCAGAGCAGGCCGTACGTCGCCCACAATCACTGCAGAGAGCGGGACAACCGATGCGCCTAAATGGAATTGCCGGTTCCCATACTCGCGCTGCAAGCGATCGGCAAGTGAATTCATTTCTGCCAGTGCCGCAGTCCTGCTAACTCCTTTGCGGAGCCGGCCGATTCCCCAGAAGTTATAGAAGCCTCGTGAATGCTCATGGAAACTCAGAGTATTGATGGGCACCCAGAATTCCGCGTTGCCGGCCGGCCCAAAGGAAAATCTACGGGGAAGAACGCCGATAATGGTGAACGCTTTCCCATCGAGGTCGACCACCCGCCCAACGGCGTTACGCTGACCGCCGAAACGGTTGAGCCACGTTCCATAGCTCAGCAACAGGACATTCGGCCCGCCCAGACGGTCTTCGCCAGGATAGAAGTCCCGGCCAAATGCGGGGTGAATACCGAGCGTCCGGAAGAAGCCGCCGCTGACGCGCTCCGCCTGCACCGATTGCGCGCCGGAGGGGGATTGAAGCAGAAAACCTGTGCCAGTGTATACATCGAACGAACTGAAAGATTGATTCGAGCTCTGCCAGTCAAGAAAATCCGGATACGACAGCGGCCAGCGAGGAGTTCCGGGGCTGCTTTCGTTCACAGACATGAGTCGATTGGGATTCGCATAAGGGAGCGGCTCCAGCAAAGCGGCATCGGCGAAAGCGAAGATCGCCACAGCCGAACCGATGCCCAGCGTCAGCACGGAAATCGCAGCCAGGGCAAACCCTGGATTTCCTGCAAGCTGGCGTAAGGCGAACTTCAGATCACGAATCAGATTGTCGAGCCAGAGCA
>Ga0335074_10010990_pt1 | contig 12660 bp, 8 predicted proteins | sample Lox_Sample_23_FD_206715 | JGI IMG/M metagenome (GOLD analysis project Ga0335074, IMG submission 206715) | Soil microbial communities from Loxahatchee National Wildlife Refuge, Florida, United States - Lox_Sample_2.3 | ecosystem: Environmental > Terrestrial > Soil > Wetlands | place: USA: Florida...
GATTCAAAGTACATAGGCTTCCCGGAGGGCGGCTTCCTTCAAGTCGCTGTATCAGAAGCGCCCCCCTCTAGGACCGCGCAGCCGCGCACTGTTACCTGGCGGGGCGCTCCAGATACAGCACTAAGACATATCAGTACTAAAAATTCGAGACGAGATCGATTCCTACCGTTTTTGTTACTCCAGTAGTAACTTCCGAGTAGCCGGTGACCCGACCGGAACTGTGGGGGACGAAGATTTCTCGGCCTGCCACGCTCGATGCGTGCATCGGCGATTTACCATCAATTGACGCACGAAGGAGCGGGATAGCCGATATGGACTTGGAGGTTTTTCGATCCGCCGCGCGGACGTTCAGGCGGTCTCCTACACCGCTTCTAATTGCCGTTGTCACGTTGTCCATTGGCATTGCCGTCAACCTCACGATATTCGCTCTAGTAAACGCGGTGCTGCTGCGGCCGCTTCCGTTTCCGCATTCTTCGGAACTCATTGCTCTCGGCACAGCCACCAAACAGGGCACAGGCCTGCTTTCGTGGCAAGACATCACCAACATTCGTGCATCCACCAAGAGCCTTGCCAACGCCGCCGGTTACCGTAAACGGACGTGGGGTCTTTCCGATCCCACTGGGTCTCCTCTTGAGGTCGTTCTGTCGGGAATGGTCACAACGGAGTTCATGCGGACGCTCGACATAGCCCCCCAGTTCGGAACGGATTTCCAACCGCAGAACGGCTCTGAAGGCAATCAGCAGGTGGTCCTTCTGTCCTATTCCCTATGGCAGAAGAGATATCACGCCGATCTCAACGCGATCGGATCCTCGGTAGAGCTCAATGCCGTACCTTATCGCATCGTCGGAATTCTGCCGGCTGACTTCCGGTTCGAGATGGATGGAGACGTTCCCGATCTCTACATCCCGCTGAGCCACGCGGACTTCTGTTGCGATGCTTCTGCGCGGGCGCTGGAGGGAATTGGTCGAATGATTCCGGGAGTTTCGTTGACCGCCGCAAATGCGGAGTTGGCCTCCTCGGCTCATCATCTTCTTCCGGAGGGTATTACCTTCGGCGCGACACCGCAGGCATCGTTTCTTGCTGGCGATCGCAGGCGACCGTTACTTCTGCTGTGGCTCGCAGCGTCTCTGTTGAGCGCGATTGCCGCATTGAATGCCGGAGCAGTTCTCCTCGCGCATGCATTACGGAATCTTCGGGAATATGCCATCAAGGCAAGTCTTGGCGTCAGCTTTCGTCGATTGCTCGGCGAGCAAGTTGCCCAGGCTTGTCTGCTCACAGGTATCTCAAGCGTGCTGGGTTTGTCATCGGCGGTGGCCATCCTGCGGATTCTGATGCAAACATCGGTCTTGCACTCCGTGGTACATGGAGAGCAGAGCCTCGCCATCATTGACGGGCGCATGCTCCTCTTTACTTGCGCCCTCTCACTTGCGTCTGCGCTGATTGCGTGTCTCCTGCCTTTGGCAATGGTGCGTAAGCTTCCGCTGGAGCAGGTGCTTCAGGAGGGGGCAATGCTGTCGCCATCGCGGCGCGGCCGCCGTCTCCGGACTACGCTCATCGTAACGCAGATCGCTTTGAGTGTTGCGCTGTTTGCCTCGGCGACTACGCTGGCGCGCTCTCTTCACCATTTGTTTTCACGCAACCCCGGTTTTCGGGAAGAGAACGTCGTCATCGCGGGTATTGGCATACCCGAGGCACGCTATAACACAGACGCGAAGCTGATTGCGTTCCACGAGCAGGCAGTGCAACAGCTAGGCAATATGCCTGGAGTGGAGGAGGCAGGTTTCGGCGCCGGACTTCCTGTTCATCCTGTAAGAACGAGGTTCCAACTCGATTCGCAGAATCTGCCCCTTGCGCAAAGGCCCTACGCGCCCGTGGCAATCGCAAGCCCCGACCTATTCACTCTTCTAGATATGCCACTTCTGGCCGGCCGCAGCTTCAATAGATTCGATCGGCTGAACCATCCTTATGTCGCGATCGTCAATCAACAGTTTGCCCGGCGCTATCTTTCCGGCGGGAATCCGCTCGGAGCGGGCATGCAACTCGGTTTCTACAACGGCAACGATATGAAACCGTGGTCTCATTTCGAGATCATCGGGATTGTTGCGGATAGCAGGAACCGGACTATCGCCAAAGAAGCAGAGCCGGAGATCTACCTGTCTTCCCTCCAGGTTCCTCTGGAGGGGGGCAGCTATTTTCTTCTCACGCCTCGCAGCGCACAGAATATTGCCAACGAGGTTGCAGGCGCCGTATGGAAGGTAGATTCACAAATAGAAAGGGTGCATGCCAATGCGCTGCGTACGTTTGTGGAAGGGGAGTATCAGGAATCGAGAGTTTCGATTGACGTCTTCAGCTCCTTCGCGCTAATCGCGCTCGCCCTGGCCTGCATCGGTCTGGCAGCCAGCATGAACGCCAGTGTGGCCGAGACATCGCGTGAAATCGGCATTCGTTCCGCATTGGGGCAAAGCCGTACAAGCATTGCGTGTAACGTAATCCGCGGGTCTCTGGTGCGAACCCTTATCGGCGTGGCGATCGGAATGCCGCTTGCGACTATTTTGGGTAAGGCTCTCAGTGCGCTTTGGCTCGGCGCGCCATCCCTCCATGTCATGGAGTTTGCGTCGGTCGCCTTCTTCATGGAATTCGTCGCGTTCATCCTCGCTCTATTGCCCGCATGGAGAGCGACAAGAATCTCCCCGATGGAAGCAATCCGCACGGTGTGAGCAATATCTGGATGCGACGGAGAACAACTGCAGAATACTGCACAGGCGCAGGTAGGCCGCACAAATCCAGTCGATACAAGGAGCCCCACCTGACTCCGGCAGTGAATTCTCGAATGGCAGTAACAGGCTAATGACTCATCGAGCGGGAATGAGGCACCCTTCTGAGTTCCTGACGTGTTGTCGCCCACCCTTCCTGTACTACTCAGTAACGGAAGAGTAGGCGGTTATCCGCCAGGAACTCGAAACCCCAAACGCCCAAAACGCTCAATGAGCGCATCGGCTCTTGTCGATAATCTCTGCGTCTAACAATTTTCTGGGACCAGGCTACGGCACTGGAGATTGCACCGATCATCGTTTTGTCAAATAGGATCGGAAGTCCTTGAGGATCAAAGTGCCCTCTTGCATTTCTACAGGAGGCTGACATATACTCTCGACTTGTAGAAGTGAAAGGGGTAGGGTGGCGATGCCGATCCGGCATATAGACCTTCCACAAGGCACTCTGGACCTCCTCATTCTTAGGACGTTGTCCCTGGGGCGGCAACATGGGTGGGCGATATCGGAGCGTGTTCAGCAAATCTCTGACGACGTTCTGCGCATCCAGCAGGGATCGCTTTATCCGGCACTGCATCGGCTTGAGCGGCGCGGTTGGATTAAGGCAGAGTGGGGAACATCCGACAACAATCGCCGAGCCAAATACTATGAGCTGACAAAAAGCGGCTTCAAGCAACTGGAAGCCGAGAAAGACGCCTGGGAAACATTGACTGCGGCGGTGAGTCAAGTGCTTAGAGCAGTCTGAGGGGTTGCTCCATGATGAGTGATCTGTACATCCGTCTCCGTTCTCTTTTCCGGCGCACCAAAGTGGATGAAGAACTCTATGAAGAACTGCGCTTCCATCTGGAACGGCAGACGGAGAAGTATTTGCGGGCAGGTATGAGCTCTGAACAGGCGATGCGTCAGGCCCGCATGGAATTCGGCGGTCTTGCCCAAGTTCAAGAGGGGTGTAGGGAAGCGCGGGGCGTCTCTTTCCTGGAAACGCTGATACAGGATCTGCGGTTTGGATTCCGAATGCTACGCAAATCACCCGGATTCACGACGGTGGTGGTGCTGACGCTCGCGCTAGGAATTGGCGCGAATACTTCAATTTTCACATTGGTGAATGCGGTGATGCTGCGCTCGCTGCCGGTTAGGGACCCTCAGCAACTGGTAGTGGCGGAGTGGTCAGCAAGAAACCGGCCCCACCAGGTTGGGACGAGAAGCTTTGGGGACTGCCAGGACTATCAGGGTATGCGAAGCGATTGCTCGCTGTCGTATCCGATGTTCCAACAGATTCGCGATCAGAAGAATCTGTTTGCAAACGTGATGGCTTTCGCCGGACCTGTTCCATTGGACTTGAGTGGAAACGGTGCGGCAAACATAGCGCAGGGCGAGCTGGTCTCAGGGAGCTATTTCGAAACCCTCGGAATAATACCAGCCCTGGGCCGGACGTTGGACTCCGAAGACGAGAAGCCGGGAGCGGAGCCAGTAGCCGTGCTGGATTACGCATATTGGCAGCGTGCGTTTGGCGGTTCGCCAAGTGCAATCGGACGTACTGTCCGCCTGAACAATAGCTCATTCACGATTGTGGGTGTAGCGGATTCAAAGTTTACCCGGCTGACGCCGGGAAAGTCGGTCGATTTGTGGGTGCCTCTGACCCAGGGAAAACAACTGGGAAAAGCGTGGACTCAATACCCGGATGCTAATAACTGGTGGTTTGTCGTTGTTGGCCGGTTGCAATCTGGGGCTTCGCGAATACAGGCACAGGCAGCGGTGAACGCAGTCTTTGTGAACGACGCACTGCACGGAGCGAAGCCCGTGTGGACGCCGGCCGATGATCCGCATCTCTGGCTCCTGCCGGCCCAGCAGGGGCTATCGGGAATCCGGGACCAGTATGGCGAACCGCTGGTGCTTCTGCTGGCTGCTGTAGGCATCGTGCTCCTGATTGCCTGTGCGAATGTCGCCGGGCTGATGTTGGCGCGCGGGGCGGCTCGCGAACGGGAGATGGCGGTGAGACTGGCCATGGGCGCGGGGCGGCGACGTGTAATCCGGCAGCTTCTTACGGAGAGTCTGCTGCTATCAATGATCGGCGCAGCATTGGGCGCTCTGGTGGCCTATGTGGGAGCAACAGGATTGGCAGCGTTCTTTTCGAGCAACTCGTATCAACCGCTGCGGCTCGATCTGGAGCCAAATTGGCTAGTACTGCTGTTCGCGGGGGGTGTAGCAGTCCTGACCGCGATCGGTTTCGGGCTCGCGCCTGCGCTTCGTGGAGCTGGCGCCAACGTGGCCACAGAACTCAAAGGAAACACGGCGTCCACGACAGGACACAGGACGGGGCATCGTCTGGGCCTGGGAAATTGGCTCGTCGTCATGCAGGTGGCACTCTCGATGGTGGTTCTTGCAGGTGCGGGCCTCCTGCTGCGAACGCTCAATAAGCTGCACAGCATTGACCCCGGATTCGATACGCGCAACATTCTGCTCTTCTCGATCAATCCAGAGCAGGCTGGCTACAGCAAGAAACAAATCTCCAATCTCTACGCAAACCTGCAGACGCGGCTCGCAGCACTCCCAGGAGTCGTGAACACCAGCTACTCGTCGGACGCGATTCTCGACGGAGGCTTGTGGACTGAGGATGTGAGGGTCGAAGGGCAAGCGGATAAGAATACGGTCAGGTCGCAAATGCTGTCTGTAGGGCCGGATTACTTCAAGACGATGAAGATTCCGGTCGTGGATGGTCGCGTCTTCGCGGAGTGGGACATGAGTAGTACAGAACAGGCGGCAGTTGTGAATGGGGAGTTCGTGCGGAAGTTCGCCGGTGGTAGAAACCCCATTGGACTGCACTTCGGTGGAACGGATCCGAAAGATCCGCAATGGCAAATTATTGGGGTTGTCGGCGATACCAAGTATGAAAGCTTGCGGGGAGCGACAGGCCCTACGGCATACGTGCCGCTGACGGCCGGCGGCGCCACCTTTGAGGTGAGAACAGCAGTTTCGCCGGTTGGGCTGATGTCTGAAGTGCGGAACCTGATGCACGAGATAGACAACAATCTTCCCATCATTCGGATGAGGACGCAGTCCGATGCGGTCGACCGATTGCTGTTCAACGAACGCTTGGTAGCAAGGCTGTTTGCTCTGTTCGGGGCATTGGGGCTGATGCTGGCCTGCGTCGGACTCTATGGGCTGCTCTCATACACCGTGACACTACGCACGCGTGAGATCGGCATTCGAACAGCGCTGGGAGCACAGCGTCGCGATGTGTTGGTCCTGGTTCTGCGGCAGGGACTCGCGCTGGTCATCGTTGGGGTCACGCTAGGCACCGCTGCGGCAACATGTGTTACGAGGTTGCTCGAGAGTCTGCTGTATGGCGTGCGGCCGACAGACCCATTCACATTTGCCCTGACAGCTGCCTTGCTGATCGCAATTGGAATGGTTGCCAGTTTGCTACCTGCGCGTCGTGCGACGCGCGTGGAGCCAATGAGGGCGCTGCGCTGCGAGTAGAGAGCGTTATGCCCGGTCTCTCGTTTTTCTTCGGTTTCGATGTTGCTGGTCAACTCGGGGTCAGCTGCTGCAAAACGGGGCAATGCGCGTTTTCAACCTTGACTCGGCGCGGTGTTCGGGAGTTCTGGATGGATGGTCGCCCACCCTTCCTGTACTACTCAGTAACGGAAGAGTAAGCGGTCACTCGTCCGGAACACGGACAGTTGACGTTTCTCTGTTTGCACTGGTTGATGAGCGCGTCAGAGATTCGGCAAGTCCAGCTGCATTACTTCCGCTATGCTCGTTATCGATACTTATGGTCCATCTTGTGAAGACTCGCAAGAGGCTGGTTACGAAACATCTACGCATCGCCCATTGCAATGATCGCAGCATGCCTTCAAGAGAGTCATCCCTCAGCTCTCATTCACATCGCAAAGTCACTGCTGGATCTACATCCATTGCTCGAAGTGCCGGCAGGAGGGTTGCTAAGACAGCAATACTGAGCAGAAAACAGGGCACGAAGATGAAAGCGACTGGATCGTGGGCGCCAATGCCGAACATCATGCTCGTGAGCAGGTTTGAGACCAGGCCGCACAGAATCACGCCCACGGCTCCACCCATCAGAACTGGCTTCATAGCCTGCCAAAGCACATGCCGCACCACCGTCCTTTTGTCGGCGCCAAGGGCCAGACGAATGCCGATTTCACGCACTGAGCGGCTGACACTGAAAGACACCATTCCGTACACGCCGATAGAGCAAAGCAAGAGAGCCAGAATGCCCAGGCTGCCGGAGAGACCGGCGACAATCCGCGAAGGTGCGCGCCAGAGTTCCAGATAGTCCTCCATCTGCGTGACATTGATAGCGAGGTTCCGATCCATGGAATGGGCGGCAACTGTCATGCTCTTGGCTGTGTCGCCGAAACTTGCGCCATAACGAATCAGAACGTAGCTTCGTGCGTTATCTTCAGGGCCGAAGGGGTAATAGAGATAGTTCGAAGTGGATTCCCCGAGATGCGACACTTGCGCGTCCTGCGCAACTCCGATCACGATGTGCTGATGCCCTTGAGAGTCCAGTAGAATCTTGCCTAAAGGATCCCGCTTGGGCCACAGCCGCTGTGCTGTTGACTCTGTGACGATAATGCTGGGCGCGGCATGGGTCTCTGCCGATGTGAAGTTCCGCCCGCGCGCGATGGATATCCCCAGAAGAGAAAAATAACCGGGCGTGACATGGTTGTATTCGATCGGAATCCGATCCGATTGGCCAGGGAGCATAAAGCCGTCTTCGCTAAGGTCACGCGCGAGGGGCGCATTTTCGGCCTGCGCAACCGCGGTCACGCCAGGAAGGCCGTGAAGCTTCTCAGTGAATTGCCGCACGAACTGCGTCGCGTGCGGCTGATCGTATCCCTGCTGCCTTAAATTCAGGAAGGATGCAGCCACTCCTTTGATTTCGAAACCAGGATCGACGGTTTGTGCGTAATAGAGCCCGCGCAGCAGCAATCCCGCAGCCAGTAGCAACACCATGCAGACAGCTACCTGCGAGCCAACCAATGCTTTCAGCAGGAAGCGCCCGCTTCCCTTTCCTGAAACCGGGTAGGTACCGTCGCCCTTCAAGCTGCCGTTCAGATCGGCGCGTGTGCTCTGCAAGGCGGGAATCATGCCGAACGCGATGCCCGTACCAAGCGTGAGCAGAAGGGCATATAAGAGCACATGCAGGTCAGGCGCGGCGTTGAGGGCCATGGGAGGAAAGTCACTCGGCAGATGACTTATAACAAAACGCACAAGAGGCCCAAATAGGCAGCAGGCGATCACCGAGCCGAGGATACCGCCAGCTAGCGAAAGCAGCAGGCTCTCTGTCAGCAGCTGGCGGATGAGACGGCCTCTGGCCGCTCCTAACGAGAGACGCAGCGCCATCTCTTTCTGCCGCACCGAAGCGCGTGCCAGGAGAAGATTGGTCACATTTGTGCACGCGATCAGCAACACCAGAGCGAACGCCGCTAATATCACGGAAGATACCGGTATGAGGAACTGGCGTTCTTCGGGGCTCGAAAAGAACCGTGCTGTGCGAACGGCAAGCGAAACACTCCTGCCTGGATACCGGTGATTCATGCGCTGGGCAATGACATCGAGATCGGCGCGAACCTCGTCGATAGTAAAGCCGGGGCGTGTGCGCCCAAGCATTGCCAGCCAGCTTGCGTTGTCCTTCGCCAGAAGGTTCCAACCGGGCTCCAGTACACTCTGCATTGTGACAGGAATCCAGAAATCACTCGGGAACAACTCTGTCCCCACAAAACCGGAATGGGCGACGCCTATCACGGTAAACGGCGTCCGATTCAGAACGATCGGCTTACCGATGATCGCGGGGTCTGCTCCAAACTGGTTGCGCCACATCGCTTCACTGAGCACTGCGACAGCATTGCCCCCGGGCGTTGAGCAATCGGCATCGATAAAGCTGCGTCCCAGTGCAGGATGTTCTTCCAGCACATCGAAATAATTGCATGAGGCAAGTGTGCCAAGGATCTGGCGTGAGCTACCGCCAGCAAGTGTCGCCTGAGCCTCAGGCTCATAGGCTGCGAGGCCGGAAAAGACATGGTTGTGATCGCGATAATCGCGATATTCCGACCAGGAAACGTAGCCCGCGTTGTTCCGAATGTCGCGATTGCCCCGGCCATGAAACTGGAGAATCTGACTGATGCTCAGCACCTCCCTGGCGCGCGGAACAGGAAGCAGCCGAAGCGCCAGGCCGTTCATCACCGAAAAGATACCAACATTTATGCCCACACCAAGCGCAATAGCTAGTATGGCCGCGATCGTGACACTAGGGCTGCGGCCCAGCATTCGCACGCCAAAAAGGATGTCCTGCAAGAACTGTTCCAGAAACGTCAGGCTCCAGACATCGTGCGTCTGCTCCTTGACGCGTCTGACGCTGCCGAATTTACACAAAGCCGCGTAACGGGCATCCTCAGGGGACATGCCGCGATCGATGTTGTCCTGCGTTTCCCTCTCGAGATGTTCGCGAATCTCATCCTCAAGTAGCTCAAGCATCCGTTTGCGGCGCTTCATCGGCCCTCCGAATCAGCCGGCCGGAGGATTTGTGCAATCGCCGCGGCCAGTCTTTCCCACTTAGTGGTTTCGATCCTCAGCTGCTTTTTCCCGAGCGCTGTAAGCGCATAAAACTTGGCTCGGCGATTGTTCTCCGAAGTGCCTTCTTCGACAGAGATCCACTTTCGCTTGATGAGGCGATGCAAGGCCGGATAAAGCGATCCTTGCTCGACCTGGAGCACTTCGTCCGATCGAAACTCGATGGCTTTCACGATTGCGTGGCCGTGCAGTGGCCCAAGCTGCAGGGTGCGAAGGATCAGAAGATCCAAGGTGCCTTGTAGCAGCTCGATTTTTTCCAGCTCTTCTTTAGTAGACATTCTAGGTAACAATAGACCTCCACAGGTAGAGTGTCAAGGGGAGGGATGAAACCTCTCTGGATCCCCGAAGATCGCACGAAGGGAAATCTCGCCAGGCGGTCAAGCAAATGCGAACCAGTACCGATAAGTCTCCTGTTCACCACACCTGATCTCAATTGGCGATTGGGCAAAGCACTCATTGATCCGTGAAGTTGGGAGTTTTTCCGAGTTCCGGTCGTGTAGTCGCCAACTCGGACAGAACCGCATTTTTTGAGGATTACTTCCGGGTGCTTCGACCGGAAAGCAGAAGTCGAGCACCGGTCACTCCATGAGTGCATTGGCGATTATGCACTCCTCGAGAATGATCACTGCACCACAACGGCGCTTACGGGTACCTGATCGATGCGTCGAGATGCAAGCGTCGCAGGCCTGCTCCGTCACTACCCTCTGGCTCATGCCAGCGGATAGTGAAGCTCATATGCCTTACGATGGGCGTTAAGAAACTGTTCGACCGTCATAAGTGGGCCGCCAATAATCTCGCAGCCAATGTTGTCCGTTCCGGCAATGAGGCCTTCCTGTTGATCGAGCGCGACGGCTTCAAAGTGCTTTCGCAAGTCAGTGGCTCCTGGAATTCCCAAGGTCTCTAGGAACACCGAAACGGTTACTTGCTCGAATTGCAGATTCTTTCCGAGCACCCGGCCAACCTCCGCCGCTAGTTCTTCATGACTGTATTCGACCGGGCCATGCAGTTGGAGAGCCTTGCCAACGTACGCCTCCGGCTTCTCCACAATATTGGCTATGATCGTGGCAAGGTCGGCGGCGGCGATGGGTGCGAAGCGGCTGTCTTTATTGAAGGGCATGATGTAACGGCCATATCGGATAATTCCTGCAGCATAAAGCAGCCACTCGGCGAAGAACGTCGGGCGCAGGTGTACTGTGGGAACTCCTGACCAGTCGAAAATCTGCTCAGACAGCCAGTGATCTTGGGTCGCCTTACTCCGCGCGGCGGGACGCGACTGCTTGTGCGACATATTGACAATCAGCTCAAGGCCGTTTTCCTTCGCTGCCTGGGCAAAGATCACGGCGTTTTCAACCAGACCGGCCCCGATTGCACAGCAGAAGTATGCGCGTTGAACGCCGCTCGTCGCAAGACGGACATCGCGTAAACTCGTCAGGTCACCGAGAAATATTTCTGCCCCGAGATTGCGTAGATTCTGAGCTCGCGTATCGTCCTTACGCACGAATGCGCGCACCCTGAAGCCTTTTTCGAGAAGCCGCTCTACCGTTGGCCGGCCGGTGTCCCCAGCTGCTGCTGTAACGAGTACCGTCGTATGACCTGGATCGTTCAAGAATGCCCTCGATTGCATAAATCTCAACTCCTATTTGTCGCCTGCCACAGATTAAGGTTCAACAGCTGATTTGGTCGGCAGTTAGACCCGATAAGCGAGGCAATCTGCACAGTGTCAAGATACACACTAACGATCTTTCTGTTTAGTGTCAAGATGCGATAATGGGAAGGTGCGGATCTGTGAACGGAAAAGAGGAAGTCCGGAGGCAAGTTGGCTACGAAGCGGAAGCGAAAGACGAGAACAGGAGCCCGTAAGGCGGAGTACCATCACGGCGACCTTAAAAGAGCCCTGATGAAGGCCGCTTCCGAACTCCTGGAAGAAGTAGGCTATGAAGGTTTCACGTTGCGGAAATGCGCGACCCGCGCGGGTGTTTCCCCAAGCGCCCCTGCGCATCACTTCAAAGATTCGAAGGGATTGCTGAGCAATCTCGCGGTGGAAGGATTTGGCTCGTTATCTCCGGTGCTCCGCTCCGCGTTTCAGAAGTCCCAGAAGAGTGGAATGAGTTCGTGTCGAGCCGTGGCAACCGGCTATCTTCGTTTTGCAACGACAAATCCAGCACTCTATAAAGTAATGTTTGCGTCGAAACTCGACGCGGACTATCCGGAATTGAAAGCAGCCAGCGAAGCGTGCTTCGAAGAACTGCAGGCATCCGTTGCAAAACTTTTCCCAAAAAAGAGCGAAGAGGAGGCTCGCGCGATTTCGCTCAGGATGTGGGCCTCGGTCCATGGACTATCCATGCTCTTGATCGAAAATCGCTTAAACTTTCTCCTTGGGGAGAGTGGTTTTCAAGACCTTCCCGCATTGGAAAGTGAGTGGCTCGCTGCACAAGCCGTTCCGATTCCATAGGCCCTCCTCGCCACTTCGTGAGCGAGGCAGAATCTCCATACGTTGATCAATCCTCATAAGTCAGCTGAAGGAAGTGATGCGCGGTTCAAATCTTTTCAGCTGACGCCAACAGGCCGAGTCACTCATCGAGCGACTCAGATCGGACAATGTTCTGCTCAAGTTGTAGCAAAACCGGCAATACGGAGAATGGAAGCCGCAAACCCCGCTCGCGTCAGGTCGCCGAACAGTCGAAAACACGTCCAAGTGGAAACTGCGTTCCGTCGTCAATCGGTGCATCGGCGACGAGGCGCTCATCGCGAGCCGAAACCTGAGCCAAACTGCGGTCAATCGCGCGCTACTCATCGTCGCTCAGCAAATTGCTTACCCGGAGAATCATCTCGAGCTGCTCCGCAGAAAGCCGTGAGAGCAGGTTCCGCCTTACGGATTCCGCTCGAACGGGAAGAGCAGATTTCAGTCTCTCTTCACCAGTCTTGGTCAACGCGACACGTGTGGTACGCTCGTCGCCCGCGCGTCGTTCGAGGAGCTTCCGCTTCTGCATACGGCTTAACTGGTGAGACAGCCGGCTCTTTTCCCATCCCATGACCGTCGCCAGTTCCTGTTGACCCATCTCCCCCTTGCCGTAGGCTGCCAGCCGTGAGAGCACACTAAACTCGGCACCGGAGAGCGCAGTAGCCCGGTTGATGTCTCGTCCGACGCGTTCAAGCACGTCCTCACCCATGGATAAGAATGCGTACCAGATGCGAAGTTCGCGTGGGGACAACGGTTTCACAGTCATTTCGGCTCACCAGTCTATAGTTGACATGACAACCATGGCAACGATAGTGTGGTTGACGTGTCAACCAC
>Ga0335074_10010991_pt1 | contig 12660 bp, 9 predicted proteins | sample Lox_Sample_23_FD_206715 | JGI IMG/M metagenome (GOLD analysis project Ga0335074, IMG submission 206715) | Soil microbial communities from Loxahatchee National Wildlife Refuge, Florida, United States - Lox_Sample_2.3 | ecosystem: Environmental > Terrestrial > Soil > Wetlands | place: USA: Florida...
GGGGCCACGGATGCATCGCCAACGCCCAGCGCAATCTTCTCGAGCTCATCCAAAAGCGCGACATCGTCGCTTAGAAACTTGCGCCCCAGAAACACCGGGCGGTTGAGCAGAACCGGGAGATCACGCCGCGTAAGGACCTCCGGATGATGCTTGCCCTCAATCCAAATCGCCCCCGTCAGGCTTGTTGCGATGCGCTCGCGGCGTGGGCCGTTCGCCACCAGCGTCTGGTAATACATCTCATCCGGCGTATCGGTCCATTTCATAAATCGGTCGTACGCCGGCCGCGCCTGACGATAGGCCCTGACGTGCTCGATGGCTTCGCTCGACAGACACCACCACTGAGAACCGGCGTGCGGCGCAAGTCCGAAGGTGGCTTGAAAATTCCGCACTGGTACGAGATTCAGAAGCATCTCGGCGAGGCGCCGGCCCCGATCTCGCAACTCAGGAGTTTTTACTTTTACTACTCGCCGCTCGAGTCTCGACATCGGCTTACTCGGCTGCGGCATAGGCAGGCACTTGATGTACTCTTTCCCCTCAGCCAGCATGCTCTTCAACCACGAAACGGGCCGGATTGGAAAACACTGTCCGCTGAGCAGATAGAAATAATCGAAACCGCAGCGGCGAACGGCGGCCTCAATGAGGGCATTGGTCGCTCGGATCATGCTCCAGCCGCCCCAGGCTATGGAATATCTTTCTGCCAGTAAGTGTACGGATGATCCTCGTGTAGATGCCAGGTGTCTCTCAAAGTCGGCAATATCGCTTAATCTGTCGACATGAATAAATACCTCGTCACCCTCGCGTCCCAACACGCGCACCAGACGTGCGACCTGTGCGGGATCTTTGTGGACAAGGGCAAGAAATGCAATTTTCATCGCCACGCAGTGACTCTCCTTCACTTTGGAGCCGGAATGACCCAGTAGGTGAAGGCCGCCGTGATTACCGGCACTAAGTTTCGCTGCGGCGGTGGCCAGCCGAACTCGATAAGTTTTTTTGCGTCCGAAATGATCGAGTTATTCGCGCCAAAGTAGTTGTGTCCAATCAGATCTGTGCTGACTGATGTGGCATCAATGGTATCGACGCCGGGTGTAACTAAACCGGCAACCTGACCGGCGCGCCAGGAGCTATGCAGTACATGAGATAGTATCAGCGCGTCGTCCTTTTCTGACGCATAGACGGTAAAGCGGCTGCTGAGCCCGGTTGCCCGCTTGGCAAACTCGACGAGAGTATCGCTGGAGAGGTCTGGCGCCGCAAGCACGATCTGTCCAAAGCGGATGCCGCCCGCCTCGCGCCCCCTTTCAGATGCCGCGATTTCCTTCAGGGCACTCGTGAGTACACGTGCGCCCATACTGTGTGCAACGAGGTGGATCTTTGCTCCGCCTGTATTCGCCGACAGCTCATCGAGAAAGTCACGTAGGTGATAGGCGCTCCATTCGGCGGTGTCCTCGTCCGCCAGGTAAGCGAGAGTTCGATTCTGCGAAGGCCAGCTATATGCAACCGGAATGATAGGCAGATGGAGGTCGTAAGCGATCTGGGCCGTTCTCCTGACCGCCGCTTCAAAGCCCACGTTATAGCCATGAATAAAGACGAGTAATTCGGCGCCGGGAAATTTCTGCAGGGATTGCGAGATCGCCTGATAATAGGCGAGGCGTTCGAGGGGCACCGGATTCGAGGCGATGATGTGGCGCTCCGGATCGGGATAGAAATCCAGCCGTAGCATCGAAGGGCCTTCTAAGGACCCGAGCTGATGGTCGATGGGGATCGATACGTCGCAATAGCCGCGCGAGAGAGCGGCCGGGCGGCTGCGGTCGCCGGAAAAGTATTTCGAAGCCTCAGGCTGGCCTGTACTGGCGCGATCAGTAGCGTAATAGACGCGAATGACATTTGTGTTATTTCGGCGCTGGGAAGTGATGCCTTGCCCGCCGGAGAAGCGGCCAAAATTCCCGCCGAATCTTTGGCGGACCGGCTGCGGTTCCCCTTTGGGTGCGTGATGCAGTTGAAGCGAGAGGTTCTTCGTCAGGACATCGCCGCTGTCGGAGACGGCGACAGTAGCCGTGCCTTCCGCGAAGCCGCTAGCAAGTATTCGAAGACCAAACACATGACGGCCAAGGAAATGGAGGTCATGAGGACCCAATACAAGATCGGTGCGTGGAAGAAAATATTTGCCGTCACTGTCCGTGTAGCCAAGAACCTTCTCTTCAAGAGAAACCTCCGCGCCGGGAATCGGCTGCGATGCCTCGTCAGTAACGGCAAGCGTCACCGCAAACAGATCCGGCGGAATCTGCACGTCCTGGCCGGCCGCGGCGCAGATCGCAAACAAAAGCAACAGGCTGCGCATGGCACGCAAATCTTAACACAGGCTCCGGGGATTCGTTGACCGGCCTAAGAGTGGGGATTTGGCTGGCTCGACACGTGCGCGCAGGATCTGCGTTTCGCCGCGCGCTTGCTGTCCATCAAAGAAAGCAATTGGGAGACCGAGGGCCGCGGGTTTAGCGAACCGCTCGCCAAACGAACTTCAAGGCTTCGACATCATGTCGGCTTTGCCCGTGGCAAGATCGACAGGCACCGAGTTGTGCTCATGCACGATCAGCCACTTCCCATTCGCTTTGCGGAAGACGTCAGTTGTACGTACGTCGGCTTCCACTTTCTTTCCGTCCTTGTCAGTAAGTGCGGAGTGGACGATCAAGTGAGCGTACCCCATCGTGCCCTGTACGAACACTTTCAATTCACTCAAATCAGCTTCAGCCGGACCCGGGAATTGCGCGAACAATTCCTCCCAGTCCTTCCGATACGCGTTGGCTCCGACGTATTCACGCGGTGGCACAACGTCGAATACGAACAGGCTCTCATCGGGCGCGTAGCACGACATAATCTTGTCGACATCCTTGGCCTTGAATCCTTCCATGACACGTTGTTCGACAGCCGTGATCTCAGCCTTATCGTCGGCAAATGCGTGGGCGCGGCCCGCATAAAACATCGTAAGCAGTCCGACGCCTGCGAGCGCAAAACACAAACCGAAACCCTTCATTGGACTTCCTCCTTGATAGCAACAGATTATATATGCCCGCAGGAGTCGTTGCTTGCCATTCCGGCTTTTCGGATGTTGGAATCGCCGCAGTTGCGAGTTGGTCACGAATGAAGCCTCGGTATCTCGATAGAATCGCCGACGGCCTGCGCCGTCTATCTCAAGTTTCAGAATTGGCGAAGTGCTTTGTTTCGTTGGTGGGCGGTGACGGGATCGAACCATCGACCTCCTGCTTGTAAGTAAAGCGACTTTGTTCTAATCCGTCTATCTACTCCTAACATTTGCAACAACTTGGGGCGTCTGCTTTCGCTCAGCGGCTAACCGGTTGCAGATTCAACGCGAGCCGTTTTGATACGCTCTGATACGGCACGCGTGGTTTTGGGCATCCGTGTGTCTGTTTCCGGCGGGCCAGGCGAGTGCGTCTCCGAGCTTCCGAAGAATGTAGGAGCGAGGCGAGTGAAGTTCGGAACAGCCTTTACCCCTGACAAAGCATTGCAGGGATCTTGTGCGCCCTCCCGTTTGCCAGAACACAGAGGCAGCAGTGCGGGTGCGGCGAGCGCCGATTAGGGCCTGGAGTCAGTCGGTTCGGCTTTGAAAAGAATCAGACCGGAACTGGTGATTTCGAAGCAGAAGCTTCGTCAGGCCGATGGCAGTTGCCGTGTGCGTTTGAAGCGCGAGGAAGGAAAACAAAACGTGGGGTTCAGTTCCAGGCCTTTTGTGCTCTGTGGGCTGCCAGTGCGGAAGCCACCTGCCAACGAACTGCTGTACGAGCGACGGAACGGTAACTTCCTGTTGCTGATCACTGGGCATCCGACCTACGGTTTGCCGTTCGGCCAAGAACGGATCGTGCCGATCTATCTGGCCACGCTGGCCGTTCGCCAGCAGAGTCAGACAATCCGGTTCCGAACCGCTGCGGAAATGCTGGAAACCTTCGGCATGCATAAAGGCGGGAAAGAATATCGTCGGCTCGTCGCTGCGTTCGAACGCATATTCGGGGCAACGATTTTCTTCGGCACCGACACACTGAATGGCAGAGCCAAGGTCGTGCAGCGTTCGCGCTTCAGCTTCTTCAATGAGGCTCAGATTTGGTACAGCCGCGATCCCGACCAGTGTCCGCTGTCAGATCAATTCGAGAACATCATCGTTCTGAGGGATCAGTTCTCTCAGGAGATCAACTCGCATCCGATCCCGGCAGATCTGGAAGGGGTGAAAGTGCTGGCTGGAGCGCCGGCTGTGCTCGATCTGTTCATGTGGCTGTCGTATCGGTGTTTTGTGGCCAAAGGTCAAGAAGCCATTCCGCTCCTCGGACCGGCAGGGCTCGCCGGTCACATTGGCTCCGTTGAGTATTCACGGCCACGGCGCTTTCGCGAAAAGCTCGACGAGTGGCTGGATGCGATTCGCGTTCTTTGGCCAGAATGCCCGGCGCGCATTAGTTCCGATGGAGCGAGCTTGATTGTTGACCAAGCCCGCGCTGTGCTGCAGCAGCCGAGGATCTGTGGATGAAGCAGCGTGCCAATATTCGGGCGATATCTCTTGGCAAGCGCCTAGATCTCCCACCGACAGCCCAAACACGTTCGAAAGAGTTCGTCCCAAACAACGGCCGGATCGTGGCAGTCGGAAATGTCAAAGGCGGAGTAGGCAAAACGACTTTGGCTGTGAATCTGACCATCTGTGAAGCCCTGCGTGACCAGGACGTTCTGCTCGTGGATGGCGACGAACAGGGTACGGCGCGGGCATTCACACAGTTACGCTCTGAAGAACTCGGCGAACCGGGGTACACGGCCGTCTCTCTTCATGGCGCCGAGATCCGGACCCAACTGCGCCAGCTCCGGATTAAGTGCCAGCGCATCATCATCGACGTGGGCGGACGTGACACTTCGAGCCTGCGTGCGGCTTTGAGAATTGCGGATATTTTGATCGTCCCTGTGCTGCCGGCGACCTTCGACGTCTGGTTGCTCGATCCTGTGCAGGAGTTGATTCAGGAAGCGCAGGAGATTAACAGCTCATTACGTGCAGTTGTGATTCTGAATGCAGCGGACGCTCAGGGCCGAGACAACGACGAAGCTGCCGCAATCATCCGGGACAAGGACGGATTCGAATACTTCCCTCATCCGATTGCGCGGCGCAAGGCGTTTCGTAACGTTGCGGCGGCCGGTCTTTCGGTCCTTGAGTATAGACCTGCGGACGAGAACGCCCTGAGTGAATTCGCTCTTTGCGCGGCGCATCTTTTGGGATATTCTGGCGATCTCGCTTCTATATCCCATGGCCATCTCAAAGCGGCCTTCCCGCAAAACAAAGATGAGCGACAAGCAGGCTGAAAAATTCATTATGGCCGCTTCTGCAAGTGATACCGAAAACGAGGAGAGACTCATCCAAACGCCGATCCGGTTTCCGCCTGCTTTGCTGGCTCGCATTGATCGAGCAGCTAAGAGGAGAGGACTGAATCGGAGCAGTTGGCTTCGATACGCAGCCACAAAGGAACTAGACATTGAGGAGCTGTGAACTTGAGCGATAGAACGGATGCAAAGAGCCGATCCAACCATCGGAAATCGACAGACAACATCACGATTCCGGTTTGGTTGCATGCAACGGAGTCGTTTTACAAGAAGCTGAATCGCATCGCTAAAGAGTGCGGGCTGCCAAGATATGAGGCACTCAGTAGGGGACTCGATGCGCTGCTCCGCGAAACCGAGATCCGAAATTCTGCCCTGAATCGCAACATCAAGAGTCCATCGCAATCAGAAGTGTTTCGCAGAACGATGGGTCAAGTTTCGCGCAACTACTGGGCAACGGTCAGTCCCGAAGAGAAACGGCGGCGCGCTCAGAAGAGTGCTCTGGCGCGATGGGGTCGTTTTGCCGATTCTCGATCCTAATGTGGCTTCCACCAGCAACGCCATAAGGTGGGGTCCGACTCTAGAGATCACGCATCCAAACGTGGACTGCCCCTGCGCTATGGTTACTTTGGCAACTCACAGCGACCAGGGCTCCACAAAGCGGCATTCACGAATGAAGAAAAAATCCAATGAGCAACTCTCCGAAGTAGTCTACGAGGCGTTGCTTTCCGATCTTGTGTCATTACTCGATAGAGCGCGCCGGGCGAGTGCGAGAGCCGTCAATCACGTTATTACTTCTACTTACTGGGAGATCGGACGGCGAATAGTCGAGCACGAACAGAAAGGATCACGCCGAGCTGAATACGGCGAGCAGTTGATCAAACAGCTGGCGCGAGATCTGACGGAGCGTCTTGGCCGAGGCTTCTCGCAAAGTAACGTGTTCCAAATGCGTCAGTTCTTTCTGACGCATCGGGAGAAATTCCAGACCGTGTCTGGAAAATCTGCATCGCCTGAAAAATTCCAGACACCGTCTGGAAAATCTCAAACCCTTCCAGTATTCCCGTTGTCGTGGTCGCACTACGTCCGCCTGCTGTCGCTCAGGAGCGACCAAGCACGGCAGTTTTATGAAGAGGAGGCATCGCGCGGCGGTTGGTCGGTGCGCCAATTAGATCGACAGATCGCAACACAGTTCTATGTTCTATGAACGTGCGAAGCAATCGAAAAAGAAGCTTGCCCCTCGGGAGCGCTCGGAAGACACGCTCAGTGCGCAAGAAGAAATCAGGGACCCGTTTGTGCTGGAATTTCTCGGTCTCAAGGATGAGTACTCGGAAACCGAGTTGGAAGACGCGTTGATCCTTCACCTCGAGCACTTCTTGCTCGAATTGGGCAGCGATTTTGCGTTTGTGGCGCGGCAGAAACGGTTACGTGTGGGTGATGAATGGTACCGGATTGATCTACTCTTCTTCCATCGGCGTCTTCGTACGCTCATTCTCATTGACCTGAAGCTGGGTAAGTTCACACATTCCGATGCCGGCCAAATGAATCTATATCTGAACTATACCCGCGAGCACTGGACGTATGAAGGCGAAAACGATCCTGTTGGTCTCATCCTCTGTTCGGAGCGAAATGAAGCGGTGGCGCACTATGCGGTGGGCAACCTTTCCAACACGGTGCTCGCCCGCGAATACAAAATTCAGCTTCCCTCAGAAGATCGTTTGGCCGACGAGTTAGCGGAAACGCGCAGAGCACTCGTGGCACAACGCTCGATCCGGTCGCCGAAAGGGCGAAAAACCGAAAAACCCAAATCCCGCAACGCTACTCCCGTCACTATTAGGATCTATACAAACTCGCTAACTCGCTGTCAGCCTCGTACGGGCTTTGGCCCTTGCCGATACTAAACTGTTGCAGGAACTGTAACGATTTCACGAGTCGCCCATAGCCGTGTTCGGTAAAGAGATCCACCCATTGCCACTTACCGAGTCGCTTGGGAAGATCTGCGGTGGAGCGCCCACAACACTCCCGCGCTCGCCAATCCGGCGCCGACCAAGATCGGAGCGGGAATTGCAGGCGTTTGCCTTTCAGCGAAATCCCGCTCCGGAAATTCGTGGCGGCTCTCGTGGCAGGTCCTCTGGTTGAGTGCCATCTGCAGAACTTGCGCGATATGCAGTCCGCGACGATCGGTCTCTTGAGAAATCTGCTCCCGGCAACTGAATCCATCCGCCAGGATCAGGGCATCGGCCGGAGCCCTGCGCACCGCTGGAAGTAGCACTCGCTCTCCGCATTGGATACCCAGTTCGTAGTGATTCGTTTCGTATCCGAATGCGCCCGCCATTCCGCAACAACCGGAATCGAGGATTTCGTAGTCGAGTCCCATTTTTTTTAATACGGTTTCCTCGTCTGTAAACTTGAGTTGGCTCTTATGATGGCAGTGTCCGTGAACCACCGCTTTCCGCTCCAGTCGAGCCGGTCGATAATCTTTCACTTTCCGCTCCAGAAATTCGCTAAGCAGAAAGGTTTGGCTTTGCAGTCGCTTCGCGTCCTCGTTCCCGTAAAGGAGGTTTGTCAACTCGTCTCTAAACACTGAGACGCAACTGGGCTCCAGTCCTACGACCGGAACACCAGCCCGGATGGCCGCCTGCAAACTTCCTAGAATCTGATACAGCAGCTTCTTGGCCGCATCGAGCATTCCGAAATCATATAGAGGACGGCCGCAGCACAAGCTCTGCCGCGGAACGCGCACCTGAAATCCTGCGTCTTCCAGGACCGAGACAGCCGCTCGCAGTACCGTCGGCGTGAAGTGATTGTTGAATGTATCGGGCCAGAGAATCACCGCGGGCTTATCTATGTTGCGGCGCCCTCTTTGCCTGAACCAATGTTTGAAGGTTTGGGGTGCGAACGGCGGAATCTTCCGCTTCTGCGAATACCCGGCTGCGAATTTCGCAACAGCACCGAGTCCCGGCGTCTGAGTGAAGAAGTTCACCGTTGCGGGCATCTTCGCTGCCATTCGCGCCCACCAATAAATGAGTCCGGATGCATAGGCACTGCGTGGGCGCAGGCACCTGTCATAGTAGTGCGCAAGAAACTCCGCCTTGTAAGTAGCCATGTCTACATTGATCGGACAATCGCCCTTACATCCTTTGCACGACAGGCACAGGTCTAGCGCCTCTTTCACGTGTTCGTCGCGCCAACCGCCATCAAGCGGATTGCCTTGCAACATTTCGAACAACAGATGGGCGCGGCCACGTGTCGAGTGCATCTCCTCGCGTGTGACCATATAGCTCGGGCACATCGTTCCGCCTTCTTCGCGACGGCATTTGCCTACGCCCATGCAGCGCATCGTCGCGTTGGCGAAACTGAATTCGTCGGCGGGATAGTGGAAATGAGTTTTCGCGTGAGGCGGATCGTAGTTGGTTCCGAGGCGAAGGTTTTGGGTAATGCTGTAAGGATCGACCATTTTTCCAGGATTCATCTTGCCTTCCGGATCCCAGATGCCTTTGAATTCGCGAAAGGCCTGGACTAGATCGTCGCCGAAAAGCTTCGGAAGGAACTCGGCGCGCGATTGGCCGTCCCCGTGTTCTCCGGAAATAGAGCCCCCGTACTGGACTATCAGCGATGTCGCCTCATCCATGAAGGAACGAAATGTTCTTAGGCCGGATTCCGTAGTCAACTCGAACGGCAATCGGATGTGCAGGCATCCCTGTCCGAAGTGTCCAAATATCGAGGGGTCCCATCCGTATTTTTCGAACAGCGAATGGAGATCACGGAGATAACCGCCAAGCTTTTCGGGAGCGACAGCGGAATCTTCCCACCCAGGCCACGCCGGCTTCTCTCCGGGAACGAACGACACGCCGCCTAGGGCGGATTCGCGAACGTCCCAGATCTGCTGCTCATGCTCCTTGTTGTCATAGAGCTTCATCGTGGGCGGATGCTTTGCTTTTGTTAGCTGGTCCATCAACGCATGCGCTTGGCCGTCCGCTTCTTCCTTGCTCGAGCCGCCAAACTCCAGCAGAAGCCAGCCTTTGCCTTTCGGCATAAGCGTAATCTCCTTGAGGTCCAGTCCCTTTTTCCGGTAATCCTCGAGTAAGTTGCCGTTGAACCCTTCGCACGCGATAGGCTTTGATTTGAGCACTTCTGGGACGTGATCTCCGGCCTGATAGACGTCCGGATAACCCAGCACGAGTAAACTGCGAAACCTCGGATTCGGAATCAAATTGCCGATTATCTCGAGCACCGTGACGCAGGTACTCTCTGTCCCCACCAGGGCGCGGGCAACGTGAAAGCCGTTCTCCGGTAAGAGTTGGTTTAGACCGTAACCGGAGACAAGCCGGGGTATCTTTGGAAATTTCTCTCGGATTCGATCTGCATACCGATCGCGCAACGATTTTAAATTCCTGTAGATTTCCCCCTTGCGCCCGCCGCCTCGGATGAGTTGCGCGATCTCACCGTCGCTCGTTTGACCGACCCACATTCGCAAGCCGTCATAGGTAAGGATTTCAAGCTTCTCTATGTTGTCTGAAGTCTTGCCGGCCATTTGCGCGTGCATGCCGCACGAGTTATTCCCAACCATTCCGCCTAATGTGCAGTGATTATGCGTGGCCGGGTCGGGGCCGAATGTCAGATGATACTTGTTCGCCGCATGCCGAAGATCATCCAATACACAACCCGGCTCTACTCTGGCAAGCTTTTTGTCCGAATCAACATCGAGAACTCGACGCATGTATTTGGACATATCGATGACAATAGCGACGTTGCAACACTGCCCTGCGAGGCTGGTCCCGCCGCCGCGATTCAAGACCGGCACTCGATGTTGATAGCAGGCCGCCACCGTTGCGACCACATCTTCTTTATCGTGCGGCACGACCACACCGATTGGAATCTGCCGGTAATTCGAACCGTCCGTCGCATAAAGAGCCCGGCTCCCGCTATCGAAACGAACCTCCCCGTGTACGGACCGGCGCAGTTCCGCCTCCAGCTCATTTACTTGAGGCGGCAGTCCATCTTCTGTCGCGTTCATTTTGCGCGGGTATGTCCCGTTACTTTTTCGGAGATCGTTCGAGTTTGAGATCTGGATGAACATGTTCCCATTTCGTGGACCTGATATCGCGGCGATCGTTACAGATCCACAAAATCACCCCGAAACACTACCACCCAAAGCGATCGCACTTCCACGCGGTGTGATCTGCTGAAACCATGCGCATCCTGGTGTCAGGCGCGGGAATCGCCGGGATAACGGTCGCCTGGTGGTTGCGCCGCTACGGCTTTCAGGTCACGATTGTCGAGAAAACACCCGCTCTGCGTTCGGGCGGCTACATCATCGATTTCTGGGGTAGCGGATTCGATGTCGCCGAGCGGATGGGGCTTCTGCCGCTCATCAGGAGCAAGGGATATCAGATTCAGCAGGTCCGGGTTGTAGATCGGAATAGCGAACAAGTCACCAGCTTCACTGCTGATGTTTTTTCGAAAGTTGTGAGTGGAAGGTACGTAAGCATCGCTCACGGAGATCTAGCGGAGATTCTCTTTGAATCTCTTCCTTCCAGTATTGAAGTAATCTTCGGTGACAGCATCGAGGGGCTTGAACAGTCAGCCCAGGACGTTCAGGTCACCTTCGAATCTGGCAAACATCGGCCTTTCGATCTTGTAATCGGCGCCGATGGTCTACACTCGCAGGTTCGGAGACTTGTGTTCGGACCCGACCACAATTTCGAACGCTATCTGGGCTATCAAGCCGCGGCGTTCGAGGCACCCGGGTATGAGCCTCGGGTCGAACTCACGTACGTCATGCATACGGAAGTGGGGCAGCAAATCGCGCGGTTCTCCATGCGCAATAACCGCACTATGTTCTTATTCACCTTCGCCGAAAGAAATCCTCATCCCGCGAACGACATATCCTCGCAGAAGTCCCTATTGCGACGTCGATTCGGGAATAGCGGTTGGGAGTGTCCCCAAATTCTCGCGGCCCTCGACCGTTCGGCTGAATTGTATTTCGATCGTGTAAGCCAGATCCGTATGGAGTTGCAGCCTGCTCTGTGGACGAAAGGCCGCGTTACGTTGCTGGGGGATGCGGCGTCGTGCGTCTCGCTGCTGGCGGGTGAAGGGTCGAGTCTTACTATGGCCGCCGCGTATCTGCTCGCAGGCGAGCTTCACTCCGCCGCCGGCAACTACGCGCGTGCATTTGCGCGATATCAGCAGATCTTTGGTCCTTTTGTCCTCAGAAAACAGAAGACCGCCTTACGACTTGCCGGAACCTTCGCTCCAAAGTCAAGCTTTAGTCTGCTAGTCCGCAATCTGATCTTTTGGATGATGAACGTTCCGTTTCTTGCAAGAATCATCGCTAAACAAACAGTGACGGATCGCATTTCGCTCCCCGATTACGGTTGAGCGACGGAAGGAAGCCACATGCCCGGCAGTCGCCAATCTGCTGCAGCAACAAGCCAAGCCGCAGTACCCATTTCAGGACAAGATCATCGTTACCAAACGAGGTCGTCTTTGCTTGTCGCAAAAAGATCCTCGTAGAAATCCATTCGGGCCAAAAGTGTTACCCATGTCTCCGGTGTGGACAATCAAAACAATGGTGAGCCGGGCGGGAATCGAACCCGCGACCACCGCATTAAAAGTGCGATGCTCTACCAGCTGAGCTACCGGCCCCGACGTACTGCGATGTGCCTTTTTAGAATATCAGCAGCGAATGAGCCCGTAATCGAAGAGGGCCTTAAACGCAGGCAGGACAATGTCTCTACTGGCTCGGGCTGGTGTTTTAGCGGGTATCTGTATTGCAGCCCTCGAGTTGGCGAGGAAGGGCTCGGCCGCTTCCCATCTTGTGAGGAAAGTAGCCCTGACTACTGAGTCGCGCGGCTTGGGCGTGGCGACGCCGTGGCGTGGACGGCGCTGCAAGAATTGCTTTGTGCGCTCGCAACGAGCGGAGGTCACGCGTTGAACGTTACCGGCACTCGCGAAAATACGGGCTGCGTAACTAAATCCTTCTATTTGATATCTATCTAACGCAGGGGTTAGGCGTAGCGCTTGATTCTTGTAAATATCATGCCGACATTTCTCCCCAGTTGGAGAACACGGAAGCGCCCAACTTCTTTACTGATACCGCGGGGCGCCTATAGGGAAAGCTGTTGCCATCTCCAGAAGTTATGTTCCGAAGTTTCTTCCAAGCCGGCTTTGAGTGCTCTACGCACAAGCTACGCAATGGAAAACGGCTCGACCTGCTCAGGTCGACGCATCACGACCGCTTCGCTTCAAAAGATTACCAACGCATTCGTAGACTCGGAATTCGCACCATTCGTATTGCCGCTCGGT
>Ga0335074_10010994_pt1 | contig 12659 bp, 11 predicted proteins | sample Lox_Sample_23_FD_206715 | JGI IMG/M metagenome (GOLD analysis project Ga0335074, IMG submission 206715) | Soil microbial communities from Loxahatchee National Wildlife Refuge, Florida, United States - Lox_Sample_2.3 | ecosystem: Environmental > Terrestrial > Soil > Wetlands | place: USA...
ATGTGAGCGCTCGTCACATCGAGCAGATCATGGATGCCGTGCCGCAGCATATGTTCATCCTCGAGTCGAATGCGACCCTGTCATTCGCGAATCGTGCTGCGCGTGAATACCTCGGACCCATTGAGCTCTTTACTCATGCCGAGCGCCTGCAAGCCATCATCCACCCTGACGATTTCGAAGGCCTCCTGGGCACATACCGGGATGCGATGGCGCACGGCATCTCTGTTGAGGCCGAAGCTCGCGTTCGAAACAGGAGCGGACAGTACCGCTGGTTTCTGCATCACCTGTTCCCGTTGCGCGACGAGATGGGCCGGATTGTCCGCTGGTGCGGCACCCGGGTGGATATCGATGAACACAAGGGCTCGAAAGAGCAGGCGGAGCGCGAGAACCTCGCCTTGCGGGAAGAAATTGACGCGATGTCGATGTTCGAGGAGATCGTCGGCACATCCCCTCGTTTGCAGGCGGTACTAGCGCGGGTCGCCAAGGTAGCACCGACGGACTCTACCGTTCTGATCACGGGCGAAACTGGCACGGGAAAGGAGCTGATTGCCCGGGCAATTCACAAGCGCTCCGATCGCGCACATCGCCCGTTCATCAGCGTAAATTGTGCAGCGATCCCCCGCGACCTGATCGCCTCCGAACTATTTGGACACGAGAAGGGCGCGTTCACCGGAGCGCTGCAGCGGCGTATTGGCCGATTCGAGATGGCCGAAGGAGGCACCCTCTTCCTCGACGAGATCGGCGAGCTTCCCGCGGAGACGCAGATTGCTTTGCTGCGAGTGCTGCAGGAAAGAGAGTTCCAGCGCGTCGGCAGCAATCAGACGATCCGTGCGAACGTTCGGGTAATCGCGGCCACGCATCGGGATTTGCCTGCCGGAATCGAAGCGGGCACATTCCGCAGCGATTTGTATTACCGCATCAACGTGGTTCCCCTGGAAGTACCTTCGCTCCGCGAGCGAAAGGAAGATATTCGTTTGTTGGTCGAGTACTTTATCGCCCGTTACGCCGGCAAAACCGGGAAGGAGATCCGGCACATTGAAAGAAGGAGCCTGGATCGTCTGCAGTCTTATTCGTGGCCGGGCAATATTCGTGAACTGCAAAACGTCATCGAACGCTCGGTGATTCTGTGCGACTCCGAGAGGTTTTCGGTAGATGAGAGCTGGTTGTCCACGGCGGCGCGTCCCGGTCGGCCGCTTGCCGAGGAGATGGTTTCGCAGGAGAAAGATGCCATCGAAGCGGCTCTGGCAGAGTGTAAAGGTCGAGTTGCGGGAGCCTCGGGCGCTGCCGCAAAGCTTGGCATGCCGCCCTCGACGCTTGACTCCAAGATCCGCGTTCTGAAGATCGACAAGCGACGGTTCTATACAAACTAGTTTTGGATCTTCGTGTTCCCTTCCTATACGGCTGCGGCAACAGGGCCAATCCCAATACGGCCTGCCGCAGCCCCCGCCTTTTCTCCGCCAGGCCCAGTTAGTTGAGATTTCACCGGCACGCGGGGTTTTCCCTCGCAGGGCGAATGAATGCTGCCGCCGACGCGAACCGGGTCCCTCCTGGACCTGGAAAGAAGCAAGATGTTGACGGGCACGCGCTGAGCGAAGCGGAGGGGGGGTGTCTCAGAACAAACACGGTTCTTCCTCAGGGAGTAACTGTACCGGGCCGGTCTCCGGGGGAACTGGAAATGGGATGACTACTGCCCACGCGTGAAACCAATCTGATCCAAAGCGCGAGAAGGGCTATCGCGTAACTGCTCTAGCAGCACACTGACATTCATATTCACATTCGCACGCGAGCTTCTCAATGAGAGCGCTCTGTTGGCGGACAAGATGGCGCGATCTTGCTGATTCCTTCGGCCGGTAGCTCGCTACAAGCCTTGCTACAACGACCGCTATAAAGAAGATGCCGGACATGCTTTCCAAGGCGGCCACCATCCGCACGTAAGGATTGAGTGGCGCGATCCCGCCGTAGCCCACGCTGGTAAGGGTCACCATACTAAAGTACAGAAACGTTCCATGCTGCGTTAGCGGAATGAACTGGTTGAAGGCATGTTCCACGAAGCAGTTCAGAATCCAATACACCTGCGAAAAGGCAATGGCGATGATCAGGTACCCGATAAATGCCTCGGCGATCGCACTGCGAACTACTCGGACCTCAGAACGAAAGTGATCCACAATCGCCCAGAGGATCGAGCACGACATTGCGAGACCCAGCACCGGCGACAGGTTTGCGTAGGCTTCGCGCTGGTTTCCGAATGCTTCGGCTAACCTGGTAATCATCCAAAGGCCAGCTAACGGCATCACAACGTGACGTACAATCCTGCGGTTGGCCATGTGGCCGATGCCGGCAAGCACCATCAATAGGACCGCGAGTCCCAACAGCGCGCCTACTCGCGGATGCGTGTCCGCCAGCGGCGAGGCCAGGATCTCCCCAACGAGCGCCAACATCACGATCAGGATGCGCTGCCGTGCGAAAAACGCTGAGCGGAACGGAACATTTCGCATGAGAGGCTCCGGTATGGCTTCTATCGTTCGCTTCATTCGACCCGCGTCCAATCGTCGCTCGGGTCGAACTCCTGAATGTACGCGGCGGTAGTCGACGTGTCCGGACCAAGGTCCCTCTGATACACGACACCATCGCTTCCCATCATGAAGGTCATAATGCCAGTTTCCCCATACTTCGCAGGAGCTGCCAGGATGGCGTACCCGCCGGTCATCTTGCCGTTCACGATGTAGCTCCTGGTCCCGCCGGGGGCATCTTCGCCCTGCGCAGTCAGTATGCGTAGGGAGTAACCATCGATGACCAGAGGCTGACCGGGGGAAAGCGACGCCAGTGACGAGCGCGGGAATTCGCTAAGGCTCGCTAGCGGGCTTGAATGTTCTTTCTCGGACGCTGGCCAATACAGCCCGTCCTGCTTGCCCGAAGAACTGATGATGCGTTGTGCATATTCAGGCGAATCAATACCGTTGGCGAAATAGGCCTGCTGTGCAATACCGAGCGCCGAGCAAGCATCGACGGCCAGAAGCTCATTGCGGCCGATGTCGCGTGTCCGGACTTCCTCGGCTCCGGCAACCGCGTCGAAATACCACTCCCCTGAAGGATTTTTCGCGAGTGGCACGGGGAACGCGAAGTTATCGACGCCGATGTATAGCACTTCGCTGCCGTCGGTCATCTTGACCCAGCGATTCATCTTGTTGAACTTCGCGGCAAAGGCCTGCAAAGCTGCCTGATCTGCCTGGCGATCTTCTGCGCTCAAAAGGAGCCTTGTGTCGGCGCCCAGGATCTTGCTGACCTCGGCATCGTCGGCGTTTCGGGCCGCATTGGCCAGCGCCTCGCCCGCCTCCGCCGGGGACTGGAACATAACCTGGGACTGGGCTCGCGCCGTATTCTTCGTTTCGAGCCGGACAACCACGACGGCGGCCAATACGGCGAGCATGAGGACTCCAATTACAAGTTCTTTCCATTCCTGCGTCTTCTTCATATTCGATTCCATGATTGATCTCCTCTGAAAGTGATGCTGCCTTCCTCATCTAGATGAGTGCGAACGGCCGGTTATCGCCGACGTCCGCCACCTCCGCGTTGAACTGGTGCATGCGCTCTCGCCATACGTGGTTGACGCCTAGCCATGCTTGCGCGGCCCCGATTGCTCTCCGCCCGGTTGGCGCGGCCATCTCCGCTGAAGCGGGAACGATTCTGTTGGGAGCTCATCGAGTGGGTGTCTCCGCTGCGATTCTGAGCGAGCATCTGGCCGCCATTGTTCGCGGGAGTGGGAGCGTGTTGCACACCGCCGTTACCACCGATCAGTCCGTGATTGCCGTTGTTTCCGCCATTGGGCGTATTGCTCGGGCTCGTGCCCTTATCGGAATGCCATCCGCCGTCCGGTCCGAAATATCCGTTGGGGTGGTACCCACCGTTCGGGCCGTAGTGAGTGTCCTGACCAGGTTTGTAATTGCCGTCAGGATGAAACGTGCCATTGCCCCCGTACCAGGCATGGTTCTGACTGCCAGTCGCTCCGCCACTGAACTGGTGGTAGCCTCCGGTCGTTCCCCCACCCCAGGGGTGGTAACCGCTATAGTGGTTGTTGTTCCAGGTGTGGTTATTGATGTAGGTGTTGTGGTTGTAAATGATGGTCGTTGAACCGCCACCACCGCAGCATCCCCAGTGAAGTCCCCAGGCGTGCCAGCCCCAACCGAACCCACCTCCCCAACCTCCGCCACCGAACCAGGCGCCAATCGTGATTGGAGTTCCGAAGTAAATGCCAACCGAGGCGACGGGCAGCGGCGGAGGTACGTAGTACGGCACTACGACGGGCGCGCCGTAAACGACAGTGGGATTGTATTGCGGAACGTAAACGATTTGCGGGCTCGCCGGCTGGATCACGATCGTGTTGGCGGCGGGCGTGGTGACCGTGATCTGTGAATTCGATTGCAGCGTCCCAGCCGCCTGGGCTCGGGCACGCATCGTCTGGACCGCGGTCATCACGTCGGACTGCTGATTCGCGAATGCTTGCCCAAGGCTCGACGTCCACGAGAGGTTATGCGCCATGTTGTCGAGCACAGAAGGAAATTGCGTCAAAGCCTTGACGCTCGGGTCCCAGGATTGCTGGTCAACCGCCTGGGCGAGCGCCTGCCCGGTCAGGTTCTTGTTCTGCCCCATCCAGTCGTCAGCATAGGCGACCTGATCCGGATTCGCGGCGGCAGCAAGCACCTGCGCCACTAGCGCATCGGGATAGAGTGCGATGGGAGCCACCAGAGAGTCGAGCTGATCGGCTGTCAGCGCTACGGGGACGGGAGCCCCATTGTTCTGCATTGCACCGGCCGCCGACGCCGGTTGAGGTTGAGGGGCAGGCTCCGCGGGAGCCTGATAGGTTTGCGCAGGAGCTTGATACTCGGGAGCCGCATCCGGAGCCTGATAGGTCGTCTCTGCCTCGGGAGGAGTTAACACGGGCTGAGATGCGTAGACCGCTCCCGTGCTGGGTGGAACTGGCGCTGCGGCTGTCGCCGGACGCTGAGCTTGCCACGCCGCGTGCTTGCCTCGAATCCCATACGTTCCCGACATGTTGTCTCCATAGATCTGTCCCCTGAAATGAAGAACAGTTCGGGTCACGGTATCGAATCGTATGTTATGACCGTTGACTTCACCTTGAATCGGCCCCGATTGCATCGGCCCTTCGAAATATCCCGTGATGCGGTTTCCATATTGCGCGATCTGGACATGCTTAACGACGGTCTCTCCGTTCTCGATATTCGTTGAGTAGATCGTCCAATTGCCCTGCACGTTGTCAGGGGGAACCGCTGCAAATGTTCTCGAGGTCAGGATGAGTAAGAAGAGAGCAATCGCCAGGCTCATCGCCGTATTCAGTTTCTTCATAAAGTCCTCCTATGATTTCTGCGACGTTGCCTATGCTTGTGTCGCACGACGGAACAGAATGCAAGGAGCGTGCCAAAGTTAAATTGCTGATTTATTTGCGAGTTCGCGGAATCGCGACTCCCGGGCGTTCGGAAATTCCCGAAATCTAAAGATGAAGGAGACGAAGCTGCCCTTCCGCTCTCGACGAGAAGAGCGCCGGAGTTTCGTACGTCGATGGGAGTTCAGAAAATGGAGGCACCGGGTACGGCTGTTCAGCCGGTACCCGGTGGGTGTGATTTCGTTGAGGTTTAGCTTCTTTGACGAACCAACAGACCACTTTGTCCGGAATCCCCATGGCGGCCTGATCTCGAAGAATTCGAATCGGGTCGCTGCGGTGAGTCAGTCTTCGGTTTCCCTGACCGACCATCGGAAGGTGCCGGTTTGCTTTGGCCGGGCGTCGGCGGGTTTGGGCCCGCCTGCGGTGACTTTCCTGGTTGGTTCGGCTTCCCGGGTGGCCGCGTGGGACGCGACGACCGGTTTCCACCTGGACCGTTTGGTTGTCCTGGTTTCACACGACCTCGGTCGGGCTGACTTGGCGTCTGTCCCCGGTCCGGACGTCCCGATGGACGATCCGGAGCCGGTTTTTTCGGCGTAGGGTTAGCTGGCTTTCCTGGTGCGACCGGCTTACTGGGCGATGGATGCCGCCCTCCGGGTGGATTTACGGGTCCTCCGGGCCCCGGCACTGGATATCCGGGTCGGCGGTAGTGGGGTGGGCGGTAGTGGGGTGGACGGTACCGCCAATCACCACGATATCCGGGACGATTGGCCCACACGATAGGTCGCGGATGATACCAGTAGTGCGGCGGACGATATGGATTTCCCCAGCCATTCCAGTAGCCGTGATTGTAGTAAGCGCGGCGGGCTCCCCAGTTCCATCCCCAGCCACCCCATCCCCACGGACGGTTATCGACGATTAACGGACCAATCCCGATTCCAACGTGGAAAGTGACGGCTGGTGCCGCGACCACACCACCGGGAGCAGGACGAACATAGACGAGCGTGGGGTCGTACACAGGCACATAAACAATTGTCGGATTCGCGGGCTGGATCACGTAGACCGTCTGTCCGGCCGATTGCTGCACCTGCACTTTTTGTTGTTCGGTTGAGCGCAATGCACCGGAGTTGTATGCTTGCGCGCGCAAGCGTTGAATCGACGCAGTGACCGATCCCTGGTCAGCAGAAAACGCCTGCCCGATTGCAGCATAGTCGTCGACGTGCTGAGACATCATCTCGAGCACTTGAGGAAAGTTCACCAATGCAATGAATGCCGGATCGAACCCCTGCTTCTCCGCAGCATCGGTGAGAACCACACCAGTCAAGCCGGGATTCTCTTGCAACCAGGCATGAACATCCAGGATCTCCTGTGGGTTCGTTGACGCTGTGGTGATCTGCGACAGCAGTGCATCCGGGTACAGCGCCACGGGAGCAAGCAGCTGATCGAGTTCTTCGGGCGTGGGCCCCGCTTGTGCAGAGAGCAGGCTGCTGGCACCGAGCAACAGCAAGAACAGCACCAGCAGCTTCATCAGAATGGAACGGGACTTGGCTCCCATGGTCTACATGCTCCCTGGAGTGCCCGGCTGATTCCCGGGCGACTTCTTGTTAAGCTCGGCTAGCAGCACCTTCGCTGACGCTGGTGCCGCCACCTCGCCGTTGAACACGATGTCATGTGCAGTGACGCTTCTGCCATAAAGCTTCCTGTTGGCAGAGTTGTCTGGCCGGAGTGTTGAGCCGGAGAGCGAAATCCCTGCAAACAGACCGCGAGCCCGCGAATACGAAAGGATCTCGGCACGCAATGTCGCGTCGGTTTCAGCCGAAAGGTTCCGTCCGACCGGACCTGCTGCGGCAGAGATGTCGCCGCCCAGCTTGACCTTGCTATCCAGAATCGAGTGTGCCGATCGCGGACTCATCAGAAGGAGAACAAAGTCCGTGGCTTGCCCACCGAGTTGGAACCCGAAGCTTCCGCCTTCGAGCGCCATCATGGTTGGAGCACCCCATGCGCCTTTGTAGTCTTCTCCGGTACGGCAGGTCATGACGCCTCTTCCGTAGCTTCCGCCGAATCCGAATGCGAACTTGAGAACGGAAGGCAGGACGACAACACAGTCCGCTTTGTCGATGACGCTCTGTGGAATGTCGTCGGGAATATTCAGAATTTCCTTCATCACCTGTCCCGCGTTCGCCACGCGGCTCTGTTCTTTGTCCTGACCGAAAACAGGTAACGCAATAAGGGCAAGTAACGCAAAAACCAAAACCTTTTTCATAATTTATTTCTCCTTAGCAAAACTTGATAGGTTCCCAAGATTCGAAACGGACATTTGAATACCGTGGGGCTCGATCATTTCGAGCCCCACACACGCACTTACTTCGTGCCAGGTACCCAAACGGCATCGGCCGAAGCCAGTTCTACCCCGGCGACTTCAGTGTCAATGTTTACGTTCTGAAGCTGCGTCTTCTTTCCAGGTTGAGCGGAAACGGTCAGCAGATACTGGTTGTCGAGTATCTTCTGCAGTTGGTCGAGATACGGCGCAAAGCTTACCGGCGTCTGCAACCCGAGAAAGAACGACTCACCGCCGCTCACGTCGGACAGTTTGGCAATGCCCATCTGTCCGCTCGTGGCTTCCCAGTAGTTGCGATGATACCGGCCTACTCCTGGGGCATAGATCGTATGAATGATCGTGCCAGTACGCATGGCAACAGCACTCGCGGAATCTACGTCCGGATTGATGCGCAGCCCGCGCCCCGGCAAGGTGCGCCGGGCGCGGTCGATTCCGTCGGTCACCATCAGGATCTCGCGCCGGCGATCGGTGGAGTTCCAGCGCTTCATCAGATCGATGGCCGAAAGATATGGGCTCGAATACGCGCCTCTTGAGCCCAGGGGCAAGCGCAGCGCTTTTGCCGCTGCCGCATGTTCCGTGGTCAATTCCTGCACGACCTTCACCGTCGCGTTCTGCATGTATCCAACGCCGATCAGAGTTGTGGATGGTTGTGCATTGATGAACGCCTTGAGATCGTCGAGATGCATACCGAGGCTTGCATCCGATGCGTCGTCGATCAGGATGAACAGTTCGAGTCCTGCAAACTGTCCTTGAGCCGGAACCCAGCCACGTACTTTCAGCCGTTCTTTGCCCTGCGTCACAACCACGTCCTGCTGGTTGATTTCGGGCATGCGCTTGTTGTTTGCCACGTTCGCCGTAACCGTCATGGTTACCGGCACCGTAGTGTTGGTAGGCTCCTCTGCGAGCAGAGGAACCGCGGCCGCAATGACGGCCAGGGTTACTACAGAGCGAAATTTGTTTGCAATTCGTGATCGCATATTTGTTCCTTTGTTTGATCACCAAGTCTTGCCTGGATCACGCCACTGGTAATGCATGCTCGATTCCAAACGACAAGCGATTGAAAATATGAAGATTGCAAACAAATGAAGCTCGCGAACGTATCGGGAAATCCCGAATTTTCGCGAGCCCATCGGAGTTCGCTACCTGCTAAGTCGCGGCAGAAAAACGAAACGCATACCTGCATCTTGGCAATTTGCAGGTATGCGTACGCGAGTCTCGCTTGATAAGGGATAAGAGTCAGCTAGTTCTGAGCCGTCGACGGCGCGTTCAGACGAACGATCTGACCGGCATCGAGCTCGTATTCTGCTTCAATCACAGTGAGCTTGCCGGACTTCACTGCCTTGCGAATGATCTCGCTGTTGGCCAGCAGATCATTCGCGCTCTGATGAACATTTTCCTTGATCGCCGCCTCCAGCAGATCGTCAGGCCTGGAATAAGTCTTCGCCTGGTCTACAGCGGGGCTGATCTTTTCCACGATCGCGTCCAGGTTGGGGCTCGGCATCGGTTCTCCAGAACACGCGGCATTGACGGCACCGCACTTCTGATGTCCAAGCACAACCAGCAAAGAGCTATGCAGGTGTTCTACCGCGTATTCAATGCTTCCGAGTGCCACCCGATCGGCGATGTTGCCTGCGGTTCGCACAACGAAGAGGTCTCCCAGGTTTTGATCGAAGATCAGCTCCGGGCTCACTCGGCTATCAGAACATGCGAGGATAATGGCCTTGGGGGATTGTCCCGAGACCAGTTTGTGGCGCCGCGATATGAGATCGCGCGCCATCGGTTTGCCGGCAACAAATCGACGATTTCCGGCCATCAGGCTGTTCCATACCTCGCCCGCAGACGGTGAGGCGTCGACGTGTGCCGCGTGCGGCGCAGGAGCACCTTGGGTATTCTGCGCAACTCCGAAAGCTGAGAACGACAATACAATGCAAACACAGAATGCGCCGAAGATAGAAAGTTTCTGAGAAGTAGCCATGTGTTTATTCCCTTCGATCATAGAGTTTTTAGTTTCCACCAACGCGGAACATTAAGTTTTCTTGCTCGATGACCTGCTGAGCGCGCATCCTTCTAGGAGATGTTTCTTTCCTTGCTTCGCCAATGTTTCTTTCGGGCTTCCGGATCGTTAGCAACACCGTGTCTGTTGCTGGAAAGATGTGAAACGCAGTCATGTCAGAAATTTCGATCCACTCGCCGTCGCGGTATTCGACCAAAGCATCGCGGACCACCATCTTGCCCGTGCCACGGATGAAGCACAGAGTGGCAGGAGCATCGCTTCGGAGCGCGATGTTCTTCTCTGTTGCCCCGAAACACCTAAGTGTTGCAGTAGCTGTATCGTCGTCACGAACGCCAACATCCCGAATCGCTGCCGGCTGTCGGACGGTTCTACTCATCTTGCTGCTCGATACGATCATTCGATCTTTCCTTGTCGGACTATGAGGAATCAGGCCTCCGCTTATTACATTGCAATGCCGGTGCCAAACTCATGCGCTGAAAATACTGGGTTTGCGGAGCCGAACATTCCGGAGGAGTCACGATTTTCCGAGAGTTCGCGAGGCGGAAATCGAAACTGGCTCTGCGTTATCTCGCGTGGGCTCCGACTTAGGACATGAAGGACAAGTGGAGGCTATTGCAACGGCGGTCCGACGATTCCTTGAAACGACGTTCCAAGAAACTTTCCGCTCGCGTCGAAATTCCAATTGAAGATGGCATCTCCCGCACGCGCACAGGCATGGCACCCGTCGATGAGTGGGTAGGCGACAGTGAACTCGATTCCACCATCAGGGCCGGACTGGGAACTCGGCCAACTCTTCCCGTCTCGGTCTCCAGGCCACACGTCGACGTGTGAAAATTGTGTCTTCAGATCCTGGAACTGATCGCTCTGCGTCATCGTTTTGACGTCGAGCAACTTGAGATCCTCAGCGTCGATCATGCGTGGCTGCCCATTGACGAACAGAAGGCCGAAGTTAGTATTCGCTCGCAAAGGATAGGTGATCCAGGCAAAGGCAACGGGACCCTCGTCTTGAAATCCGGTCATGACGCCGAACTCGCCATGACTTTGCTTATAGAGCTCGCGCGTGAACTGCACCGCCCTGGCTGGGGCGCCGGCTTTTGCCATCTGTCCAATCATGCAATCGCCATAGCCGGAACCGGACGACTGGTCGCAGGCCACGTGGGCGGTAGTCAGGAACTGAGCGGGCAATTGCCAGACCGCCGAGGCATCAATCTTCTCGCGAGCCGGTGTCGATTGCGCGGTGAGGATGACGGACAAAAAAAGAGGAAACAGCAACATATGGACGTAGCGCATTTTCAATCTCCAGGGCTCGTGACACAGTGCGGGCCGCGAGCAAATCGTAACAGCGCCGAAGCGCCCGGCAACTCACCTCCTGAGTTGCGGGCGCTTCGATAGGCGAACTGTTAGGCAGCATCTCGGGCTGGGAGGAAACGAAGCCCAATCCCGACGCCTACTGCCAGCAGGCCGAGCAAGCCCAGTAACGGTAGCGGGCTGCCTGTTGCCGGCAGAGCAGGAGCGGGCGCGACTGTATCGACCACTTCCGCGATCGCAACCTCCTCACCGCTGGGTTCGACCGCTTTTACCGGAGTCTGTTCCAGTATGGGAGCCGGAGCTTCGTCCCGCACAGCCAGAACAGGTTCGTTCACATTCTGCGCGATCTGCGTCGCACGAGTCTTGGGGTAGACGAATTCCTGTCCGAAATTGTCGCCCGGATAGAACCACGCTTTGACGGCTTCCGGAGTTCCAGACGGTCTTTCGGCGAACTTCACCACCGTGTCCCCCGTTGGATGCAGCCGGTAGTTCGGAAGCGCCAAAGTCGTGATGATCAGCCGGGAACGATCTGCATTCCAGATCTGGACGATGTGCCGATTGGCCGGGCTGTCCATCAACTGGAACCAATACGTACCCGATGGCAGCACCTTTCCCGAGACTTCGACCGGTTCGGGGAAAGTGATTTTGGTTGCTTTGTTCCACGTATCAGCCTTGGCGTTGCTCGATGCGAATAGGGCAGCGATCGCGACCAGGCATAACACGACGATTTTCAGTTTTTGCGATTTCATTGTTTTCTTCTCCATTTAGCTTTGTTTTCGGACTGTATGCACAAGGACTTGATCCTCTGTCCTGCGTCGCCGCTACAACGCGACGAAATCAGACGCTGTCTTTCGAAACTTGCAGTGCTGCGTCTTTCGAACTGACGTCTGGCTTTCGCAAAGCACGATGTTCGCCAAACCGGACTTCCTTCAAAACACAAACGTTAGGGCGCCGTGCAATTCACGAAGACGTCGGAAGCTCACGAGATTTCGAGACCACCTACGGCGCTACGAGACAGCAAACTCGCAACGGCTGTGCAGTTGACTCTTGGAATCTGAATCTCTGCAACCGCTCATGTTTGGCCCCCGGCATGCAGCACCCAGCCCGCAGATCGTTCCAGCTGATTTCGAAGGAATTGCACTTTTTATGTGGAGGCTGAAAAAAGTCGTGGATCGCAACTGGGTGACTTTGTGCATGAGCGGGCACCTGGAGGCAAAACACCTAGCGGAGATACAGAATTCGTTAGCGAATGAAGGAACCGAGGAGAAAGTCTTCTTGGATTTGAGTGAGGTGACGGTGATCGCTCAGGAAGTGGTGCGATTTCTTGCGAACTTCGAAGTCAATCGCATTGACTTAGATAAGTGTCCGACTTACCTCCGGGACTGGATTACGCAGGAAAGACGCGCCATGAGGAGACACGCACCATCAGAATCCAAATAACTAAGTGCGCCGCGCGGAACATCGTGATTAGTTGCGGAAATCGTAGAGACGGCGAAGGAGCCAACTTTGAGACTCAAGACACATCTTCAGCGTCTGTTGCTGCTTGTGGGATTCGGGCTGCTGGCATTCTATGGGGCAGCGAAGCTCCATGAGCACATCCTCTC
>Ga0335074_10010995_pt1 | contig 12656 bp, 10 predicted proteins | sample Lox_Sample_23_FD_206715 | JGI IMG/M metagenome (GOLD analysis project Ga0335074, IMG submission 206715) | Soil microbial communities from Loxahatchee National Wildlife Refuge, Florida, United States - Lox_Sample_2.3 | ecosystem: Environmental > Terrestrial > Soil > Wetlands | place: USA...
AGGATCTCCTTGAGCATGACGACTTCGCCGACGGTTTCATAACCCTGGGCGATGACGACGTTCAGTGCCTCGTTCAGCACGACTTCCTGCCCTGGCCGCAGGTCGTCAAGCTCAACGCCGGGACTCACACTGACGCGCATCTTCCGTCCGCCGGTGAAGACGTCGGCCGTGCCGTCCTCGGTAGCTTGCAGGAAAACGCCGAACCCGCTCGGCGGCTGTGCCAGCCGGTCGACTTCCTCCTTCAGCGCGATGATCTGGTCGCGTGCCTCGCGCAGCGTGCTCGCGAGCCGCTCATTCTGGCTCGTGATTGCTGCCAGATTGGACTCGGCTTCGCGCAGGCGCTGCTCAAGCAGGTGGGTCTGCCGCGGCGAGTCGGCAAGCCGGCTCCGCAGGGCGGCAACTTCCTCTTCAAGGAAGGAAACCTGCGTAGTCAGGACCTTGACCTCGTCATCGTGCCGCCCCGAGTGAACGCTGTCGTCACGAGAGGCCATGCCCCTCACCCCCTCCTGAGAGCTGAGTTACCTAGACCCTACCTATCCAAGGTCAATCCGTAACCTGGCGGCAGGCCCAGACTCGGGATTCTGCGTTACGATCCGGAAAACTCGCAGCTTGGTTACCCGAGTTAGCTGATCGTCTCCCCCGAAAGCTTGGGCCTCATTCGCCTCGCGAGCAACACCACAGCAGGAAATCTGCCGCCTTGGCAAATCTGTCGCCCGCACATGGTGGTGAGTCGGTCTGCAGCCTACGCCGGCGTGGCATTCCGTGCTCAGTCCCAGCTTGTGCCATCAGACCTTTGGCCGTCAGAGCCTCCCCCGTTCGCGGACGGGCTAACCTCCGCCGCCCGGTTCTGGCCTCCGCGGCAGCCTACCCGGCGGTAGCTTCTGCCCCCGGCGCGGCTTCCGTCGCCTCAGCTTCCGCTGCCTGGCCTGCTACTGCCGCCTCAACTGCCGCCGCCTCAGCTTCCGCTGCCGCCGCCTCAACTGCCGCCGCCTCAGCTGCCGCCGCCTCAGCGCCCTTGGATGGCCGGCGCCGCCGCGGCGGCGCGACCACGCCGTCGGCCAGCCGCCTGGCGGTCACCAGGAACCCGGTGTGCCCGACCATCCGGTGCTCGGGACGGACCGCCAGCCCTTCCACATGCCAGCCGCGCTGTAGCGTCTCCCACGCACTCGGCTCGGCGAAGTTTCCCTGCTCGCGCAGCACACTGACGGTCCTGGCCAGCTGCGTCACCGTCGCCACGTAGCAGCAGACCAAGCCGCCAGGAATCAGCATCGCTGCCGCAGCGGCAATGTGATCCCATGGCGCCAGCATGTCCAGGACGACCCGGTCCACGCCGGTGATGCCGGCCGGTTCCAGGTCGCCGACGACTAGCCGCCAGGCCGGATGCGGGCCGCCGAAGTAGCGCTCCACGTTAGCCACCGCGATCTCGGCAAAGTCGCTGCGGCGCTCAAACGAGATCAGGCTGCCATGTTCGCCGACCGCTCGGAGCAGCCAGCACGACAGCGCGCCAGAGCCGGCCCCTGCTTCGACGACGCGCGCACCCGGGAAAACGTCGGCCAGCCCGACGATCTGCGCTGCGTCCTTCGGGTAGACCACCGCAGCGCCGCGCACCATCGAGATCGAGTAATCCGCCAGCAGCGGCCGGAACGCGAGGTACGGGGTACCGCCCGCGGAAGTTACCAGGCTGCCCTCCGGCCGGCCGATCAGGTCATCATGTGCCAGCGCGCCCCGGTGTGTGTGGAATGACCGGCCAGGCGTCAGTACCAGCCTGTGCTGACGTCCTTTCGGGTCAGTCAGCTGCACCTGGTCGCCGGCCTCGAACGGACCGCGGGGATGCTTGATCACGGCTGTCAGGCTAGCGTCGCGGCGATGCAGGCGGGCCGGGAAGAGTACCCGCCGTCACACCCCGGTTCCGGCGAAGGCATGATCCAGGTCGGTGGTAGCCAGCACGCCGTAGACCTGGCCAGACGGCTCGACCAGCAGGTACTCCGATGCCGGGGCGCGGCGTACCGCCTCGATCAGGTCCATGCCAGAAAGATCCGCAGACAAGATCATGTCCGGATCGAGATTGCGAGCGAGTGAGCCTGCGTCAATCCACGGGCGCCGCTGTTCCGGAGTGGCGATGACAGCGTTCTCGTTGACGATCGCGATGGGCTTCGCCTCGTGGTCGACTACTACCAGCGCCCTGGCCTGGGCCAGGTCGGCCCGCCTGATCGCCTCGGCGAGCGGCAGGTTGGACGGGATGGGGATCGCTCGCCGTGCGAGCGCTCGTGCCTTCAGGGCAGGCAGCCGCTCGCGCACCCGCGTCGACCGCAGCGCCTGGCCAGCGCTCATCCACATGAACGCGGCGACGGCAACCAGCCAGATGCCGTAGCCGTTCACCAGCCCGATCTCGCTGTCCGGCAAGACCAGCACTGCCAGCACGAGCGCGACGCCGATTGCCCGGCCGGCCCAGGCCGCCAGCATCGTTGCGTTGCCGTTCTTGCCGGTGGCTTTCCACAGCGCGGCCCGCAGCAGCCGGCCGCCATCGAGCGGCAACCCAGGCAGCAGGTTAAATACCCCGACTATGGCGTTGGCGATGATCAGCCTGTTGAGCAGCACTCCTGGAATGCCAGCGGGATTGAACAGCTCGTACACGCCGAAGCCGATCGCCGCGAGAACGAGCGACATCGCCGGGCCCGCGGCTGAGACCAGGAACTCCTGGCCTGGCGTCGGCGGCTCTTGCTCGATCTCGGAGAAGCCGCCAAGCGGATAGAGCAGGATCCGCCGGACCGGCAGCCGGAAGGCTCGGGCGACCACGCAGTGGCTCAGCTCGTGGATCAGAACGGACAGGTAGAGCAAGACGACGAACGCAACCGCCACCAGATACCGCGGCACGGTGCCATGGACGGTTCCCGGCAGGTTGTCCGAACTGGAGTAGAGCACCACCAGCACTGCCGCGACCACGAACCAGTACGGCGAGATGAACACCGGGATGCCGAACGGCCGGGCGATGATGATTCCGAGCCGGCCATCAGATCGTGCGCCCCTGGCCGGGCTCGGTCTGCCCGCCGGCTGCGGGCCGCCCTGCTGCATTCCACCTGCCACGCCTAGATGCTACGCGGGAAACCGCGATTACAGATCATTACCACCGGTCCGGGCGCGGCAGGCCGGCGGCGTGAAGGTGCTCTCCGCTGTCAGAGCTCTCCCCTAGTCTGCGTGCATGAGCGAAGCACCTGGGCACACCGCCCCGAGCGGGCCGCACGGCGCCACTTGCGTCGCCGCGACTGCCGAGGTCAGCCCGTCAGGCGCCGGCCCGGTGGTACCGGCTGAAGGCCGTCAGCCAGGCGGCGCCTCCGCCTTGCTCAGCCCGGGGGACTCGGCCGAGGTCGCCCAGCCTGGCGATCCGTCCGCCCACGAGGAGGCGGCGGCGGTAGAGCAAACCGGCCCGAGCCTGTCACCGTCGCGCGCTGCCGACTTCATGACATGTCCTCTCCTGTACCGGTTCAGGGTCATAGACCGGCTTCCCGAACTGCCGAGCCCGGCGGCCACCCGGGGCACCCTGGTGCATGCCGTGCTAGAGCGCCTTTTCGATGAGCCTGCGAACGGCCGGACCCCGGCTGCCGCGCGCACCCTCCTGGACCCCCAATGGGAGCGCCTCGCAGCCGCTGAGCCTCTTTTGGCCGAAATGTTCGAGGACGAAGCACAACGACTGGCTTGGCTGGACGAAGCGGCGCTGATGCTGGACCGCTACTTCACTCTGGAAGACCCCACCCGGATTGAGCCGAGCCACCGCGAGATGTCAGTGCGCGCCCTACTAGCGTCGGGCCTGACCCTCCGGGGCTACATCGACCGCCTGGACATCGCGCGGACGGGCGAAATCCGCATCGTTGACTACAAGACCGGCACAGCGCCCCGCGAGGAGTACGAAGCCAGGGCGCTGTTCCAGATGAAGTTCTACGCGGTCGTGCTCTGGCGCACTATGGGCACGATCCCGCGCATGCTGCAGCTGATCTACCTCGGGAATGGCGAGATCGTTCGGTACGCACCGGACGAGGCAGACTTGCTGGCGACTGAGCGCAAGATCAACGCGATTTGGCAGGCCATCGATCGTGCGCGGACATCTGGTGACTGGCGCCCGCGGCAGAGCAGGCTTTGCGAGTGGTGCTCGTACCAAGAGCTGTGTCCGGTCTTCGGCGGGACTCCCCCGCCGTTGCCAGTCCTGCCCCCGTCGGCTGCCCCGGATGAGTCAGTGCTCGCTGGGATCCCGGAGCCGCGGGCAGACGCGATATAGCTTGACTCACCTGCGCAGGCTATCTATTCTCGCTTTTGCCGGGCGGGTCGGCCGGACTGCCTCTCTTGCCGCCCGCCCGTTACGGGGCGCCGGCCACTTCCGTGCGTTCTGCTTCAGCCTCTGGCGCCGCAGCCGTGGTCACCCAACTGTCGGCGCGCACTCTTCACGGCTCCGATACGGATTAGTGACCTAATTGTCCGTATATGCCGGTCCCGGAACCGTGGTAAGTCAGAAGTCCGAGGTGTCCGAGTCGACATCGGCGTGACACCCAAGCCGGCAGACAGCCGGCCATCGCCGTGGGTGTGTCAAAGCGTTATCTCGGTTCCCTTCCGGATGTGAGATGGATCACGTATAACTTCCGGCTAAGGAGGCGCGAGATGCGACAGATGAAGCCTAAGAGCCCTTATCTCACTGGCCGCCGGACCATAGTTGGAAGCCTCGCTGGACTCGCTGTGCTTGCGCTGGCGGCTGCAGGCTGCGGAAGCAGCACAAGCCCGAGCAGCAAATCCAGCACGAGCACTTCGGCCGCCCATAAGGGCGGCGTGTTCACGATCCTGGCGAACTCGTCATTCGGCGTCGCTGACCCGGCGCAGAACTACACACTCCAAGAGTGGCAGCTGCTGATAGACACACACGACGGCCTTGTGGGCTTCGCTAAGGTCGGCGGCATTGCCGGTACCAAGATCGTGCCTGACCTCGCCACCTCTATCCCGCTGCCGACCAACGGCGGCAAGACCTACGTCTTCCATGTCCGGCGCGGCATCAAATTCTCTAACGGCCAGGTGCTGGAGCCGAGCGACTTCGTCACCACCCTTGAGCGGCAGTTCACGGTGCCAGGTGGCAACCCGGGCTTCTACTCGGGGATCGTCGGCGCCAGCAAGTGCAGCACCAAGGGCTGCAACCTGAGCAAGGGCGTCGTCGCTAACGACAAGAACTACACGCTGACCATCAACCTGACGTCCCCCGACCCCGAGCTGATGGATCAGCTCTCGCTGCCGTTCGCGTACGCCGTGCCCGCTGACACCTCGATGCACCTGACCGGCAACAATGTGCCGCCGGGAACGGGCCCGTACATGTGGAAGTCCTACAACCCGAACACCGAGGCGGTGCTGGTCCGTAACCCGTACTTCCACGTCTGGAGCCAGGTGGCGCAGCCTAACGGCTACCCGAACGAGATCATCGAGAAGTACGGCCTGCCGGTATCCGATGAGGTGACCGAGGTCGAGAACGGCGAGGCCAACGAGGTCTTCGACGGCGACCAGATCCCGTCCGACGACCTGTCGACGCTGAATAGCCCGAAGTACGCCAGCCAGGTGCACGTCAACACCCTGACCGCGGACTGGTACATGGCGCTGAACACCCAGCGCCCGCCGTTCAACAACCTGGATGCACGCCAGGCGATCAACTACGCGGCCAACCGCTCCGCGTACGTCAAGATCGCAGGCGGCCCGTCCCTGGCGGTTCCCGCCTGCCAGATCCTGCCGCCGAACTTCCCGTCCTACAAGCCCTACTGCCCGTACACGACAGGACCTCAGACGGTCTGGTCCGGACCCAACCTGGCCAAGGCAAAGGCGCTGGTCAAGGCATCCGGCACCGACGGCGACAAGGTCGTGGTGAACGGCACCAACGACCAGGTCGGCACCGAACTGGCCGAGCAGATGGTGTCCGACCTGGACTCCATCGGCTACAAGGCGAGCACGCAGCTCCTCTCAGCCTCGGTCCAGTACCCGTTCGTTCAGAACTCAGCCAACTCGAGCAAGTGGAATGTAGCCTGGTCGGCCTGGTACCAGGACTACCCGGCGCCATCTGACTTCCTCAACGTGCTGCTCGGCTGCAGCCACATCGTGAAGAACAGCGACGCCAGCCCGAACATCGCCGCGTTCTGCGACCCGAGCATCCAGAAGCAGATCAACAAGGCCGAGTCAGAGGAGGCCGCAGACCCGAGCGCCGCTTCCGCGCTATGGACCACGATCGACCACGAGGACACCTTGCAGGCACCATGGGTCGACCTGTACAACCCCAAGCAGATCGACTTCTTGTCCAGCGACGTGCACGGCTACGAGTGGAACCCGCAGTGGTACATCCTGATCGACCAGCTATGGCTGTCGAAGTAAAGGTGCGTGCCTTGACGGAGACCACTGCATGGCTGCCATAGCCGAACAGGCAGGGACCACGGAGTTGCGGCCGGCAGTCGCCGGCCGCAACCCGTGGGCGCTGGCCTGGCGCAGGCTCCGGCGCAACCGCATCGCGCTGGCGGCGCTTGGCCTGTTCCTGCTGATCATCGTTGTGTGCCTGGCCGCGCCGCTATACGCGCACGACGTCGCGCACGACGGGAACGTGCTCAATCCGAACCTCAACGGCACGACCATCGCCGGCGGCAAGGTAGTGCCGGTCATGCAGGAAGGCGGCGGCCTGCTCAAGCTCGGCGAGACGCCGATCGGGCCCACATGGGATCTCAGCCATTACTTCCTCGGCGCCGACAACCTCGGCCGGGACATGGCGGCGCTGCTGCTGTACGGCGGTCGCGCGTCACTGCAGGTCGGGATCTGCTCGGCCGTCATCTGCTGCGTCGTGGCGACCGTTGTCGCACTGATCGCCGGCTTCTTCGGCGGGATCACAGATGCGATCTTGTCCAGGCTAATGGACGTCATCTGGGCGTTCCCCGTTTACTTGCTGGCGATCTGCATCGCGACCGAACTGCTGACCCATTCCAACGGCGTGCAGGTCGGATTCCTGCGTATCACCGCGACGAGCCTGTGGACTATTACGACGATCATCGCGTTCATCTACGTGCCGTATGTGTACCGTCCGGTCCGCGGCCAGGTGCTCTCGGTGGTGAACAAGGAGTTCGTCGAGGCAGCGATCGCGCAGGGCGCGTCGAACTTCAGGCTGATCTTCTCCGAGATCCTGCCGAACGTATTGTCGACGGTCATCGTGCTGCTACCGCTGATGATCGCGACCACGATCCTGACCGAGTCAGCCCTGTCGTACCTGTCCGTCGGCGTCCAGCCGCCTAACGTCAGCTGGGGCAGCCTCATTTCCAACGGTCAGGACCTGCTGTACACCCGGCCCTGGGTCTCGCTCGCGCCGGGAATCATGATCGTGCTCACCGTGCTCGCGCTCAACGTGCTCGGCGACGGTGTCCGCGACGCGCTCGACCCCCGGGCGAAGCTGCGGGTGGGCTAGCCATGGCTCTGCCTAACGCAGGACGGTGCTTGTGCTGACCTTCATTGTGCGCCGGACGCTGTGGGCCGTGGTCGTGATGTTCGTGATCACGCTGTTCGTCTTCTTCATCTTCTTCAAGACGCCGGGCGTCGACCCGGCTCGTGCGCTGGCTGGCCGCGATCCAAGCCCGCAAGTGCTCGCAGAGGTCCGAGCTCAGCTCGGCCTGAACCGCCCGCTGTTCGTCCAGTACGGCCTGATGATGAAGCGGATCTTCATCACCCGCAACCTGGTCTCCTACTCCGACCAGGGTGAGCTAATCGTTCCCGAGATCTTCGCGGCTGCTCCCGCCACGCTGTCGCTGGTCTTCGGCGCATCTCTGATCTGGGTCGTCATGGCCGTCGTGATGGGCGTTGCGGCGGCCAAGCTGCGCGGCCGGATCTACGACCCGATCCTCATGATCCTCGCCCTGATCGGCGTGTCCACGCCGGTCTTCTGGCTTGGCCAGGTCATCAACCTGATCACGCAGGGCAGCCTGCATAGCACCGCCATCTTTAGCTGGGTGCCGGCGCTGGGCTATACGTCATTCACCGTCAGTCCGGTGAAGTGGTTCGAGGGACTTATCTTCCCCTGGATCACGCTGTCGATCCTGTACATCGGCTTCTACGCGCGGATCCTGCGGGCCAACCTGCTGGAGATCCAGAATGAGGACTACATCCGCACTGCTCGCGCCAAGGGCCTATCGGAACAACGAGTCCTGATGCGGCACACGCTGCGCACCTCAATGATCACCTTCGTCAGTCTCTTCGGTCTGGACTTCGGCGCCCTGGTCGGTGGCGGTGCGATCCTGACTGAAGTGGTGTTCGGTATCCACGGCATCGGCTACCTGACCTGGGAGGCACTGACCAACCTTGACCTTCCGACGATCATGGCGGTCGTCATCTACGGAGCGTTCTTCATCGTGCTAGCCAACGCGCTGGTGGACATCGCTTACGCGTGGCTTGATCCGAGAGTGCGGCCCGCCTGATGGGTGAGCCGCTGCTGGAGATACGCGACCTCAAAGTCTCATTCCGGACCGACGACGGGCTGGTCCGCGCCGTGGACGGCGTGTCGGCGACGGTAAACGAAGGCGAGACGCTCGGCATCGTCGGTGAGTCCGGCTCGGGCAAGAGCGTGACGATGATGACCGTGATGCGCCTCATCACAGACCCCAACGCCCAGTTCGAAGGCGAGGTCATCTACAAGGGCACCGACCTGATGGCACTGTCTCAGAGCCAGATCAGGTCGATCCGCGGGGCTGGCATCAGCATGATTTTCCAGGACCCGATGACCTCACTTAATCCGGTCTACAAGGTCGGCTGGCAGATCTCCGAGCAGATCCGCGAGCACGAGCAGGTCAGTAAGCAGGCGGCCCGCGACCGCGCCGTCGAGCTGCTCACCGCTGTTGGCATCCCGAACGCCCGGGAACGGGCCGATGCCTACCCGCATCAGTTCTCCGGCGGCATGCGCCAGCGGGTCATGATCGCGATGGCTGTGTCTTGCAATCCCGATCTGCTGATCGCGGACGAGCCGACGACGGCGCTGGACGTCACGATCCAGGCGCAGATTCTCACCCTGATCAGGAAGCTCAAAGCCGACTTCGGCACTGCGGTGGTGCTGATCACGCACGACATGGGCGTCGTCGCGGACATGGCCGACCGGATAGCGGTGATGTACGCAGGAAAGATTGTTGAGCAGGGCACTCAGCGCGAGCTCTTCTACGATCCGCAGCATCCCTACACCTGGGGCCTGCTCGGCTCGATCGCCCGGCTCGACCGGCCGCGGCCACGGCGGCTTGCGGCCATCCCCGGACTGCCGCCCTCGCTGATGCGGCTGCCCGTCGGCTGCGCGTTCGGCGAACGCTGCGCGCACCGGTTCGACCGATGCGCCGAAGTACCCGGTCTTTTCGACCGGACCGGGACCGGTCACCTCGACGCGTGCCACCTGAGCCCGCAGCAGAAGCAAGACCTCAGGGACCGGACCATTCATCCCGAGCTCGTGGAGGAGAGGCCGTGACCGACGGAGCCGGTGACCCGGGTGTGTTCACCGACGGCGCGGACGTCGCTGCGGGCGAAGTGCTCCTGCGCGTCGACCACCTCAAGAAGTACTTTCCGATCAAGAGCGGCATCCTGATCCAGCGTGAGGTCGCTCGCGTCCACGCCGTCGATGACGTGTCCCTGGAACTGAGGGCCGGCGAGACCCTGGGCCTCGTCGGCGAATCCGGCTGCGGCAAGTCCACGCTGGCCAGGTGCATTGCGAGGCTCTACGACATCACCAGCGGATCGGTGGTGTTCGAAAGAGCGGACATCTCCCGCTACTCCCGCCGTCAGCTTCGCCCGGTCCGGCGCGACCTGCAGATGATCTTCCAGGATCCGTACGCCTCGCTGAATCCGCGCAAGCGCGTCGGCGCCATCATCGCCGATCCGCTGCGCATCCACCGGACCGGAAGCCGGGACCAGATCCGCAGACGCGTCCTCGAGCTGCTGGAGGTCGTGGGGCTATCGGCCGAGCACGTCAACCGTTTCCCGCATGAGTTCTCCGGCGGCCAGCGGCAGCGGATCGGGGTTGCGCGCGCACTGGCGCTCAGGCCGAAGCTCGTCATCGCCGACGAGCCGGTGTCCGCGCTCGATGTGTCCATCCGCGCGCAGGTGATCAACCTGCTCGACGACCTCCAGGATGGGCTCGGCCTCACCTACATCTTTATCGCCCACGACCTCGGTGTGGTGCGGCACGTCTCGGACCGCATCGCTGTCATGTACCTGGGCAAGATTGTCGAGATATCGCCCGCCGAGGAGCTGTACAAGCGGCCAGTGCACCCGTACACCGAGGCGTTGCTGTCAGCGGTCCCCGTACCCGATCCAGACATATCGGCTAGTCGGCAACGGATCGTGCTCGAGGGCGACGTGCCGAGCCCTATCTCGCCGCCGAGCGGCTGCCGCTTCCATCCGCGCTGCCGCTACGCGACCTCAATCTGCACGACCGACGAGCCGCCGCTCACCCGGCATGGCAGCTTGGACCATCTCGCGGCGTGCCACCATCCGCTGAACTCCGACACCGGGCCTGCGGACACTGCCGACACTGCCGTTGCCGATGCCGCCGTCTTCGGGACGGCCCCGCCCGGCCCTGCCGGGCAGCGAGCAGTCACAGCCGGCGAGGCGCCGCCACCGTTCTAGCGCGCCTGCTGCTGAGCACACGCAAGGCGTGGTGGGGTGCTTCCGGACCGGCACAAGGCGACCGCCATACCTGGCGGCCGCCCCGCGTGGTGGGGTGCTTCCGGACCGGCACAAGGCGACCGCCATACCTGGCGGCCGCCTTGTGTGGTTGTCTGCTTCCGGACCGGCGCAGTCAGCTGATGCCGTGGCGCTTGAGAATGTCGTGTACGTCACTGAGGTCGTCGTCGTCGGCAGTCACCTCGGTGCGCTTGCGCACTGCGGGCACCGACGACTGCCCGTTGCCGGACGCCTTACCGCGGCCCTGGTGGTCGCTGCCTGCCTTGTCGCGACCCGGCAGGTGCTTGCGCAGCCGCAGCAGCGGCAGGCCGCCGGAAACCAGGAACAGCACCACTGCCGCGGCGACGAGGATGACCCCGAGGTAAGTCTCGGGCGCGAACACGAAGCTGGCGGCAAACTGCACGATCGCCGACACGATCCGGCCGATCAGCGCGAGGGCGTGAACGAGATAAAACGCCAGCGGCAGCAGCGACCAGGCGATGCCCCGGATGCCGCTGCGGGCACCCTTCTTCCGCCAGACCAGCACACTAAGGACAATCCCGACAACCGTCACGGCCAGGCAGACCGGACCCGCGAAGCCGCCGGTAACAAAACCGAGCCAGTCCTTCACCTTCGCCTCCCCACGTGGCCGCCCCGACAGTATTTGTGCCGGCCGTTGTCGCGCCGGCAATGCGCGGCCCAGGCGTATTCGGTTTCATTGTCGCACATATCTGACGGAGTTCAGCCGCTCTGACGGGGCGTATCCCTGGTCAACCCGCGCCAGTTACGGTCGGCCCGCGCCCGCCGGGCCCCGTCAGCCGAGGCGCGAGCCCGGTCCGTGCCGCCAGGTCCGCCAGGGTGACGCCGGCCAGCGAGTTCAGCACCACCCGGCCCGGGGCCTCGCGCACCGGGACGACGCTTGGCACCGCGACCGTGCGGCAGCCAGCCGCCTCAGCTGCGGCGGTACCCGTTGGCGAGTCCTCAAGGGCAATGCTGTGCCGGGGCTCCACGCCGAGCTTGGCCGCTGCCAGCAGGTAGCCCTCCGGGTCTGGTTTGGTGTGAGCGACGTCGGCGGCGCAGACCACTACGCCGAACGCGTCGCGACCGAGCCGGGGCAGCACGGCATCGACGATCTCGGGCTCAGATGAGGTAACGAGCGCGTGCGGCAGGCCGGCGGCCCGGACCTCATCCAGCAGGGCCAGCGCGCCAGGCATGACTGGCAGCGGTCGCGACGTCAGCTCCTCGACCATTGCCTCGGTCAGCCAGCGGGCAACGTCCGCCGGCTGCGCAGCCTCCGTTGCCTTGCCCAGCAGGTACTTGACAGTGGCCTCCATCGAGCCGCCGACCAGGGCGCCCTGATCGGCATGGGACCACGTGCCGCCGAGCCGTGCCATGACGGCGCCCTCGGCCAGGAACCACAGCGGCTCAGTGTCGACCAGCAGGCCGTCCATATCGAACATGACAGCCTGGAGCACGGTGTTCCCCTCGGTAAGCGTGATGGCGTGACGGTGGCCGGGCGTACGGGACTCCTGAGGAGGTACCGGACGGTCACCGGACCGCAGCCCATTTTATGGACTGTCCGCACGCCGTCAGAATCCGCTGAGACGGCGGTCTTTTCTCGCCCGCCGGTCGCAGAACATAGGCTTGGCCTAACTGGCCCGCCCGGGATGGCCATGCGCTAGCCGGGTCGTGGCAAAACGAAGGGAGGTGGCTGGCGATCGAGCTCGACACTGTTGGGCAACTCACCTCGCCCGCGCTTATCGCTGCCTTCGAGGGCTGGAACGACGCTGGCGAAGCCGCCAGTAGCGCGATCAGCCAGCTGACCTCGGCGTGGGACGCTAAAGCTATTGGCCAGATCGATCCCGAGGACTACTACGACTTCCAGGTCACCAGGCCAGTCATGGACGTGACGGAGGGCCGGGCAGAGGAGCTGGTCTGGCCGACGACGCGGCTCGCGATCGCGCGCCCGCCCGAGG
>Ga0335074_10010998_pt1 | contig 12654 bp, 10 predicted proteins | sample Lox_Sample_23_FD_206715 | JGI IMG/M metagenome (GOLD analysis project Ga0335074, IMG submission 206715) | Soil microbial communities from Loxahatchee National Wildlife Refuge, Florida, United States - Lox_Sample_2.3 | ecosystem: Environmental > Terrestrial > Soil > Wetlands | place: USA...
TGTCGGCCAGGCAGGACGCGATGTGCGCGTGGTGGTGCTGCACTCCGACCAGCTCGACGCCGTCGAGACCGACCGCATATTTCGTCGACAAGTACTCGGGATGGAGGTCATGGGCGACGACCTGCGGTTCGATATCGAACAGCCGACGGAAATGCTCGATCCCCTCGGTGAACGACCGCAGCGTCTCCGCGTTCTCGAGGTCGCCGATGTGGTGGGAAAGGAACGCCCGGTGATCGCGGGCCAGGCAGAACGTGTTCTTCAGCTCCGCGCCGCAGGCCAGGACCGGCCGCGGAAGCGGCGCGGCCAGGCTTACCGGCTCCGGCGCATAGCCGCGGGAACGACGCAACACCACTTCCCGGCCGCCGACCGCGCGTACCACCGAGTCGTCCGTCCTGATGTGGATCGCCCGGTCGTGCATGAGGAAGGCATCAGCGATCGGGGCCAGGCGCTCGCGAGCATCCGCATCGGCGAAGGCAATGGGCTCGTCCGACACGTTCCCGCTGGTAGCGACGAGGGGGCGAGCCACCGCCTCGAGGAGCAGGTGATGCACGGGAGTGTACGGCAGCAGAAGTCCGAGGTGCCGGTTTCCCGGCGCGACCGCCGGCCCGATCAGGCGGTCCGCCTCCGGCTTGCGGGGCAGCAGCACGATCGGCCGCCGTCCGCTGGTCAGCAGCCGCTCTGCGGTATCGCTGACCTCGCACAGCGCGCGCGCCGCCGCGATGTCCGGCACCATCACGGCAAACGGCTTCTCCTCCCGGTGCTTGCGTGCTCGGAGCACGGCCCCGGCGGCCGCGTTTCCGCCGTCGATCGTGAGGTGGTAACCGCCGAGGCCCTTGACCGCGACGATCTGCCCGGCCAGCAGCAGCCTGGCCGCTGCGGTGACCGGGTCCGCGCCGTCCGGGACCAGGGAAGTCCCGCGCGCGTCCGTGAGCAGGAGCCGCGGCCCGCACGCCGGACAGCAGACCGGCTGGGCATGGAACCGGCGGTCACCCGGATCGTGATACTCGGCGGCGCACAGCGCGCACAGCTCGAAGCCGGCCATCGTGGTCAGCCGACGGTCGTAGGGGACGTCACGCACGATAGTGAAACGAGGCCCGCAGTTCGTGCAGTTGATGAACGGGTAGCGGTAGCGGCGATCGGCCGGATCGGCCATCTCACGCAGGCAGTCAGCACAAGTCGCCGTGTCGGGCGCGATGAGCGCCCGGCGCGGTCCGCCGGACTGACTCGGCACGATCAGAAACTCAGAGTCGCCGGTTGGTCCGAGACTCCGGATGCTGACGCGCTCGATCCGGGCAAGCGGGGGGGCTTGCTGCTCGAGCCTCGCCAAGAAGGAGCCGACCGCCTCCGCACTGCCCTCGACCTCGGCGAAGACTCCGTCGACATCGTTTCCCACGTGCCCGGCCAGCCCGAGGCTGGTAGCCAGTGAGTAGACGAATGGCCGGAAACCGACGCCCTGGACGACACCCTCTACCCGGACCGCGGTCCTGATCCGATCGCCCACGAGTCCAGTGTGACCACCACGCGACGCCGACGCCATCGGCAGCGGCCTAGTGGTGGCCGGCTGCCTTGGCCGGGTCGTGCTCAGCAACCAGCAGCGAGTCGCCGTCGCCGATCACCGGGTCCGCCGACAGGCCGAGAGTGAAGGTGCCGCGTTGCACGAGGCCGAGCACCAGGCCGTCGCGCTCGTCTCTGACGGCGCTCAGCCGCTTCCCGATCATTGTCGCGTCGGCGCTGACCTCCTCGAGGCGGTGCGAGTTCGAGCCGACGAGCTGCGCGATCATGTCGGCCGCATGCGGTGCCTCCAGGCTCTTCGCCAGCGTCGAGGCGATCATGGCGTGCGCCGAGAGAACCCGATGCACGCCAAGGTCGCTGAGCGCCCCGCCGACGGCCGGTGAGTCAACGAGCGCGACCGTCTCCAGGTCAGGCGCCAGCTTGCGCAGCAGCACTGCGCTGACCAGGACATCACCGTCCGTATCGCCGGTGATGAGGCCCTGCTCGGCATGCTGCGGCCGGGCGAGTTTCAGGACATTTTCCTCGGTCGGGTCGCCTCGCACCAGGTGTACCTCAGGCGGCACAGTGGCCGGATCGGTGTCGGCGACCAGCACGACCTGGATGCCGGCAGTGATCAGCTCGGCCAGGATGGCCGGCACGGCGTCATTCAGGCCGACAACGAGGCGGTACCGGCCGTCCGGGAAGTGGCTGCGCATAGCCAGGATCCTTCGTATTCCGGCCGCTGCGGCATCGCCGGTCGCCAGCGCGAAGACCGATGCCAGCAGCGGAATGGTGGTCAGCATGACGAGGCTGGCGATGACCCGCCCCACCCCCGGCTTCGGGGTGACGTCGCCGTACCCGACCGTGGTGGCGGTAGTGATGGCCCAGTACAGGCCAGTAGTGAACGGGAGGCTCTGCGTGGCCGCGAAGGCACCGCCGCCGGCGAACACGCAGGCCGTCGCCGCGGCAAGCAGGATCGTGATGTGCTTGCGATGGTGCGGACCGAGCAAGCGGGCCAGGAGAGCAATCACGGTCTTATCGTGCCGTACGCGCGGCTGCCCCGCGCGGCGGATGCCTGGTCTTGGCGGATGCCTGGTCTTGACGGATGGCTGGTCTTGACGGCTAGCGGAGGCCGGAGAACAGGTCCGTCTCCGGCACTGCCGCGCCAGTCGTGTCGGTCACCCGGACGAAGCTCTCCTGGCCGAATGCGTCGGCCGCGATGTCTGCCGGCAGCTTGCTGAACCAGGAGTCCTGGATCTGGCTGGCGTGCGCGAACAGGGCCTCCCGCTTGCGCTCGAGCACACTGCGAATGTCGACACTGGTGGTGATGCGCTCCTCGGCTTCCCGCATCTCACGCTCCTGCTCGGGCGTGATCTCCCGCTCATCGGGCAGGTCAGCCCCGAGCTCCCGCAGCGCCTCCCAGACCTTCCGCCAAACACTCCCGCGCATCGCGGTCTGGTAGAACTTCGCCGGGATCGGCGACGCCGCGGCGGCCGCTTCGGCTGCGCGGGCGGCGTGGACGTGATCCGGATGCTGGTACATCCCCTTGTCGTCGTAGGAGATGACGATCTGCGGCCGGTAGGTGTCGATCAGCCCGCCGATCCGGCCGGCCACCACGTCGAGGGGAATGTTGCAGAAGGCGTCCGGGCGGTTCCGGTACTCCCAGTCCGGCATGCCCGAGTCGTGGTAGCCGAGCAGCTCGAGGCTGCTGACGCCGAGGATCTTGCAGGACTGGCGGAGCTCGGCCAGCCGCAGCTGCGCGACAGCCTGCTCGTCGTGCCCGTCCTCGCCCGGCTTCACCTGGCCCGGAGCGTCGCCGAACTCACCGTTCGTACACGTCACCACGACCGTGCGAATGCCCTGGTCCGAGTACAGGGCCAAGACGCCGCCTGTGCTCGAGGCCTCGTCGTCGGGGTGGGCGTGCACGGCCATCAGAGTGAGGGTGTCAGCTGCCATGAGCCAAGCCTGCCGCATCCAGGCAGGGCTGCGCACATCGGGCCCGGACGCGAAATGGCGCTGAGAGCGCACCGTGATAGGCAGGAGAGATGAGCTCAGGCCCGGAACCCCGCGCGCTGCTGGCCGCCGAGCGGGCGGCAGCGGCCAGCCGGGTCGCTGCGCTCGAGCGCGATCTTGCCACCATCATCGAGGCCGCCAGCCAGGCTAACGGGGACGACGAGCACGACCCCGAAGGGGCCACCATCGCGTTCGAGCGCCAGCACACGGCCGCCTTGCTCGATCAGGCTCGCGACCAGATCAGCCACATCGACGCGGCGCTTGGCCGCCTGAATGCGGGCTCCTACGGCCAGTGCGAACGCTGCGGCCAGCCCATCGGCGCCAGCCGGCTGGCGGCGCGACCGACGACCACGACGTGCATCACCTGCGCCAGCTCACAGGTGTCCCGCTGACCACGAGGCTAGTGCCGGATCCCGAGCACGTCACTGACCGGAACCGGTGCCGTCGCCGCCTGGTGCAGGCCCGGTGTCCCCCGGCGCTTCCGGTGGCACGCCGGGCCGGGCCGGGAACCAGACCGCGCCGAGCGTTCCCTGCGCAGCGCGCGCTGCGGCGACGTCGCCGCCGCGCCCGCGCAGTACCTGGGCAATGACGACGGCGATGCCGGCGCCGATCACTGGCCCGCCGAGGTACGCCCACCAGGACGTCCAGTCACCCAGCACAAGCGCTGGCCCGAGCGAGCGTGCCGGGTTCATAGACGCGCCCGTCACCGGCCCGGCGAACAGGCCGGCCAGCGCGACATAGCTGCCGACGCCGAGGGCGGCGATCGGGCCAAGCGCCTGCGCGCCGGACGCGGTGCCGAGCACGACGCTGACCAGCCCGGTGGTGAGCACGACTTCCCAGCCCAGGGCGTCCAGCGTGCAGATGCCCGGTCCCGGCAGCGTCAGCCCCGCCGTGCCCTGGTGGCCTATCAGCCCGAGCAGCAGCAGCGTCGCGAGCACGGCCCCGGCGAACTGGGCCACGATGTACAGCGGCACCCGGCGCCAGGGGAAGTCACCACGGAGGGCGAATGCCAGGCTCACCGCCGGGTTGAGGTGGGCGCCGGACACGCCGCCCATGAAAAAGATGATGGCCATCACCATCAGGGCCGGCGCGACGGCCCTGGCCGCAGCGGAAACCGCGTCGCCGCCGAACCTGGCATTCACCATGCCACCGCCGACAGCGACGGTGACAAGCAGAAAGGTGCCGAAGAGCTCGCTGAACACGCGGCGCCACTCGTAACTCTCGTTCCAGAAGTCGAATTGGCGAGCCACGGCGTTGGGCTGACCGAACGTGCGCAGCGCTACGTCGACGTGCTCGGGCACGACAGTGCCCACGTGCTCGTTCATTCCGGCTCGCTTTCTGTGCCCGGCGCCGCCATCCGGTCCAGGATCTCCGTAACCAGGTCCATCGACGTGTGGGGGTGCAGGAAGGCGAATCTCGCCAGCGTCTCGCCCTCCCAGACCGTCGGCGGCAGGAACGCCACCTGGTCGTCGAGCAGCTTGTCGGCCCACGCGGCGTAGTCGGCGGGCTGCCACCCGATCCGGCGGAACAGCACCACGGACAGCTCGGGATCGCGAATCAGCTCCAGGTACGGCCGGCCTGAGATTTCGGCCGCCGTCTGGCGGGCAAGCTCAAGGGCCGACTCGATGGCCGCACTGTAGGCGCGCACGCCGTGCACGCACAGCGAGAACCAGAGCGGGAGTCCGCGGGCGCGCCGGGTGAGGTGGTAGGCGTAGTCTGTCGGGTTCCATTCCGCTGGCTGCTCGTGGATGACATCCAGGTAACCCGCGTCCTGCGTATGCACGAAACGCGCCAGCGCCGGGTCGCGGTACAGCAGCGCAGCGCAGTCGAACGGGGCGAACAGCCACTTGTGCGGATCCACCACGAAGGAGTCGGCATTCTCGATCCCGGCGTACCGGTCCCGCACGCTTGGCGCGAACAGGCCGGCTCCGCCGTAAGCGCCATCGACATGGAGCCATAGCTGGCGGTCCGCGGCGATGGCCGCCGCCCCGGCCAGGTCGTCGATGATCCCGGCATTGGTGGTACCAGCTGTCGCCACGATGGCGGCCAGTGACTCGGGCTCGCCGTCAGCCGCGATCGCGCCCCGGATGGCGTCACCGGAAAGCCGGTGGTCGGGAGTCGGCACCACGAGGGCGTCCATCTCCAGCAGGCGCAGCGTATTGCCGATCGAGGAGTGGGCATCCGATCCCACGATCACCCGCCAGCGCCGGGCCGGTGCGGCGGACCGCCTCTTCGCCGTCTCCCGCGCGACCGCCAGCGCTGACAGGTTCGCGGCCGACCCGCCCGAGACGAAGCAGCCGCCCGCTGCGGCCGGCAGGCCGGCCAGGTCGGCGATGAGCCGGAGCACCTGGTTCTCGGCATGGATCGCGCCGGCCGCCTCCAGCCAGGAGATGCCCTGGATCGAAGCGCAGGAGATCAGCATGTCGAAAAGCAGGGACGCCTTCGTCGGTGCCGCCGGGATGAAGCCAAGGAACCGCGGGCTGTCGGCCGAGATCACGGCGGGTGCCAGCGCCGAGGCCCACACGCCGAGTACCTGATCCGGGTTGTGCCCGTTGTCGCCGAGCAGTCCGGCGAGCGCAGCGTCCAGTTCGGCCGGATCACGCGAGCCCTTGTCCAGCGGTACCGGGTCCAGCCGCAGCCGGTTCTCGGCATACGCGAGCACCGACCGGATCATCATCTCGGTGGTGCGATCCACGCTGTGCATGGCGGAAAACCTAGCGCAGGATGCACGGACGTCACAGTGGCCGGATCACGGGAGCACCACCGTCGTCGTCGGTCGCGTCCTCCGGCTGCGCCACCCAGGCGGAGAACACTGGCAGACCGTGCCACGGACTGACCTGGTCCCGGTCAGTACTGACCGCGACCGCGGCGTACGGGTGCGCGAACCGGAGTTCCGCCTCGCGCCGGCGCGCCGGGATCCGCGCAGCCGCCGTCGCCGCGAACGCCGTGACGGCGGCGGCCTCGAACCCGGTCCGCGAGTAACGCGCCATCGCCGCCTGCCCGGCCTGCCAGGGATCGCCGTTGTCCGGCAGCAACGCAGCCCGGGCGGCTGCGAAGCCGAGCGCCGGATCTGCGAGGCTGAGATCGGACGTCGCCGACCAGGCCGGCAGCACGGCAACGCAGATGTCAGACGGTGCGGTGATCTCGCGCACTCGCCACAGCGGCCCCTCCCCGAGCGGCAGGTCAGTAAGCTCGCGGCGGCTAGTCCGGATCCCCGTCACGTGCTCAAGGCTGAGCCGGTGTGCCGCCGCGAGCACCGTACGTGCGGGCACCTCCGGCGCGGCCGCGACCGAGACCACGGCAAGCCCGCCGGTCGCGGTGACCACGTGCACGATGACGTCACCGGCGTCGGCCGTGCGAGCGACGTACTGTGTGTGCCCGCGGCGCGGCGTGCGCAGCACCCGCGTGAGCTGGCCGGCCCAGGCGCTGTCCGGCCCAAGGCTTGTGGCGGGCGCCAGTTCGAACGGAACCGTCCAGGACACCTTCGTGGCCAGTGCGCTGGCGAGGACCAGGTAGACCCGGTCGTCCTGGATCGGGAAGGCGTCGATAAGCCCGAAGGTGTGCTCGCGTGCCCAGGCGTCAAGCCCGGCGCGGGACGGCAGGTCACCGGTGGCCACCGCAGCCGGCAGCTCGTCGCGCCAGCGTTCAAAGATCGCGCCTGGCTGCGCTCCGGCTTGCGTCCAGACCGCGACGGCGCTGGCGACTACCGGATGCGGACTGGCGAGCAGCTCGGCGGCAGTATGCGCGGCGCTCTCGACGTCGCAGCCGAGGATCTCGGTCAGCAGCACCCGCTCGTGGCCGGTGCTGGCAGGACTGGCGAGCGCGAGCAGCAGCCAGGCGCCGAGAGGAGAGGCGACGTGGTGCCCAGGTCCGGCGACCGCGTGCAGGCGGACCGCATACCTGGCAACGCAGCCGGCCACTCTGCTCGTCGGCACAGTCACGATCTCCACTGTGCCGCACGCGGGACTGCTCCGCAGCGGGCGCGCCGCACCAGGCTGCTGACAGCGTCGTCAGCCGGTCGCTCAGGCGATCACGCGGGCGAAGGCGTCTCAGCCGGCTCCGCGTCGACGACGCCGGGGTCGGGGCGGCGGAGCCAGAAGAAGCTGAAGACGCCGGCCAGCAGTACTAGCGCGGCCGAGAGGTAGAGGGCCGCGTGCAGGCCCGACTCGAACGCGTTGTAGGCAGCCTGGATAACTTCCTGAACGAGGTTGCCGTGACCCGCTCCGGCAGCGCCGCCTGCACCCTGGGTCTTGCTGCTCGAGGGTACGAGCCCGGTCTCGACCCCCTTGATGACGATCTGCGAGATGCTCTGCGGCAGCCCGAGCGCATGCAGCCGCGCGACGATGTCCGCCGACAGCTTCGATGACACCAGCGCACCCAGGATGGCAACGCCGGTCACAGCGCCGATCTCCCGGCTGGTGTTGGCAGTCGAGGCGGCCATGCCCGAGCGTTCCGGCGGCACAGCCGACAGGGCCGACGACGTCGCGGGCACCACGGTGGCACCGACGCCGATGCCGGTAACCGCGAGCGCCGCGGCCGGCGCCAGGTAGCCGGGATGCGGGCTGATCGCCAGCGAGGTCAGCATCAGCCCGAGCGCGAACAGCACGCAGCCCGTCACCACTGGCCAGCGCGGCCCCGCCGCGACCGTCCAGCGTCCTGCGACCAGCGCCGCAGCCGTCATGAGCACCATCATCGGCAGGAACTCGAGCGCGATCCGGTAGCCGCTATCGCCCACGACCTCCTCGAGATACAGCGCAGTGAAGAAGAACACCGCGAACGTCGCGAAGTAGGCGCTGAAGGCCACCACGTTGGCCACCAGGAATCGCGGCACCCGGAAGAACCTCAGGTCCAGGAGCGGGTGCGGGGCCTTCCGCTCCCACCAGAAGAAGCCGATGACCGACAGGAAGCTCAGGGACAGCAGCAAGCTGACCAGGATCGAGCCGAAGCCTGAGCTCTCCGCCTCGATGACCGCGAAGGCAAGCGCCGAGAGCGCGGCCACGCCGAACACCGTGCCAGCGATGTCCACCCGGTGGGCGTCCGGGTCCGAGTTCTCCGGCAGGACGAAAGCCACGCCTGCGAGAGCGACCGCGCCGACCACGAGGTTGAACCAGAAGATCGCATGCCAGTCCCACTCGCCGATGAGGATCCCGCCGATCACCGGGCCCAAGGCCAAGGCCACTCCGGACACCGCGGTCCACACACCGAGCGCGCGAGCGCGGGTGCGCTCGTCGGTGTACACGTGGCGGATCATCGACAGAGTGCCCGGCTCGCTCGCCGCCGCCCCGAAGCCCATGACAGCGCGGCCGGCGATCAGCACTCCGACATTAGGCGCCAGTGCCGACATAACTGACCCGCCGCAGAAAATGATGATCCCGATCACCATGACGCGCTTGCGGCCGAACTCGTCGCCGACCATCCCGAACCCGAGCATCGCCCCGGCGAACGTCAGCGCGTAAGCGCCGACCACCCACTGCAGCGCCGAGACGCCGGCGTGCAGTTGGGTCTGGATGTTGCCGAGCGCGACGCTCACAACTGTGTTGTCGAGGAAGGTCAGGAAAAGGACAACGCACAAAACCGCCAGGGCAAGCGGGCGGCCACCGTGCCGGGCAATGGCCGCCTCGCCTTGCGAGACATCGGCCGGGCTCACCACCGGATTACGAGGCCGTCTTGCAGGCGGCAGGCAAACCTGAGGTCTTGCCCGAGTTCTCCAGTGTCAGCAGACCGCAGAAGCTCCCCACGCCCACCTTCCAGGTCCCGTCCTGCAGAACGGCCGTGCCCGTCTGGTTCTTCAGCTCGGGAGTGCCGCTCACCAGGATCTCGTAGTTCACCGTGGCCTGGCTGGCAGAGTTTACGGTGACATGGGTGACCTTAGCCGTCGCCAGGGCCGCAAGGCCAGAGCCAGCCTGGCTCTTGATCACCGACTCGAACTGTGAGCCGTCCTGCAGCAGCATCACGCGCCTGGCGACGGACGTCTTGGCGTTGAAGAACGCCTCCCAGTTCGTCGTGACGGCGGCAATGGTAGCCGCAGAGCCGACGCTGCTCGAGGCGGCCGGCGAACTCGCTGCGGGCGAACTCGATGCTGGCGCAGACGACGCCGGCGGAGCAGACGAGCCAGCCGAACTCGGGCTGCTGCTACCACAGGCGGCGAGAGTGCCTGCCAGAGCGGCGGCCGCGCAGATCCCGGCCAGCCGCGAGAGATATCGGTGAGAGCTCATACAGCAATCCTCCAACTGTCCTTCAGCCGGTGGCATTCCACCCTCGTGATTGATCCTCTCGCACTTATCAGCCGGCCGGTTAGCCGCAAGGTGACGGCCGTGTCATGCTGACCCGGTGGGCGATCTTGACGAACTGCGGGAGCGGGTGCGCCAGTTCAGCACCGAGCGCGACTGGGGCCGCTTCCACGACCCGAAATCGGTGCTGCTCGCCCTCGTCGGCGAGGTCGGCGAGCTGGCGGAGCTGTTCCAGTGGCTGCCCGCCGAAACCGCAGCGTCGATGGCGGCCGACGAGCCGCTGCGCAGCCGGGCCGGCGAGGAGATGTCGGACGTGCTGCTATACCTGATCCTGCTGGCCGACGTGCTCGAGATCGACCTGGCGACGGCGGCGCTGGCGAAGCTGGCGGACAACGCGCGCCGGTATCCGCCCGGCTGGTCGCCGGGCTAGCGGCCTGCGGCGTCAGGCCCTCAGCTCCCGGACGGCCCTAGTCCACCGCGCAAGCTCGCTGAGGAGCGCGGTCGCAGCATCCTCCATGATCTCGTTAGGCTGCAGCACCCGGTTCTCGTCCAGGAACTTGGCCACGAACGGGATGTGCACGGCGTCCGCCATGGGCACCATCTTGAGCGCCGACACCACCTGCTTCAGCATCTGGACGGCTCGTGTCCCGGCCGCGACGCCGCCGTAGCTGACGAATCCGAGGGGCTTGTACTGCCACTCCTGGTTGAGGTAGTCGATCGCGTTCTTGATGGCCGCATTGAAGCCGTAGTTGTACTCAGGGATCACGAAGACGAACGCGTCACCGCGGCGAATCGTCGCGCTCCAGTCCTTGGTGTGCTGATGCACGTACTCCGCGAAACGAGGATGCTTGGGCTCGTCGAACATCGGCAGGTTCACCTCTGCGAGGTCGATCAGCTCGACCTCGAAGTCGCCAGTCTTGACAGCCCGGTCGTAGAACCAGTTCGCGACGGACGGACCCACCCGGCCGGGCCGCGTACTCGCAATAATGATCTGCAGCGTCGGGTTGGTCACCGCTGTCCTCCGTCTCGGGCCAAGGCTGACGCCTGACCCTACCCGGCCGTCTCAGCCAGGTCTGAACAGGGCGGCCAGGTCCCGGTCGATGCTCGCTGCCAGCGATGCGGCCGGCCGCAGCGCGGGCCGCGGCGGGACGGCCTGGACTTGCTCGCAGTGCGCTAGCGCCTCCGCGCCGAGGAAGCGCGTCAGCTGGCCGTAGCTGTGCCGGTCGTCGCGCGCCAGGCGGTGATGATGCATCCGCAGCGGCGCGTACAGGTAGAGCCGGTCTCGTGCCCTGGTCACCGCCACGTAGAACAGGCGCTGCTCCTCCTCGAGCCCAGCCGGAGTCGTGAGAGCCATATCGCTCGGGACGGCACCGTCGACAAGCTGCGGCAGGTGAACAACGGGCCACTCCAGGCCCTTGGCTGAGTGGACGGTGGAGATCACCACGTAGTCGTCATCGAGGCGCGGCCGGCCAGCAAGGTCCGATCCCGACACGGGCGGATCGAGCGCCAGTTGCACGAGCGCATCGTGCAGCGACGGGCTGTCGGCGGCCGCGTCGGCCAGCCGCTCGAGGTCGGCGAATCGCACGGCCGCGTCGGCGTACCGCGCCGCCAGCGGGTCGTGCAGCGCGGCCAGGACCGATGCTGCGACCTCAGCTGTGCCCTCAAGCCGCGCCGCGGCCGCCAGTTCACGGACAGTGCTGCCGACCGCCGCTGCCGACCGCTGCGGCAGCAACTGCTCTGCATCGGGCCACCGGCTGAACGGCGCGGGCTCCCCGATCTGCAGGGACTCGATGACCCGGCGGGCCAGGACCGGTCCGACCCCCTCATGCAGCCGCAGCAGGCGGAACCAGGCCAGGTCGTCAGCCGGGTTCGTCACCACCCGGGCAGCCGCCAGGAAGTCCTTCACGTGCGCAGCCTCGGTGAACCGGAGGCCGCCGTACTTGACATACGGGATGCCGCGGGCAGTCAGCTCGATCTCTAGCAGGTCGCTGTGATGCGAGGACCGCACGAGCACTGCCTGCTCGGTGAGCCGCAGGCCGGCCTCGTGGTCGGCGAGAATCCTGCTGCAGATCTCGCGCGCCTGCGTGGCTTCGTCGTGGCAGCGGACAAGCACCGGCCGGTGGCCGTCGCCACGCTCCGCGGAAAGAGCCAGCTCCAGGCCGTCATACTGCGGGCGAATGACGTTGGCCAGTCCGAGCACCTGATGCCGGGAACGGTAATTACGCGACAGCCGAATCACCGACAGGTCGGCAAACGTCGCCGCGAGCGCCCGCAGGTGGGCCGGGTCAGCGCCGCGGAATGCGTAGATCGCCTGGGCGTCGTCGCCGACGCAAGTGAGGCCGTCGCCCTCGGGCCGCAGCTGCCGCACGATCTCCGCCTGGACCGCGTTGACGTCCTGGTATTCGTCCACCAGCACTGCGTCGAAGAGAGCGCGAAGCGCCGGACCCGCTGCGGCATCCGCGAGCGCGGCCCGCCACAGGAGCAGCAGATCGTCGAAGTCCACGAGGCCGTGGCGGCGCTTGTAGTCCACATAGTCGGTGAACACCCCGGCCAGCTGCTCGGTGAACGGCACGCACCACGGATAGCCGGCAGCTGCGACATCGGCGAGGTGGGTGCTGGTGCTCACGCACCGCGAGTACATCTCTGCGCAGGTGGCGGCACGCGGCGTCCGCCGCCCCGCGGTCGTGCCGACCAGGCCGTGAGCATCGCGCAGCGTGTCCATCACATCCGCGGTATCGGCCGGGTCAATGACGGTGAACTCCGGCGGAAGCGCGAACGCCTCAGCGTGCGCCCGGATAATACGGTGCGCAACCGCGTGGAAAGTCCCGCCGAAAATCCGCTCCGCCGCGCTACTGTCGGGGGGCTGTGCCCTGGCGAGCATGTCGTCTGCTGCCCGGCGGGTAAAAGTCAGCAGCAGGAT
>Ga0335074_10011000_pt1 | contig 12654 bp, 10 predicted proteins | sample Lox_Sample_23_FD_206715 | JGI IMG/M metagenome (GOLD analysis project Ga0335074, IMG submission 206715) | Soil microbial communities from Loxahatchee National Wildlife Refuge, Florida, United States - Lox_Sample_2.3 | ecosystem: Environmental > Terrestrial > Soil > Wetlands | place: USA...
TGTCATACGTATACGACGGTTAACCTTCCACAATGCGGTAGAACACCACGTTAAACTCGCGACCAGCGTCGGCCGCAGGTAACACGGGCACCGTACGGCACACAAGTAACTTCCCTGCCTGCAAGCCGTCAGCCAGGGGCACTCACCGGCCAGCCGTACCCTCGCAAAGCGGACTTGAGCCGTTATCTGGGGGAGATCCGGGACGGGGAGGCAGCGCCACGGGAACAGGTACCGGTTATACCGGACTTCGTCCGGTGCGGCGAGCGGGTGTGCGCGACGGTTCAGCCCTTCCGGATAAACCCAACGGGGGTCGTATATGAGACCGGTGACTTATCGGGCGTCTGCGTGGTCGTCCTGTGGCGGGAGCGATGCCAAGCACGAGATGTCCCCGGGGTAACGCCGGTTACGAGCTTGCTTGCGTGGCCAGTCCTTCGACCAGGAGGTCCACCAACACCATCAGGTGATCTCTCAGCGAGAACGGATGATCCGCTTCCCCGTCAATCCACCGGAAGAGCGTGCCGAGGTAGACGTCCCGGAGAAGGTTACCCGCCAATTCCGGATCCACGTTGTCTCTGACTTCACCATGTGTTATACCGTCAGCGATGATTTCCGCGAAGATATCTGCCGTATACGGCTCTTCCGTGATAGGACGGCCCGCCTGAACCCAGGCGGGGACGAGCGTGCGTGCAATGCCAAATTGCTCTTCATTAACGGTGGCGAGCACTTGCATGCATCGACGGAGCTGCTCAAGCGTGCTAGAGCGCTGCGGCTCTTGCTGCCGAATCGTCTCCCGCAAGGATTCTTGCCTTCTCTCGGTCCATTCATCGAGGAACTCGTCCTTCCGCCTAAAATAGTTGAAGACGGTTGCCCGGGCTACATCCGCTTTCTCGGCGATGTCGTCGATGGACGTGTCGTTGTAGCCCTTCTCGGCGAACAGGGACATGGCGGACTCGTAGAGTCGTTGGCGCATGGCGGCCTTCTGGCGCTCCCGGCGCCCTGGCCTGCCGATAGACGAGGTGGTCAACTCAGACACCGCTTAAACATAGACTAGGAGACAAACTTGGCTCCTAGTATACTACATGTCACGTCGCGTACGTGACGGTAAGGGTGGGGTCGTTCTGGCGCAGCGAGATCCCAGAGCACGCCACTCACCGAAGCCGCGGGCAGATGGGCTCTATCCGGTCGATTACCTCCGTGAGCGACCCGCTTGCGAGCAGGAGATCGGACGGTACGGTAGATCCGAACTTGGTTCGGAGACGTGTGCTCAGTTCTTTCGCCATCAGCGAATCCATGCCCATGTCACGCAAGGAGACGTCCGCACGGATATCGGGAGCAGGCAACCCGAGCACCTGGGCCACCTCGTTGATGATCAGGTTCTCCCGGCTCAGCACCTCCGCGCCATGGCCCGCCGATGAGGAGAGACCGATTCCGGAAATGGTCGTCTGCCGTGAATCACGCACGCGACCGCCGTCATCGGGCCCGCTTCTGGGGACCGCGATGGGGACCGTGGCCGAGACCGCACTGGAGGCCGCGGCCGAGAACGTGGTAGGGACCGTGGCCGAGAACCGGAGGCGGACGCCAGTCAGTTCGAGCGTAAGGTTGGCCGCATCCAGCAGCCGGATGTCTCCGAGTATCTCAATCGCTCCTCGGATACCGTCCCGGCTATCTCCATTTCCTTCCGGGGGCGCGAAATCGCGCTGTGCCGGGGGCGCGAAATCGCGCTGTGCCGCAGGCGCGAAATCGCGCTGTGCCGCGGCAGCGGGGTCCATGGTCGCTGGCCCCCGATGTGGCGCCGCGCCCACTGGCCCGCTTATCCAGTACCGCTTACGCTGCCAGGCGTAACAGGGCAGCCGCACTGGACGTCCGCCACCGTAAAGCCGATTCCAGTCTACCCTGCCGCCAAGAGCGTGGATCTTCGCTAGCGATTTAAGCAACCGTGGCCACGCGGGCTGATCACGATATAGCGACCCGGCCGCGGCGCCGGGGAGGTGATCATGCCTCAGCGTATCCTCAATCGCGCGGACGAGGACAGGATGAGGGCTGATCTCAAGGAACAGGGTCGGCGCGGTCCTGGCGATGCTGGTAACCGCCGACGCAAACCGAACCGGTCTGCGCAGGTTCTCGGCCCAGTAACAGGTATTGAAAGAACCGCCTTCCATGAACCTATCGGTGACCGTTGAATATATTGGCGTACTTGCCGATTGAGGCTTGATGCCTGATAGCTCCTGCCGCAATTCATCCCTGATGGCATCCACCTGCGGGCTGTGCGAGGCAAAATCCACGTCCAGCATCTTGTGGAAGACATCGCGGCGCATGAGACGGGTAAGCACTTGGCGCAGCGAATCTGGTTCACCGGACAGTATCGTATACGAGGGAGAGTTGCATGCCGCCACTGCCAGGGTATCCCGATGGTCGGCGATTGCCTTGGCCGCCTCTTTCTCGGTAAGTCCCACCGCCGCCATGGCTCCCCGGCCCTCGAGCTGGCGGGCAAGACGGCTCCGCCTGCAGATGACAGCGGCAGCGTCACCGATGTCGAGCACGCCGGCGGCGAATGCGGCACCTACCTCTCCCATGCTGTGCCCGATCACCATATCCGGCTCCAGCCCGAGGGACCGCCAGAGTTCGCACAGCGAGACCTCGATGGCCCACAGGGCGGGCTGGAGGATGTCAACCTCCGCCAGCCGCGATCCGTCTCCTTCCAGCTGCCGGACAACTGAAATACCTCTCTCGGCTTGGATCGCCTCGTCACAGCGCCGCATTGCCTCGCGGAATACCGAGGAAATACGGAGCAGGTCCTTGCCCATCCCTTGCCATTGTGAGCCTTGACCAGGAAAGACAAACACCACGCGCGGCGGCCCGGTAAGGGCATCCGCAGCGAACGCAGTGTCATTAACGCGATCCTCAAGATAATTCCGCAGCCCGCGTTCTACCTCATCGTGCGAACTTCCGATCACGGCAAGTCTGCTGGCCAGATGCTTGCGCCGCAGGGCCGCTGTGCGACAGATATCCTGCATGTTCAGATTACGACCGGGGCCGCCGGGACTGAGGAACTCGGCGTAAGACAGGGCTAGATCCCGAAGTGCCGACTTGGACTGAGCCGACAACATCAGGGTCTTTACATCCGGCAGGGAAGGTTTCGGCGAGGTCACCACGCCGTCCCGCTGGACGTAATCGGCTAGCACCATGTGCACATTGGCACCGGATATACCGAAAGAACTTACTCCAGCTAGTACAGGACGGCCATGGTGCCGAAGATCTGTATGGTCGGTCGGGATTACGAGCGGTATAGAATCCCAGGGTACGGCCGGATTCGGTTCGTGGAAGTGGAGGTTCGGGGGAATCGTGCGGTGGTACAGGCAAAGCGCGGTCTTGATCAGTCCGGCGATGCCGGCCGCCGCCTCCGTGTGGCCGATGTTAGTTTTCACGGAGCCGACAAGACACGGATTATCCGGTGCCCTGCCGATGCTGAGCACGCTGCCGAGCGCCTTCAACTCTACGGGATCTCCGACGCTTGTACCGGTGCCATGTGCTTCGATATACGCCACGTCGCCAGGGGTCACATCGGCCATCTGGTAGGCAAGCTGAAGTAGCTCCTCCTGGCTCTCCAGCCCGGGAGTCATCGGTGTGCGGCCGGCGCGGCCGTCGTTGTTGATCGCGCTGCCCAGGATGGCCGCGTATATACGGTCATCATCGGCGATGGCGGCGGTAAGAGACTTGAGCACGACAACGCCAACTCCGTCAGATCTTACGAACCCGTCGGCGCTGGCATCGCCGAATTTGCATCGCCCATCTGGGGCGAGCATATCCGCCTCCGAATAGGCGACCCATTCGTCCTCGAGCAGCGCCAGGTTGACCCCTGCGGCGATGGCCAGCTCGGATTCTCCTGCCCGTATGCTCTGGCACGCCTGATGGACCGCCGTCAGCGATGCGGAACATGCTGTATCCAGCGAGACGCTGGGTCCCCGCAGGTCGAAGGTGAACGAGACCCGCCCGGGAAGCGTCGCGCGCAGTTCGCTGCCCGCGACCGTATGGATATCTGGCTTCCCGGCCTGGCGAGCCAGCTCCCAGTAATTCGAAGCCGCCTGGCCGACGAAGACCCCGGTCCGGCTGCCTGCCAGGAGATCAGGATTTACGGCGGCGTCCTCAAGGGCCTCCCACGTTGTCTCTAGCAGGAGACGCGCCTGGGGGTCGACCCGCTGGGCCTCCCGTGGGGACATCCCGAAGAACTCGGCATCGAATTCGTCGATCTTGCGCAGGAAACCGCCGCGAGGGCCTTGCCGCCAGCGGCCGGACGTTGGCGGCGGCGGGCGCAGGCCATCTTCGTAGTAGTCCTCCACGGCATCGACGGCGTCGAGCAGCAGACGCCAGAGGCGGTCCGGCCCGTGGGCACCACCTGGAAACTTGCAACCGATGCCGATGATTGCGATCGGAGCGTGCCGTTGTGCGGCACCAGGCACCAGATGACGCTGCGGAATGTTGATGCTGGACATAAGACATCCTCACCTGGGGTTAGTCCACGATAAGATTAAAGTCTAAACTTACTCTAGAGTCTTAATATGGACTGTCAACCCACTATCGCCGCAGCCGTGACCGCGCTAGCCCACCCCGCCCCTCCTGAACTCGAACGCCACACCAGCATGTATACTCGGACTTAAATTTAGTCTTCCGTCTATTCTTAGGTGGTAACGACGTTGCGACCTTCGGCTGCCGGCGGTCCGGGACGCCGTGAGCGACAGAAGGCCGCCATGCGTCTTCGGCTCTACGAGTCCGCTATGCGCCTGTTCGCCGAGCGAGGCTATGAGGGGACGTCCGTCGACGATATCGCCGAGACGGCGGACGTCGCACGAGCCACCGTCTTTAACTACTTCAAGCGGAAGGAAGAGTTCCTCGACGCGTGGGCCGCGCGGCGACGGGAGTACTTGCGCACCGCGGTCGGGCAGCGACCGCACCACGCGAGCACAAGAGAGCTGCTCCGCCAGTCGATGGAAGCGCTGGCAGCGGTCAACGAGGACGACCCGCATATGGCGCACATGCTGGTGCCCGTCTGGGTCCGTTCGGGGCGGCCCATCACCGAAATCCCGTATACCGCCTATGTTTTCGCCGAGATTCTGGCTGTCGGCGTGGCGCGCGGCGACATCCGGAACGGCGTGGACGCTGAGCTGGTCGGCAATCTTCTCCGGGAGATCTACCTGGGCACGCTCTACCGGTGGATAGACGGGGACGCGCCCCAGCCCTTCTCGCTGAGAGATCACCTGCTGATCTCGCTAGACATCCTTCTTGACGGGCTCGCGGCGGATCACGGGTGACACTGCCCCGGCCAGCCCCGTCCGAAAAGTTGTATTTGAAACTAGACTAAGACTTAAGTCTAGTTTTAGACTCTTGGTAACGATGGCGCACCCGGCTGGCGCACCCGGCTGGCGTAGCCGGGGACCTCGTCCACGCGGGCAGGGCTCCGCGCGGGCCGGACTCCCCGGGCAGGGCTCCGCGCGGGCCGGGGAGCCGGCGACGCGGCCCGTCATCACGGCAGGCAAGACGGCAGGATAGGAAGGCCCAGGATCCCATGAAGGCGCCATTCGATCTCGTAGAACGATGCGGAACTCAGCAAGTTCCGATCGCGTCACTGAAGTCGGCGGAATCGCCACGTATCCTCGGCGAGGACGAGCCTCATGTGCGCATGCTGTCCAGCCTTGAGACACCGCTGCCGCCGATCCTGGTGCACTGGCCGTCGATGCGTGTCATCGACGGGAGGCACCGGCTACGCGCCGCCGAACTGCGAGGCTACGAAGTCATTGAAGCGCGGTTCGTGGAGTGCGAAGAAGATCAGATCTTCGCGGCTGCCGTGCGTGCGAACATCGAACATGGGCTGCCGTTGTCGCTGGCCGAACGCGAGGCTGCGGCGGCGCGGATCGTGGTGACGCATCCGCACTGGTCCGACCGGCTGATCGCGTTGACGGCCGGCTTGTCGAATAAGACCGTGGCTGCGATCCGTGCGCGTGCAACCGGGGAGAATCCCCGCTTGCAAGCCAGGCAGGGCCGGGATGGACGGATCCGCCCGGTGAGCACCGCTGAGGGGCGCATGGCGGCGGCCAGCCTGATCGAGCAAGATCCCGCCATGTCGCTGCGTCAGGTGGCGAAGGCCGTCGGGTTGTCGGTAGGAACCGTCCGTGATGTACGAGTGCGTCTGGCCAATGGGCATAACCCAGTGCCATCCGCTCGGCATCCCGCGGCGGGACGCGAGAGGGACACCGCCATGGCAGCACCGCGCAAGGGCAACGGGCTACCGCAGGCCAGCAGGCCAGCGACGTTGCCCAATGACGCGAGCGCGATCCTGCAGAGCCTCTGCAAGGATCCCGCACTGCGGCACAACGACACCGGCCGGCTGCTGCTGCGCTTGCTGCACACCTGCACAGCCTGCCTCGAGAAACTGGAACAGCTGGCCATGCAGGCACCCCCGCACCGCACCGCAACCATCGCCCGGCTGGCCGACGTCAACGCTATTGCCTGGTCTAATCTCGCGAAGCGGCTCGAACACGAGAGCCAGCTAACGAACATATCCGTATGACTTGAGCCGCGACGAAGAGTTTAGGCGGCTGCTGATGAAACGCACCGGAATTAGCATCCTGACGGCCAGCCATGCCGTCGATGACCTGTACCAGGGCGCGGTACCGGCACTGATCCCGTTCCTGGTGGCGGCATACCACTACGATTTCCTGGGCGTTACCGGCATCACGCTGGCGGCGACGCTGATTTCAAGCGTCGCGCAGCCCGCCTTCGGGCTGATCACCGACCACCGGAAGATCCGCGGGCTGTGGGTGGGCGGGATGCTCGTGGCGGCCCTGGGGATCTCCCTGGCCGGCCTTCCGTCACAGTACGCGCTGATCTGGCTGGCGGTCGCGCTGTCCGGCTTCGGCGTGGCGGCCTTTCACCCGGAATCGGCGCGAGCCGTGCGCACGGTCGCCGGCGGATCGGCACGAGCGATGAGCTGGTTCGCGCTCGGCGGGAACCTCGGCTTCGCCGCCGGTCCTGTCGCGGTGACCGCCATCTTGTCACAGACTGGTCTACGCGGAACCCCGCTGCTGATCCTGCCCGCACTGGGCATGGCGGCGGTCGTGTGGCTACTGCGGTCGAGGCTGGCTTCGCGACCGCCGGACAGTTCGCGGGACGGCCGGGAAGCAGAGCCAGCCGGGCGGGACGACTGGCACAGGTTCGGCTGGCTTACCGGAGTGGTGGTGTGCCGGTCGATCCTCTTCTTCGGCATGGCGTCGTTCCTGGAGTTGTACGTCATCAGCCGCTTCCACCAGTCCCATACCGTGGCCTCGGCCGCGCTGACCACGTTCAGCGCCGCCGGGGTCATCGCCACCCTCGCCGGCGGGCGGCTAGCCGACCGTCACGGGCGGGTGCGCACGATCCGCTACGGCTACGCTCTCGCGGTTCCGGGCCTGGTCGGCCTTGTCCTGGCGCCCAGCCTGGCGCTGCTGTTCTGCGCGGCGGTCGTGTGCGGGCTCGGTACGTACCTGCCATTCGCGGTGCACACCACCCTCGCTCAGGAATACCTGCCGACCCGCATCGGCACGGCCAGCGGTGTCACGCTGGGACTGGCGGTTTCCGCGGGCGGGGCCGTCTCCCCGCTGCTGGGCTTGCTCGCTGACACGTCAGGGCTTTCCGTCGCGCTCGGCGCGCTGGTGATCTTGCCGCTGGCGGCGCTGGCGATGTCTACCCGGCTCGCCGAGACCCACGGCCAGGTCCTGCGCCCCGAGGGCGCCGAAAGCCTGCCCCCGCGAACGCGCCTCACCTAGCGGCCACGGCAACTGCCTCGGACGCCCGTGACCGCAAGGAGCTTGGTGTGCCGGGCGCTATTCTCACGCACCGCCGCCTGGGCCGTGATTCTGGGCCGACTCCTGCTTGAATGTTCCAGGAAATGAACATAAAAATGGCGAGCCTTGGCCCTTTTGAATATTGGCTGATTTCGCATAGCGGGTTAACATATTTCTTAATGGTTTCCCCAAATGCTTTGCCGGTCATACGAGCAGCCAGCTGGAGGAAAGTATGAGGACATCTGGTATACAAACGTTGCCTGATGCGCTAATAAGTCTGGCGGAACAGCAACTATACGTGCTGGACCAGGACCTCGAATCACGCGTAGATGACGTCCCCGATTACTTCAGGAAAGCCCTGTCCCCGTTCCGGGATAACGTAGGTCACCGCGCGTATCCCTGCCACTTCGGCCGACGAGCGCTGGAACAGCGCGAACTCTTTGTCACATACGCTGACCGGGCAGGATTGCCCGAATTCGCCGCATCACTGACAGCATTCTTGGATTATGCGCGACCCGCGCCAGACCGGCGCCAGGTGCTGGCCTGCTTCGTCGAGCCGGGAGCGGAACGAAGCCACGACGAATATGCGGCCACGTTCTGGGATGTTCTCCAGTGGCTGCACTGGCACGACACGCGGCCATGGCCAGCCGGTATCCCACGTGATCCGCACGATCCAGCCTGGGAGTTCAGCTTCGCCGGGACCGCGATGTTTGTCTTCGCCGCTATCCCGACCCACCGGCTGCGCCGGTCCCGCAATCTCGGCGACTGTCTCGTCCTGCTGTTCCAGCCACGCAATGTGTTCGACGGCATAGAGGGCGGGACCCACACCGGCAATGCGGTCCGGCGCCGGATCAGGGCCAGCCTTGCCGCCTGGGACGTCGCCTCTCCCCATCCATCGATGGGGGATTACGGCGACCCGTCGAATTTCGAGTGGCGGCAGTACTTCATTCCAGATGACCAGTCAGATATTTACAGCACCTGCCCGTTCAGGACATACGACGACCCGGCTGAGTGACCGCTAGGCCCCAGCCGAACATCTCGTGGAAAAGGATGACCTCTGGTGTCACTACAGACCCAAGATACCGCGGCGACCGGCAATGACCTTTCTGGCCTGTCCGCTCTGCTCGAGCAGGACATCGATGTGAACAAGATAGTCCGGGCATTCGCCGCCAACCGGGCGTTCCGCGCCGCCGAACGGCACGAGCTATCCACTACGGCGAACCCTTTCCGGCGGCCGGTGCGGCCGGATGACCTGGAATGGCTCGACTACGGCAAACCGCTGCGGGCATGCGATGCACGCATGCTGAGCGCGCTGCTCGGGCACCGGATGCTCCGCAACATCTATGATGGCGACCTGCTCTACCTCGCCCCGACGGCGGACCCGGCCGTGGCAGAGGACTCGGCGGCGTTCTACTGCACCCGCAACCGCACGTACTCGGCACTCGCCGCCCCGATCCTCGAGCGGCACGTGTTCAGCCTGCTCGCCGACGTCCGCGAGCCCCTCCCCCTTACCAGCCTGAGCGGGCTGATACGGCACGTGCGCGAGTACTGTCAGCGGCGCCTGGCCGATCCCGGCCAGGCCTTCGAGGTCGCCCTGTCCGCGACGCATCGCGATCAGGCGGCGACGTTCGTGACCCTGCAGCTGAGCGCGTATGCCCCCGCCGCCGGCCTCGCGGTAACCAGCGGACTTCGCGGCGACTACCGGCAGGTCCATCCCGGCCTGCTGGATCTGCTACGCGAGGAGCACACAGCGTGGACGGCCACGCCGCAGTGGTATCAGGCGCTGCTGGCAACGGCCGATGTCAGCGCGACTCCCGCCGCCCACTGGCAGATGTACCTGGGCTCGACGCTGGCTCGTGGTAACTACCTCCACTTCCTCGCCCGTAACCGGCACCTCGTCTACCGCTTCCTTGGCGCCGTCCTGCACAAGAGGGCGGACGACGCGGTGACCAGGAGCAAGTTCGTTGAGGTAGCCGAGGAAGGACTCGGGCTCCTGCCCGGTTCCGGGCGCGCGCGCTTCGCACGCACAGGCCCCGCGCAGCTCGAATCTGAACTCGCGGACCTCATCACCCGCGTAGTCGGCCCGCTGGCCGGCACGTTCGGCCCGTCGGTCATCGACGAGGTTTACACGGGTTTCACCGATGCCGCCTGGCTCGCCGGCGCCTGGGACCGTGACCTGTCTGAGCAGCTTGCCTGGGCCGATGACATTCCCGCCTACCAAGACAAGGCCATGAGGATCGACCGCTACCTTACCGAGGCGAACATCCAGGTTGATCTCGATACGTTCGTCGAATCATGCGAGGAAACCTCGACCACACACGTCCACGATGATCATCGACTGGTAATGATCGAGTCGGGAATGATGCATTTCTGGAACAACATCACGCACCAGATCGCGCTCAATACCGGCGATAAGATACTCATACCCATGTCCAGGCTGCACGGCTCCACCGTGCTTTCCGGTGAATGTGTATACCACCAGCCGATCATCCCCGACGACATACTTAACCGGGTCGGATGAACGCCGTGGACACCGCGTCCCTGACCATAAGCAAGCCGTGTTCTCACTCGAAAGGAAACGACAGTAATGCCACGCTATGAATGGGGAGAGACTAATCCTGCGATAGAGCGGCTGAAGGCCGCCGTGGAGCCCGCTCGCCGCAAAGTCGTCACCCATCCTCTGTACCACGAACTCGACAGCATGGCCGCGGTCGTAACGTTCATGGAACACCACGCATTCGCCGTGTGGGACTTCATGTCACTGCTGAAGACGCTGCAGCGTCGCCTTACCTGCGTTCAGGTGCCGTGGGTGCCGTCCGGGCCGACCGGCAGCCGACGGCTGATCAACGACATCGTACTGGTCGAAGAGAGCGACGAGCTGGGCAGCGGCTTCATCAGCCACTTCGAGCTGTACCTCGACGGCATGCGGGAGGCGGGAGCCGATACCGGCCCGATCGACGCCTTCATCGAAGCGCTGCGGGCCGGGAAGCCCGTTCCGCGGGCACTGAAGGAAGCGGCCGTGCCGCGGCCCTCGGCGGAATTCGTGGCCAAGACATGGGGCTTCATCGAGAATGCCCCGGTGCACTGCCAGGCCGCCGCGTTCGCATTCGGCCGGGAGGATCTGATTCCGGACATGTTCGACCAGGTGGCCGCTCTCAACGCCGATCTCGGCCAGCTATCGGCCTTCGTGGACTATCTCAGGCGGCACATCCAGGTGGATAGCGAAGAGCACACGCCAATGGCGATGCAGATGCTCGCCGATTTGTGTGGTGACGACGACGCCAAGTGGACCGAATGCGAGGAGACGATCATTTCCGCCCTGGCCGCGCGCACAAAGCTGTGGGACGGGATATTCGCCGAGATCCAGCGCCTGGCCGAGGATACGGCTGCGGCTTGAGACTGGCTGCGGGATCCGCCGACTAGGATCCGGCCGGCCGGACATCCACGGACCAGGAGAAGGCATGGACAGGGACAGGAATCAACGTGGCCGGGCCGACGTGGAAGCGACTCTGTACGCCATGCCCGGCACGCCATCCCGGCAGTACCCGGTGCCAGGCCGCGACGACCGTCTGGAGTGTGCTCTCCGGCTGGTCATCGAACTCGTCCAACGTGCGCTGGCCGAAGACGGGCCCGGCCCGCACGGTGACCGGCGGCGGGACCCGGAACACGGAGCAGGCCAGCCGCCGGCCGCTTGGCCGGCCCTGGCGCGGCTGACCCAGCGGGTCCGGCACCGCCCAGGCAAGGTCACGGTCAGCTGGCATTCGTGGACGGACCGCGGCCGGGTGGATCCGCAGTTCATCGAGTTGCTGCAGGAGAGCATGTCGAGCGGCGGCCAGCTGAAAATAGTGGCGGACAAGGAGTCGGCCGACGAATACGCGGGTCATCTCCGGTCCCTGGCTAACAGCGGCGCCCGGGTGCGGGTGCACAACTCCGCGCTGCCGGACCTTCTCGTCCTGGACCGCGAGGCAGCGGTCCTGCGGGGCGCGACCGGAGGGTTCGGCCCGGCGGAGCAGCACCTGGTCACGGCGGCTGGTCTCGTAGCGAGCCTGACCAGGCTGCTGACCGCGATGTGGGTGAACGCGGCGGATCTGAAGGTACATCAGCGCCTGCGGGTGGATCACGACAGCCTGCCCGGCTCGGTGCTGACGCTGCTGAGCGAGGGCTGCACAGACGAGACCGCCGCGCGAAAGCTCGACATATCGGTGCGCACGTACCGGCGCCACGTCGCCGATATCATGCAGCGACTTAATGCGGGCTCACGTTTCCAGGCCGGATTCGAGGCGGCGCGCCTCACCCGCAATGAATACGACGACGCTAGCTAAGCCGCTACTCCGCGGGGTTTCCGATAATCCTCTGGATATGCCAATAGTCCGATTAAGCAAAGGAGGCGGGATAATGTATGACCTGCTTACCACCAGAGAACTGACTGTGCTGCAGTCCATGCTCTACGACGGAACCAAGGCAGCCTACAGGGTTGCCCGCCTGATGGGCGAGGATCGTGACTCGTTCGAGCGCTACCGCCCGGTGCACACCGAGACCGCGCATACCTTCATAGAAGCGGGAACCGAGCTTGTCAGGCGACTCGATGGCATCGCCAAGGCGGCTTGACCGGCGTCGGGACACGCCGGCGAACGATCAGCGCCGGTATCAGGTGGAGCCATGGCATGTCACCGAGACCCAGCTGGATCCGGGCGACGATCCTCGCGAGTGCGTGGTGCTGCCCTGGCCGCTGATCAGCGCGGAGCATCTGGCCTATCGCGATGACAAGTCCATGATCGTGCTCGCGCACCGTACCCAGAACGGCGGCATGCGGCTGGCGGCCGGCATGGCGCATGACGTC
>Ga0335074_10011001_pt1 | contig 12654 bp, 10 predicted proteins | sample Lox_Sample_23_FD_206715 | JGI IMG/M metagenome (GOLD analysis project Ga0335074, IMG submission 206715) | Soil microbial communities from Loxahatchee National Wildlife Refuge, Florida, United States - Lox_Sample_2.3 | ecosystem: Environmental > Terrestrial > Soil > Wetlands | place: USA...
GAGCCTGCCGAACTCACCGTGCCTGCCGACGGAGTAGTTCTCGTGGCAGCCGTAGGAGTTGCCCGCGGAGTCGGTGTTGTTCTTGAACAGGTAGATGTCGCCGGCGATGCCCTCTTCGCGGAGCCGCCGGTCGGCGTCGACCAGGAGCCCTTCCAGAATTCGCTCCCCGGCCTTGTCGTGGGCGACCAGGTCGACCACGTTGTCGCACTCGGGGGTGGCGTACTCGGGGTGGCTGCCCACGTCCAGGTACAGGCGTGCGCCATTACGGAGGAATACATTGCTGCTGCGGCCCCACGACACGACACGGCGGAAGAGGTAGCGAGCCACCTCGTCCGGTGACAGCCGCCGCTGTCCCCGGAAGGTACACGTAACGCCGTACTCGTTCTCGAGCCCGAATATCCGCCTGACCACTTTTACTAGGCTACGTTCGACACCGTCTTCTTGTCACGGACGGACCCGGGCACGACCGGGATGAAGGTGCCGTCGAGGATGACGTAGGCATGACCTGCTCTTTTAGCGTCCCGGACCGCCTGCCGGAGCGTCGGCGGGCGACTCGACGACCTCGTTGACGTACCGCCATGCCGTCGTCCGGCCGACGCCGATCCCGGCGGCCAGCTCGTCGAACCTCTCGCCTTTGCGCAGGTAGACCAGTCGTTACTCAATTACGATCAAGCTGGAAAAGGCTCAGTGTGCCATCGGGGCAGGTGACCAGTGCGACTCGGCCGTCTTCAGTATGAGTGCCTTAGAAGATGCCGGGTCCAGCGATGCATCGACGAGCATCTGAAAGGCGATTCGGTGCAAATAGGTCTCGCGCTCCCCTTCCAGGGAGAAATCGTTTCTCAGATGCTCGGTGCAGACCACATCTTGCAGCATGGCGGCGTCGTCTTGCCCGAAGCTGAATATGACGAATGACTCCCCGAAGACTGTGTGCTGAGCGTCGAGGGGGAGGATCCGGATCGTCACGTTTGGACGGTCCGCCACGTGCGCAAGCCACTGCAGCTGGTCGTGCATGATCGTCTCGTCGCCGACCCGCCGCTTGAGGACCGACTCGTCGAGCACCACCGACAACTGCGGCGGTGACTCACGCTCCAGGATCTTCTGGCGCTGCATCCGGACCCGGACCAGCCGTTCGACCATGCCGGGCGCGATCGGCTCGACGCGACTGTAGCTCCTGATTATGTGCCGCGCGTAGGCCTCGGACTGCAAGAGACCGTTGACCACGCTGACATGCCAGACGTGGATCTCGGTCGCCTCGTGCTCGAGGCCGATGAACTGCCGGTAGTCCTCGGACAGGCCGTCGGCGTACTCCTCCCACCAGCCTCGGTGAGCCGCGTCCTCGGCGAGCTCTAGAAGGAGAGTCCGGCGAGGACCGGTGACCTGGTAGTAGTCAAGGAGCCGCTCGACCTCTCGCGGCTTCAGACCGGTCCTGGCGCGCTCATATCTGCTGATCTTGGAGGGCGACCACTTCAGGGCCGCGGCGACCGCATCCCCGCTCTTGCCCTTGCTCTCCCTGATCTGGCGTAGCTCGGACGCGAGCCGGCGACGCCGCACGGTGGGGCTGCCTGGTAACGTCATCCGGCGTCCTCCCTCCTCGGCCTGGGGTCGCCGAGACTACTGGGATAGCCGTATAGATTTTACCCAGAAAATGTAACGAAACTTTCATCAGGCCTCACGCCGGATCTAGCTCGCAGGCCTGGCGCTCGCCCGCGGGTAGGGGCAGCCTGGTTCAGCGACCTCAGCGCACGCGGGGCGATGGCCCTCCGCGCTTCCGTTGCCGTATGGGCCGGGCACCGGCCAAGACTGACAGAATCTGCCGCAGAGATGCGCGCCCTGAGATCATGGCGCACGTTGTGGCGAACGGTGCCCAAGTAAAGAATTGTGTCTGCTGTTGCTCGCCGGACAGCGGCCAGCGCGAGACCCAATGACCGATAATTGTCACCCTAAACGGAAGTGGCACTGCCTGAAACATGCTCGGGATGGGCGGCAGATTGGTCCGCGACCCGTCGTCGCCGTTTACTCAGCCCTTGTACATGACGTCAGGGTTCGCGACCGTTACCTCAACGTGAGTACTGGGTGCGTGTGTGGCTGCAGTTGATATTTCAGCGGCCGACAACGCTGCTCCGGCTACGCCGAGCGCTAGAATGGCTGAAATGATGATAGCTCGCCGGATGCGCATGACTCCTCCATACCAAAATCCCAGGTCAGCTGGCAGGTTGCCCCGTTCAGCCGACCTTGCACCGCGCATCTTATGAGCAAAGTATTTCCCGGCATACGCCAATTTAATAGCCCTACCGCAAACTAAAATTCACAGGGAGACTGATGCTTCTCCTTTCGTGCGGGAAGTCATGTCTCCGTGCCAGGAAATATCCATGTTGATATGTGCTGCAAGTGCATATGCAACTTTCACTACCTGGTGCATGGACACTGGCAGCGCCATTTACGAAAAGGCATTTTAAAGCGTGAACGTATATTCGAAAAAGACCGCTTGATCCCTAATTGCTCTGGTAGTAGAGTTTGGCCCATGCCTGCCGGGAGCCAGGCCTGTGCGCTCGTTGGCCGCGACAGCGAGCTGGCGATGCTGACCGGGCTGGTGAAAGAGGTGGCCGCCGGGCGGGGCGGGACCGTGCTGGTCGAGGGTGAGCCGGGAATCGGCAAGTCGACACTGGTGCGGGCAGCCCTGGCCGACGCGGCTGATTTCGGCTGCCAGGTGTTCTGGGGCGCCGGTGATGAATTAGGCCAGGCGCTGCCGCTGCTGCCGCTGATGGAGGGCTTGCGAGTTCGCGAGCCCTCGGTCAATCTCAGGCGCAAAACGATCGTGGGCCTGTTGCGTGGTGAGGTCGCCACCGATCGCGGCACGGATGTGTCTTCCGCGCTGGCCGAGCAGTTGCTGGCGCTGGTCGCCGAGCAGTGCGCCGAACGACCGACGATCCTGGTCATCGACGACCTTCAGTGGGCGGATCAAGCCAGCGTGACCTTGTGGGGACGGCTGGCGAGGTCGGTGCGGCAGGTGCCGCTGCTGTTGATCGGGATGATGCGCCCGGTTCCACGGCGCGACGACTTGCTGGCGTTGCGGCGTGCGGCTGGCGACGCCACCCGGATACGGCTCAGCGGGCTCGCCGGGGCGGCGGTGGCAGAGCTGGTGACAGCCCTGGTCGGCGGCAAACCGGGCCAGAAGCTACTTCAGCTGGCCGACGGCGCCGCTGGCAACCCGCTTTACATCACCGAACTCGTCGCGGCTTTGGCCCGGAGTTCCAGCGTGACTGTCACCGGCGGAGGCGCGGAGCTGACGAATGGCACCGCGCCGGGGTCGCTGTCGGCGGCCATCGCGGACCGCCTCGGCTTTGTTTCCGGCTGGGTGCGCGAGGTGCTTAGGGCCGCGGCGCTGCTTGGCGTGGACTTTGCCGTGCCAGACCTGGCCGTCGTGCTGGGCAAGGGCGTGGCGGACCTGGTCCCGGCGGTGGACGAGGCGCGCGCGGCGGGGGTGCTGGCCGAGTCCGGCTACGGCCTCGGGTTCCGGCATCCGCTTATCCGAGCGGCGCTGTACGAGGAGATGCCCGCGCCGGTGCGGGCCGCCTGGCACCGCGATGCGGGGCGGGCCCTCGCCGAGGCCGGTGCGTCGGCAGACCGCGTTGCGCGCCAGCTGCTGCGGGCCTCCGATGGCTCTGGCCCAGCCGCGTCGATGGATGCCTGGATGCTCAGCTGGCTGGCTCTCTCCGCCGACCTGCTGGTAGATCAGGCGCCCCAGGTGGCGGCCAAGCTCCTCCGCCAGGCCGTTGCGGATTCCCCGGGAGGTTCGGCTGAGCATGGCCGTCTGGTAAGCCGGCTCGCCGACGCGCTGTATCGGGTGGGCGACGCGGCCGAAGCCGAGCACGTCGCCAGCCGGGAGCTCGCGCAGGTCGTCGAGCCAGATCTCGTCATCGACCTGCATTGGACACTGGCGCAGAGCCGCCTGCACGTCGGCCGGTTTGCTGAGTCTCTGGCCACGCTGGACCAGGCCCTGGCTTCTCCAGGGATCTCGGCCCGGCACCGTGCCCGGTTCCTCGTGCTCGCGGCCCGCACGCATGACAGCCTCGGCGAGGTCGAGAAGGCGGGCCAGGTGGCCGCGGCCGCGCTCGCGGTCGCATCGGAGGCGGGCGACAACTGGGCGATCGGCTGGGCGCTGCACGTGCTGACGATGGTGACCTCGGGACAGGGGCAGCTCACCGACACACTGCCGCTGTTCGACCGGGCCCTGAACGTCACCGAGGCGGATTCCGCCTTGACCGACCTGCGGCTGCTGCTGCAGATCAACAAGGCCATCGCGCTCGGTGGCCTGGACCGGCATGAGGACGCGTTCGCCGCCGCCCGGCAGGCACGGGATCTCGCGGATCAGGTGGGCACCGTGGTCCGGATGGTCCAGGCGCACAGCGCCCTGACCCAGCTGCTGTTCGACACCGGGCGGTGGACTGAAGCACTGGCCGAGGCGGAGGCCTTGCACGACGACATCAAGGAGCCCGTCGCGGCCTGCAACGATCTCGGCACCGCCGCCGTGATCTGTTTTCACCGCGGCGAGGCCGGTGCGGCGCGCCGCCACCTCGCGGCCGCCGCGCCGTACGGTGAGCGACTCGGGAGCCGGGTCATCGGCGCGCTGGCCCTGGCCCGGAGCCTGGACCGCGAGCAGGCCGGTCTGCCCTCGGAGGCGCTCGCCGTGCTGACCGCCGGGTTCGACGGCAACACCGAAGATCTTGATGAGATCGAGGACCTGCTCGCCGACGGCGTCCGCCTGGCCACCAAGGCCGATGACCTGGGCACCGCGCACGTGCTCGCGGGTCACGCGGCGGCGCTCGCCTCCGGGTCGCAGATCTTGCACCGGCAGGCAAACGCGCTCTACTGCGGCGGCCTGCTTGGCCATGATGCAGCCCGGCTGCTGGCCGCCGCGGAGCAGTTCGAACACGCGGGCAGGCCACGGCTTCGTGCGCTCGCGCTGGAGGCGGCCGCGGAGGAATTCATCCGCTCCGGTGACCGTGGGCGGGCCCGGGCGGCATTCACCAGCGCCGTGGAGGTCTATGGCTCACTCGGCGCCGCCGCCGACGTGGCCAGGCTGCAGGCAGATTTCCGGGCCCACGGCATCCGCCGCGGCCCGCACGCGAAGCACCGTCAGGCGACGAGCGGGTGGGACAGCCTCACGCCCACCGAAACCAAGATCGCCGCGCTGGTGGAGGCAGGGTTGTCCAACCCAGAGATCGCCGCCAAGCTGTTGCTGTCGCGGCGGACGATCGCGACCCATGTCTCGCACATCCTGAAGAAGCTCGACGTTCATTCACGCACCGACATCGCCCGCGAGGCAGCCTTGCGCACAATTGCGCCGAGGTGACTGCGGCGCGGTAATGGGCTGGCGCGCAGGCGGGCCCGGTGAATCGCCGCAGGGGGGGTAGACGATTCACCGGGCCCAGGCGTGATGGACGCGAGGGCTCCCGCCGCCGTCGAGGTCGCCGGTGAACGCGAGCGTGAAATACACGGCCTTGCCGGTCGGGGTGGGGTGGAAACCCCAGTCGGTCGCTAGCCTGGCGACCAAGAGCAAGCCCCGCCCGGCTTCGGCGTCGACCGGCGTGTTCACCGGCATCGGCACGCGGCGCGATGTGTCGTGCACGTCGACGCGCAACTGCCCGCACACGCAGGTGATCGTGAGCATGATGGTCCCGCTCGTCTCGTGCCTCAGGGCGTTGGTTACCAGCTCGCTGGTGAGCAGTACCGCGGTGTCCACGTCGACCGGTACGTCCCAGGCGCGGATTGCCGCCCGGACCTTGCTGCGGGCATCGCCCGCCGCGGCCGGTCCCGCGGCCAGCGAGATCCGGCGTGGGCGCTGCACGGTCGGGCGCATGGGCGCCATCGTGTCCATTGGCCTTCCTTGCCGAGCCGTTTGATCTGCTCTTCGAGAGCGCGGGGGGTGTGCCTTTCACGACAAATACTGTTGCAAGTTGCATTGAGAGACATCGGTCAGCTGACCGATCTTTAAACGCCCAGCCCAGGGCGGGTGAGTATGGGCATGCCGTGAACGCGCGCCCTAGACAATTGCGTGAGCCCGCTCGTCAGCGGCGCTGTCGTTACCGGTGGTGCGCGGCCAGATGCGCTCCGAGAACGTCGTAGCCGAAATCCGCTTCCGGATCCCTCCACACCGCATGGGCGTGGTTCGCGTGGCGCTGCGTGTTGTCGTACTCGATGAGCAGCCGTGGCCCCTGGAGCCGGTAGTAGAGCGGCCGGCCTGGGTCGGTGGGCCCGGCCCACGCCAGGTGGACCGCGTCAAGGACGGCATCGGCGGAGTAGTCCGCGTGCGGTGACAGGCTGCCGGGAACCCGCCCCAGATACGTGCCCAGCAGCGAACGCAGCAGCTCACGCTGCCCGGCGTCGAGGTCGCTCGCGGGCAGGCCCTTGGGGCTGGCAGTCAGCGCGAGCGTGGCGTAGTCGTCGGCCCCGTAGCCGTTGGCCCGCTCGGCGTCGGCGTCCGTCCGGGCTATCCGCTGGGCGAGCTCAGGCTCGGTGAACGGACGGCGCCACACGTCGCGCAGGTACAGCATCTCGTCGCCGTCCGAAAGGCGCGGCCGGTTGCCGCCGATGATGTCCGCCGGTGCCCGGTCCAGCAGGACCGCGCGCCCGGCTTGCGCGGGATCGAGTGAGCGAACGAGGTCACGCGCCAGGTCCTCGGTGGCCGCCAGCGGGCGCAGCGGCGGCGGGCCCAGCAGCGGCGAGACCGCCGGATCCGCACCGAGGAAGCACGGCGTCGTCGACCGCACCACACCGTCGACGATCAGGTTGTTCAGCGAGACGTGATGGCCGCCGAACCGCCACCCCCACGTGCCCGAGTCGCCAGGCTCGCCGAACACCCGCAGGTAGTACATGCCCGGATCGCGGCCCCGCTCCCGGCCCCAGTTGACGGACCAGCCCTCGACCATGTCGAGGATGTTGTCGAGCCCGATGATCGTGGCGACCGTGACGTACCCGGCGGTGGACAGGCCCGAGGCCACGAGCCGGTGGGCCAGCTGCTGCTGGGCGGGCCGCTGCTCGCCGAGGGTCAGGCCGCCGTGATCGGTGGGGGTGTAGAACCAGCGCCTGCGCTCGGCGTCCAGGCCGGGGTCGGCGCTGGGCGCGCCTCCGCTGGCCACCTCTTGCTGCACGGGCTCGAGAGACTCGAGCCACGCGGCCGCCGCGCTGGCCATCCGGGCCGCGGCATCCCGGGCTCCGGTTTCCTGAGCCCCGTGGTCCCGGCCTGCTGCCACTCCCGTCGTGTCCACGCGGCTCTCCTCCCCGGGGCTTGCGCCCGCACATCGGGCAGTTCGTCCTCCCAGTGTCTCTTACGCCCAGATCGGCGCCACGTCACACGTGGCAGAGCAGCCCGCCGTCGACCACGAGCGTCTGCCCGGTGATGTAAGAGGCGTCCGCCGAGGCAAGGAACGCGACCGCGGCGGCCATCTCCTCCGGCTCGCCCTGGCGGCGCAGCGGGACCGTCCGCTCGATCAGCGCCTGGACGTCCTCCTCCGTCAGCTGGTCGTGGTCGAACTGCGGATCGTTGAACCCCGTGTCCACCCAGCCAGGGCAGACGCAGTTCACCCGGATGCCCGCGGGGGCCAGGTCGATGGCGAGCGACCGGGTCATGTTCACCACGGCGGCCTTGGACGCCGTGTAGGCGGTCAGCGCTGGCTCGCCGAACAGGCCGCTGATCGACCCCGTGGTCACGATCGCACCGCCGCCGCCCTCCCGCATGGCCGGCACTGCCTCCCTGATCACCAGGTACATCCCGGTGACGTTGACCGTCAGGATGCGCGACCACTCGTCGAGGTCGGTCTCCAGAACCGTCCCCGCCCGCAGCCGGCCGGCGTTCGCGTGCAGCACGTCGATCGTCCCCAGGTCGGCGGTGACCCGCCGCACGGCCGCGGCCACGGCGGCGGGGTCGGTGACGTCGCAGTTGTAGTAGCGTCCGGTGCCGCCCACGCTGCCGCACCCGGCCGCCACCGCCTCGCCTTCCTCGTCGCGGACGTCGAGCACGGCGACGTTCGCGCCCTCGGAGGCGAAACGCAGCGCGGTGGCGCGGCCGATGCCGTGCGCCGCGCCGGTGACGGCGACCACTTTGCCGGGAAACCTGTTCACGACGTCCTCCTACGGGGCCTGGAATCGGCGGGCTCATACGGTCAGAATTGGTCCAAAGGACTAACTTCTAGCCGTCCAGCAACGATAGTTCGCCAGAGTCAGAGGACGCATCCCTCACCACGCGGCTCACGGCAGAGCGCGAGACCGGATGGGATCGGTGGACGAGGCAGAAGAGTCCGTCGCCAGCCAGCAGGAGGCCTGAACGGGATCAGGCCACCTCGAACGTGGCGCCGATGCCCATGCCGGTGATCCACTCCGGTACCGGCTCGTAGCTGGTCCACAGCAGCGGCCGGCCCGCGGCGGTCACGCCGATCAGCCACGTGCGGGTCTCGTGGCCGCCGCTGCCGGCGCGCTGCTGCAGCCCCTCGTCGCCCAGCCCGGTCACGGGGTCGAGGTCCCCGGCGACGAGCTGCTTGAGGAACCAGGCGTCCCAGGCGGCGTTCACGGTGGCGTTGGGGTTGCCGGCCAGCGCGCGGACCCGCGGTTCCCGGATAGCCGAGTAAGCCTCAACGTTGCGCCGCCCATGGATCAGGCCAGCCCGGCGGTCTGGCGTGAGCGAGGCATCCCGCGGGTCGTTGGACGGCAGCCAGTGCGACAGCCCGCCGCTGGCCACGACCAGCACGCGCCCGGCGTCGGCGGCCCGGATCGCGGCGCCGAGCGACCGGCCCAGCGCCACGCAGCGGGGCATCGACGGCAGCGGCGGCGCGGCGGTGTTGACGACAAGCGGGGCCAGCGGGATATCCGCATCGCCGCGTACCATGTCGTAGCCCTGGGCGATGCCGTGGTCGACGGTGAGCGCATAGGACAGCGCGATGTCGAACCCGTCGCGGGCCAGGCCGTCGCGGATCGACCAGGCGAGCCCGGACGCAACCGGCAGCGGGCCGCGGCGGCTGCCGAAGTCACCGAACGCCTCGGCCTCCTCCACGCCGAGCACGAACGGCGGCATGGCGTCGTAGAAGTTCGCGTGGAAGTGGTCCGGGCCGATGACCACCAGCGCGTCCGGCTCCAGCGCGGCAACCGCGGCGGCGACCCGGTTCGCGTCGGCCAGGAACCGGCTGCCGGGCGCGTCGGTGCCCGGCGGCGGCAGCATCGTCACGAACGGCGAGTGCGACATGCCGACCATGCCGATGATCTCGCTCATTGCGGCTCCCCGCGAAGCAGGAAGTCGCGGTGCACGCGCAGGTACTCCTCGCGCTTCTCCCACTGCGGCCAGTGGCCCGCGTCCTCGATCACGTGCAGGCGCGCGTCGGGCAGCCACTCCAGCAGCATCGCCGCCTCGTCCAGCCCGCCGGTCGGGTCGTGGTCGGTCCACAGCAGCAGGGTTGGTGCGCCGATCTTGCCCACCCAGCCCGGATCCCAGGCGAAATCCTTGCGGACCTCGGGGTCCTGCAGCACGAGCGTGTTGCCGATCGCGCGGACGAACCCGGGCCGGCTGTAGACCGCGCGGCGCAGGTTGACCAGCTCGTCGGTGACCATCTCGGTGTGGTGGAACAGGAACTCCACCCGCCGGCGCACGGTCGCGTCGCTCGGGTCGCGCACCGCGGCGAGCGTGCTTTCCCGCAGCCTGGCCATCACCTCCGGCTTGTTCGCGATGTTGCCGGGGGTGTTGAGCACGAGCCGGTCAACGCGGCCGGGATGGTAGGCGGCGGCCCACGCCGCGACCCAGCCGCCCAGCGACTCGCCGGACAGGTGCGCGGCGCCGATGTCCAGCGCGTCCATCAGCCCGGTCAGATGATCGGTGAGCACGTCGATCGTGTAGGGCCGGTCCGGCAGGTCGGACCAGCCGTGGCCGGCCATGTCGTACGCGGTGACCCGGAAGTCTGCGGCCAGGCCCGCGATGTCGCGAGCGTAGGCCTCCAGATGGCCGCCGGTGCCGTGCAGCAGCACCAGGTCCGGGCCGGATCCGGCTCGCAGCACGCGCGTGCGGACGCCCCGCACGTTCACGTGGCGCAGCTCGTGATCGGTGTCGGCCAGCTCGCCCCAGATGCTGATGTGCTCCGGCAATTCGGTCATGACGGCTCCTCCGGGAATCGGGCGCGCGCCTCGGCGAGCGTGCACAGGCCGGCGCTCTGCCGGCGTGCGATGCCGAGCGCCTGCAGCAGGCGGGAGTTCTCGATCGTCAGAAACTCGACCGGCTCGCCGGCCGAGTCGTTGTAGTGGCGGTGCCAGGTCCACGGCGGCGTGTAGATGAAGTCGCCGGCCGCCCAGCCTTCGGTGTCGTCCTCGATCTCGCTGTGCCCGCGGCCGGAGATCACGTAGTGCACGGTCTCGTGGTAGTGCCGCTGCATGTCCGAGCTCTGACCCGGCGGAATCGTCTGGCGGAACAGCTCGAACGTGACGGCCGGCAGCCGCCCGGCGATCGCCAGCGTGGTCGGGTTGTGGACCTTCCCCGCCGGCAGCGTTTCCAGCTCACCGGCGTGCACCACCACCGGGCGGGCGGTGCCCGGCCGGACCGTGGCGCCGATCCCGGCGAGGAAGTCGGCCATGTCGAAGCTCGCGCCGGACAGTCCCATCAGATCGTCTCCGTCCTTCCCCCGTCGACCGTGAGCACGGTCCCGTTGACGTAGCTGGCCTCGGCAGAGGCCAGGAACGCGACAGCGGCGGCGATCTCGTCCGGCGTGCCGGGCCGGCCGGCGGGCACCTCCCGCGTGTCCTGCGCATCGAGCTCCGCAAGCGGGCGGCCGGTCCGCACGGCCCGGGCGGCCAGCACGTCACGGCGGCGCTGGGTGTCGGTGGCGCCGGGTGCGACGCAGTTGACCGTCACGCCGTCTGCCGCGTACTCCCGTGATAGCAGCTTGGCGGCGGCGGTGACCGCCGCACGCAGCACCACGGAGACAGCCAGGTCCGGCTGGGGCTGGCGGACGGCCGCCGACGTCACGAACACCAGCCGGCCGAAGCCGCGCGACGCCATGCCCGGCAGCGCGAGCCGCGCCAGCCGCAGCGGGCCGAGCAGCAGCAGCTCGGTGCCGGACGCCCAGGACTCGTCGGTGACGTCCAGGATCCGCCCGGGCGGCGGCCCGCCGGCGTTGACCACGACAACATCCGGCGCCGCGTAACGGCCCCTCATCGCCTCCATCGTTGACGCCGCTGTGTCGGGCGCGGAAATGTCGCCGATCAGGGCGCCGACCGCGGCTCCTGTCTCCTCCCGCAGCCGTGCCGCGGCGGTCTCCAGCGGCCCGGCGCGCCGGCCGGTGATGACCACGCTGTGCGTCGGCGCGAGGCGCGCGGCGATCGCGTAGCCGATGCCGGCGGCGCCGCCGCCGACCAGCGCGGTTCGTGCGGTGATGGTTGCCTCCGTGGGCCTCGTGCGGCTGTCGCGTCGGGTTTAGCCTGACCCGTATGACGCTGCGGAACCAACGGTGAGTCCCGCTGAGCGGGACGGTGCCCCGCCCGAGGGCGGGCTCGACCGTGCGGCCGCGATCCTCGGCGCGTTCGACGCCGCGCACCGCGAGCTCACGCTGGCGGCGCTGGTGGCCCGGTCCGGGCTGCCGCGCTCGACCACGCACCGCACAGCCGAACGGATGATCCGGCTTGGGTGGCTGGAGAAGCCGGGCGACCGGTACCGCATCGGCAACCGCCTGTTCGAGGTCGCCAGCCTGGCGCCGATCCGGCTGGAGCTGCGCGAGGCGGTGCTGCCGTTTCTGCAGGACCTGCACCAGGCCACGAAGATCACCGTGCAGCTCGGGGTGCTGGACGGCACGCAGATCCTGGTCGTCGAGAAGATCACCGGGCACCGGGCCATGCCGATGCTGTCGCAGACCGGCGGGATGATCCCGGCGTACTGCTCCGCGCTGGGCCGCGCGATCCTCGCCTATTCCGAGCCGGCGGCCATCGACGCGGTGCTCGCCGGGCCGCTGCCTGCACGCACTCCCCGCACCCTGACCAGCAGAGTTGCCATCATGCGGGAGCTCACAGCGGTGCCGGAGCGCGGCTGGGCGATCGACCGGGAGGAGGGGAACATCGGCGTCAGCTGCGTGGCCGCGCCCATCTTCGGGCCGCTCGGCGACGTCGCCGCGGCGGTGTCGGTCACCGGGCCGAGCCAGCTCGTGCGAGCCGACCGCGCCGGGCCTGCGGTCCGGATGGCGGCCGCCGCGGCGTCCCGCGCCTACACGAGCCGTCCCCGGCCGCTGTCCCGCTGATTGGGACACATCGTTGCGGCGCTGGTCCCCGGGCCGCACGCTGTGACATTACACACGTGCGAACGCGCACTAAGGAGGGCGACGATGACTCTTGGCGGCGGATACCTGCTCCCGTCCCGCGAAGGGCACCAGATCGCGGCGATCGGCCTCGGCATCACGATGAAGACCAACGGCAAGTCGACCCACGACGCGTACTCCCTGTTCGAGTACGCGATCCCGCCCCGCACCGACGGGCCGCCGGCCCACATCCACACCCGCGAGGACGAGTCGTTCGTCTGCCTGGCCGGCAAGCTCGACGTCTTCCTCGGCGGCGAGGACTTCACGATCGGCGTGGGCGACTACCTGTTCCTGCCCCGCGACGTCGTGCACACGTTCCGCAACACCTACGACGAGG
>Ga0335074_10011003_pt1 | contig 12654 bp, 10 predicted proteins | sample Lox_Sample_23_FD_206715 | JGI IMG/M metagenome (GOLD analysis project Ga0335074, IMG submission 206715) | Soil microbial communities from Loxahatchee National Wildlife Refuge, Florida, United States - Lox_Sample_2.3 | ecosystem: Environmental > Terrestrial > Soil > Wetlands | place: USA...
GGGTACCTACCTAATAAGTTCTGCCCTTTATGTTCCCTGCCAGGTGCATTTCGTTGGCGACGGACCAGAAGCAAGCATTCTGGAGCAGGCGAATAACTCGGCAAATGCTGTCACGATCTACTCGATGTCCGGTGCGGTGCAGCCGAATGTGTGGGCATGCAATGGGTCTCTCGAGAACATGACCATCCACGCATTGGGCGGACATCTTTATACCGCGACGTTGATAGAGTTGCAAAATGCGTCTGGATACACGATCTCACGAGTGCGTGGCAGCAATAGCGGAGGACGCGGCCTGGCGCTGGTAGGTTCGACGGAACGGCTGAAGGCGGTCGACACGGAATGGGACACGATCCGCTGGCCGATTGTGGCTACAGGGAATGAACTCAAGTTTCTCGACACGCAGATAGCCGCGCCGGGTTCGGACGCGAATGGGTACTGTATGAGTCCGAATAACTGCGTGAACGGCGTCTTTCCCGGGAATACATGGACAGGGGCCACACAGAGCGTGGTCTCGGCGTCGGGTAACGGCAGTGCAGCGACGTATGTGATCTCGGGAAGTCCGACGATTGCTGCGGGAGGCTATTTCACGGTTACCGGTCTGAGCGGGATTACGGCGCTCAATGGAACTTATCAGGCCACGGGGGTTGCAGCAAATACTCCTACAACTGGGCAGTACACGATAACTACTAACGGAACCGGTAACGGCACGGCCGGAGTTAGCGCAGCGGCTATCGGAACGCAGCAGGTGCTGATATCTGCTTCAGCGAATGGAACTATCGCCACGTTTGTCATACAGGGTGGTAGTGACGCTGCGGCGAGCAACGGGATTTCGCCGATAGTCGCAGGACACTGGTTTACGATCTCCGGTATTCCCGATCTGACTGCTTTGAATGGAGTGTGGCAGGTAGCCAGCGTGAGTAACGGCTCCCCGTCGAGTGGTCAGTACACAATCACAGCGAACATCGCGGCCAGCGGCACGGCGACGATTATGAACGCCACATTTAAACCAACTATTTTGCCTGAGAACCACAGCGCCTTCTATATCGAAGGCGCGGCGATCAGCGTTCTTGGCGGGTCGATCAAGCCGCTGTGGTACAGCGGATGCTTTCAGGCATCGGCGTTGTTCTCGGGACTTATTGAGGGGTTTTACTGCGAAGGGTATCCAATCAACGCACAGCCCCACGTCAACGCAGATATTACCGAGATCGGGCTTCCATTCTCGACAACACTAACGGGTGCGATCTCCGGCGGTGCCGCACCTGTGGCGAGCACCAGTTGGGCGCCAGCCTACGTTAACAATCCGAGCGATCTAAGTGGTCTAGGCACAGGCATGGAAGTCCGCATTCTGCCCCCCGACTGGCTGCTGGGCAGCACCGCTCCTTCTTCATATGTTGCAGGTGTGCAGCGGGGGCAGTACGAGATTGCGTTTGCTTACTTCGCGGGTGATGGGCAGGTGCATTTCACCACGCGCAACTATGGCGGGACTGTAGGGCAGCCGAACATCGCGTGGCCAGCAGGATCGATCGTCGCAGAGATACCGCAGAGCAGTTATGGCGCCCTTACTGTCAAGGCTAGCCATCTGAGCGCGATCGTTCCGGCGCAGAGTAATAGCGGCTGGGCGGTATATTGTAACGACGCCAACTATCTCATTTGCGCCAACACGATAGCGGGGCCGATAGCGAATGGTTACACGACTTTCACGACCGGTCAGGCAGGCAGCGGTGGGGCCGGAGCTTCGCTCAACTTTGAGGACGACGAATGGTGGGGCGCTGGCGGAGCTGCCAATGAGCTCACCGGGCAGCTGTTTATCAAGGCGCTGGGGAGCAGCAGAATAACGGTCACGAATGCCGGTTCGCCGGTCGTTGCCGGAGAAACTTCAGAAGTAACGAACGGGACATATCTTGCCAACAGCTATCCCACCGTGATGGCGGTTCAATACAGCGATGGGTCGACAGCCTGGGTGAACTATTCCAATCCGCAGCAGGGAACATTTGCGAACAGCACGAATGGCCCATTCTACGAATCGGTGGTGGACAACCTGGCGGATCCAGTGCTGGGCGCGAACCCAAACAGCTCCTTTGCTCTGGGGCACCAATTCGCTGGCTCGAGTTGCAACTACGACACTGCGCCTGCGGGGCAGACGCATGCTACTTATCGTTTTTGCATGAAGGGCGGCCCATACAACACCGGCGCAAATGCCGGTTGGGAATACGACATATGGAATGGGTCGTCGTGGGTTAATGCCTTCGGAGTCAGCGGGCAGAGTAATGCTACCGCGAATCTTAGGGTGACGGGCTCGACCGAGGTGCAGGGAGGACTGACCGCGTCGTCGATCAATGGTGAAGTAACTGTCGATGGTGTGACCTATGCCAACCTGGGGGCCGCCTGGAATGCGGCCTCCGCGCTGGCGACTTCAACGGGAAAAAATCAGGCGGTACGGTTGGGGCCTGGCACTTTTTCCGTAACGGCTACGCTTAACGAGCCGACGAATGGGGCGTGTGTCAGCCTGCTTGGCTCGGGTGGAACCACGGTCAACGCAGGCAGCGCAGCAGCGACAACGTTGAACGTAAGTGCCAATCTAGTTGGCGACGTGTTCTACCTCGGCAATGCCGCCCAGGCGCAGGGGTGCACCTTCAGAGATTTTGTAATCCTGGCAGCTACGAATGCGACGCATGGATTCGAGCTGCAGTGGTTTCGCGGATTGCTGATCGACAACGTGACGGTGAACGACACCACAGCAGAAGGCATCCTGCTGGGTGAAGAATCGACGACCAACGGACACCAGGCGAATTTTCTGTTGCGCAATGTGACGGTGAGCTATAACGCGTCACTGTTCACACCCGCGAGCAGGCCGGCTTACGGCATTCATCTGGAGAAGACAGCCATCGACAGCCACCTGGACGATATCGTTGTGAGAAATGCGTTGACTGCCGGCGTTTACAACGAGGGCACGGGAAACACCGGGTATCTGATTCATGGTTTCGGTTATCCATATGCCTGCACAACCGCGCCTTGCGTGAATAACGCGGCGACGAGCACGGCAGCGAATGCTTCCTTTGCGACCAGCTATGTGATCTACGACGTTGGCGGCGGAGGAAGCGTGTGGACAGACACCTACGTCGACAGCCCTGCAGTTGCCGGGTTCTATGTGGGCGCAAATGGCGTGGCGATTCATGGCGGGCACATCCAGTGGCCGAACCTGACGAGTTTTCCGACCGCAAACCTGGCATATGTAGCTGCCGAAGTTACGAATAATATGCTCATCGCTGACGTGGATTGCCTGGGGATGAATTCGGGCGTGAACTGGATTACTTATGCCGGCGCTGCGGGCAATCCTCCATCGTTCTCGACCGTACATCACCTTACAGGTTGCGGTAACTATAGCCAGGCGCTTGAGCCGGCGGAGGTGACCGGATTCTCGAGCGGCGGTGCCAATATCAACGATCCTTCGGGGGCAGTGCCGCGAGTTTGGTCGACGCCGGTCGCGGCAGCATCGAGCTATCCCGCTTATTCGGCGCAGCTCTACACCGGATACCAGGGGGATATTTTCCAGGGGCATTTTTCGGGAGTGACTCCGTTCTTCAACATCACCTATCAGGGAACCATCCGGTCCAATGGCGGCATCGCGTTGAGCACGGTGATCAACACTTCATCAGCGTTGACGTTGACGAATGCGAACAACAATGTGATTGCCAATGCGTCGAGCGGAGCGCAGACGCTGACGTTGCCAAGCTGCTATACGCCCCTGGCGGATAACGCGTCGCCCACCGGCCTGGAACTGACGGTGATCAAGTCGGACACCTCGGCCAATACGGTAACGCTGCAGACGGTGAGTTCGCAGACGATCAATTATGCGGGCACAGCGGCCCAGACGCTCGTGATTTCTGCGGCGGGAAAGCGGACGCTGGTGTGCGGGCCGGATTACAACTGGTACGCCTTCTAACGGCGAGAGGCGTGGAATGTCCGCAGGAGAAGGCGAACTGGAGCAACTGAAGCGCCTGGGATTGATGCTGGATAACCGTTGCGAGACACTGCGCGGGAAGCCAGTGGGAATCGATTTGGCGAAGCGATGGCTGCGCGTGCGGGACCGGACAGGAAGAAATATTCCTCTGGTTCCAAACCGCGTTCAACTGGAGTACGAAAGGAGACGCGGCCGGAAAAATATCGTACTGAAGGCAAGACAGATGGGAATCAGCACATGGGTCTCGGGCAGGCTCTTTCTTAAGACGATCACGCAGCCGGGAACGCTTACCGTTCAGGTGGCTCATACCCAGGAGGCGGCGGAGTCCATCTTTCGCATGGTCCACCGGTTTATGGAATATCTTCCGCGGAATGTGCGCAAGGGTCTATGGAAGACGTCACGGTCGAACACCCGGCAGATCGTATTTCCACTGCTGGATAGCGAGTACCGGGTGGAGACGGCGGCCGATCCGAATGCGGGTCGCGGCCTGACAATCACGAACCTGCATTGCTCAGAGGTAGCCCGCTGGGGAGCGGATGCGGCGGAGACGCTGCAGGGGCTGCGTGCGGCAATGCCCGCGGCGGGAGAGCTGGTTCTGGAGTCGACCCCGATGGGTGCGGGCGGGTGCTTCTGGCAGGAGTGGCAGGAGGCGGACACTACGGGACTGGTGCGGCACTTCTTCCCATGGTGGTGGGAGCCTTCCTACAGTGGCATGGCGGTCTGTGAGACGACGCTGACCGATGCAGAGCGCAGGCTTATGCGTGAGTACGGACTGAGTCATGCGCAGATCGGACACCGGCGGGACATAGAGGCGAACTTTCGCGGTCTGGCGAAGCAGGAGTATGCCGAGGATGCAAATGAGTGCTTCCTGAGCAGCGGAGATTGCGTCTTCGATCGCGATGCGGTCGATGGGCGGCAGAGAGAACTGCGCGATCCGATAAGCACGCGCCTGGGCGGACAGTTGAAGATATGGTTTCTGCCGGTGGCCGGACGTAAGTACCTGATTGCGGTGGATCCGGCGGGAGGGGGAACAGAAGGGGACTACTCGGCGGCACAGGTTGTCGAGGTGGAAACATGTCTGCAGTGTGCAGAGCTGAAGAGCAAGATGGGTGGATACGAGCTTGCCGCGGAGATGGCGAAGCTTGCCGGCGAATACAACAGCGCAATCGTTGTGGTGGAGCGGAACAATCATGGATCTGGAATCCTGGCATACCTGACCGGGGTTTGCCGGTACCCGAGGATTTATGCGCAGGGCGGCCAGGACGGATGGTTGACCTCGCAGCTCACGCGGCCGCAGATCATCGGCGGTTTAGGCGCGGCGCTGGTAGAGACCCCCGGAATATTTTCGAGTGATCGCTTGCTCAAGGAGTGCAGGACCTTTGTGCGTCATAGTAACGGGAAGATGGCGGCGCAGAACGGGGAGCATGATGATTGCGTGATGGCTATGGCGATGGCGATTGCCGTGAGAAACGAGCTGCAGATGCCTGCATCCGGTTCATGGGTTGATAGAATCCGGTAGATTGCCGGAGGCAAGTTTGGCGGTATTGGCAGTGCAGCAAATCCGGAGAATGCGGGGCGGAGCGCAGGGGCATCTGATGCTTGGCGCTGACGGGAACGCGTATGTGGTGAAGTTCCAGAACAATCCGCAACATATCCGCGTGCTGGTGAACGAGCTGGTGGCGACCAAGCTGGCGGCTGCGGTTGGGCTGAGCGCTCCCGCATGCGACGTAGTGGATGTGACGGAGTGGCTGATCGATAACACTTCGGAACTCGACCTGGACCTGGGACCGCGCCGGGAGCGTTGCCGCGCCGGGCTGTGCTTTGGGTCGAGACTGGTAGGCGGGTTGATGCCGGGGCATCTTTTCGACTATCTGCCGGAGGAGCATCTGGTTGAGGTGAGGAATCTGGGGGAGTTTGCCGGGATTCTGGCCTTTGACAAGTGGACGTGCAACGTGAACGGTCGTCAGGCGGTGTACTCCAAGAAGCCGAGGGAAAAGCGCTACACGGCGACTTTCATCGACTATGGCTACTGCTTCAACGCTGGCGAGTGGATATTCCGAGACGCGCCGCTGCGCGGGGTTTTCGCGCGCAACGCCGTGTACTGGGATGTAACGGGATGGCAAAGCTTTGAACCCTGGTTGAGTCGTATCGAGGAGCTCGAGGCGCAGACGATCTGGGAGATTGCGGAGACGGTTCCACCGGAGTGGTACGGCGGTGATGCGTCGGCCCTGGAAGCGCTGGTGGAAGAGCTGGTGAGAAGACGGCCAAGATTGCGGGAGTTGATTGATGGGTTTCGGGAATCGTCGCGGGCTCCATTCCCGAATTGGGGGAAGAGGGCGGAAAAAGCCGGCAGGGAGCAGTTCCCTGAGCCACCATGGGTCGATGATATAAGGCGAAGGTACGTGATGTAGTTGCTGGGCGTGCAACGGGCGCGACCTGTTGTGAGAAAGGGGCGCGCCAAGGAGTGATTTCGGAACAAGGTGAACGAACGGCTTCCATGTGAATTCTTCCTGGTGCGGTATGTGCCGGACCGAGCGCGGGAGGAGTCGGTGAATATCGGGGTGCTGCTGCGCGAAGCGGGCCGCCCTGAGAGCACGATTGTGCGTTTTACAAGGGACTGGTCGCGGGTGCGCTGCATGGATCCGGACGCCGATATCGCCACGCTGGAGGCCCTGGAGTCGGAGGTGAGACGGCGGCTGCTCGAAGACGATCAGCCGATTCTGAAAACGCTGGATGATTCGTTTTCGCACTTGTTACAGATTGCTCCCTTAAAGGGTAGCCTTGCGGAGTCGATGCCAGCGGAAATAGACCTGTTGATGCAGCTGTATGTGGAACCGAGAAAGCGTCAGGCGGCGGAGCGGCGCGGCGGCCGCGCGGCCATTCATGCACGCATGCGGACGGAGTTTGAGCGGGCAGGCGTGTGGGATTTGCTGCGCAAGCGAATTCCAGCGGCGACTTATACGCGGCCTGGAGATTCTCTGCGGATTGACTGCGGTTACAGGCCGAACGGGACCTTGCGAATGTTTCATGCGGTGTCGCTCGAGGGCGATTCCGAGCTAGCCAAAGTGCTGGCATTCAGCGCTCCTGCGTTGATTGCCGGGGTGAAGAAGATTGAGAATGCCGAGCTCGAATTGACGGCGATTGTCGAGCCGATCAAGGACAGGCAGGACGAGGAGCGGCTGGAACAGTACGCATTTGCAAAAGAGTCGATGGAGGCGCAAAGCATTCGAGTAATGACGACGAGCGATCTGGAACGGGTCGCTGAGACAACACGGCGGGAGCTGCGGCTTTAGTTCAGGTTTTTGGAAATTGTTGAGGCATGGCACGCGCCATGCCTTTTTTGTTGGCCGGAAAGCGGGGAAGGAGTGAGAGGCGAGTGAGCGTGAAGGATTCAATCCGAAATGCATGGAAACGACTGGGGGGTGTCGAGGCGCGGTCGGGAGGCGAGCCTGCAGTTCAACGCAAGACCGTAGCTTTGCCATCGATTCTAAGTCCCTATCCGTCGGCGCAGCGGGCTCTTCTCAAGCCGACTCCGGCGAATTTGCGAAGGTTTGCGGAGACACCGGTGGTGAGGCGGGCGATCAACCTCATCAAGGATCGGGTGGCCAGTCTCGACTGGCAGGTAAGACTGAAGCGCGACTACACGCCGCAGAAGGTGGGTTACGCGGCGAAAAGGATGGCAACGCTTCGACGTACCCTTGAGGCGCCGAACGATTCGGATTCGTTTCGCACGCTGATTGAACAGGTGCTGGAAGACGCCCTGGTAGGCGGCTTTGGCGCCATTGAGATGGAGTTGACCAGCGATGTGGAGAAGCCCTTCGAACTTTGGGCCGTGGATGGCGCAACCATACGCATCAACCCCAAGTGGGATGGCGCGCCGGACTCCCCGCGTTATGCGCAGACGACGGGACTTTCCGGCAGTGAGGGGCTCATTCCTCTGAACGACGATGAGCTGATTTACCTGAGGATGAATCCCCGCACGCACACACCATTCGGTCTTGGTCCACTGGAGGTTGCGTTCGAGACAGTGAACACCTTCTTGAGCGCGCACCGTTTTGCCGGCAAGCTGGCCAGCAACTCAGTGGTGCAGTATGCGTTGTGGCTGAACGAGACCACGCCCGCGCAGCAGGAGCGGCTCATTCGCTGGTGGCAGGATGAGATTGAGGGCACGGGCCGGGTTCCGATTCTGAGCACCGAGCAGAAGCCGGAAGTGCTGCGCTTCGCGCAGGGAACGGATGCGGATCTGCGGTTGAACTGGCAGGAGTTTCTCATCCGCATGGTCGCGAACGCATTCGGGCTGCCTCCCGTGCTGCTGGGGCAGACGCAGGACGTGAATCGCTCGACGGCAAACGAGTTGATGAACGAGGCGTTCCACAGTGCGATTACGCCATTGGCGAGGCTGTTGGCCGAGCACCTCACGCGCGACCTGTTTGCGAAGAGGTTGGGCTGGGCCGAGTTCGAGTTCGTATTCAATGAACTCGACTCGCGAGACGAGATGTCGGAGATTCAGATCCAGACGGCGCTGTTGGCGGCGGGGGTGCTGACAGTGAATGAGGTGCGCGCGATGCGCGGGCTGGCTCCGCTGCCCGGAGGGTCGATGCCGCGCCCAAATCCGCAGGAAGAAGAGGAGGTCGTTAATTCGGCATTGGTGCAGCAGGATGAATAGAAAACGAGATTCATAGGGAGGGGGAATGAGACTGGAAGCACTGGCAGTCGCTCTACCTGATGTTGCCGGTCATCCGAACCGGGTTCCGTTTGAGGGTGTGCTGACGCTCGTGGATGAGCCCAGCAACCGTCCTCCTTCGGGAGCGCGCGGTCATCGCGTGATCCTGACGCGGGCAGCGGCTGTTTTGGCGTTGCCCTCGCTGCTGGGTATGGCGGTGGACTACACGCCGGGATGGGATGGCCACGATGCCCGCAGAAAGTGCGGGATCATCACAGAGGCGGATGTGGAAGGCAATCGTCTGCAGGTGAGCGGTTATTTGTTTGGGAAAGATTTTCCCGAGGTCGAAGAACAGATGCGGCGCAGCCATGCGGGCGCGATGGGCATGTCGTACGAAATAGCGAATGCACACGTAGCCGACATGAATGCGAATGTCTGGTCGCTGACACGGGCGACCTTTACGGGAGCGGCGATCCTTCTCCGTGAGAAGGCAGCCTATCGCGAAACTTCTTTCCGGCTTGCGGCGAAACGGTGCCGAAACGCCGGGCTGTCGGCCAAGGGAGCTCCGGATCGAGTGTGGACGGAACGGCCACGACGTCCGCAAGGAAGCAACAACGGGCAATTGGAAAAGGGAAAGGAAGCAAGATGCAGATAGAGGCAAATCAGGTGGAAGGCGCGATGAGCGAGGGTATCGAGAAACTGAGCGCCGCAGTCAGCCTTCTGGAGAGAGCGATTGCATCTCTGGAGCAGCGTGACGCGTCCATGAGCGGCGATGTGCAACGGATCGTTGCCGCGGTCGAGCACGGCGCGGAGATTTCGCAGCGTGAGCTCGAACTTGAGCGGAAGCTGGCCACTGCCGAGCAGCAGATTGCGGAGTTGCGCGTGCAGGCAACGAAACCGGCGGCAGCACGCAAGACGCTGCCTGCTTCGACCACGCAGCTGCTGGCCAAGGGCGGAATCACTTCGCTCGAATCGATCGAGGCCGGCGCTCTTGATGCAGCGCTTACAGGGCTGAGCCTGGAGCAGCGTATTGCTGTGAAGGCACAGCTGATGAGGGCCGGAACACTGGCTTAGGTTCAGTAGAGGCTGTATGCGATGGGTCCGCCACGGCGGACTTTTCTTTTTGGTGCAGCAATTCGCGCCCTGAGGGCAGAAGGACAAAGATGAAGGCAAATTTTCACGACATTCATTCGGCTGCGGATTATATCGGGCCTGGCGCTATTGAAGTTCCGTTGTATCAGACAGAGATTACGGATATCGTTCGCCGCCGCGGCGCGTTCGGCCAGCGAATCAAGCAGGTCCCTGCGACTGGTCATCCGTCGCGCTTCTTCGAAGAGACGGGGATTCCGACTCCTGGTACAGCGGGTTTTGTCGATCCGCGCAATATCGTCGCGCCAGTGGTCAGCCCGACCCGCGTGGAGCGGAGTGTTCCGCTGAAGGCAATCGTTGCCCAGTTGAACTACAACCTCTTTGACATGGAGCTGGGCACGCAGCAGAAGCAGTTCGCCTACCTGCAGGCCAAAGACCTGGTGGATACCATCGACGGCGTGATGCTTACGCACGATGTTGCCCTGTGGAACGGCAACGACACGTCGCTGAGCACTCCGACGACAGCTCAGTATTACGGCGTGGCTACGCAGATTGCCGGCGGCGGCAACACGACGACGATCGCAACTACGGCAAGCATCGTCGACGGATTCAAGTCGACCGTGGCGCAGATGGTGGCTAATTCGAGCTTTGCTGTTCGCCCGACCGCCATCTATGCCAACCCGGTGCTGCTTGACCTGATTGACCGCGAGATGAAGACCGACTACAACGTGGTCCTCGAAACTGTTGAGATCACGGCCGGCTTCAAGGTAAAGGCGCTCTCGACGCAGGCAGGAAATCTTCCTTTGATTCCGGACTGGACGCTCAGCTACACGGGCACGCCGGGCTCGGGTTCGGCGGTTCTGCCGGCCTACATCGTGACCGAAGACATGATCGAGTACCACTGGCTGAGCGATCCCAACCCGCGCGTGTTCCAGCTCGGCGTTCCGGGATCGCTGGCTTCGCAGCACGTGGTTGTTAAGTTCGGAGCCCCGGTAGTGAAAGGCGCCAACTACGCACACTACCAGGTGCTCGTCGATCGCTAGAGTGCAGTTGCTCCACTGAATCGGGTGGAGCAGTCGACGCGATTTGCAGGGCCGGCCTCAACCAAGGCTGGCCTTGCTCTTTCTATGTCTGCTGGGACGGTGCAGGAGAATCTGATGGGATATTTGCAACCAACGCAGTATGAGAGCTACGGGCTGTCTTCGGACGTTACCGACGATTGGATCACGGTTGCGTCGGCGCTGATCAACGCACACTGCCGGCGCGTAAGCCTGAATCCGACGCAATATACCGAGCGCCTGCGTCTGCAGGAAGGGTCACAGACGGTGCGCCTGAGCCACCTTCCGCTGACGCCTATCACACCAGCCACTTCGCCGCTGGTCAGCATCCAGGCGCGTTACGCAAAACCCCGGCGCGGGCAGATTGTTTATCCATTGCAGGAAGAAGTGCTGTGGGCGTTTTCGCTTCCAGGCTCGTGGACCACGGTGGACCCCACGACCGTGGACTTTGTTTCCGACACGGGCGAGTTGGTCTTTCCGTTGAACATCATGGGGTTGCCCTACAACGAAGTTGAGGTGGTTTATACAGCCGGCCTCGCGACGATTCCGGATGCTGTTCTCAGTGCCTGCGCGCTGATAGTGAAGAACGCCCAGGCGACGCCCGGACTGAATGTGAAATCGAGCAAGCTCGACACGATGCAGATTCAGTACTTCTCAAACACGTTGATCGACGGCACAGTGCAGGTGCTGCTGGCCCCCTGGGTCGCGAACAGGCTGGGATAAACGATGAGCTGGGATACAAGCACACAGAATTTCGATGACCACGCGTTGCGAGTCGCCAACGCACTGCTGCGAGCCAATGGCGGCACCACGGCTTCTCTGCAGATGCCGCCTGCAACAGGCCATACGACGGACGCCGGGCAGCTTGGCCTGGACCCGCCGAACTTTCAGTCGTTGCCGCTTTCTCCGGCGGTCTTTCGCCGCACACGGGCCACCATGACTGAGGGCCAGCCCGCAAAGTATGAGCTGTTGATCTCGGGCGTGGCTGTTCAGGGAGCGGTGAGCGAACTGCAATTGAACTCGGCCGACACGCTGTTTTCGATGGCGGCAGGAGTGGAAGTGGGAGGAAAGCTGTTTCTCATCGAGGCTGTTTCCGCGTCGGAAACCATGGGCGCGGTCTATATGTATCGGCTACTGTTACGTGATTCAACAACCGAGTGGCAGATGCAGCAAGCGCAGCCTTGAGCTGAGCGGAGAGAAGTCATGCAAAACGGGAAAGACACTTTTTACATTACGCTGCGCAACCGGTTGACCACGGTGAATCCCAGCCGAACGATGTCTCTTCGGGCAGTAACGCGGCCGGGCATCCTGGTTGAGGAAGCGGAAGCCCCGGTGGCGGAGCTACCGCTCGACGTATTCGTATTGCGCTGGACGAAGCTGGCTGCCGACACGCAGTTGCCGTCAATTCTCACGCAGATGACCTGTGAGATTCATTACGCTACAGCGGGCACCCAGGACAATGCGGGACTGGACCGGGGCCGCGCGCTTGAGGAGATGGACGATGAGCTGTTGCAGCTGCTTTGCCCCGCCTCCGCCATCAAGATGAATTACACGCAAACACCGGCTGCGCAGATGGGTACTTCGATTTTCTGGTCACAAGCGATCTTTGCACCGGCAACCACGGTGCGGGAGCGCATGGGAAGAGTCGCAGCTGTCAACGTGTTCGCATTCCAGGAGCAGGGGGAGCAATGAGCACCGCGCCTTTGACCGTTTTGAATGCGATGCCTCCGATTACGAGCAGGGTGCGCGCTTACTTCGCGCCTGTAAACCGGGTGAACCGCACGGCGTCAGTATTTGATCCTTCCATCAACGGGCAATTTTCCCTTACGATGCCGCCTGCGCCGTGGGTCGACCTCGGGTGGGTTGAGGATTTCAGTCGGAAA
>Ga0335074_10011004_pt1 | contig 12653 bp, 9 predicted proteins | sample Lox_Sample_23_FD_206715 | JGI IMG/M metagenome (GOLD analysis project Ga0335074, IMG submission 206715) | Soil microbial communities from Loxahatchee National Wildlife Refuge, Florida, United States - Lox_Sample_2.3 | ecosystem: Environmental > Terrestrial > Soil > Wetlands | place: USA: Florida...
TTCCCCAATTTCGGGAGATAATACCAGACACATGGGACCGCCTTCGAGATTTATCCTTCAGGCATTCCTCATCGTTAGTCCTGCAATGGTGAATTTGAGTGGCGGGGCAACTTGCGTTCCGCTGGATGGGTGAAAGCAAGCGATTCTTCTTCCGTTGCTCGCGATCTTTTTCGGATTAACCCGTTTTCTTCGCGCCTTTCCTGCCATCACTCGTGGTGGGCGCTAGAGCCGTGGAACGGCGCAAGATCAGGTTGGTCGTCAGCCGATATTCGCTCGCCCGATGATCTTCTGACATTTGGCCGACTTCGTTCATCAATGCCTGAAATGCCAGCCGGGCTAATTCAGTCTGCGACATTTGCACAGTCGTCAAGGGAGGTGTTGTAAATTGTGCCAGGCGAATATCATCGAAGCCAATGATGGAAAGCTCTGAAGGTATCGTAATGTTACGCTCAAAAGCCTCGCGTAACACTCCGATCGCGGTCATATCATTGGAGCAGAGAATTGCTGTTGGCCGGCCGTGTATGGCGATCAGTTTGGTCAGCGCGCTCATGCCGCCTTCCATCGTGTGATCCCCTTCAGTAATGAGGTCTGCAGGAATACCAATCTCCGACATCGATTGCAAGAATGCGCTCTTTCTGGCCATTGCCGACTTTAGGTGCAGAGGGCCAGTAATAAACGCGATGCGGGTATGCCTCAAGGCTGCGAGGTGCTGCACCGCCTGCCGAATTCCGCTCAGATAATCGATTCGAATGTTGGCCACGTGTGGACTATCAGGACCAACGTCGACAAACACGAGTGGGACTTGTCGAAAACGGAGGTGCTGGAGCAAAGATTCTTCCATGCCGAAGGTCAGAATGGCGACACCATCGACCCGCCGTTCGATCATGCGTCGTACGGAAAGCTCCATCCTTTTCGGATCGTGCACCGTAGAAGTCAGCTGGATTTCATAGTTGTTCTCGACGGCCAGATTCTCGAAGGTCTGAACGATCTCAGGGAAGAACGGATTGGTGATCTCGGAAACGATGAGCCCAAAAATCCTGCTTCTTCCGGAGACCAGAGCTCGCGCCTGTGTGTTGGGGAAATATCCCAGTTCTTCCACTATCCGCCAAACTCGCTTGGAAAGTTGCGGGTCAACGGTCGGAACGCGATTGATGGCGCGCGAGACTGTAGCCGTCGAAACTTTCGCCCGCTTTGCAATTTCTCGGATATCCATGGAGTCGCAAGGATGGGACAGAAACAGATCGTAATCTTACCAGAGAATGGCCCTCCTGCCGGTATACGTTTACGTCTAACCCCAATCGGATTTGTAATTGCGGGAAAAACAAAAAAAGCGCAATCTTCGGCGTTTCTTGGCTCATATTGGGCAAACGTTTACCGACGCCGCCTCGAGGGTTCCCATGAAAGCCAAGTCCGATTTCCCAGGAAACTGTCGGGACTGCGCCTTCACCCACAGGCGGCAGTGTTCCCGAACTACCTACGCAACGCAAGAGGATGGAATGATTCGTCTCAGCGATCTGGAAGTTTGGTTCGTGGCTGGAAGCCAACATCTCAATGGAGATGCAGTGCTGAAGCAGGTTCAAGAACACGCCGCGCTGATTGCGCGCGCATTGGGCGCTTCTCCGGAGATTCCGGTAAAGATGGTCATCAAACCGGTAATGACCGATACCGAATCGGTTCACAATTTAGCGAACAAATCAATCTCTGCTATTCGGTCAATGGATATGGCGTTGGGGATACGGATTTTGAAGATGGAGAAGGCAAGCAGGAAACGATGCCGGGTCTCGCCGCTCCCGAAACGTCAGAGAGGCCTTCCCTCTCACGAGCGCCGTGCAATCTGGATGAGTTTCGGCAAAACGCCTCCGAATGCCGAAGATGGGGTGCCGAACTCGAAATAAATCTTGCGATAGAGTTCATACAGCTCCGAATACGTCGCTTGCGCTTCTGCCTGGGGTTCGCACACCGTATGAGATGGACAAACCTGTCGTTGTGCCTCCTCGATGCTGGGAAAGATTCCTGCCGCCAAGAACGCAAAGATGGCAGATCCCAAGCCGGTCACTTTGCTGCTCGGAACCAGCACAGGCCGGCCTAACACGTTGGCATAAATCTGGTTCAGCGCCTGATTCGATTGTGGAATGCCTCCGCCATTGATCACCCGCTGCGTCGGCGCCCCGTGTTCGCTCATGCGATCGAGAATTACGCGAGTGTGGAATGCAGTTCCTTCAATGGCTGCGAACAATTCGTCCTGAGCAGTGTGTTGCAGATTCCAGCCCAACGTCATGCCGCCGAGATTCGGGTTCACCAGCACCGTGCGATCGCCGTTGTCCCAAGTCATACGCATCAATCCGGTCTGTCCCGGACGATAGCTTGCCAGCCCCTGGCTTAGCTGTTCAACGCTTGTGTTCGCCCGGCGTGCGATGGCGCTGAAAATATCGCCGGTCGCGGAAAGTCCCGCTTCGATACCGGTAAATTGTGGATGCACACTGCCCGGCACGACGCCGCACACGCCGGGAATCAACTCGGCCTTCGGCGCATACGCGATGATGCACGTCGAAGTGCCAACTACGTTGACAACATCGCCCGCTTGGGCACCGGCCCCGATCGCATCCCAGTGCGCGTCGAATGCCCCGACAGGGATGGGGATTGCAGTCCGTAGGCCAAGCTTTTCGGCCCAGTACGAGCTCAGGAATCCGGAGATTTTATCGGAGGTCGCGTACTCGCCCCCTAGCTTTGTACGCATTCCAGCCAGCAGCGGGTCTACCTTGGCCAAAAAGCTTTCTGGCGGAAGCCCGCCGAGGTCAGCGTTCCACATCCATTTGTGTCCCATGGCGCACACACTGCGTTTCACTTTCTGTGCGTCTGTGACGCCGCATAGAGTGGCCGCGACCATGTCGCAATGTTCGAAGGCGCTCACAAATTTGCTGCGCTTTTCCGGATTGTGACGCAGCCAATGGAGCAATTTGGCAAATCCCCACTCCGAGGAATAAACGCCTCCGCACCACTCAATGGCCTGCAGCTTCTCAAGCCGCGCCAGTTCCGTGATCTGTGCCGCCTCCTGCTTGGCGCGGTGGTCGCACCACAAATAGTAGTCGTCGATCGGCGCCAGACCTTCCCCTACCGGAATCACGCTTGATCCAGTCGTGTCGAGCGCGATGGACTGAATATCGAGCCCGGAGATTTTGGCCGACTGAGTAGCCTGCCGCATCGCCTGAGCCAAAGCCTGCATGTGATCCGTGTGGGATTGCGTTGCGAAATCAGGATCTTCGCGCTTGCGATGCAGGGGATATTCCGCGATTGCCGAAGAGAGCAACCCGCGCTCGCTGTCGACGATCGAGACCCGCACGCTCAATGTGCCGAAGTCCACTCCCGCCACCAAAGCCATTACCTACTCCTCCCGGCAAAGGTGGGACAGAACCACAACCCGTGGGTATCGCACCGCAATGATTTCGGCGATCATGATTTTTTCGTCTGTCCGTAATAGGCGTGGACGCCATGCTTGCGCAGGAAATGCTTGTCGTGCAGCTCTCGCGCCAGCGGTTGAACTTGCCCGTTGATCAATAACGTATGACTAGCCATGCGCGCTACGTATTCCAGAATGACAGCGTTATGGGCCGCTTCCGTCGCGTTCTTGCCCCAACAGAACGGAGCGTGTCCGGCCACCAGTACCGCCGGTATGGCGTCCGGATCGAGCTTCCGGAAAACACGGCAGATCGCAACTCCCGTCTCCAATTCATACTCGCCCTGGATCTCCGACGCGTTCAGCCGCTCGGTGACTGGAACCGGTCCGTGAAAATAATCGGCGTGCGTGGTGCCCAGGCAGGGAATCGGTTTTTCGGCCTGTGCCCATGCGGTCGCGTATTCCGAATGAGTATGTGCAACTCCTCCTATGTTCGGAAAAGCCTTATATAGCTCGAGATGAGTGGCAAGATCGGACGATGGGCGGAGACCTCCGTCGACGATTTTTCCTCGTAGGTCCGAGATGACGATCTGTTCGCAAGTCATCTCCGCATACGGCACGCCACTCGGCTTGATGGCTACCAGCTTTTGGTCACGATCAATCCCACTGACGTTGCCGAACGTATAGAGGACGAGCCCACGTCGGACCAATTCCAGGTTGGCCTCCAGCACCTCTCTGCGTAAGCTCTCCAGGAGCATGGTCTTTGTCCTTCGGAAGTAGAGGTAAACGTTTGCTAATGAACGCTCCATTTAACTGGATAGGTCTGCCTTTGTCAAAGCGGTCTGCCGCTCCCATCTGTTGGCTGGTGAAATCAGCGAACCCGCCCTGTGCTGCGAACGGAGAGCATCGTTCCGGACGCAAATCGCGACCAGCGGCGGATGCTTCATTCTTGCTCTATGAAGATGATGGCATCTCGTTTAACTATCGTAGAGGTGAGTGGACGGGAATTGAGATGACCTGGAGCGATAAGGTTCGAACCCTGGAACTCAAGCTCGTATCGGGCCCCGCGCATGTTGTCGCTGCGGCCGCAAACGTTCAACGTTGAATGCTCGGGGCAAATCAAGAGCGCGACTTTCGCCGGAAAGACCGTTTCTGTATCTTTCCAATGAGAGAGGATCGCATCTCGATCTCTATGGCGAGTGCGCCAAGTGTGCGAGCAAGCTATCTTATGAGTTGGCCAGGCAGACGGCGAGCTTCAGCTTGCGTACATTTTCTTCCAGTACTTGAATGCGCTGATACTCACTGCGTTGGCGTTTGCCCATCGATACTCGGCGGTTGTGAAATAGCATGGGACTTGCAACATAGGTGCTGGTTCCTACGTGAATCTCCGTCACTCCTGTTTGCCCTATCAGTGTTGGCGCGTTCGATTCGTCAATCCCTCTTCCCGCCATAATCTTGATACGTCCACGCGCAGCCTCGACTAGCTTGGCGATCGTTTCTGCTCCGAGGGCGCAATTCCGCTCGCCGCCCGATGTAAGGATGCGGTTCGCACCCGTGCTGGAAACATCCTCCAAGGCTCGGAACAAGTCCGCCGACATATCGAATGCACGATGAAAGGTGACGTTCATCGGCCGCGCCAACGTGACAAGTTCTCTGGTGCGGGGAACGTCCACGTTTCCATCCGAGCCGAGAATGCCAAGCACGACGCCATCTGCCCCGAGGCTTTTCGCAACAAGAATATCTTTGCGCATGATCTCGAACTCTTCTGGTTCGTAGCAGAAGTCACCTGCTCTCGGCCGAATGATAACTTGGAGGCCGATCGAGATTTTGCTGCGAACGGCCTCGATCATTCCGGCACTGGGCGTAAGTCCGCCATCGCCCACGCCGCTGCACAATTCGACGCGCGCCGCGCCACCGCGTTCGGCGGAAATAGCCGACGCTACAGAATCTACGCAGATTTCAATGAGAACAGGTCCGGTCATGGTGGATCACCGAAGTGTGAGCATGAATCGCGTGAGATTCTAGTCCTCCACACTGCGGATCAATTGGTCCATCATCAGCATCCGATGCTAGCGAATAACTCGCGGGGTGATGAGAAGACCGCCATGCTGACATGGCGGTCCGCAAGATCAGAATGAATACACCGCACTCAGCTGAATCGTGTGTCCCTGCCACAGATTGTCGTGCGCCCATTGCGAAGGCGTTACCGCGTCAGCAGAACCTTGCAAAGGCACGAGCGAGCCAAAGGTGATGTCCGTCACCCCGGCGTCGGGAAACCAGGCTCCATGATGCCACGGTGACCCGGCATTGAACTCCTCGAACCGTACCTGCAGTCGCTGTCTCTCGGTGACGGGGAACTCCTTGGCGAAACTCAAATCCAAATCCTCATAGTAGGGGCCCCGTAGTTCGCCTTTTCCTTCATCGCCATACATACCCTGCGGCGCCAGCGAGAAAACTTTGGTGTTGAACCACTGGGTAAAGCCTCTGGTAAAGCCGACGTTTGGGTTTGCCGACTGGTTCGGTCGATAGCGGCTGCTGAAAGTTCCCTCATATCCGAGGCCCATCTCGTCAGGACTGCAATTCGAGCATCCGTATGCGGTCAGCGAACGGCCGGAGGTGATCGCGTAAATACCGCTCGCTTTCCAGCCCCCAAGCACCCAATTGGCGGGCCCGACTGACCAACGCTTTCCTTTTCCCACCGGCAACTCCCAGGTTCCATTCACAGTAAGACGGTTCGGTTGGTTGAAGCTGGAAGGACCCCAATCCGCCTTAATGTCATAAGGATTCTGTACAGAATAAGCGACGCCGGTGACGTTCTGACCGGAGAACTCGTCCAGCGACTTCGACCACGTATAGGCAACGTTATAGGTCAGTCCATGATTGAACCGCTGCCGGAGTTGCACTTGCAGCGAGTTGTAGCTGGAATTAAGTATGTTAGCGTTGGCATACATCTGAGAGATAACGCCCGGATAAGGCACGCGCGTATCAACCGGCTGGAAGTTTGGATCGGTAGCGCAGTTGGCGTTGCTGCCAGTGGCCTGCGAGGCGTCCAGCAGAAAGTTGCACGCATCCGTCGTGACCTTCGGTGGCACCGCGGCGTTGAATGGGAAATAGGTTGAGAGCTTTACGCCGTGGGAGCCCACGTATCCGACGTCCAGCAGTAAAGTTGGCGTAAGAGCGTACTGCGTATCTAGCGTCCACTGTTGGCTGTATGGGTTGTGGTTGTAGGGCCAGTCCACCTGATTCAGGATGTAGTCGATGCCAACAAAGTCGTTACTGTCCCAGGAGGGAAGCGTGAACACGCCGCCTTGCCCTCCCTCGCCGCCAAGGCCCTGTATCGGTGCGGTCCATAACTGATTCAGGCGAGGTCCGAGCGATTGCTGTTCATTGCCGGCTTCACCTCCCGTGGGATAACTCGCCGGCAATAATGTCTGGAGACTGTTGTCATCATAGTTTTGCACCTGGTCATAGTAGCGCTCATAGGTCTCGTAGAAGATTCCATACCCTGCTCGAACCACGAAGCGATCGGTATCCAACGGCCTCCAAGACATACCGATTCGTGGAGCAAAGTCCTTCTTGTCTTGGGGCACCAGAGAGTTCTGAATGCAGCAATTGAGGAAGTTTGGATTCAGCGTGGCTGGAGGGGTCTGTTCCTGAGCCAGCGAATAAATTCCATTTACAAAGCTCTTGCTCACCCAATCAAGGCTCCCACCATTCGCGGGATCGAAGCTCCAGCCGCTGTTATTAATGCTGTGAAACGCCGGAGGTAACTCGTAACGGAGTCCCAGATTAACCGTCAGCCGTGGGGTCACGCGGATATCATCCTGCGCGAAAAAGTTCAGATTCGTACCCACGGTGTGCAGATAATCGACACCCAGTGGATACGGGCCGGACAGGCCGCTGGGATCGCTCAACAGCAGATCAGCTACCGAATTACCCAATCCAGTACCAAATGATCCGAAAGAACCCGAACAGCTGCCCGTCACCCTACCGTTGCAATTCGCCGTGTACTCGCCGTTGAAGTTGATAGTCCCAGTTCCGAGATAATTATCTTCTTCGAACTCCCGCAAACGGCGAATATCAGCTCCGAGCGTCAGAGCGTGCCTTCCTCGAATGAGCTTGAGATTTTCGACCAATTGATAGGTGCCGCTCTTGGTGTTGGTTCCGTTATTTCCGTTGCCGATGCCGTTGTAGTCTTCACCAAGGCCGATCACAGGCAGCCCAAAGAGAGCCGGTGTCGTGGGCGCATTCGCGAAACCGAGGTTTGCTTGCAGGTTGGGTCCAAATGCTGTAATGCCATTGGTCGCGAAAAACAAATGACTATATCCGAGGCGAACGCTGTTAATCGTAGTTGAGTTGATTGTCCGTTCCCAGCTGAGAGCGAAAAGCTGCGCATTGGTGATGTTCAACGAGCCAGTGTATGGCACCATCGCCGGATGCGGTTCGTCATCACCCCTCACATTGCCGGTAAAGTAAAGACGGTCCTTATCGCCAAAATTCTGGTCGACGCGAAACGTCTCATTATTTGTCGTGATCGAATTATGAAGCGGCACGAGATAGTTCGCACAAGGCAATGTGCAGGTGATATTTGGCAAGGGATATAGATTTGCCAGCTTTTGACCCATTGCATTGATTTCAGAGGATGGAATTACATTCGGCTGATTTCCGGAACCCATGAATTGCGTTCGGGTGGTCGCATCGCAGCCGGAGCCAGTGCACACGGTGGTCGTCGGATCGTAGAGCGGATAAGGCCAGTCCGAAAAATCGCCCGTCCTTTCCTGCTTCGTCGGAACTTGGATACCCTTTGAGACTGGCTGCCAGGAACGACGGCCGCCATCGTAAGCAAAAAACCAGAAGGTCTTATTTCTACCGTTATACAGAAATGGAATCCGAACGGGTCCACCCAGGGTGCCCCCAAACTGATTCTGCTTGAAAGGCGCCACTTTCGGTACCGGGGCTCCCTCATACAGATACTGTTCCTCTTGCAGAGGACTTTTCGGATTGAACATATCGTTCTGCAGGTAATCGTAGAGTTGGCCATGCCACTGATTCGTGCCCGACTTGATGGCAACGTTGATCTGCCCTGCGCCTTGTCCATATTCAGCGGAGTAGAGCCCGGACTCAACTTTGAATTCCTGGATGGCAAACTCTGATGGCACTCCTGAAGCCGTGGCAAAAAAATTATCGGTGTCGGCGACGCCATCTACCATGAAACTTACTGATTCAGGCCGTTCGCCATTCAGACTGACCTCGGTAAAGCTGCTGTTCAATCCATGGTTGGCCCAATCCACTTGCGACCCGCCGGTCACATTCCCCGCACCCGCCACCAGACCCAGAAGATTATTGAAGTCGCGTCCGCTCGAGGGCAACTCTTCAATCGCTTTCTGATCGAGCACGTTGCCGGTGGTCGTATTATCGGTCTGCACCATCTGGGCATCGGCCTTGACCGTAACCACCTCCTGCACATTTCCCACCTTAAGAGTGAAGTTCTGGCGCAAGGTCTGATCGACCTCCAGAATGAGGTTCGGACTGATTTCGCCTTCGAAACCGCTTGCGACCACACTAACCTGGTAAGTTCCCGGGATCATGTCGACGAACACATAGTCGCCGACACCATTTGTGACGAAGTGATTTTCCACCCCCGTGTTCATATTTCGGGCTAAAACCTTTGCGCCGGAAATCGCGCCTCCCGTTGCATCTTGCACATGCCCCAGGATCGTTCCTTGGGAGTTCTGACTGTGCGCGGGAAGAACGCCAAGATTCAGGAGCAGGACCATCGAGCAGACGGACAGAACGTATCGGCAAGCGAGCGTCTTCATACCACTTTCTCCTGCGGTGAATTCAAAACGGGGATTCCGGGTCGCTAACACGCGACACTACTGAGGGCTCTTGATCACTGTCAAGCGGAAAATGATCGTTTTAGCCTGATACGATCAAATTTGTTGTCGGTTGCGCCTGCATCCCCGAAGTTGTCTTACCCCGCACGCAAGAACTTGCACACGCACCAGTCTGCCCGTTGTTGTAGACTCAGCGCTTCCAGTCAGTGCGGACTCGAATTTGCCCCCGAAGGCGAGATCCACTGGCTGGTCGATTAGCTATGAATGCGGGCGATCGTGCCGACTACATTTTGCGGGAGTTGCGTCACAAGGGAAGCCTCTCGCTTGAGGAATTGATCGCCGCGCTTGGAGCTTCCGCCGCAAGCCTGCGGCGCGATCTCGCCCAGCTGCAATCCAAGGGACTGGTGCGCCGAACTCATGGTGGAGTTACTCTCGTCGAGCCCCTGCTCTATGAGCCGTTTCGCTACGATTCGCTCTTCCAGGATCGAGAGCAACATCGCACGGCAGAAAAACGCAGAATCGGACTCGCCGCAGCCGAACTGATCCAGGAAAATGAAACCGTGGGCTTTACCGCCGGCACCACCACGACGCACGTGGCGCGCAATCTCCGCAATCGCCACAACATTCGTGTGATAACGAATGCCGTCAATATCGCGATGGAGCTTAGCAACTGTGCAGGCCTAAGAACGTTCGTCACCGGAGGAACGGTGCAGTGGGCGGGTTCGTTTTCGCTGATTGGTCAGGCGGCGATCACGGCCTTGACCGACATTTATATGGACCGCGTGTTCGTCAGCGCTTGTGGAATCGACCCGGCACGCGGGATTACGGTGATCGAACCGGAGGAGGCTCTGACCTTTCGAGCTATGATCCAGCAGGCGAGACAGACCATCTTGGTCGCAGACTCGAGCAAGCTCGGAATAGTGACGGCCGCGTTAGTTTGTCCGGTTTCGAGTATTCACATCCTGATTACCGACAAACGTGCGTCCGAGAAAACAATCGCGCCATTCCGAAAGTGTGGTATCGAAGTGCGAAGCGTGTAGCTCGATCTTAGACCTCGGCTGGTTTGGTTAGTATGTTCGTTTGCTTACCTGCCCGTAGTTTCTGCGTCCTCTCCACAGAGAGCGCAAGCAACGGTGTAGGTTCGGCCTCGGTGGCGCCGGAGGAAGATCGTTCCACCAACCATCGATTCGGCCACAACCGCGACCATGATTCTTCTATGCGAACATCCAGCCGGGCCGACGAAATAGGCCCTGGGTAGATTTAACGCGTCGGCATCGGCGAATAGCTGATCCCCGGAACTGTACTAGTCACGGTAATCGGACCCGTGCTGCCGATCACTGTGCCGTCCGTTCCGAGGTAGGCATTGGTGTACCGATTGCTAATGTCGTGTTCCGTACCGGTTTTCGTATCGATAAAGCCGCGTTCGTCCAGGGCATACAGTTCGGTGTCATGAGCCTGTTTGGCCATGGCGCCCTCCTGTGCGCGAATTTCGCCCTGACTCTGTTCAAACTTGTCGTTTTGCTGTGTCATGAAACTATTGTGCTCCGCCGTCCGGGCGTCACCCGCGGCCTTTCCCGCCGCCAACAGGGCGTCGCCCTGGCGCTTGATTGCCTCATTTATAATCTGCCCTCGTTGCTGGATGATCTGACCCATCCGGTAATCCCAGTTCGAATCCACCTGAATGCTTGACTTGATCGCCATCAGGCGGGTGCTGGCTTGCGCCAGCTTCCCGCGCGGAGCGCGCAGCACCACCACCGGCCAGCTGTTGCAATTCACATTGACCGAGGGCGTAGCGACGTAGCTGCCGGGCATCCAAACTGCCGCGCAGTGCACCGCAGTCGCCACGATCTCTTCCACCTCCCGACCGTTGAGGCTGTAATGTATGTACGCCATGGCGCCGTCGAGCATGTGCTGGTCGGGATGCTGTCCTTTCGGCCAACCCATTTGCCGGTATTGCGCCGCCTGTTTCTCCGAGTTCTGCCGTAAGGTTTCCAGACGCTGCCGGAGCGCTTCCTGTCCATCCGCCCCAAGCGGTCCGATATTCGTGACCGCCGCCCACGGACGCAGGTTGGGCAATACCACGTGTTCAAGGAACTCTGCTGCGCTCTCCATATCGAGCGGAGAGCAGGGATACCGCGGCGGGGCGAAACTGCGTGCAATCATCGGCGAGATATTGCGCGGCTGCGAAACTTGGCCGGTGTTCCTCCAGACAAAGCTCGGATATACCTCCACCGCCAGCATGCCGTCCGGGCTCTGTGCGCTGTATTGCACCCACGCACCGTTGCCGTGGCAGCCGCCATTGCGCACGATGGCACCGCCAAACCTCCAATCGGCAGGTATCTGCAAGGTCGCCGCACGCATTCCCCCCATCTCGGGATCGTCGATTTCCACCGAGTGCATGGCGACATTTTCTGCCATCAGGGCAGCCAGTGAATATGACGGCTCGCTGGCGATGCCCTGCGATCCGGCGCTCCCGCTTCCCCGCAGCGCCATCAATTTCGCCTGATATTCCTCGTCCGTGAGCAGTCCGTTATCGTGCAACTCTTTCAGCGAGTTCAACTGCTGCGTTCTCAGCGAGGAGGCTCCCGCGCCCTGCTGGCCGATCATCGGCCGCGAACACATCATCAGGGAGAGCGCTATCACAACGATAAATACATTTTGGCGCGTCATAAGAGTCTCCTTTATTGACCAAACGAAATGCTCATGAACAAGTCCTTGATCTGCGGGTCGGTATCCGGAATTTCGTTGTGCGGAATAAAGACCGCTACCCCCAGGAAATGTCCATGGCCGGCAGATACACCCCCGTATCGCATCCCTACGTTCTCCCCCTTGCTATTCACTCCGCTGAATGCCGCGTAAGCGGCGTCATGTCCGTTGACTTGCAGGCTGCCATGGTCTCCCATGCTGTAGTCCTGGTATCCGGCCTGGTACTGGGACGCAAGACTTTCTACCAGGTCGATGGTGTCGTGCACTCCGCCGTACGGTCCGATCATGGCCCAACTTGTGCCGTTTGAAATCATTACGCCGTCCTCGCCGTTCTTTCCCTGCAGCTTCATCTTCCAGCCTGCTGGCACCATAAAGCTGAACCGCCCCTGCGGGTCACGGTACGAAGCTGGCTGGCCAGACTGCCGCGGCATACGCTCTTCTACCTTTGGGCCGCTTGCTGGCGGCGGTTCCGGTGAATTCGACATGATGACTTGTGAACTGCCGGCCGCCGCACTTCCCCCCGATCCTCCGGCCGTCGAGCCATTGCCCCGAGCCGAAGTGTTATTCCCAGCTAAGCTGTTCTCCGCCGAAGTCTTCCCTGGAGCCGAGCTGTTGCGTTGAGCCGAACCTCCACCTTGCAGAGCTGCGAGCTTGGCTGCGCATTCTTCTTTTGTCAGGGCTCCATTCGCGCAGGCTCTCTTCACCATATTGATCTA
>Ga0335074_10011005_pt1 | contig 12653 bp, 2 predicted proteins | sample Lox_Sample_23_FD_206715 | JGI IMG/M metagenome (GOLD analysis project Ga0335074, IMG submission 206715) | Soil microbial communities from Loxahatchee National Wildlife Refuge, Florida, United States - Lox_Sample_2.3 | ecosystem: Environmental > Terrestrial > Soil > Wetlands | place: USA: Florida...
AGTAAGCATATTCGGCTCGGCCGAGGTTCCTGTAATTAGCTATATAGTTGGGGCATTCCCCGTACGAATTACAGGCCAGTTTCGCCCTACAGAATTACATCTAGTAGCAATGCTTTAAGGAGGATCGGTTCCATCTGGTCCTCTAGTAACCCGTCCGAATGGAAGGGCAGCGCCACAAAAGCGGGGTAGGAGTTCGTCCGAGCGGAGCGACCGTTTGAGAGCCTCTGTCCTAGTAATGTGGAACTGCCCTGATGATTAGGACGGTCACTAGGGGCGACAACCTCGTACGAAAAGGCATAGCGCCCTAACTGGTTAAGTCAGCAGACTGCGCTTTAAGCCCTTCAATTAAATACGAGATCAACCTTTCCGTCTGTAAAGGACTAAAAAGCTGACCTTGTAGCTATACGAACAGCCACTTCGACCGAATAGCTGGAATTACCCTTCCACCTAACTAAGACTAAGGGCTAGTTCTAGCTGTAGGAACGAAGCATTCAGACGAGAGAGTTGCCTAACTATAAATCTAGTCTGATAGGCCTTTATAGGGCATAAGAAGGGCTGCCCTCAAACGAAGAGAGGGCAGTTAGTTAAAAAAGCCAATTAAGAAACATATCACACTAAAACTCCTTAGCAACATTATTCGTTTAAATATTACAATAAATAGCAGTTAGCTCGTTTAGTTTAATTAACAACAAGCACTAATTACTAATCGTCTTAATGCAGTTAGAACTAGTACGAATTAGCTGTAGGCCTAGCTTAATAATTCTATTAGAAACATCTACTAGTTAATAAATTAGTTAGACAAACGTTAAGAAGCTTAGTTTAAAGCTAATTGAGCGTTTAAGAATTAGTTCAAGCAATTCAAATAAGTCCTTAAAAACTAACAGAACAGCTTCCTCTAACAACTTAGCTAGCAAAGCATAGCATTATAGTTGTTAATAAACCACATTGAACTTGCTGTTCAACTAGAAGCTATAGATGTTGCTACTCCTTCAAGTTCAAACGAAATAAACCTTAAACTGCCTGTCCTACTCGAAGTACTTATACTTCTAGTTAACCCTACTGTTATTAAAACTTAATTGCTACTAATCGTATTATATATATATAAGGGTAAGAGGAAGGATAATGCATATAAGTAGTAGTATATAAACATATATAGTTTTATAAGGCGTTATAAAACCTTAATAGGACGAACCCTCTTAAACAAACAAGTAGTAGAATATATTTTATAGTACTTTTTAGATGCAGCTCTTACTTAGTAGACCACCTTCCTCTTTAACGTTCAACAAGGAATTTAAAGTCTAAATATACAAAAGCTAGCTACTAAGAACAAACTCTATTTAAAGCTGCAAGAAAACTTTAAGGATATCTACTTAGTTAAATGCTATTGCAAAAAGTACGAAAACTTTAAGCAAACTAGTTTAATATAGGACTTTGCAAACAAACTTAAATACTATATACTCTTTTTAGATCTAATTCCTCTTATATATAAAATTCTATGTTGCTTCTAAAACAGTCTCTAATTGGATATTCAAGCTAAAATAAATAAATTTTATAGTAATATTAAGTCCTTAAATAAATACATTTATAAAGCTAATAATATTAATTAAACTTAGTACTAGTTAAAACAATTTAAATGCAAGAAGGATGCAAATTAAAACTTTAAATATAGTTATAGTTACACTATAAGTTTGTAAGTTCCTAGCTTAAAAACGAATTTAAAGGGGTATAAGAGTTAGTGTAAAAACAATTAGGCTTGTTTTACTTGTAGGTCTAAGAAGTATTATGCTAAAAACTGTCCTAAAAAGGATTCAAATAGGAAGAGTTAAGGAAGTTTGTCTAAAAAGACAAGTTTAAATAAGAAGGAATTAGGAAAAGCTTAGCATCTACTAGTTTAAAGAAGTAGTTAGTAGATGCTTTCAAACAAGCTTTTTAACTCTTAAAGCTTAAAACTAAGCTACTCCCTTCCTCTTCTTCCCTTAAAGACTTAAAGAAGGGCTATTTAAATAGTATTAGAAATAGTATGTTTGTAGTTAAAGGGGTCTTTAAACGAAGACTGCTTTTAAACTTTAAGGTGTTATTAGACATTAAAGCAAATCGTCTTTATATCTCTTAAGCGATTATTTTACAAATAAGAGAACTAAAAGAAGGTCAACTAGTTCTTATTAATCTCCCTTCTAGTAGGAACACTTCCTTAAACAAACATGTAAGAGTGCTTGTTTGAATTAGCACTTATAAACTTACTATTAAGTATGTTATAATTAATCTTAGCAGCTACAATCTAGTTTTAAAAGAGACTTAGTTTTAGAAGGCTAATTTGTATATTAATTTTACTTAAAAGACTATTTATATTTAAAACAAATACGAATATTACAATTTACATCTTTAAGCACTATAAAACATAATAGATTGTGTAAAAACAAATCTAATATCCTATTAAGCAGCAAGGAAAATGTATATAAAGAAGAACTTTAAAAGTTTTTTTTATTTTATATAAAAGTCTTAAGAACTTATACCTACTAATTTACTAAAAGATATTCCTAAACGGTTTTAAAAAGTAATTAAGACCTTTAGCAATTGCTTCCATTTAGAACTCTTAGAACTACCCTTAAAAAAAGTATTTTAGCATGCTATTAATATAAGTAATATAAAGCCTGTTAATTATAACGCTTACCTGCTTTTATACTCCTAGTTGGAAGAACAAACAAAATAGATTTAAGAGCTTTTAAATAAAGGACTTATTCATATAAGTTTAAGTTTATAAGGATTCCTTGTTCTTTTTGTAAAAAAGCTTAAAGGGAAATAGAGGATGTATATTAACTATTAAGGACTAAACGTATTAACTAAATAAAATACTTATCTTTTACTATAAATCTAAGATTGTCTTAATCGAATAGGCTCTTTAAAGAGAATATTAAAGTTCGATCTACTTTTAAGATTCTATTAGTTGTATATAAAGGAATCTAGTATCTTAAAGACTATATTTAATACTAGGCACAGCAAGTTCGAATTCTTAGTAATACTATTTAGGCTTACTAACATACTAGCTATATTTCAAATGCTAATAAATACTATCTTGCAATCCTACTTTAACAAGTTTGTAGTTGTCTACTTTAATAATATTATTATGTTTTCCAATAAAAAAAACTTCTACACATACTAGAATCTAATACCTAGTCTTACAAACCTTAAATCATACGAGCAGACTATAAAATAGCTGCTCGACTAGCCCTAGCTAGGGAAACGCTAGCGTCAAGCTAGTAGAGCCTTAAAGGAAGTCAGTCTAGCAACACGTCGTTTAGCAACGCGACCAGCTTAGGCCGTATAACCCCTCTAAAAACTACAAAGTGCTTACAGACTAATATAAAGGTAGACATTAAAACAATTACTACTTATCTTGTTAAAGAGAGAGCCTTAAAGGTAGTGCAAGCAGCTTTAAAGCGCATTAACAACGCGTACAAACAACACGTCAAGCAAAGAGCTATAGAGCAAGTAATCTGTTAGCTCCAAGTTGTCGTCTAAAAACTAGCTGACAAGGTAGAAAACAAGCTAGACGAACAAGCTAAACTAAGCTTGTATGCTGCAGCAGCCATGCAGGGACTTCCTACTTAGACGCATGCCTAGTAGAGCTTCAACCCTAATCATATAACCTTATAGAAGTTAGTCCTATTACGCTACAAACGCAAGATAGTCGTTGTATAAGGCACTAAAACAGTAGAACAAAAGAGAAGGACCTTTAAGGAGCTCTTAGAGCAGATAAACAAAGCTGGGGTTGCTAGCAAAGCAGTTGCTATTTGCAAGCTAGGGAGTAGCAATATAATAATAACTATAAAAGACGAACAAGCTTGTACGAGCTAGCTGGCATGCACTAAATAGCTAGCAGCCTTTAAAGAGGGAGTTAGAGTAAAACGGAGGGAGTTTGCTATAATAGCTTATAAAATAAGAGTCAATTAAATTTAAAGCTAGGCCTAAGCAATTAAAGAAATCTATAAATAGAACCTAAAACTAAAAGGCACAGTTGACATTGTACAAGTAGCTTTTACTAAGAAACTGCTCTAGTTAGGCTGTACGACTAAGCTACTAATTATAAGCGTTATCAAGCTAGAGCAAGCTAATCGCTTAATAAACGCTAGCTTAATATAGCAATACAAGCTCTATAACTACAAGCCATTTAAAGGGAACTATGTGATTACATAGTACTTCAAATACTACTAGTATAAACATATAAGCTACAAATGCTAAAACACTTAAAGATATAGCTTCTATACAGCCTTAAGGCATACAACAAATAACTGTCTTAGCAAAGAAGACAATAAAAGACATATATACATATTATACTATAAGAACTACCTGTTTTAAGCTAGGGAATACCTTGTACGAGTAAAACATGTAGAATCTGTAAAACTAGCCTACATCAACCGCCTAGTACAATATCAAGCTACATTGAGCTTCGTATAAAAGCCCTAACAGACTACAGCCCCTACATCCCCTTCTACCTCCTAAAACCAAGCGAACCAAGCTAGCCCTAGCTAGGACGAACTAGCAATATCTAAAACTATTAACTACTTACTTGTAGTATAATAAGAGCTATAAATAGAAGTAAGCCACAAAAGGACCCTTAGCCCATATAGCCTATAAAGTATAAGCGTACTACTAGTAAAACGCCTGCAAGGACGGCTAGCTAGATCAACTAAAACTTCTAAAAACAATATAAACATTTATACGTTTACAGCTACCTAATAAGTGTGTTAAGAGTACTATAATACAACATACAAAAATTAAAAGATGAAGTGCTAATCCTATTGCTAGAAGGGAACTACGCTTTGTACAACATTATAGCTGTTTAAGAACCTTAGCTAAACTTATACATCCTAACCACTTACTACCTATAAAAGTGCTTGTACACCTTAATCTTCTTGCAACAAGGTAAGGCTCGTATAAGCATATACGTTAATAAGGGGATCCTACTAGCCTAATAGAATTCTAGCTCTAAGCCAAACTACTACTAAGTAAAACTTAAACTAGAATTAGGACCTCTAACCATCTACAATATTTATAGTAAAACATTAAAGTCGTATGAAACTACAAACTAAAACACCCTAATTCTAAAAATGCTTAAAGCCATATAGGCCCTTAAATGCTACTTAGTAGTAGGGGACTTTAATCTGTATCACATACTATAAGGGGGACATAGAGTTAGCAGGAACTACGTTAAAGCAGTACAACTAGTTAGCAGCTTATGCACAAACCAGCTAGACCTACTAATAGAATTAGGGACAATTACTAGGGAGAAGCACTAAAACGAGCCCTCCACATTAAACTTAACCCTTAACACTTTAAACCTAACAATATAAGTAGCAAGCTGCAAAGTAACTAACACCTACTCTAAGTCCAACTATAAGCCTATTAAAACTTTAATTATAACTAGCAGTCAAGTTCGTACGAACATACTACTAAAAAGGAACTTTAAAAAGGCAGACACACATACTATTACAGCAAGTGCAAGATAGCTCTATACACTTATATAAGAGCTAGAAACAGCTTAAGACATTAATAACTATATAGAATATGTAGTAAGCTTTACCTAGAAATTAATAAGCTAGACTGTCTTATATACAGCCCTTTCTACTTAAGTATAAGTATAATAGACACTTAAAGTTGTAAAGGCAATTGCTGCTAAACGCAGAGCGTACTAATAATAGTCAAACACCTACACAAACAAAGTATAAGATAGCTATATAGCTACATTAAAAGCTAAATGCAAGCAAATAGCTAGTGTAAAACAAGCATACTAGCAAAATAGCATGCACAAAGCAGCTAACTTTAAAGAAGGCATTTAGAAAATAGCAAAGTAGGCTCGTACAAAAAGCCACCTACTATTAGAACCTGCTAAGATACCCAACTTATAATAGTAAGAGACCCAGCTAGGTACAGTTAGTAGCAAAGCAAAAGCGCTTTATAAAAGATTTTACCTTAAAATAAAAGCAGACTTAGAAGACATCGCAGACAAAGACTTCTAGTATAACCCGCTTGGAATGCTAGTAATAAGCCAGCTAGTCACTATAAAAGACGTATGCGACATCGTATGAAAGGTCAAACTAGATAAATGCTTAGGGGCAAATGAAATCCCCAACTAATTCTTACAAGTAATAAGGGAACTATTAATTAAGGTACTACAAGCCCTAATAACTACAGTTTTTAAAACTAGTTACTACCCTAAAAGCTTTTATGCAGCTTGTATAATAGTCCTCTAAAAGCCTAGCAAGCTAGACTACTTAGACTTAGAGGCATAAAGACTAATAGCCCTACTTAGCATTATAAGTAAGGTTATTAAAATGCTAGTAGCATGCTAGCTTAGCACCTTAACTGAGTAAGAGGGATTACTATTAGACAACTAAATAGGTAACCGTACAAATAGATCTATAAAGACAGCCTTAAAACTGCTAGTAGAACAAATCTATATAGTATAAAAGATAGGGAATCAAGTAGCATTAGTTCTATTACTAGATATAGCAAGGGCATTTAATACAGTAAATTACTTCTAACTGCTTAACAACTTACAAAAAAAAGGGATACTATTATAGTTCGTACGAACTGTACGATCCTTCCTTACAGATTAAACGACTATACTGCTAGTTGACAACAAAGAGATAGTGCCACACCAACTAAACGCTAGCGTACTACAAGGATCTCTACTATCCCTAATACTCTTTCTATTCTATAATGTACTACTACTTAAAGCCTTAAACCAGCTAGACCTACTACTATTACTACTAAGCTTTACAGATAATGTCAACCTGCTTACATATAAAAGGACTGCAACAAGAAACTGCGCCAATCTCAAAATAGCATACAAATAATGCTTAAACTAGGTTAAAACACATAGAATGCGATTTGCACCTAACAAGTACACCCTAACCCACCTTACTAGATGCAGGCGCATCAATCTGCACGTGCTAGTTAGACTACAAGGAGTAGTAGTAGAACCCGAACTTGTTGTATGTATTTTAGGGTTACAGTTAGACTTCAAACTACACTAAAAAGCCTATAAAAGAGCTATTAAGGACAAAATGAGTACTTAAATGCTAGTATTACAACGTACAACAGCTTCAACTTAAAGAGCTATAATGCTTAAAGCTAGAATTATCTACTAAGTAGTTGTCTGCTTAGCACTATCGTATAAGGCTGCACTGTAGTATAAGCATACAAGTAATACCAGCAAGCCTAAGGGTATTACAGCAAGGCTATAAATACAGTAAAACTAAGGGCTACAAATAGTGCTTAAAGCATTTAAAGCGACCCCTATTTGCCAGCTTAAAACAGAGTCGTACGTGCTTCTACTAGATTTCTAGCTTAATAGGCGAATAGCACGCTTCCAAGCTAGAATGGAACACTTAGGGATAGCATAGAAGATTAAGGATGCTTGTAGTACTATAAGGGCTAAAATCTTAAGTCGTACGAATAGACGGTAGAGGCAGCAGCACCAAGCTAGCGCACAGCCTGCTGCTACCTTAAGGGTCGTATAGAAAATACAGGTTGAAGGGTGAATTAGGTAACAGATAAATTAATAGGACTAGCAGGAAAAGAAACTAGTCCTTTAAGATTAGGAAAAGCGGTGGCACGCAGAGAATAAGAGGCTAAGCCGTACTACACGTTTAAGGGTAGACCTAGAGGGTTATAAAGTAGTTCTTAAAGACATACTACCAACAAAACAAACTTTAAAGCTCTACGAGGGGCTCTAGAAAGTAGAAAGCGCATTACTAACTCAAGCTCGTACGGGGAGGATAGGGCTCGCCAAGTTCCTTTATAGAAGACGTATGCTTAGTGTAACTACTACGACCTGCTTGTATAAGGCAGGATAGGAGACACTATGCCATATAGCCTTATACTGTGCGTACGAAGCAGATAGGAGGTACTACTTGCACGCAAGCTAGAACCAGTTATACCCTTAAATAATAGGTACAAATGAAGGGGCTAAGCACTTCGTACAATAAATGATGTACTTAGGAAGGTTGAAGCAGTTTGCTCTAGCTAAACGCTTACTGTTTAACAGCAAGTAGCTAGCTAGTCCTCTCTCTCTCTTTAACAAGTAGGTGGTAGTAAGGCTACTTATTTAGTAATTACAAGCTGCAAGTAAATTAGAGCTTCATACTAAGACAAGCAGCTTAGGGTTTTTTATCCTACTATGTAAATAGTAAGGTTTTCCTTAGTTTAAGACCTTTATAGGAGACTTATATAGCTTTAAGCTCAAATAGTATAAGATTAATAATAATAATAATAATATGTTTTCTAATTTGGACGAAGAATATAAGAAGCATATTAGTCTTATACTAAAAAAGCTTTAAGAACATAGCCTTTTTACTAAACTAGTAAAGTATGTTATTAAAGTAGAAACTATTAAATTTTATAGTTATATTGTTAGTTAAAGTTAGCTGAAAACCTCTTATTTAAAGATAGAACTTATTAAGAGCTAGCTTGTCCTTATAAATATATACGAAGTCTGCTAATTCCTTAGCTTAGCATCCTATTACTAGCATTTCATTTGAAACTTTATTATAATAGCAGCCCCTCTTAGTAAACTATTAAGGGAGAAGGACGAAATGTTATACAAGAAGAAGGACTGCCTTATAATTTAAATAGTAAGATATCAACTTTTATTTAAGCTTTTAAAGAAGGCTCTTTCAAGCAAACCTGTTTTAGCTCAACTAGATTTCCTTTAACTATTTGTAATTGAAACAAATATGTTTAAATAGGCTATTAGTTGCAGCTTATTACAGTTAAAAACTAATAAGAAGCTCTACCTAGTTGCTTTTAATAAAAGAAAGCTTTAAAGCGCTAAGCTAAATTATATAGTATAAGAAAAGGAATTGCTTGCAATTAAGTATGCCTTTTAAACGTAGAGTTATTATATTAATAACTACTATTATACGAAAATCCTTATTAATTATAAAAGCTTAAAATACCTTAAAGACATTAAAGTCCTATCTAAAAGACTAGCACACTAAATTGCTAAGTTTAACATGTACAACCTTAACATTTAATACTATTTAAAGATAAAAGCTATTGTCCTAAATGCAATTAGTAGACAGCCTAACTTTATTAGGACTAGTTAAGCTTACTAGGCTTAATTCAATTTAATCTGTTTAGTTGACAAGTACAATTAGGAACAAGCAATAATTATTTATCTTTATATAAGAAAAGAACTTACAAACAAGAAATTATACAAGATAGTCTTTAAAGACAAAAACTATTTGCCTTTAAGCTTTATATTAAAGTGTGACTTACTTTTATATAAGAAGACGGATAACAGCTAAGCGCCTTATCTAGCTTTATTAATTCGTTTAGTATACTTTAAATAAACATATAAGAACTATAGTTATTTAGGATGGTTAGGCCTTAAAGACATTTTTAAAAATTAAGCGTAATAGCCTTTAATTAAAAGAGATGTTTAAGCTTAAATAGGGAAATATTTAAAATGCTAAGTAGTAAAAAGACTAAGAACAAGCTTCAAATAAGGACTAAGACACACTCTTAAACAAATTAATATATAACTTTTTAACTTATAGTTAATAAATCTTATTAGAATATTACTATAAACATATAATAGCAACTAATAAATTATTATAGTAATAAAACGGTTTACAGGATAGCTTATTATAAAAGCTGTACTTAATGCAACTAGCTAAACTGTTATAAAGTTTATCTACAAACAAATATTCTCTGTTTATAAGATTTCATACAAAATCCTTATAGATAACAAATCCAATCTTGTTTTTAAAGCCGTTAAAACCTTCTTTTATCCTACTAGTTTAAAGTATTAAACAATTACTCCTTATTATTTGCAAACAAATAAAAAGGTTGAACGCTTTAATAGTACGATTAGAAGTATGCTTACTAAGTATTTTTACAGAAAACTTATACGAATATAAGATAAATATCTTGCTCAAGCTACCTTTACCGTTTAGCTTCAAATACATACTATTAGCAAATATAGCTTATTCTTCTTGCTTTATAGAGTACAACCTTATTTGCTTAAAGATTTATATAAGGATGTTAGTAAGAAAATAGAAGTAAGGATTAAAATAATCTTATAGAGACATACTACCTTAAACAATATTTAACTAGAAGCTAATAAGAGCCTTATTAAGAAGGCTATAAAAGCTTAACTCGTTTAAGACAAAGTTTATAAGACAGATAAGGGGATAGCAGTTAGTAAATTCGTTTTTGTTTAAGATAAAAAACCTACTAAGTTTTACTTAAAATAGTTTAAACTATACAAAATTGCTATAACAGCTCTAATTAGCATGTACATACTAGAAGACTGCTATAAGGAGATAGTATAAAGCCTTATTTATAGTAGTCGCCTTTTACAACTTAATAATACTATTATTAACAAGCAGACTAAAAAGTAGAAGTCTAACTATCTATTAGACTGCTTTTATACAAACTATAATGTTATTAAGTAGAATAATAAAGCCTGTTTTATACTTAAATGAGATACTATTTCTAAGTTTACTTATAAAGATTTAAAGATAGTAACTAAAAAGGAATAAGTTAACATGCAATTTAAAAGACTAAATTCAAACAAATTAGGAGAGGGAAAAGTTAGAGATATTAGTTATAAAGAACTAATATTCTAAAAGCTTTAAATAAGAATAGAAGCCTTTAAACGAAAAAGAGAAAAAGAAGCTTAGCAAGAAGAAGTTATTAAGTACAGCCTTATTTCCACCTAGCTCCCCTAACAAATATTACATTTGTTAGAACAGATTGTAAGCGTCTAATTTAAAGATCTTATAGTAGTCCCTTAAAAACCTCCTACTCAAACAGACGTGCTTATAAATAAGAGTGTCCTAGTAGGACCTTCATTTAAGTCTAAAAAGAAGGAAGGATCCCTTATAAAGTTAAACATAAAAGCACAAATGCTAGTGCGAATAAAGGCTGGCAGGTATAATATCTCAAACGAGGAGCTACAACCTTTAAGCAGGAATCCTCTACTAAAAATAGAAGGGGCATTAAAGAGTAATACCCCTTAAAAGAAGCTTATATAGAAACTGCAAGAAGAACAACTTAATCTTGCTAAGGAATAGTAAGAGTTACAAATAGGTTATACATTAAGATATAAGCTTAAGAAGGCTTGTTTGAAAGACTAATTTCGTATAAAAAACTCTTATTAGGAAAGTCTCTTTTGTCTAAATAAGTGTTACACTTACTAGGAAGTTTCTTTTGTTACAAGGACAATTTCATTTTAAAATAGCTTAAGGCTATACTCAAATACAAGCAACTTAGACGTATAACATATAAAGACTAAAAGTACAACTCAAATGGGAACTTAATTATTAAACCCTTCAAACAGCTCCTCTTCGTCCTCGTCATCTTCTACCACGATAACCTCTATCTCCTCACCTTTATCCTTATCATCTTCGTCCTTATCGTCCCCAAACGAACCCTTTAACTCTACCTCCTCTAACTCCATACTACTCTTAACAGCTTAAAAATGTTACTAAAGAGACTTTCAAACAGACTCAACCTCCTTTAAAGCCAAACAGATACCCTTAGCTAAACTTAAGTTGTAACACGCGCTAACATGTACGTTCTAGTATAATTCAAACTAAAGAACTAGAACAATAAGAGACTAATGCGAACGAGGAGACACTTTCAAACGGTTAGTGTGTGGAACAAGGAATCTTAAATGTATATAGGACTATACGTACTACTACTAGCACGCAAGGAACATCTATATCCCTAACTACCTTAAAAACAATTCCTACAAGTCCTTTTAAACAGAGCCTTTCCGTCTAGACCGTCTTGGCCTAAGAGCAACACGCAACCACTTAAGAACAGACTATTGCCCTTCACACACAAACCACACAGATTAATGTTTAAACGGCTACAAAGCTGGATCTTAGTTGCTGTACGATATGAAGTATGGCCATTAAGGTCTCATTTGCAACCCTCTTTAAATAAGACTTAGTTTCAAACGGGGAGCTACTTGTAGATGCAGGCTAGTTTGAAGGAAGGAGTGAGGTTTGTAGGAGCAGTAGCAGCCTTAGTAGTAATATCAATCAGCTTCTTATTTGTACAAGCATGCTTCTATTAAAGTGTTAGTACAAGTACAATTAGATCGCAGTGCGACTTACCTTGTAGCTATAGTGGCTACAGAAGCCACCCCGACCGCTACAGAACAGCCTACTACCACCTCCTCCGCGTAAAGGCGAACCAGACGAAGAAACGACGACTATTGTGAACTTAGAGATCGCTCGAACGTAGACACCCGTTAGGGATAGGGAACTAACAGAACGAATCAAGTTAGAACGAAATAGGAAGTAAGTGAGTACGTGTTGTACTAGAACGAAAGCAAGGTGAACGGGAAGGGTAGGGACTAGTGTTGTTAGGACGAAAGAAAAAGGAGAAGAGAAGTTGTTATTTTGTGTCACCTAGTCACATGCGAAAGCTCGGGTGCGCTTTTCGCTTAGTATGAGAGGGTGTCATTTCCTGCCTCAAGCATGATTAGTAAGCATATTCGGCTCGGCTGAGGTTCCTGTAATTAGCTATATAGTTAGGGCATTCCCCGTACGAATTACAGGCCAGTTTCGCCCTACAGAATTACAAATTCTTCTAGCGCATTACTTCTCTTCTTCTCTTCTTTCCTTCCTTAG
>Ga0335074_10011006_pt1 | contig 12653 bp, 12 predicted proteins | sample Lox_Sample_23_FD_206715 | JGI IMG/M metagenome (GOLD analysis project Ga0335074, IMG submission 206715) | Soil microbial communities from Loxahatchee National Wildlife Refuge, Florida, United States - Lox_Sample_2.3 | ecosystem: Environmental > Terrestrial > Soil > Wetlands | place: USA...
GCTTGCCCTTGACGATTGCGCCAATGCGCGTTGCTGGAACCCGTAACGCCATCGCAAGCGCATTCACCGACATGTCCAACGGCTTGAGAAATTCCTCGGCCAACACATCGCCGGGATGCGTTGTGACACGACCAGGCAGAGCCGCCGCCTTAATGGTAGTCGACGATTTCAACATTTGTCGGTCCCTCCGCGGTCCAGGTGAAGCAGATGCGCCACTGATCGTTGATCCGTATTGAATGCTGTCCACGCCGGTCGCCCGCCGGCGCCTCAAGACGATTTGCCGGTGGTATGCGCAGATCGTCGAGATTCCGCCCATGATGCGGCATGTCCAATTTCCGCAGCGCCTGCTTCTCTAGGCCGCTGAAGCGCTTTACGAACGCGCCCATCCACAAGGATTCCGTCGCGCGATCCGCGAAACGACCGGATCATGGGGTCATTTATTGCTTCCGGCGTTATACGTCAAGCGTAATACTCGTCACGGCAAACTCCGGCAGCGGTACGAGCGCTATTCTGCCGCTTTACACTAGGCGGCAGCCCCAGCCATATGGCGGCTATGGAAGCGGGTTTGGCACGGGCACAACGGCTTTCCCCGGCAATTGCCACTCCGGCGGCGCCGGAGACCGGCAGTATCTTGACCGTCGACCTCGCGGCCATCGAGGAGAATTGGCGTGCCTTGGCGCAACGGCTTCTGACCGCCGAGTGCGCCGCAGTAGTGAAAGCCAACGCCTACGGGCTTGGGCTGCAGCAGGTGACGACGGCGCTGGCGCAGGCCGGCTGCAAGACTTTCTTTGTCGCCGACCTGGCCGAAGCGCGCGCGGTGCGCTCGCGCGCGCCCGAGGCCGCGATCTACGTGCTCGACGGCTTCACCCCCGATTGGGGCGAAGGTTTTATCGACATCAACGCGCGGCCGGTCATCAATTCGACCACCGAACTCGCGGAATGGGACGCCTTCGTTGCGGCGCACTCCTGGCAGGGCGGCGCGGCGCTGCAGGTCGATACCGGCATGCGGCGGCTTGGCATCACGCCCGACGAGGCCGTGGCGCTGGCGCCGCGCGCGCACACCGAGAACCACGGCATTGCCTTGTTGATGAGCCATCTCGCTTGCGCGCAAACGCCCGATCATCCGCTCAATGCCAAGCAAATATCGCTGTTTCGCGAGTTGCATACGCTCTATCCGGGGGTCCCGGCCTCATTGGTCAATTCCTCGGGCCTTTTTCTCGGCGATGCCGGGCATTTCGATTTGGCGCGGCCCGGCGCCGCGCTCTATGGCGTCAATCCGACTCCGGGCCGGCCGAATCCGATGAAAAGCGTGGTCGAACTGACCGGGCGCATCTTGCAGCTTCGCAGCGTCGCCCGCGACGATACCGTCGGCTATGACGCAACCTGGACGGCGAAACGGCCTTCCCGGATTGCGGTCGTGGCGTTGGGCTATGCCGACGGACTCCTGCGCGCGGCAAGCGGCACCGATGAGCGGCCCGGCGGCGCCGCGCTCGTCGCCGGAAAGCGCTGTCCGATTATCGGCCGCATTTCGATGGACCTGGTTTGTATCGACGTCACCGACCTTGCCGATGGCACCTTTCACCGCGGCGATCCAGCAACGCTGATCGGCGGCGAGATCGGAATCGACGACGTCGCCGCGGCGGCTGGTACCATCGGCTATGAAATCCTCACCCGTCTGGGCCTGCGGTCGCAAGTCGTCTATCGGCACGCCCAGGACGAATGACGATGGCGACGCGCGGGCTCAATTTCATCTGCCAGAATTGCGGCGCGGCCTATGCGCGCTGGGCCGGCAAATGCGAAGCCTGCGGCGAATGGAACACGCTGGTCGAGGAAGGCGCCGAGCCGCAGCGGCGTTCCGCCAGGAAGGGACGGCAGTTCGCCGTCGAAACGCTCAAAGGGCAATCGCACGATGCGCCCCGGCTTGCCGCCGGCATCGGCGAATTCGATCGGGTGACCGGCGGGGGTCTGGTGCGCGGCTCGGTGCTGCTTGTCGGCGGCGATCCCGGTATCGGCAAATCGACGCTGCTGCTTGAAGTGGCGGCTGCCTTTGCACGCCGCCGGCACCGCGCCGTCTATATTTCGGGCGAGGAGGCGGTCGCACAGGTGCGGCTGCGCGCCGAGCGGCTCGGGCTCGCCGATGCGGCCGTCGAAGTGGCCGCCGAAACATCGGTCGAGGATATCGTGGCGACGCTGTCGCAAGGCGCGGCGCCGCGGCTCCTGGTGATCGATTCGATCCAGACGATGTGGACCCAGACCGTGGACGCCGCGCCCGGCACCGTGACCCAGGTCCGCAGCTCGGCCGCAGAGCTGATCCGTTTCGCCAAGCGTGGCGGCACGGCCGTGATTCTGGTCGGCCATGTCACCAAAGACGGCCAGATCGCCGGTCCGCGCGTGGTCGAGCACATGGTCGATGCCGTGCTGTCGTTCCAAGGCGAAGGGTCGCAGCAATTCCGCATTCTGCGTGCGATGAAGAACCGCTTCGGTCCGACCGACGAGATCGGCGTGTTCGAAATGACCGGCGCCGGGCTGCGCGAGGTCGCCAACCCATCCGAACTGTTTCTGTCGGAACGCGAGCTCGGCAGTCCCGGCACCGCCGTCTTTGCCGGGATCGAGGGGACGCGGCCGCTCCTGGTCGAGATCCAGGCGCTGGTCGCCCCGACTGCACTTGGCACGCCGCGCCGAGCCGTCGTCGGCTGGGATCCGGCGCGGCTGTCGATGGTGCTTGCGGTGCTGGAGGCCCATTGCGGCGTTCGGCTGTCCGGGCACGACGTCTACCTTAATGTCGCCGGCGGCTTGCGCATCCAGGAGCCCGCGGCCGACGTCGCCGCAGCCGCGGCGCTGGTGTCGTCGTTGACGCGCGCCCCGCTGCCGGCCGACGCGGTCTATTTCGGCGAAGTTTCGCTGTCGGGCGCGGTGCGTCCGGTGGCGCAGACGGCGACCCGTCTCAAGGAGGCCCGAAAGCTCGGTTTCACCAAGGCAATCGTCCCGGAAGCTGCAAACAGCGAAAGCCTTGACGGGGTCGCACTGTCCCCCGTCGGCACGCTTGCCAATCTGGTCGCCGATATAGCCCGCAATGGCACCCCGCCGCTGCGCCGCGTTGGCGGCCAGGAAGCCTGATTGTGGGCCGATGCGAGGTACCGCCCCGCGTTTCAAGGCTTAAGCGCCTCGGCCGCCCGGCTTGTAACGGTCCGGGCCGGCGCTAAACCGAATGTGTTGACTGAACGACAAGACGGGTGACGGCGCGTCACTGCCCGGCTATACAGCCCGCGGGCGCGGGTACGGGCTGAGCATTGGCTGGCGAGCGGACTGGTAACTTATGCCGATTACGCTGCTCGATATCATACTGATCGTGGTCATGCTGATATCCGGGCTGCTCGCCATGGTGCGCGGCTTTATGCGGGAGGTGCTGTCGATCACGGCGTGGATTTTGGCCGCGGCGGCGACGCTTTACTCCTACGGCAAGCTCGTTCCCTACGCCAAAGAGTACTTCAACAGCGATATCGTCGCCTCCGTCGCGGTGATCGGCAGCGTTTTTCTGGTCACGTTGCTTGTTGTTTCCGTCTTAACCATACGAATCTCGGATATGGTGCTCGACAGCCGGGTCGGAGCGCTCGATCGGACGCTCGGCTTCCTGTTCGGCCTCGCTCGGGGGCTCATTATTGTGGTGGTGGCCTTCGTATTCTTCAACTGGCTGGTGCCGGAGCACAGCCAGCCGGACTGGGTTAAGAGCGCCAAATCGCGCGTCGTCCTGACCGGAACCGGACAATGGTTGATCTCGATGTTGCCGGAAGACCCGGAAAACACCATCTTAAACAAGCTGAAGAAGCCGCATCCGGAAGATACCGACAATCCGGATACGACTCCCGATCAGCAGCAGCATAGCGAGCTTCTTCGGCTGGAGGGCCGGAACTCATGACTGAGCCCGAACTCCTCGATCTCGACGCCGACCGGCTGCGTGAAGAATGTGGAGTATTCGGCATCTTCGGTCATCCCGACGCGGCGGCGATCACCGCGCTCGGCTTGCATGCGCTTCAGCACCGCGGCCAGGAAGCCGCCGGCATCGTGTCCTTCGACGGCAAGCGGTTTCATTCCGAGCGGCGCCTCGGCCTCGTCGGCGATGCCTTTTCGCGACGCGAGGTGATCGACCGCCTTCCAGGCAATGCCGCGGTCGGACATGTGCGCTATTCGACCACCGGCGAGACCATCTTGCGCAACGTGCAGCCGCTGTTCGCCGAATTGAACGCCGGCGGCTTTGCCGTCGGGCACAACGGCAACCTCACCAATGGCCTCACTTTGCGCCGCCAATTGGTGCGCGAAGGCGCCATGATGCAGTCGACCACCGATACCGAGGTGATTCTGCATCTGGTGGCGCGCTCGCACCGTAACCGTTTTATCGACCGCTTCGTCGAGGGCTTGCGGATGCTCGAAGGCTCCTACGCCTTCGTCGGGCTGACCAATAAGAAGCTCGTCGGCGCGCGCGATCCCTTAGGCATCCGGCCGCTGGTACTCGGCAAGCTCGACGGCTGCCCGATCCTGGCTTCCGAGACCTGCGCGCTCGACATCATCGGCGCGCACTATGAGCGTGACGTCGAAAACGGCGAGGTGCTGATTTTCGATGAGGATGGCGCTCATTCGCACAAGCCGTTCGTGCCGATGCCGCCGCGGCCTTGCATCTTCGAATACATCTATTTCGCGCGGCCAGACTCGGTGCTCGGCGGCCGCAGCATCTACAACGTGCGCAAGGCCAGCGGCGCCGAGCTTGCGCGCGAAGCGCCGGCCTCCGCCGATGTGGTCGTTCCGGTACCCGATTCCGGGGTGCCGGCGGCGATCGGCTACGCCCAGGAATCGGGCATTCCCTACGAGCTCGGCATCATCCGCAATCACTATGTCGGCCGCACCTTCATCGAGCCGACCCAGCACATCCGCCAGCTCGGCGTGCGGCTCAAGCATTCGGCCAACCGCGCGGTGGTCTCCGGCAAGCGCATCGTCCTGATCGACGACTCGATCGTGCGCGGCACCACCTCGGTCAAGATCGTGCAGATGATGCGCGAAGCGGGCGCCCGCGAAGTGCATTTCCGCATCGCCTCGCCGCCGATCACCCATCCCGACTATTACGGCATCGACACGCCGGAGCAGGACAAGTTGCTCGCCGCCACGCACGACCTCGAAGGCATGCGGAAATTCATCGGCGCGGACTCGCTGGCATTCCTCTCGGTCGACGGCATTTATCGCGCCATGGGTGAAAAAGGCCGCGATCCGGTGCGGCCGCAATTCACCGATCACTGCTTCACCGGCGAATACCCCACCCCGCTCACCGACCGCACCGCGGACGACACTCCGCCGCGTCAGCTTTCGCTGCTCGCCGAAGCGAGCTGACTATATGACGGCGCGTCTTGTTGACCGCATCGCGCTAGTCACCGGTGCAACGCGCGGTATCGGCCGCGCCGTTACGTTGGCGCTGGCGCGCGAAGGCGCCCATGTCGTCGCCGTCGGGCGCACCCAGGGCGCGCTGGAGGAGATCGACGATGCCGTGCGCGCCGCCGGCGGCGCGGCGACGCTGGTGCCGCTCGACATGCGCGATTATCCCGGTATCTACCGGCTCGCCGGTGCGCTCAACGAGCGCTACCAAAAACTCGACATTCTCATCGGCAATGCCGGCGTGGTCGGACAGCGCTCGCCGCTCGATCACATCGATCCGCCGAACTGGGATGAGGTGATGGCGGTCAACGTCACCGCCAATTGGCATCTCATTCGCGCCATGAATGCACTGTTACGGCGTGCCGAGGCGGGACGCGTGGCGCTGATCACGTCGGGCGCCGCGACCCATCCGCGCGCCTATAGCGGCGCTTATTCGGTTTCAAAAGCGGCCGCGAACGCGCTTGGGCAAATCTATGCCGCCGAAACATCCTCAACCGCGATGCGTGTCAATCTGTTCAATCCCGGCCCGACGCGGACCCGCATGCGGGCGTTGGTGATGCCGGGCGAGGATCCGATGACGCTGCCGACGCCGGAAGCCGTGGCTGAGAAGATTGTCGACCTGTGCCTGCCGGACTGTACCGAAACCGGCAAGCTTTACGATTTCCGTGCCGGAAAGTTTTTGGAATTTTCAGAGCCCGAGTGAGCCTCACCGCCGCCGCTTCTTGCCGGCATAGGGATTTACCTTGGCCCGCACGGCAAGCCGGACCGGCGTGCCCGGCAGCGCAAAAGACTCACGCAAACAATTGATCAAATAGCGGCGATAGGTTTCCGGCAGCACGCTCGCCCGCGACGAAAACAGCACGAACGTCGGCGGCCGCGCTTTCGGCTGGGTGATATAATCGAGCCGAACCGGCCGGCCGCGCAACGCCGGCGGTGGATTGGCCGACGTCGCTTGCGCTAAAAAGCGGTTGAGCGCCGCTGTCGGCACCCGGCGATTCCAGACCGCATGCGCCTTGAGCACCGCCTCCATCAGTTGATCGAGGCCCTGCCCGCTCCGTGCCGACAACACGGCGATCGGCACGCCCTTGATTTGCGGCAGGAGGCGATCGACCGCGGTGCGCAGCCGCGACAGCGCGCCCGGCTCTGCCTCGATCAGATCCCATTTGTTGACCGCGATGACGACCGCACGGCCTTCCCGCTCGACCAGGTCGGCGATGCGCATATCCTGCTCCTCGAACGGGGTCTGCGCGTCGATGAGCACGATGACGACCTCGGCGAAACGAATGGCGTTGAGCGCGTCCGACACCGAGAGCTTTTCAAGCTTTTCCTCGATGCGGGCCCGCCGCCGCATCCCGGCGGTATCGTGAATGCGAAAGCGCTGGCCCCGCCAAGCGACATCGACGGCGATCGCGTCGCGCGTGATGCCGGCCTCGGGTCCGGTCAACAGCCGGTCCTCGCCAAGCAAGCGGTTGATCAGGGTCGATTTGCCGGTATTCGGCCTCCCGACGATGGCGATGCGGATCGGCTGCCGTTCCGCCTCGCCGGCAATGGACTCCGCCGCAGGCTCGACCGTCATTTCCGGCAGCGCCGTCCGCAGCGCATCGTAGAGGTCCGAAAGCCCCTCGCCATGCTCGGCGCTGATCGCCACCGGCACGCCGAGGCCGAGCGCATAGGCTTCGAGCGCGCCCGCCTCGCCGGCGCGCCCTTCGCTTTTGTTGGCGACCAGGACTGCCGGCTTGCCGGACTTGCGCACCAGATCGGCGAAGGCGCGATCCACCGGAATTGTGCCGGCCCGCGCATCGACCAGAAACAAGATTGCGTCGGCCTGCGCCATCGCAGCCGCCGTCTGCGCCTGCATGCGCGCCGAAAGTGTTTCGCGTTGGGCATCCTCGAGACCGGCGGTGTCGATCGCCTTGAAGCTTAGATCGCCGAGCCTGGCCTCACCTTCGCGCCGATCGCGCGTCACGCCGGGTTCATCGGCGACCAAAGCGATACGGCGGCCGACAAGCCGGTTGAACAGGGTCGATTTGCCGACATTGGGCCGGCCGACAATGGCGACGGTGAATGACATGGGATCACATGAAACGACATGGACGGTGAAGGATATGGACGGTGAAAGATATGGCCGGCGAAAGATATGGCCGGCGCGGCAAAATTACACGTAATCCATCATTCCATCGGACCGCGCGGACACGCCGGACGCGGCAAATATCGAGCAACCTATGGCGACTGCGTGCCGCTCGGCGTCGATTTAGGCCACATCGAATCGAATGACGGCGCGCTTTGCGAGCCCGGCTGCGATGCCGGGGGCTGAGCTGGCGCCGCCGTTGGCTGTACCGGCGCGGTTGGCGGCGGGGCCGGCCAGATATTCTGGGATTGCTGCGCCGCTTGCGGCGGCGGGGCCGTCGGTGCCGGTGTCGGCCACGCAACGCCCTGCTGCGACGGCGTACCTGTCGGCGGCGTTGCCGGCCAGTTGGCCTGGGCCGGCGGTTGTGCCGGAGCGCCTTTCGCTCCAACGTCGATCCGCGTGGGAGTCGACGACGGCGGCTTTTGCACGCGCGTGTGCGGCCGGCCGATCGCGACCTTGGCCTTGCGCTCGGGTTTGGCGGTAGGTTGCTGCTGCGCCGTCTGGTCCGGCGGCGGCGCGTTTATCGCGTCGGGATCGATATCCGCCTGATCGGGCGGCGGCTTATAGCCCTTCACCAGGTCCGCAGGCACGCCGGTCGTCGCGCCGGGAACGCCGTTCGGAAACATCGGGATCCGTTGACCCTTCAGCTTGTCCTTGGTGTTGAACATGTCGCTATCGAACAGAGTTGTCGGGTCAAACTGACCGCCCGGCGTGCAGCGCGCCAACACCAGCGCCAAAGCAAGCACAGTGGCGGCGCGGATCAGCGAAGAACTGGACCGGTTCGGCGGCATCCGCGCTCAGCCCTTGTTGCCCGCCGCGATGAGTTCGCTCAAAACTGCGGCGCGGCTGCGCGTTCCCGACGGCGTCTGCGGGTCGGTCATGAGCATGTCGGTCCATTTGCGCGTGGCCGTCATATCTCGCGCCTTCCAGGCCGAGAGCGCCAAAATCTCGCGGGCGCTATAGCGAAACGTCCGGTCGGGTGCCGTTAATGGCTCGAGGCTGGACAAAAGCTCGGAATAGGGCGCGCTGTCGACGAGCAAATAGCCGGCGCGGACCGTGGCCAGATCGCGGATGACCTGGCTGACACCGCCGTCGGTGGCGATCTCATCATAGGCCTTGACCGCGGCCGCGCGGTCGGTCGGCGCGAGTTCTGCGGCCTGGCGGAGCCGCGCCAGCGCGCGGTAACCGCCGGCGCCGTCGGCCGCAAGCTTGGCAAAGGCCGCTTCGGCCTGCTGGTGCCTGCCCGCTTCGGCAAGCTCGACGGCCTGCTCGAATGCGGCCCCCGACTTCTCGGCCTGCCGGTTTTGCCACCATTCGTAACCGCGCCAGGCACCAACGCCGATGACGACGAGAACGCAGACTGCGATCAGGTAAGTGCCGTATCGCTGCCACAGCTTTTGGAGCTGTTCGCGACGGACTTCCTCGTCGACTTCATTGAATATATCGGTCACGCAGCCGGTCCCCAGCCTTAGCCCCCACCCACATGCGCGCGATACTCAAATCGCCCGCGCGGGCCGTCAAACGACGCCGTAAAGCCTTGTCCGGCCTAGTGTAATGATGTGGCGCGAGCAAGGCAAAAGCGCGCGGCGGGCCCGCCACCGATTGGCATGGTTTAAGGCGCCGCATCGCGGGTTTCAGGCCCGCGATGGTTTCTTGCCACGCTCGGGGGACCCCGCCACGGCGGCGCCAAGCCCGGGCTTGCGCATCGGGTAGACATGCTCCGGGCTCGGGAAAATCCTGGACCGGACCTCCTGCGCATAGCTCTTAATCGCCTGCTCGATCGAAGGGCCGAGATCGCCGAAACGCTTGACGAATTTCGGAACGCGCGGCGACAGTCCCAACATGTCCTCGAGCACCAAAACCTGTCCGTCGCAGGCGACGCTCGCGCCGATGCCGATGGTCGGTATCGCGACCTCGGCGGTGATCCGCCGGCCGAGCGGCTCGGCGATCGCTTCGAGCACCACGGCAAAGGCGCCGGCGTCCGCCACCGCGCGTGCGTCCGCCTCGATCGGCGCCCAATCGCTCTCGTCGCGCCCCTGCGCGCGGAACGAGCCGATGGTGTTGATCGCCTGCGGCGTCAAACCGACATGGGCCATGACCGGAACGCCGCGCTCGACGAGAAAGGCGATGGTGTCTTCCATGCGCCGTCCGCCCTCGAGCTTGATCGCACCGCAGCCGGTTTCCTTCATGACCCGCGCCGCCGTCATGAATGCTTGTTCCTTCGACGCCTCGTAGCAACCGAACGGCAGATCGACCGCCACCAAAGCGCGCTTGGAGCCGCGCATGACGGCGAGCCCCTGCAAAATCATCATATCGAGCGTGACCGGCACTGTGGTCTCGAGGCCGTGCATCACCATGCCGAGCGAGTCGCCGACCAGAATGACGTCGCAATAGGCGTCGACCAGACGCGCCGTATGCGCGTGATATGACGTCAGGCACACGATCGGTTCGCCGCCCTTGCGCGCGCGAATGTCGGGCGCGGTCAGCCGTCGGATCTGGTCCTGCGCCGACATTTTTTCCCCTATCCGAGCTTCAGTGGCCGAGCGCCGGCGTGCCGAACGCCGGCACCCCGATCACGATCGGATGGAAGACAAAACCGAGCGCCAGATAAAGCACGGTGCCGACGACAACGGCGATGATGTCGTTTTTGCCGCCGCCCACGGGAATCGGCGGCGCGCCGGGATCGTTGCGGTGTTTGAGCGTGATGCGGTCATAGACCGCCCAAGCCAGCACCGAGCCGAACAGAATGATGCCACCGAGATCGCCGTTGGCGCACAGATGGGCGAAAGCCCAGGTTTTGACGCCGACCAGCATCGGATGCTTGAGCACGCGCTTGATGTTGCCGGGAATATAGGCGGCCGCGACCATGATGCTCGCCGGCCACATCAGCACGACCACGATATGGCGCGTCCAGGCCGGCGGGTCCCATATGGGGATCATTCCGGCGGCGCGGTAATCGGCAAAGCCGTAGGCAATCAGCAAGATGCCCACGATCGAGACGATCGAGAACAGTCCGCGATACGGCCATTCGCCGAGCCGGGCGACCAACGCAGCGCGGCGATCCCGCATCGTCACGAAGACATGGGCGCCGAGAAATATAACCAGACCGAGAATTTCTTCCGCCAAACCCATGTTTAGCTTGCCTGTTCAGGTCAGGGCCGGGATCATGGCGAGCGCGCAACCATTGTCAATGTCGCCGGACACCATTCACGACGCGTAACGGCTGTCGCGCTTGAGATAGTCTGCGGTTCCGATCAGCGCCTCGCGCTCCTTGAACGAGACCATATCGCCGCGCGTAGCCGCCGAGCTGCCGTCGCGGGCGATCGCCGCCAGCACGCGCTGCATGGCTTTGATGGCGGCGCGCTGGGTATCGCTGGGGATGATGACGGCGTGATAGCCGAGCGCCTCCAGGCGGGATGCCGGCAACAGCGGCGTCTTGCCGCCCTCGAACATATTGATGAGCTTGAAGCCGGGCAGGCGCCTGGCGATCTCGGCAATCTCGTCCTCCGAGGTCGGCGCCTCGACGAACAGCATGTCGGCGCCGGCCTCGTGATAAGCCGAGGCGCGATCGATTGCCGCGGAGAAACCCTCGACCGCGATCGCATCGGTGCGGGCGATGACGATGAAATCGGAATCATGGAGCGCGTCGCGGACGGCTTTGAGCTTCTGCACCATCTCGCCGACCGGCACGAGACTCTTGTCGTTGTAATGTCCGCATCTCTTAGGAAAGGTCTGGTCTTCAAGATGAAAGGCGGCGACACCGGCCCGCTCGAAGGCGCGCGCCGCCGCTTGCGCGTTCAGCGCATTGCCGTAACCGGTATCGGCGTCGGCAATCAGCGGTGTCTCGATCACGTCGACCATGGATTCCAGCCGCTCCACAATCGCGCTCGCCGACATCAGCCCGAGGTCGGGGATACCGCAGGAGCGGGCGATGGCGCCGCCGCTGGCATAAATCGCCGGGAAACCGGCCTGCTCGACGAGCCGCGCGGAGAGCCCGTCATAGGCCCCCGGCGCCACCGCGATGCGGCCCGAACCCAGCAATGTCCTTAATTTCGTCGTGGCGCGCACGGCGTTCCTCCGCTTCGACTTCCACAGCCGGCATGATAGGGCTTAGCCAAGAAAACGCGAGGGACAAAGCATGAAGCCGAGCGTCGCGGCGGTTCTGGCACTTCTGACGAGCGCCGCCACCGCTGCCGCGCAGCAGATAGCGCAACCGACAGCGCAACAGACATCTCAACAGACATCTCAACAGTCTTGGCCCACTGCGCCGGTGCGGATCATCGTGCCGTTCGGCGCCGGCGCCACCCCCGACATCGTGGCGCGGTTGATCGCCGATTATCTCCACGACAAGACGCAGACGCCATTCGTCGTCGAGAACAAACCGGGCGCCAGCGGCAATACCGGCACCGACGCGGTGGCCAAAGCCGCCCCGGACGGCGCCACCATCGGGGTGAGCATCGGCGGTCCGCTCGCCATCAACACGCTATTGTTCGGCAACCTGCCTTACGACCCGAAAAAGGATCTTACCTTTATCACCATGCTGGTCACCCAGCCGAGCGCGCTCGCGGTCAATGCCAGTCTCGGCGTGACGACGACGCAGCAGCTTCTCGATCTCATCAAAGCCAATCCCGGCAAATATGCCTATGGCTCGATCGGCACCGGCTCGTTGTCGCAGCTCGCCATGGAAGCGATCGCGCTCAAAAGCGGCGCGCAGCTCGTGCATGTGCCCTATTCGTCGTCGCCGCAGGCGATGACGGCGCTGATGCGCAATGACGTGCAGATGGTCTGTCTGCCGGCCATATCGGTGGTGCCACAGCTGTCCTCCGGCAAGGTCAAACTGCTCGCAGTATCGACCGCCGAGCGCTCGGCGCTGCTGCCCGGCATACCGACGCTTAAGGAAGCCGGTATCGACGTCGAAGCCGACGCCTGGATGGGCCTGATCGCGCCGGCGGGACTTCCCGATGCCATGGCCGAACGTATCCGCGCGCTGGTCACCGCGGCGATCGAATCCCGCCCGATCCGGGAAAAACTCACAGCACAACTGATGGAGCCGATCCCGGACACGCCGGCGCAATTCCGCGCCCGCATCGATGCCGATATCATGCGC
>Ga0335074_10011007_pt1 | contig 12652 bp, 8 predicted proteins | sample Lox_Sample_23_FD_206715 | JGI IMG/M metagenome (GOLD analysis project Ga0335074, IMG submission 206715) | Soil microbial communities from Loxahatchee National Wildlife Refuge, Florida, United States - Lox_Sample_2.3 | ecosystem: Environmental > Terrestrial > Soil > Wetlands | place: USA: Florida...
ACCGGGCCGCGCAACTTGAGGCGCAGGCGGGAACGCTGCGCCAGTCAGCCGGCACCGGCACGGTGACCGGCAATCTCGCCAGCGCGCTGACCACACTGTTCGGGCCGGTTCCGATGGCGATCATCCCGCTCATCACCTTCCGGGACGAGTTGCGCGCACGACTACGGCAAGCCAAACCCGGAGGCGGCACCGCGATCCTCGCCCAGGTCACGACCGCGGTGTCCGCCTACCTGGCCGACGAGCGCGACCGAGGGCGCATCGCGGCCGACGCCGACATCGACTCACTCACCCTCTCCCTGGTCGGCGGAGGGCATCTGCTGTTCTCAGACCGCGAGCCCGGCCCGCCGGGCACGGCAACCGTCACGAGGTTCGTGGCAACAGTGCTCGCCGACGTTCTGCAGAGACGGCCATGCTGACGGCTCGCCCGCACATGATCCGGCAACAGACCCCAGACACGCGCCGTAAAGATGACCAACGTCCGTTCCCTGCACGAGTGTGGCGAGCGCGCTTGGTTGGCCGCTCAGAAAAGCTAGCTGCCGTACCCGGGTGCCGCCGTGTCGCGGGCCGCGGATAACGAGGCCGGTTACCGGGTGGGGCTAATCGCTGGTGACTACCAGCAGGTGGTCTAGCTCGGTTACGGCACGGCGGATCTGGGGCAGCGTCGCGGTGCCGTAACCGAGGATCAGGCCGCTCATCGTCGGCTCGCCCGCAAAGTACCGGTCAAGGGCGTAGATCGCTACGCCCCGCGCGGCGGCCGCGTCGACCAGCCGGGCCGCTGGGTAGCCGGGCGGCAGTTCGAGCACGACGTGCATGCCGGCGGTATCGCCGAGAAGGCGGAACGGCACTCGCGGCTGGCCGTCGGCGGTGCTGGGTCCGGCCGCGCCGGCGGTGCTCCGCGCGTGGCGGGCCGTGCTTGCTTGGTGGATCAGGGGGTCGACGAGGGCGGCGCGGCGGCGGGCATACTCCAGGCGCATCTTGCGGACGTGGCGTTCCAGGTCGCCGGAGCGGAGCAGGGCGAGGACCGCGTGCTGTACTGGTTCCGGGATGCGGACGCCAAGGCGGGGGCGCAGCGCGGCCAGCCTCTCGACCAGGTCGGGCGGTGCGACGAGCCAGCCCGCGCCGAACGCCGTGGCGAGCACCTTTGACGCGGTGCCGAGGTAGACGATGGTGTCCGGGTCCATGCTGTGCAGGGCCGGAAGCGGGCCGACGTCGTAGCGGAACTCGCTGTCGTAGTCGTCCTCGACGACCAGCGCGCCCGTGGCCCGCGCCCAGGCGATGAGCGCCTGCCTGCGGCTGACCGGGAGGCGGCCGCCAAGGGGGTACTGGTGGGCGGGCGTGGTGTACAGCAGCTTGAGGTCGCCGGGGAGTTCCTCGGTAACGATGCCGTGCGCGTCGACGCGGCAGGGCACGACCCGGGCCCCGGCTCTGCGGAGCACCTCGCGTCCCGTCGGGTAGCCGGGTTCCTCGACACCGACCGTGTCCCCCGGTTCGAGCAGCGCGTCCGCCAGCAGCGCCAGGCCGCTCGACACGCCCTGGGTGACCAGGACCTGGGCCGGGGTGACGGCCAGGCCGCGGGACCGGCGCAGGTAAGCGGCGACCTCTTCGCGGAGTTCCGGTAGCCCGTGCGGATCGGGCCAGCGGGACGGGAGGTGCGCGCCCGCCTCGCGCCACGCGCGCCGCCAGACGGCGGGCTCGATCCCCTCGGCCCACGAGATCCCCGGCTGCAGGTCGATGAGGCCCCGCCGGCCAGCGGGCGGCCGGGCCACGGCACGCCCCCGAGCCTCGTCGGCGCCTGCTGGCGCTTCCGCCGGGACCGTTCGCGCCAGCGGGCCTGCCGGGAGGGCGCCGTCAAGGGGCATCCACTGCCGCGCCGGCCGGGCAAATCGCTGGAGCTCTTCGGTGCCGCCGAGGGCGCCGTCGAGCGCGTCGGCCGGAGCCGCCGGCGCCAGCCAAGCGGAAGAAGGGGGCGTGACGTCGGCCACGAAGGTGCCCGAGCCGTGACGGCCCTCCAGCCAGCCCTCGGCGAAAAGCCGGGCGTAGGCGTTGGTGACCACGGTCCGGCTGACGCCAAGGGTGGCCGCGAGGTCGCGACTGGACGGCAGCCGGTCACCCGCGCGCAGCACCCCGCCGGTGACAGCGGCCCGTAGCTGCGCGGATACCTGTACGGCAAGCGGCTCGGCGCCGGCGCGGTCCACCAGGACCGGCAGGCCGGACGGCAAAGTGGTCATCGAAACTTCCCCATGATTGGCTATTTGTGCCAGTCCACTTGCCGCATAGGCTACGGGATCATGAGCACTGAGACCACGCCCTTGTCAACCACGCCCCGGACCACCTTGCGCAGGCACCGCGAGCGCGGCCAGACCGACCGCGCCGCCCTCTACGAGGTCCTCGACGCCGGCCTGATCTGCCACCTCGGCGTGGTCGCCGACGGCGACCCCGTGGTCCTGCCCACCGCGTACGGACGGGACGGCGACACACTTTACCTGCACGGGTCCTCAGCCAACGGGGCGTTCTGGGCGGCGGACGGGCAGCGGATCTGCGTGACCGTGACGCACATAGACGGGCTGGTCGCCGCCCGCTCGGTCTTCAGCCACTCGGTGAACTACCGCAGCGCCGTCATCTTCGGCACCGCGACCATCGTCAAGGACGAGGACGAGCGCTGGCAGGCGCTGCGACTGATCACCGATCACCTCATTCCCGGCCGGTGGGCGGCCGCGCGCCAGCCGACGGGCAAGGAGATGGCGGCCACGGCGGTGCTGTCGCTGCCCCTCACGGAGGCCTCGGTGAAGGTCCGCACCGGCATGCCCGCGGACGAACCCGAGGACTACGACCTGGATGTCTGGGCCGGCGTGCTCCCGGTCAGCGTCACGTTCGGCGAACCGCTCCCGGACCCCGTGCTGCGCGAGGAGATCCCCCTGCCCGCGCACATCCGGGACCGCACCAGTTAGGAGCCTGCTGACTTAGCGATGCCTGGGGCGGTCGTCTCGGCGCTGACCAGGCAAGACTCCTTGGCAAATACTAGGCCGAGCGGGGCTTGCTCGCATATGTGTTCGCTCGCGACTTCCAAGGTTCGCATCGTTGCTTGATGAAATTCGAATTCTTCTGCTGTTTAGCCTAGGCGGTAGCGGCCAGCGCCTGAGAGTATTAGGGCCATGACCGGAGAACTGCCCAGCAGGCGGGTGCTTGCCCGGCTGCGGGACCGGCAGGAACCTCGGCTCGCGGCGGCACTGTGGCGGGCCGACCGGGCGAAGGCCATGGCCTGGTGGGGGCTGCTGACAGCCCGCGGGCTGCTGCCTGCGGGCTTCGCGGTCGCCACCGGTGTGCTGGTTGGTGCCGTCGAGCGCGGGACCGGCCTGGCCGCTCCGCTGGCCGCCGTGGCCGTGGTGTTCGTCGGTATGCAGGTGCTCGGCCCGCTGCACACGGCACTGTCCGCCAACCTCGGGGACCGGACGGCGGCCTGGCTGTACGACGAGCTGACCGGAGCGTGCGTCGCGGCCCCGGGGATCGGTCACCTGGAAGACCCCGGGCTGGCTACCGACCTCCAGGTGGCGCGGGACTTCGACCGGGGCATGACCGGACCGCCGCTGTCCATCTCGATGGACTTTATCGCCGGCGGTCTGGTGGACATGGTGGCGGGGCTCGCCCAGGCGTGCGTGCTGTTCGGCTTCGCCTGGTGGGCGCCGCCGGTGCTGGCCGGCGGCTGGCTGGGGACGCACTGGCTGCTGCGGGAAAGCGCCGTCTGGAAGGACCGCAACACCGAGGAGGTGCGGCAGGCGCAGCGGGACGCCGACTACGCCTACCGGCTGGCCGTGGACCCGCCGGCGGCCAAGGAGCTGCGCATCTTCGGGCTGCCCGACTGGGTGCTTGAGAAGTTCCTCGGCAGCAGGCGGCGGCTGCACCGGCTCCAGTACGAGGCGACCCGGATGCGGGAGCGCTCGGTGCTGCTCAGCCTCGCCCTGGTTCTGGCGGCCAACCTGCTTGTGCTCTGGATGCTCGGCGCGGCCGCCCTCGACGGCCGGCTCGCACTCGGCAGCCTCATCGCCTACGCCACGGCGGCCACGGGCACGTCGCTGATCGCGTTCGGCGGGCTGAACTGGGCCCTCGACGGTGCCGCCGCACCGGTCGCGGCGGTCGCCAGGCTGGCCGGCTCGAGGGGGCAGCCGGGCGCGATGGCCCTGGCCGGTACTGTAGCGTCGGGCACCAGGCCGGCTGACGGCATGCCGGCCCGGACGGTCTTCTTCCGCGACGTGACCTTCGCGTACCCGGCCCGCCAGGAACGCCCGGTGCTGCGGCGGTTCAGCCTGGAGATCCCGGCGGGCAGCTCGCTCGCTATCGTCGGGCAGAACGGCGCGGGCAAGACCACCCTGGCCAAGCTGCTGTGCCGGCTGTACGACCCGCAGGCGGGCGCGATCGAGGTAGACGGGGTTGACCTGCGAGACCTCGACCTCGACTCGTGGCGGCGGCAGGTCGCCGCCGTGTTCCAGGACTTCGTCCGGTTCGAGCTCACGCTCCGGGAGAACGTGGCACCCCGGGAGACCGCCGGAGCCGACGCTGCCAGTCTGGACGACACCGTCGGCGCCGCGCTCGCCGAGGCAGGCGCGGCGGGCCTGGCCGACCTCGGCACCGTGCTGGCCAAGGGATACACGGGCGGCACCGAGCTGTCGGGCGGGCAGTGGCAGCGGGTAGCCCTCGCCCGCGCGCTCGCCGCCGTACGGCTAGGCGCCGGGCTCGTGCTGCTGGACGAGCCGACGGCCCAGCTTGACGTCCGGGGCGAGACGGAGATCTTCGAGCGCATCCTCGCGGCCACCCGGTCGTGCACGACCATCCTCATTTCCCACCGGTTCAACACTGTCAGGCACGTGGACCGGATCGCCGTGCTGAACGACGGGATGGTCGTCGAGCTGGGCAGCCACGATGAGCTGATGGCGCTGCGCGGCCGCTACTGGCGGATGTTCTCGCTCCAGGCTGAACGGTTCGCCACCGGGACGCCCGAGGAAGGCGAGGAAGAGGTGACCTTCGATGTCCTCTCCTGACCAGCTCACCGAGCAGGCGACCGGCCGGGAACCTGACCGGCCGCCCGCGGCCGGCGACCAGGTGGAGCGGCTGCCGCCGGCGCTCCGGTCGATGTGGCGGCTGTGCCTGCTCGGTTTCCGGTTCGAGCCGGCCCTGATGGGCACCGCCCTGGTGCTCGCCCTGGTCGCCGCCGTGCCTGACGCGCTCCTCGCCATCTGGTTCGAGCTCCTCGGTGAGGGACTGCTCGAGCACCGGCCGGGCCTGCTGCGGTTCGCGGTCATCGCGCTCGCCGTCTCCGTGGTGGCGACCTGGCTGCTGTCCACCATATCGACGCGAATCCAGCGCCGCTTCAGGGACAAGGTCACGATCGCGCTCGAGTCCCACGTCGCCCGGCTGCAGGCCGGCATCGCGACAATCGCGCACCAGGAGCGGCCGGAGTACCTGGACCGGCTATCCGTGCTGCGCGAGGAGACCTACACCCTCGACCACATGTACATGTCGGTGTTCTCCACCGTCGGCTGGCTGCTGCGGCTGGCCATCACCGTCGCGCTGCTCGGCACCGTGAACCCGGTCCTGGTGTCGCTGGTCCTGTTCGCGGTCCCGACGGTGGCGGCCACCTCCTGGCGGCCGGCCGTGGAGCGCGCCGCCCAGGAACGCGGGGCGCAGTCAACCCGGCTCGCCGCGCACCTGTACGCGCTGTCCACCACCGCCTCGCCGGGCAAGGAGCTGCGGGTCCTCGGCATCGGCCAGGCGCTGGCCGGCCGGCGCCGGGCCGCATGGGAACGCTGGTACGCGCCGGCGGCGGCGGCCAGGTCGCGGTCGTCCGCCTGGTACGCGGGCGGCTGGGCGGTCTTCGCGCTCGGCTACGTCGGGGCGATCGCGATTGCCGCTACCGGGCCGCGTGCCTCGGCCGCCGGGGCGATCCTCGTGCTGAGCGCCGGCGCCCGGCTGTCGTCGTATCTCACCGCCACGGTGAGCGAGATCGGTTTCCTGCGCGGCACCTGGATGGACGGGGCGCAGCGGCTCGCCTGGCTCGAGGATTACGCGGGCGCCGCGCTCCAGCACGCGGACCTGGCCGCGCCCGACCGCATTACCGAGGGCATCCGGCTTGAGCACGTCACGTTCCGCTATCCGGGCACCGACCGGGTCGCGCTTGACGACGTGGACCTCTTCCTGCCCGCCGGGTCGGTGGTCGCGGTGGTCGGCGAGAACGGCGCGGGCAAGAGCACGCTGGTCAAGCTGCTCGCCAAGCTCTACGCGCCGTCGGGCGGACGGATCCTCATCGACCGCACGGACCTGGCCCGGGTCGACGCCGCGCGCTGGCGGGAGCGGCTGGCCGGGGCGTTCCAGGACTTCTTCCGCTTCGAGTTCCGTGCGGCGCAAACCATCGGCATCGGTGACCTGCCCCGGCTGGACGTCGAGCCTGCGCTCGTCGCCGCGGCCGAGCGGGCCGGCGCGCGGGATCTGGTCGAGGCCCTGCCCGCCGGGCTGCGTACTCAGCTCGGGCCGTCCTGGCGGGACGGAGTCGACGTTTCCTACGGGCAGTGGCAGAAGCTGGCACTCGCCCGCGGCTTTATGCGCGACGAGCCGCTGCTCGTGGCGCTCGACGAGCCGACGGCGGCCCTCGACGCGGAGACCGAGCACCAGCTTTTCGAGCGGTACGCCGCCAGGGCACGGCGGGCTCGGGAGAACGGGAGCGTGACGATCCTGGTGTCGCACCGGTTCAGCACCGTCCGGATGGCGGACCTCATCGTGGTCCTCGACGGCGCCCGTGTCGCGGAGTCGGGCAGCCACGACGAACTGCTCGCGCGCGGCGGCCGCTACGCCGAGCTTTACCGCATCCAGGCCGCCGGGTACCAGTGAAGTGCGGCGCGGAGAGTACCGCCTGCGCGGCGCGGGAGCGAGGGGCGGGGTACCCGGGACAGGGGGACGGTGTTTGCGAAGTGGTGTCAGCCGGAGTAGCCGGCGGCGCCGTCGCGCACGGGGGCCAGCTCGCGGTAGGCCGTCAGCGACCGGGATCCGCTGGCCAGGACCGTCGCGATGAGCGCGCGGACCGCAGGGCGCTGATCGGTCCGCGGGTTGGTGAGCAGGACGAGGTCGATGGTGCCGAGCTCCGGCAGCCGGTGCCCCGGGCCGAGGGTGGCGAGCTGCGCGGGCACCAGGCTGGCGGCCATCGCCGAGATGCCGATGCCGGCCGCGACCGCGCCGATCAGGCCGTTGACGCCGTGGCAGACGCAGGCGCTGCGGAATTGGAGCCGGGCGCGGCTCAGCGCGCGGACCATCTCGCTGCGCGAGATGCTCGGCGCGGGATAGACGACAAGCGGCAGCGGACGGGTCAGGTCGAGCTTCGTGGACGGCGTGCCTACCCACACCATGCGTTCCTGCTTCACGAGCTGGCCGCGTTCCTCGCCCCGCGGGCGCTTGCCGATGAACACGTCGAGCCTGTCGCCTTCAAGCCGCTGGTGCAGCAGCCCGCTCTGGTCCACCCTGAGGTCGAAGTCGACAAGCGGGTTGTCCCGGCGGAAGTCGCGCAGGATCTGCGGCAGCCGGGTGAGCGCGAGATCGTCGGCGATGCCGATGCGCAGCCTCCCGCTCGGGCGGTCGCCGCTGAAGTAGGCCGTCGCCTGCTCGCAGGCACCGAGGATGTTGCGCGCGAATCCGATCATCGCCTCGCCGTCGGCGGTGAGCGCCACCGAGTGCGTGTCCCGCTGCACGAGCGTCCGGCCGACCTGCCGTTCCAGGCGGCGGATGTGCTGGCTGACCGTCGGCTGCTGTATGCCGAGCCGGGCCGCCGCCCGGGTGAAGCTGCCTGTCTGCTCCACGGCGAGAAAGGTCGCGAGGAGCTGCGGATCGTAGACGGTCATAAGGCTTCATAATAGCTGTTAGGTAAATCATTGAGGTTCCATATAAGAGCCATTTGTCCGAAAATTTTAAGGAACAACTTCACGGACGATGGCGACCAGGAAGGCCCCCTCAGTGACTACGGCCGAGACGATTCGGCAACCGAGAGGCGCCTTCGCGGCACTCTCCTGCCGCGGCTACCGGATCTACCTCAGCGGGCAGAGCCTGGCGAACACCGGATCGTGGATGCAGAGCATCGCCCAGGACTGGCTGATCTTCAGCCTGACCCACAGTTCGACCGCGGTCGGCGTGACGATGGCGTTCCAGTACACGCCCATGCTGCTGCTCGGCTTGCAGGCCGGGGCGGTGGCCGACCGGGTGCAGAAGCGGCGCATCCTGCTCATCACCCAGACGCTGAACGCGGTCGCCACCGGGGTGCTGGCCGTCATCACGATCACCGGCGCGGTGCGAGCCGCCGACGTGTACGCGTTCGCCCTGGTGGCCGGGCTGATCTTCGCGTTCGACGTGCCGGCCAGGCAGGCATTCGTGACCGACGTGGTGCCGGAGCGCCTGCTCCGCCCCGCGATCTCGATGAATGCCGCGGTGTTCCAGGCGACCAGGCTGATCGGGCCGGCGATTGCCAGCCTGCTCATCGCGAGCGTCGGCACGGGCTGGGTCTTCGCGGTCAACGCCGCGTGTTACATCGGACCGACCATCGGCCTGCTGCTGCTGCGCCCGTCCGATCTCCATCCCTTCCCGGCCCCTCCCCGGGAGCCGGGCGCTGTGCGTGCGGCCGCACGCTATGTGCGCCGCCGTCCTGAAGTCCTGTGGACGATCTTCCTCGTCGGGATGCTCGGCACGTTCGGCCTCAACTTCCCGATCGTGCTGACCGCGATGGCCAAGTCCACGTTCCATGGCAGCGCCAGCACCTACGGCCTGTTCAACATCGTGCTCGGGATCGGTTCGGCGGCCGGCGCGGTGCTGGCCGGGGCCGGCACCCGACCGAAGACGCGCGCGATCGTAATCTCGGCGGCTCTGTTCGGCATCCTTCAGGCGACAGCGGCGCTCGCCCCTGACATGGCGGTGTTCCTGGCGCTGCTCGCTGTCATGGGCTTCGTCAACCTGGTCTGCCAGGCCATGGCCAACTCGGCCGTCCAGCTCGCGGTCGACCCGGAGCTGCGGGGCCGCGTCATGGGGCTGTACATGCTCGTTTTCATCGGCGGCGCACCCATCGGCGGGCCAGTCGTCGGCGCGATCACCACGCAGTTCGGTGCGCGCACCGGCATGCTCGTCTGCGGCGCCGTGCCGGCCGTGGCCGCGGGCATCGTCGCCGTGGCCACGGCGCGCCGCATCAGCCGGCCGAAGCCGGTGCCGGTGCCGCTGCCGCTGCCGCTGCCGGTCAAGGCCGAGGTCACGGCAGCCTATGAGGCCGTGGGCCACTGAGGCCGCGGACCAGCGCATTACCGCGCCGGGCGCGAGCCGCGGCCGGGCGCCCACCGGTGGGCGTGCAGCGGCGGCGGGGCGGAGGCGTAGCCGCCTGCTCTCGACGAGGCTGCCCGCCGCCCGGAGAGCGAGAAACGTTGCGATATTGCTCCAATGTGGGCCCATTCGGGCCAGTTTCTGGTCCGGCGTCGGGTGGCTTCGGCATGATGATGCCGAAGCGATTGCCTGGACGGAGGCGAGCGAGGATGCCACAGTCGATCGTGGCGCCGCTGCGCCGCTGGGATCCCGAAAGGATCGGCCCGTATGCGATCCTCGGGAAACTCGGCGCCGGGGCGATGGGGCAGGTGTTCCTCGCCCGGTCTGCAGCGGGCCGCCTGGTAGCGGTCAAGACGATCAGGATCGAACTCGCTGAGGAGGCCGGGTTCCGGACCAGGTTCGCCCGCGAGGTGGCCGCGGCAAGCAGGGTCAGCGGGGTGTTCACCGCCGCGGTCATCGAGGCCGACCCGGACGCGGAACTGCCCTGGGTGGCCACCGCGTACGTGCCCGCGCCCTCGCTGAGCACGCTCGTGCGGAAGGCGGGCCCGCTGCCGGTTCCGGCGGTGCGCTGGCTCGCGGCCGGCTGCGCGGAGGCGCTTCAGTCCATTCACGGTGCGGGACTGCTGCATCGCGACGTCAAGCCGTCAAACGTGCTTGTCGCGCCGGACGGGCCGCGGGTGATCGACTTCGGCGTGGCCAGGGCCACCGAGCGCGTCCAGCTAACCACCACCCGCGGAGCGGCGGGCACGCCCGCGTACATGGCCCCCGAGCAGGCCAGGGACCCGACACAGGCCTCGCCGGCCAGCGACGTCTTCTCGCTCGGCGCGACGCTCGTGTACGCCGCGACCGGTCATGCGCCGTACCGGGGCGATACCGTCATGGACATCCTCGTCCGGCTCGCGACGGAACCGCCCGACCTGGCCAGCCTGCCCGAGGAACTGTCCGGGCTGGTCACCGCCTGTCTGCAGCGCGTGCCGCGGGACCGGCCGACGGACGGGGCGATCCTGGGCAGGCTCGGCTCGTTCGCGTCGCCGGCCGGCTCCGGTCACGTCTACCTTCCGGAGCCCGCGATGGCGGTGATCGCGGAGTACCTAGTCGTCGCCGAATACCAGCAGCATCCGCATCTGGTGACCGCGCCGGCCGACGACCGCCAGGTCTTCGCCGGCAGCGAGACTGACGGCTCGGCTCCTTCGGTCCCCAGCGGCGTCACCGAGGGCTCGCAGACCCCGCTGCCGGGTTTCGGCTCGCCGGCCACCTATCCTCACGCCGGCCAGCCGCCCGATGCCTTCCCGCCCGGGCAGGCACCGCCCGACGGACCCGAGGGGCCGGGCAGGCAGGCGCCCGCATCTGGCCCGGGCCGGCGACGTCGCCGGGTGGGCAAGGGACACGTACTGCTGCCCCTGTGGGCACTCGCGGCCGCCGGGGTGGCGTTGCTCGCGGCGGGAACCGGGCTGGGAATGGCACTACGCGGGCCGGGCACGGCGAGCACCACGCTCGGCCCCGTGGCGCTGGCACCGCCCTGTACGAACAACGCGCCCGCGACCACGCCGGAACTATGCGTCAGCCAGCCGTACGGCGACGGTTACACGGTGTACGTGATCCACGGCAGCGGCTTCGTGCCCTTCACGCCGGTCACCGTCACACTGGCCGGCAAGGGCCCCGCGCCGGACCGGCCGGTGACCGACCTGAACGGGACCTTCAACTACGCCATGGACCAGGGGCACCACTTCTTCGCTGGTGCAATCCCGCCCGGGACTTACAGTGTCGTGGTGACCGCCTCCGGCGAGCGGAGCGTGCACGCCACCTTCCGGGTCAACCCGCCGGCGGCGGGCCCGCCGCCGGCCGGCGGGCCGCAGACGGGCGAGCAGCAGGCCCCGCCGCCCTCCGGCTGACTTGCTCTCTCCCGGGAGGACCCCCCCAACCCCCCGGGAGAGAGATGTGCCTGGCTCGGCCCGGTCATTAATTCCCGGGTCCACCAGAGGTCTTCCTGTCGCGAGCACCACGCGGGATCGGTGAGCAGCCTCAGGTCCCCGGGGGCGACGACCCCGTGCTCGATAAGCACCCGGACCGCGACCTCGTCCGACAGCCGGACATCGGGTCCGGTGAGTCCGCGCTCGGCGATCTTGCGGCGCAGGACCTTGATGTGCTCGGCGACACGGGCGGACAGCCGGTCGCGGAATTCCTGGTCGTTCTCGAACTGCTCAAGCTCGCGGTGCGCGCCGGTCACCTCGAGCGCGGCCCTGGCGATCTCCGGTGTGCGGGGCAGGGGCGACGCGGCGCCCGGGTCGAGCAGCCATGGCCGGCACCACATCAGGGCGACCAGGAAGAGCTTGGTCTTCGGGTCCAGGTAGAGCGGCAGCACCGTGCCGTCCGCGTCCGGCTGCGCCTGCCCGGCGTCGTCGGCCGCAGGGCGGGGCCCGCGGTGCTTGCCGGGCACCGTCACCGCGATCTGCAGCCCGTCGTCGAGCATCGAGCGCGAGCCGACCATCGCGGTCCCCGCGTGAACGAGCCAGCCGCCTGCCGGATCGCCGTCGCCCTCGACCCGCGGCAGCCGGATCCGGTAGCCGTCACCCGCTACGTAGAGCGCGTGCGTCTGGCTGATGTTGGCGATCCAGGCTCCGTCAGGAGTCGCGGCGATCACCCCGGCCCGCCGGGACAGCCCGCGGCCAGCGGAGATCGCCAGGTCCACCTCAGGGCCTCGCCCGAACACCAGCTGGCTGCCTTCGGTGAGCCGGATGACCTGGCCAGACGCGGTACTCACATGCGCGGCCACCGGATTAGTCTAGGCGCGGGCGGCGAGCCGGGGGCACCCCCGGATTCGGGGATGCGCGCCGCGGACACCCCCGGATTCGGGGATAGCATGCACGTGCATTCGTACGAGAAGCTGCCAGTGACGAGGCGCCGAGCACCGCCTTGGGTGCCAGCCCGCAAGGGTCGGGGCCAGTACCGGAGGGTGGGGTCAGGGTGAGCCCTGGGGTGATCCGGTAGCTGGCCAGGCGGAGCCCGGCGTCTCGTCACAACCGCTCAAGGCTACGCTCCGCCGCCTGGCCGGCCGGGCCGAGGTCACGCTTCCTGCTCATCCCGCCACAACCGCCCCTGCTACGCTCTGCTGCGTAGCCGGCCGGGCCGAGGTCACGCTTTTCGCACGTCTCGTACGCGCTCCGCTTCCTCTGTATTTGCGCAGAATGCCGTTAATGTCGCTCTAAGTACAGCGAACCGGCCATGGCCTGCGCCCGGATCAAGAATAATGAGGGACTGCCAGAGAAGCCCTAGGCCCTGAGGAGCGCCATGGCTAGACGTTCTCCAGGCGGCCAGCACC
>Ga0335074_10011008_pt1 | contig 12652 bp, 11 predicted proteins | sample Lox_Sample_23_FD_206715 | JGI IMG/M metagenome (GOLD analysis project Ga0335074, IMG submission 206715) | Soil microbial communities from Loxahatchee National Wildlife Refuge, Florida, United States - Lox_Sample_2.3 | ecosystem: Environmental > Terrestrial > Soil > Wetlands | place: USA...
GCTGTGCCAGGCCGCGTTCAAGAATTTCGGTCGCCCTCAGGAAGCGGTCGACGAGATGTACCGTGTGCTCCGTCCCGGCGGGATGGCCTGGATCGAGGACATGCGACATGACGCGACCGACGCGGCGATCCGCCAGGAAGTCGAGGCGATGCAGCTCGCTCCGTTCCGGGCATTCATGACCACACGGGCCCTCAAATCGCTCCGCGGACGCGCCTACACCCCCGCCGGGTTCGAGGACTTCGCTCGGGCGAGCCCCTTCCGCGCGTGCGAGATCCGAGAGACCCCGATCGGACTCGAGGTCCGACTCCGACGGGAGAACTAGGGAAGCACCCCCGCGTCGCCCCGGTTCCGCGAGTGGGACGTTCCCGTCGCGTGGGGACAATCCGCGAACTTAACCGACCCCGGATGAGTCCACCCGCATGGGCGACGTGGCCCCCGCCGACGCGAGCGTTCCAAGACCCGCATCTTCCGAAACCGAACCAAGACACCCCGCCCTTCGTGGCGAGTTGACTCGGCCCCGAACCCGTCCCACCACGCGAGGAATGCCCCTCGTAGTGCTCGTGGCCGCCGGGATGATCGTCGCGGTGTTTGCCGTCTCGGTCACGATGGTCTCCGCGGCTCCGGCCGCCCGTCTCGCTCCCGGGGTGGCCGACGGTTCCAACTGGTCGACCACTCCGCTCGATCTGCTCGGCGGCGTCGCCCACGTCTCGCCGTCCCTGGTCAAGAACGGGCACACCGCCCCCGGTACCTCCACGACCGGACATGCCCAGAACACCTCGGAACCCCGCCTGCTCAAAGGAGCCCATACGAGCGAGTTCTGGTCGACCGGTCAGCCCGTGATGCTGCTCGCCCCGTGGTCCCAGGCAGGATTCAACAGCGGGACCTTGCTCTTCTCAGAGCCGGCCGCGACCGTCGTGAACATCCATCTGGTCGCAGTGTACGAGGACTCCTCGTCGTCCGACGTAGTGGGGGACGGGGTCGCGGCGTACTTCTTCGTCGACCCCACGCACGCGGGGAACTGGTCGATGCCGTTCGTCGGTCTGGGTCCCGAGGTCAACAGCACGAACCAGCACATCGACTCCGAGGGGAACCAGATCTTCCCCTACTCGCACTCAGCCTACGTGATCGTGCAGTGGGACCCGGCCAACGGGTACTCGGCCGGATTCAACGTCTACCTCGTTCATCCCGAACCGAACGGCAAGGTCACCTACCTCAGCATCCAGGCCGCGGGCCAGCTGGGTTCCACCAACTACGACTTCCCACAGGCGGGACAGCTCTTCGATTTCAACGCGAGCTACTCGACCGCGACGAATGCGGTCACCGCCCGGGTCGCGGTCCCGTCGGACCCGAACGCGACGTTCTCGTTGAAGTTCTCGCTCAACCGGTTCGGATTCACTCCGTCGTTCAACACCTCGGCGAGCTACTACTTCGGCATCGCCGGCAACAGCGGATGGAGCTCGAGCGGGTCGAGCAGCGCCAGCTGGGGCGCCCTCAGGCTGTCCGCCACCGGATCCTCCCCGACCGGCGGCGTAGCGAGGTCAGCCACCGGTGCCACCCTCGAGTACCCGACCCCCATTGCGCGGGCGCGCAACGCAGCCGGTCCGGGTCTGATCCGATAGGACCGGCCCAGCAGGCCGCATTGGGGACGGCCGGCCTCGCGCTCCGTTCCTGCGCTCCGTTCCTGCGCTCCGGCCTGAGCATATACAGGGACGGTCTGGGGCACGCGGTGTCCGAATCCCGTCGCGGGCCCGACGACGCGCCGCTCCTGTGGACGTTCCTCGCTCGCGGGATCGCGACCCGCGTCGTCCGCGCCGCATTACGGCCGGCGTTGGAGGACTTCCAGCACGCCGCCCGGACGCAGTCCACGGACGGTGCCGAGGTACTTCGGGCCGCCACGGGACTCGGCGCACCGGCCGTGGACTCGATCTTCGAAGAGGGTCGGGCGACCTTCCGGTCGATCCCGGATCAGGTAGTCGCCGGTTCTGCGTGGACGAAGGACTGGCGAATGGAGCTCGACCACGCGGCGGTCCTGTACGCCCTCGTCCGACTGCGCAAGCCGAGCGTCATCGTCGAAACCGGGATCGCCGATGGGTTCTCGTCTCGAGTCCTCCTCACCGCGCTCGCGGCCAACGGCTCCGGACGGCTCGTGAGCCTCGACGTGCGCTCGGGCACCGGCGGCCTCGTGCCGCCCGAGCTCCGGGGAGCGTGGAGACCGGTGATCGTGGATCCGCGGCGGAGCATCCAGGGCCTGACCGAGGTGCTCCGATCCGAGGCACCGATCGACCTGTTCCTCCACGACAGTCGCCACACGTACGGTCACATGCTGCGAGAATACCGGGCGGCGTGGCCGTGCCTGCGACCGGGCGGCATCCTGCTGAGCGACGATGCGGACTCGACGTGGTCGTTCCTGGACTTCGCGAGGGCCCAGCACCTGCCGGTCCTCGCGTATGTCGGCAGTCGCAAGGTGTTCGGTCTGCTGCCGAAGCCGGCCTCCGCGGCGAGCGGATGATCCGCGGTCGAGCGCTCAGTCCTCGGCGGCCGCGATGTTGCCGTTCACGGAGAGGCGACCGTGGCGGAGACGGACCGTACCGTCGGCCTCGGTCCACGGCATGGTCCGCACGTACAGTCGGTCGACCCCATCGACCGTTACCCTCCGACCACCGGCGACGACCTGGAGGCGTCGAAGCTCGCGGTCGAACGAGACCTCGGAGACGTCCTGGTAGCTGTCGACCACGACGCTCAGGATTCAGCCAACGACCATTAGTCTGTCCCATCCGAGGCTCGGCGGCCCCCGGCGCTACGCTCCGGGGCGCACAGATCGACGACGCGCTCGCCGCCAGCGCGCACCGGACTAGGCCCGATTTGTAGCCACAAACGCTACATTGGGTACCTCGCAGATTCTTGACGTTGATTCGATGTCGTCTGGTGGAACTATAGAGATTTGTTACGTTGCTCGCTAACGGCCTCTATTTATACGACGCGAGGGTCGTGTCGTGCGACCATGACCGAGGAGGGAGAGCATGCTGACAACGCAGATGGTTCGAACCAACGGCGTTGCGGTCTCCGTTCCCGGGGGGTACGGCGCTAGGGAGTTCGCAGCTCGCGAGTTCCCTCGCGAGGACTACCATTGGGTCGCGCACCAGCTGACCCGTCCGTCGGCCGCACCGGCCGAGCGACGGGGACTCTGGGCGCGGATCCGCGGTTGGTTCGTGACCCCTGGGACGATCGAGGCCGAACCCGAGGCGAATCTCGAGCCGGCCCCCGGGTAGACCGGATCGCCTCGACCCCCGGCGTCCCCCACGCGAAGAGCGCGAGGGGACGCCGGGCCAACCCATTCCTGGTCGCGACTTGGCGCCGGTCGGATTAAAGCGCCGGAGGGTTCCCACGGCCGGTACCGCCGTGTCGAGCTACGACGTCGCCATCATCGGCGGTGGGCACAACGGCCTCGTGGCCGCCGCATATCTTGCGAAGGCCGGCGCCGAGGTCGTCGTCCTCGAGCAACGACCGTTGGTCGGCGGAGCCGTGATCACCGAGGAGACGTGGCCGGGGTACCACGTCAACACGTTCTCGTACGTCGCCGGGCTCCTGCGGCCCCAGATCGTCGACGACCTGGAGCTACGGACCTACGGATACGAACCGATCCTCTACGATCCTCAGGCGTTCTGCCCGTTCCCGGACGGACGGTCCCTGAGTCTCTGGACGGACTCCGAGAAGACGGTCAAGGAGATCGGGAAGTTCTCGAAGAAGGACGCTCGGGCCTACCCGAAGTACGAGCAGTTCTGGGACCGCATTCTCGACCTGGTCGAGCCGATGTTGCTCGCGCCGCCGGTCTCGATCGCGGACCTGGTCGCGGAGTTCCCGGGGGCGGAGTCCGAGGAGCTGGTTCGTCAACTGTTCCTCCTCAGCGCCCAGGATCTCCTCGACGAGTGGTTCGAGAGTGACGAGGTCAAGGTCTCCCTCGCGACGAACGCCGTGATCGGCGAGATGGTCGGCCCCCGGACGCCCGGAACGGCGTACGTGCTCGCCCACCACAACATCGGGACGCTCGACGGACACCGGAGGGTCTGGGGATACGCGAAGGGTGGCATGGGTCGGATCACCGCGGCCATGGCCGCCTCGGCCCGCCATTTTGGCGCGACGATCCGCACCGGTGCCCGGGTCCTCGAGGTCGTGGTGCAGAACGGACGGGCGGCCGGAGTCACGCTCGCCGGCGGCGAGACCGTCGGGGCGCGGGCGGTCGCGTCCAACGTCGATGCGAAGCATACTCTGCTCGAGATGGTGCCCCGGGACCATCTCCCGACGGAAGTGGTCCGGGAGGTCGGCCGGATCCGCAGCCGCGGAGCGGCCCTCAAGTTCAACGCGGCGCTCGACGGCCTGCCGAAGTTCACGTCCGCGCCGAAGACGCCGGGTCCGCACCACGCCGGGGCGATCCAGATCTGTCCGTCGATGGAGTACCTCGAGCGTGCGTTCGACGACGGCAAGTACGGACGATTCTCCGACCACCCGTTCATGGACTGCGAGATCCAGAGCGTGCTCGATCCTCCGATGGCACCGCCGGGGAAGCAGGTCATGACCTGCTTCGTGCAGTACGCTCCGTACGACCTCCGCGGGACTCGGTGGGACGAGTTCAAGGCCCCGGCGGCCGAACGAATCCTCGACACCTACGCGGAGTTCGCGCCGAACATCCGTCAGGTCGTGACGCAGTGGCAGATCGTGAGCCCCGAGGATATCGAGCGGACGCTGGGTATGACCGGCGGCAACATCTTCCAGGGGGACATCACTCCCGACCAGATCTTCTCGTTCCGGCCGATTCCCGGATGGACCGGCTATCGGACCGCCCTTCCAGGGCTGTACTTTTGCGGCTCGGCCGCGCATCCGGGCGGCGGGGTGACCGGCGCCCCCGGCCACAACGCCGCCCGGGTGATCCTCGAGGACCTCGCGAAGATCCCGAAGTGACGGGACCGCGCGCGGCAACTCCTAAACCCCGGGGCGGCTGACCGGACCCGATGCGGTCGTCGTCCGCCGCGCCGCGACGCGGGTCGAGCCCTCCTCGGGGGTCGCCGACCATCGCGCGAGCGTCCCGCACGCCGGACGGGAAGGTCTACTGGGACCCTACGGTCCTTGCGACGGAGCTGGACCGGCTGTTCTACCGCAACTGGCTGTGCGTCGGCCGGCAGGAGCAACTCCCGTCGACGGGCGACTTCGTCACCCGCGAGATCGGCCGGGAGAGCATCCTGCTCGTTCGGGGCGTCGACGGACGGGTCCGCGGCTTCTACAACCTCTGCCGGCACCGAGGGACCCGGGTCGCCGTCGCGTCGGAGGGGAGGGGGGTTCACTCGTTCATCTGCCCCTACCACGCCTGGTCGTACGACCTCGACGGCCGGCTCGTCGGAGCCCGCGACATGCAGGGTCAGACCGACTTCGACCGGAAGGAGTACGGTCTCCACCCGATCCGGGTCGACACGTGGGGCGGCTTCCTCTGGGTCAACCTCGACGCCACCGGTCCGGGGCTGCGGCAGTCGCTCGGTCCCTTCTTCGCGCGGTTCGACCGGTTCCCGCTCGCCGACCTTCGGCTCGGTGGCCGTCGGGACTACGAGGTCGAGGCGAACTGGAAGATCCTGGTGGAGAACTTCTCCGAATGCTACCACTGCGCGCCCGTCCACCCGAGCCTCAACCGGCTGACGCCGTACACCTCCGGAGCGAACGACGCGGCATTCCTCGGCCCCGCCGGTCGCTCGCTGTTCTCGGGCGGCTTCATGCAGTTCACGAAGGACTACCAGTCGATGACCCGGACCGGCTACACGAACCGCCCGTTCCTCCCCGGGATGACGGCGGAGGACCGGAAGCGCGTCTACTACTACGTCGTGTTCCCGAACATGTTCTTCAGTCTCCATCCGGACTACCTCATGGTCCACCGCAGCTGGCCGGTCTCTCCCTCGCACTCGCGGATCGAGAACGAGTTCTACTTCCCGTCGGAGGCGATGGCCGCCCCGGATTTCGACCCGAGCGACGCGATCGACCTGTGGAACGAGATCAACCTCCAGGACTGGACGGTCTGTGCGCTCGCCCAGGAGGGCACCGGGTCTCGTGCGTGGAACGGCGGTCGCTACTCCGACCGGGAGGAACTCGTCCGGGACTTCGACGTGTTCGTGACGCATGAATTGGCGCGCGCCCACCGCGCCCCCCGCGGGCGCCGCAAGGCGAGCTGACGGCCCCGTTCGAGGGCGACGGGCATCGTCCTTCGGCCCCGCACCTCGCCCCGCGACGGCGGTCTTATTCCGCCGGTCCCATCCCGCCGCCGATGGCGGAGTACGACACCGTCGTCATCGGCGCCGGCCACAACGGACTGGTCACCGCGGCGTACCTCGCGCGGGCCGGTGCCCGGGTGCTGGTGCTCGAGCGGCGCCCGTTCGTCGGGGGCGCCTGCATCACCGAGGAGCCGTGGCCCGGCTACCGGATCAACACGTTCGCGTACGCGAGCGGCCTCCTGCGTCCGAAGATCGTCGCGGAGCTCGACCTGCCCCGGTACGGCTACGACCCGATCGTTCCGGACCCCCAGGGGTTCTACCCGCAGCCCGACGGACGATCCCTGACGCTCGGGCTCGACGAGTCCCGCGACCAACAGCAGATCGCGAAGTTCTCCGCGGCGGACGCCCGAGTCTACCCGGAGTATCTTCGGTTCTGGGACCACGTGCTCGACGTGATCGAGCCGGCGCTGATGGCCCCGCCGCTCCCGCTCGACCAGTTTCTGGCCCGACTGCCGCGCGGGGAAGCCGAGCCGATGATCCGCGACCTGTTCCTCCGGAGCGCCCGGGACCTCCTCGACGACTGGTTCGAGAGCCCCGAGCTGAAGGGCGCGTTGGCGGCCGGTGCGACCATCGGGATGTTCGCCGGACCGTACACTCCGGGAACCGCGTACATCCTGGGGCACCACCTCCTCGGACGGGTCGGCGACCACCGGCGGGTGTGGGGACTCTCCCGCGGCGGGATGGGCCGGATCACGGAGGCGCTCGCCCGTTCGGCCGCGGCGGCGGGCGCGACGATTCGGACCGGAGCAGGGGTTCGGGAGATCCTGGTCCAACGGGGCCGCGCTGTCGGGGTCGTCACCGACAGTGGCGAGACGGTCCGGGCGCGCACGGTCGCCTCGAATGCCGACGTCCCGACCACCCTGCTGAAGCTCACGCCCCGCGGAACGCTCGAGAAGGATCTCGAAGCGCGCATCGGTCGCATCCGCGCCCGCGGCGCGTGCCTCAAGTTCAACGCCGCCCTGGACGGGGTCCCGAAGTTCACGGCGGCGCCGGACCCCACGGTGCTGGTCGGCGCCGTCGACATCTTCCCGAGCATGGAGTACGTCGAGCGCGCGTTCGACGATGCCAAGTTCGGCGAGTTCTCGCGCGCGCCCTCGATGGACCTCTCCTTCCAGAGCCTGCTCGACCCCTCGGTCGCTCCGGCCGGCAAGCACACGATGTCCTGCTTCGCGCAGTACGCACCGACCCACCTGAAGGACGGCTCGTGGGACGACGCGCGGGAGGCGGTGGCGAACACGGTCCTCTCGACCCTCGAGACGTACGCGCCAGGGATCCGACAGCTGGTGCACCATTGGCAGGTCGTGAGCCCGCTCGACATCGAGCGGACGGTCGGCATGACCGGGGGGAACATCGACCAGGGGGATCTCACGCCGGACCAGATCCTCGGGTTTCGGCCGATGCCCGGCTGGTCGAGTTACCGGACCCCTCTCCCCGGACTCTACCTGTGCGGGGCGGCCACCCACCCCGGTGGCGGTGTGATGGGCGCCCCCGGGTACAACGCCGCCGGCGTGATCCTCGGCGACCTTCACGCCGCCGTCTCCGCTCCGTGAGCGTCCCCCGGCGCGCGACCCGATGAGCGGGCCCTTGCGTCCCACGTCGTCCGAGCTCGACGCGCTCGTGATCGGCGCCGGCTTCGCCGGGATCGCGGCCGCGCGGCGGCTCGTCGACCACGGCCGTCGCGTGCTCGTGCTGGAGGCCCGTGACCGGGTGGGCGGACGGGCCTACACCGACTACCGGCTCGGGCGGGGACTTCCGCTCGAGCTGGGCGCGCAGATGGTCCACGGCCGCACCGCCCCCACCCACGAATGGATCGCACGACAACGCCTGACGACACGACCGCTCCCGGTGACCCGGCGGAGTCGGATCGTCCTCGAGCGAAAGGTCGGGAGGTTCCCGTGGATCGCGCTGCCGTTCCACCCCGTCGGGGGTCCCCGTGCGGTCTACGACGGTCTGTTCCGGATCCCTCGGGAGCTGCGGGAAGCACGGCCTCCCGATCGTACGCTCGCCGACTTCCTGTCGCAGCGACCGGCGCGGCCGGCGGCGCGCTGGTTCGTGGAGATGCTCCACGCGCACGTGTACGGAGTGGACCCTGACCAGATCGGCATCGTGGGCTCGGCCGAGGAGGAACGGCGTGCGACCGAGGGATTCGGCTTCCGCAACTTCCAGCTCGTCGAGGGGTACTCGCGGCTGGCGGAGCGGGAGGCGGCGGGCCTCGGGGACCGCATCCGACGCGGCGCCCCGGTGACGGAGGTGCGCGCGCGCGACGGCGGGATCGAGGCGACGGTCCGACCGTCGACCGGGGCGCCGGTGACCTATCGGGCGGGGCGAGCGATCGTCACCGTGCCGCTGGGGGTCCTGAAGGCGGGAGAGCTCGCGTTCGACCCGCCGCTGCCTCCGGAAAAACGCGAGGCGATCGAACGACTCGGCTTCGGCGACGCCTTCGCGCTCCAGCTCCGGGTGAGCGGCGGCACGTTCCGGTCCCGACTGGGCGACTTCGGGATCCTCTGGGGCGGCACGCCGTCCTCCTTTCTGCGACCGAGGGTCGGCCTCGGGGAGGCGGCGGAGTTCGTCACGGCGTTCACGGTCGGGCGAGAAGCCGCGCGCCGGGTGGCCCTCCCCGACGCGGAGCTCGTGGCCGCGACCGTCGCGGAGTGGGACTCCGTCCTCCCGTCCGGCGTGACGCTCGGCGCGGTCGACGGTTCGGCGGTTCACCGTTGGACGACCGACCCGTTCGTACGGGGTGGCTACTCCTACCTCCCGCCCGGCGCCGGGGTCGGGGACCGGGCCACGCTCGCCGCGCCGATCGGGGACCGACTGTTCTTCGCCGGCGAGGCGACCGACGTGACCGGCCAGTCCGCGACCGTCGCCGGGGCGATCCGCTCGGGGATCCGCGCCGCGGACGAGGTGCTGGCCGCCGGAGCCCCCGCGGCCTAAAGGGCCGGACGGGCTGGCGGCGCCGATGACCGATCTCGAGGCCGAGGTCGCCCGCGCCCGGACGTCGCCGCACGGCTACCGGGAGTTCCTGCGAACCGCGACGATGAGCGTCGGCGTCTACGTCCTGGCCGCCGGCGCCGTCGACCATCAGAGCTCCCACACGGAGGACGAGATCTACTACGTCGTGCGGGGCCACGGTCGCCTGCGCCACGGCAGCGTCGACTCCGAGGCGGACCCGGGCACCGTGCTCTTCGTTCCGGCGAGGGTGCCGCACCAGTTCCACGGGATCACCGAGGAGCTCGTGCTCCTCGTCGTCTTCGCCCCGCCCGAACGACCGAGCTCGTAGACCGGGCCGATGCTCGCCGGCCGCGCGGTCCGTGCCCCCCGGGGTTGGACGGGGTCCTAGACCGACTCCTCGATCTCCCCGGCCTCGGGCGCGCCGGCGAGTTGGCTCGCGACCCCGCCGAGGATCTCGAGGTGCCGGTCGACGTCCGGCGCCGAGTGCTGGACCGAGATCGTCCATTGCTCGTCGGGGCCGGTCCCCGAGGGGATCAGCCCGCGGTTCAGGCACAGGTAGTAGTACAGCATCGAGCGGTCGCCGTCGACCGTCAGGAAATCCCTCCAGTTGCGCACCGGGTGGTCGGCGAAGTAGACGGTGCCCGAGACGCCGTCCGCGGCGACATGGGCGGTGACTCCCGCGTCGCGGAACACCTCCGCGTACCCCCGGGCGAGTCGGGCGTTCAGCGCCGTGGAGCGAGCGAGCGCCTCGTCGGTCAGGATGTGGTCGAGGGAGGCGAGGCATGCCACCATGGCGAGGGGGTTCGAGTTGTACGTACCCGCGTGCGCGACCTTGCGGGGTCCGACCTCGTCGAGGACGCCCGGGCGGGCCGCGATCGCCGAAAGGGGAACACCGCAGGCGATCGACTTGCCGAGCGTGAGCAGGTCCGGGCGAGCTCCGACGCGCTCGGACGCACCGTGCGGGTACTTCGCACCGGTCTTGATCTCGTCGAAGATGAGCAGGGCGCCGAGCTGGTCGCACAGCTCGCGGAGGCCCGGGAAGAAGCCGGGCTCGGGGAGGATGAACCCCATGTTCATCGGGATCGGCTCGGCGATGATCGCCGCGAGGTCGTCCGGGTGCTCGCGCGCGATCCTCCGGGTCGCGTCGAGGTCGTTGAACGGCGCCACGAGGGTGTGTTCGGCGAGGTCCGGCAGGATCCCCGGCGACGCCGGTGCCGACGCCGGATGCTCCGGCGGCCCCGCGACCTGGATCCGGGGCTTGACGCCGACCAGCAGGGAGTCGTGCGAGCCGTGGTACGACCCTTCGAACTTGAGGACGTACCGGTGCTTCGTGAACGCGCGCGCGAATCGGATCGCGTGGTGGGTCGCCTCGAGCCCGGTCGTGCTGAACCGGACCCGCGCCATCCCGTACCGCCGGCAGATCCGCTCCGCGACCTCGGGCGTCCGCTCCCACTCGTAGCCGTAGACGCTCCCGTCGTGGAGCTGGCGGGTCAGCGCCTCCACGAGCTTCGGGTGCGCGTGACCGCTCTGGAGCGACCCGAACCCCATGTTGAAGTCGAGGTAGTCGTTCCCGTCCGCGTCCCACAGGTGGACTCCGCTCGCTCGGTGGACGTAGAACGGGTACGGGTCGAGGAATCGGTAGTTCGAGTGGACCCCGAGCGGCGTCCACTGCCGCGCCCGGGCGCTGAGCTCCTTCGAGCGGGGGGTCCGCCGTTCGTACTCGGCGAACGCGGCCTCGAACCTCGAGTCCAGAGTACCCTCTCCCGCGCGGCGGTGGTCGGGGGGACCGTCGCGAATCGCCCGAGCGAGGCCGGCCTACTAAAGGCCTCGGGGGCGCGCCCCGGTCCGGCGCTCGAGGAACCCCGGTCCGTGAGCCTCAAGACACCGCTCGGGCGTGCGGCCCCGATGCCGGCGGCGGACGGGGGCGACGAGGTCCTCCGGAACTACGTGGACGGCGCGTGGCTCGTGCCCGACGGCGCCGAACTCCTGGACGTCCCGGACCCCTCGACAGGGGCCCGCCTCGCCCGGGTGCCGCGCTCGCGGGCGGTCGAGGTGGACGCCGCGGTCACCGCGGCTCGCCGCGCGTTCCTCGGGTGGCGAGAGGTCCCCGTCGCCGAACGTGCGCGCAAGGTCCTGGCCCTGCGGTCCGAGCTGGAGAACCACTTCGAGGAGCTCGCCGCGAGCGTGGTCCGCGAGAACGGCAAGACCCTCGGGGAGGCCCGCGGCTCCCTCCGCCGGGGAATCGAGGCGACGGAGTTCGCGGCCTCCGCACCGACGACGATGCAGGGCTCGTTCCTCGAGGACGTTTCGCCGGGCGTGGACACGACGCTCCTGCGGCAACCGGTCGGGGTGGTCGCCGGGATCACTCCGTTCAACTTCCCGGTGATGATCCCGCTCTGGATGGCGCCGCTGGCGCTCGTCTGCGGGAACACGTTCCTGCTGAAGCCGTCGGAGCGCGTCCCGCTCTCGGCGACGATCCTGGCCCGGTTGTTCGACACGGCCGGATTCCCGAAGGGTACGTTCAACCTCGTACACGGCGACGCCGCCGCCGTGAATGCGATCCTCGAGCATCCGGGGATCGACGCCGTCTCGTTCGTCGGCAGCGCCCCGACCGCGCGCCATGTCTACACGACCGCCGCCGCGCACGGCAAGCGGGTCCAGGCGCTCGCCGGTGCGAAGAACCATCTGATCGTGATGCCCGACGCGGACCTCGACCGCGCCGTTCCGGCGATCCTGTCGAGCGCGTTCGGCCAGTCGGGGGAGCGATGCCTGGCGGGGAGCGTCGTCCTCGCCGTCGAGCCGGTCGGCGACGCGCTCGTCGGCCGCCTGGCGGAGTCGGTCCGGAGCCTCAAGCTCGGTCCGGCGGACGACCCGACGACCGACGTCGGGCCGGTGATCCGCGCCGACCATCGGGCGCGCGTCCTGCACTGGATCGAGGAAGGGAAATCCGGTGGCGCGACGATCGCCGCGCAGGGTCCCGCGCCTCCCGGGGGCCCCGGCTTCTACGTGGCGCCCGTGCTGTTTGACCGGGTCCGGCCCGACATGGCGATCGCGCAGGAGGAGATCTTCGGTCCGGTGCTGTCGGTCATCCGCGTGGCGTCGCTGGAGGAGGCGCTCGAGGTCGCGAACCGCGCGCGGTTCGGGAACGCGTCGGCGATCTTCACCCGCGACGGCCGCGCGGCCCGCGAGTTCACCCATCGCATCGAGGCCGGCATGCTGGGCATCAACCTCGGTGTTCCCGCCCCGGCCGCCTACTTCCCCTTCGCCGGCTGGAAAGGTTCGTTCTACGGCGACCTGCACGCGACCGGCCGGGACGCGATCGAGTTCTACACCCGGAAGAAGGTCGTGACGAGTCGCTGGGGATAGGGTTCGCCCGCGGCCCTAGCTCGCCG
>Ga0335074_10011009_pt1 | contig 12652 bp, 7 predicted proteins | sample Lox_Sample_23_FD_206715 | JGI IMG/M metagenome (GOLD analysis project Ga0335074, IMG submission 206715) | Soil microbial communities from Loxahatchee National Wildlife Refuge, Florida, United States - Lox_Sample_2.3 | ecosystem: Environmental > Terrestrial > Soil > Wetlands | place: USA: Florida...
CGAGACTTTTTGCCAGGTTTTCATGCTTCGGTTCCTTCTTGCGATTCGTTACTTTGCGCTAATCGCCTAAAGCTGGCGCATTTCCTGCACGGCTTCCAGCGCTTCGACGTTCACCAGGGCCTCGGCAGTGAGCTCGTCGGCGCGCCGCAGTTCAGGAAAGAGCACGGCCCAAAGGCCGGTCACTATCAGTGAGCCGATGCCTCCGTAGATGACGGCGCGAACGGCGCCCCACCACTGCGCGGTAAGGCCGCTTTCGAACTCGCCCAATTCATTGGATGCACCAAGAAAGAGCGAGTTGACAGCGCTCACACGGCCGCGCATCTCCTGGGGCGTCGCAAGCTGGAGGATCGATGACCGCACCACCACACTGACCATGTCCGACGCCCCAACGACGAAAAGTGCAAGCAGTGAGAACACCATGTTCTTCGACACGCCAAAAAGGACAGTGGCGATGCCGAAGATGCCGACGCAGACGAGCATGAGCGCGCCGGCCCGGCGCTTGATGGGCCACCAGGTCAGTGAAAAAGAGACTATCAGCGCGCCCACGGCGGGGGCGGCGCGCAGTATTCCCAGGCCGCGCGCCCCGGTGTGCAAAATGTCCTCCGCGAAGATGGGCATGAGCGCGACCGCTCCGCCCAGAAGCACGGCAAACAGATCGAGCGAAATGGAGCCGAGCAGAATGGGTGTGCGCTTCACATAACGGAAGCCTGCCAAAAGCACATCCAGGGACGCTGCGCGATACTCCATTCGTCCAGGCCGGACAGAGAGCGAACCCACGAGGACGAGAAACCAGCCAAGAGTAACCAGCGTGAAGAGATAGACGACCGGGGCTCCGGCAATGCGGGCATGCAGCGGCAGTGTGAACAGCAGGCCGCCGAGCGCGGGGCCAGTGATGGTGGCGATCTGAAAGATCGTAGCGCCCCAGGTGACGGCGTTGACGAAGTGCTCCTTGGGAACGAGGTGCGGAATAAAAGCAGAGCTGGCTGGGCCACTGAAGGCGCGTCCGGAGCCGATAAGAAACAGGACGGCGTAGATGGGCAGAATGCGGTGAATATGGTGCAGCGCAAACAGAAACAGTGCCGAAGTGCAGAAAACCTGGAGCGAATAGCAGACCAGGATGACGTGCCGGCGGTCGAAGCGGTCGGCCACATGGCCCGCTGGAAGCATAAAAATCAGACCGGGCAAAAACAGCGCCAAACCGGTATACCCGAGGTCGATGGCTCTGTGCGTGATGAGATAGATTTGCCACGCGACGGCGAGCGCCTGCGCCTCCGCGCCAATGATGACCATGACGCGCGCGAGCTGATATCGCCGAAAATCGGAAGACAGGAAGGCCGCGGCTGCTGTGGCGGGGGGTGTATCGGACATGCCTCTTTTGTTTATACCGTTCGCCGGGCCTGGTTGTCAGTCAAAGGCACGAATCCCTTCCACATCAGTGAGGCCTATGTGGAGCGGCTACATGCAGAGGGACCTGGAGTGTGCCGAGCCGGCCACTGTTCATGTCCCACGTGGCAAGGTAGAGATAGCTCTGGCCCTTGTGCAGATTGATCCGCTGATCGACAGGAATCTTGAAATCAGGGTTCTGGCGCAGCTTATCAGGACTGACCGCTAGCGTAATGCGGCTGGCAAGCCCTGCATCCTTTGATCCATCCCCCTTAAAAGCAATCACACCAATGCCAAACTCCATCTCTGTTTTGCCGTTGACCACTTTGGTTGTGAACGATCTGGCCGGGAGCTCGTAATGGATCGCATACGGGATGGTTCCCCGCTTCGGCTTTACAGACGGGGACACGCCGGCAACGATTGGGCCGCTGGATATCTCCGACGCTGGCTTGATTTCAACCTGGAAGATGATGGGTTTGCGTCGCAGGTCGCGCCGCTCAACAGCACCGCCATCGGCAAGGAGTTGTGTACGCCATTTGTTCGATGGATGCTTCTCGGTGATCGAGCCATCGGCAAAATATCCCCGGCGATAGCTCAGGAAATATTTGGGACCATTGTGATTAAGCTGAATCCTCACCTTATGCCACTTGTTATTCATCGCGAAGTCAGAAGGTGAGTAGGTCAGCGTATAAAAATCGCCGCTGTCGTGAAGCCAATGCTCGGCAATGAGGTCAAGGCCATTGTTGTTGTAATACGCATGGCCGCCGGTGGCTTGTGCCGCATCGTTCATCAGCCCATGCTGACTGGTCAGGTTGATAAAGCTCGCGTCGCCAAAAACGACCTGCAATCCTCGGGCATCGACCGGGTAAACAGCAATGCGCCCGGTCTGAAGAATGTCATAGATGGCGCGTTCGTCCGCGGGGTCCTCCTGCGGCAGACCACCCAGCGCCCTGGGATCATCGTTCAGAAACAGCGTTGAGCCTCCGGTGAACCATAGAATATTTTTGCGCCCTGGATACTCGTCGAAGCTAACGGCAACTTTGTAGAGTGTGGAGAGGTCGCTGTAATATTCACGTCCCGTCGGCGGAAAACGCGGAATTGCCTCATGAATGGCATTGAGCAGCAGAGTGCGATCTGAGGTGAAATTCTGAAGAAGAAGGCTGTGCGGCCCGGTGTTCAAATAAATCGCAAGCGGCTCACCTTGCGGCAGCTGCTTGATGAATTGATCGAGCTTATAGCGCAGGTACATCTGGTCGACGAATTCCATGTTCGTCGTGTCGATCACCATGATGTTGAGCACCGGCGGAAGATGCTCAAGAAAGCTGTTGCTGTAGACGCCTGGAGCTGTAGTAACTCGCGGCATAGAGGTGACCGGGGCCGTTTTGTGCTCCGTGAAGGAAAGAACCCTCTGCGGCTTGCCATTATCGAGGATATGAAAGTCGGACTCTTTCAGGCCGTGCACCGGGTTTCCCTTGGCATCGGTAACTGTTACATCCGTCAAAACGATGCGGGTCGTGGTGCGGAATGTAAAGGTTGGCTTCTGTGACTGCTGTGAAGGCGCGCTGGTAGAAGTCTGCGCGCGCATCCTATCGGCATGCGACACGAGGACACACGCAAGTACAAAAACCGCAGCTCGAAAGCGGTTCAGCATTGACTCATCTGTGCCACACAGGCCTGCCTCGCAGACCCGCTCTCCCTGTTATACGAGCGGCAATGGAACTAAGTTGCGTGCCGAAATTGATTTTGCGTGTACAAACAAAGACCGTAGTCTGAAATGTGGACGAATCGCAACCAATATCAACGCTTGCGGCGGCAAATCCGGCCGTTGAGAGCATGGAGGAGCGGCTTACTCCGCCGTCTGACCAGATCGGGCTCGGCTCATTTCGCGGCGTTGCGGCAGTTTGCATCTGTGGAGTATTCGCGTTCCTGAATCTGTATGTGACCCAGCCGCTGTTGCCTCTGCTGGAGCATATCTTCACCACGTCGAAGTCTGCCGTCGGCCTCACCGTGAGCGCGTCCACGCTGGGGGTGGCGCTTTCGGCTCCCATTCTGGGTGCGCTCGCCGAGCAGATGAGCCGAAAGCGAGTGATTGTGGCGTCGACACTGACCCTCGCCGTGCCCACACTGCTGGCTGCGACAGCGCCCGGCTTGCACTCGCTCATCTTCTGGCGGTTGCTGCAGGGGCTTATCCTGCCCGGTATCTTCGCCATCACCATCACCTACATCGGCGAGGAGTGGGACCACCACGCGGTGCCCATAGTCATGAGCATCTACGTCAGCGGAACCGCATTCGGTGGATTCTTAGGCCGCATGATCGCCGGCATCGCCGCCGAGCGGCTTAACTGGCGATGGTCCTTCCTGGTGTTGGGTGGGCTTACCTTGCTCGGCTCGCTCGCGATCGCGCGCTGGCTGCCGGAAGAAAAGCGCCCGATTCCGAAGGATGCAAAGATCGATCCACTGGTCCAGATCCGGGCGATGCTCAGGCATTTTCGGAATCCGCGACTGGTCGCGACCTTTGCTGTTGGTTTTGGGATGTTGTTCGCGCTGGTCGGAACCTTCACTTACATCACGTTTTATCTGGCGGACGCGCCATTTCATCTGTCCACTGAGGCGTTGAGCTATCTGTTCGCGATCTACCTCATCGGACTTATTGTCACCCCGGCCGGAGGCTATCTGGTCACGCGCGTCGGCATGCGGACGGGAATCTCCTTTGCGATTGGTGCCTGCCTGGCGGGAACGCTGATTACACTAAGCCATTCGCTGTGGGTGGTTGTGCTGGCGGGGCTGGGACTGGTATGCACGGGAGTCTTCGTCGCGCAGGCCACGGCGAACAGCTTTTTACGCATCGCGGCCCCGGCGGGCGGACGCGCATCAGCTGCGGGCCTGTACATCTGCTGCTACTACATCGGAGGCACAATAGGCGGTGTGGTTCCGGCGTACGTGTGGTCGCTGGGCATGTGGCCCGCCTGCGTAATTCTGATTGCGTGCGAGCTGGCGGTCACTCTGGTGATTGCGCTGGTGGGCTGGAGAATGCCGAAGGAAGCGCACTGAAGCATCGCATATCGCTTCGTACGCTTCCTGAATCGCGAGCCGGTCAATACCCCGCCGCCTTCCCAAAATTATGGCGGTCGTCGTGTCCCCCCTCCAACTCACTGGTCTTGGGATCGACCGCAATGCACTCCCCGTCGCTCCAATGCCCGCCGACCTTTAGCTTGTAGCCCATGGCGCGCAGGGCATCGGCTGTCGACTGTGGAAATCCCGCTTCAAGAAAAACAATGTCCGGCAGATACTGGTGATGGAAGCGCGGTGCATCCACAGCTTGTTGGATGTTCAGGCCCTCATCCGCGGCGCTCAGGAAAATATTTGCAACCGTCGTAATAATGCGGCTTCCACCGGGTGACCCGAGAACATAGCGCACCTTGCCGTTCTTGAGCACGATCGTCGGCGTCATGCTCGACAAGGGACGCTTGCCGGGCGCAATGGAATTCGCCGGCCCCTGAATCAGCCCATACATATTCGGCACGCCCTCCTTCGACGTAAAGTCGTCCATCTCATCGTTCAGCAAAAAGCCCAGACCATCCGCCGTCACTCCCGAGCCGAACCCGTTGTTCAGCGTGGTTGTCACGGCGACCGCGTCACCATTCGCATCCACAACTGAGAAGTGCGTGGTGTTCATCGATTCGTGATGGCTCACATCAGCCATGGTGGGCGGCGGCGGCAGAAAACCCGCCGGGCGTACCAGGTCTTTCGATGGTGTTGCCTTATCCGGCAGAATCGTCTTGCGCCATGCGTCGGCATACTTCTTGCTGATGAGCTGAGCAACGGGAATCTTCACATAGTCCGGATCGCCCAGGTAGTCATTGCGGTCCATATATGCGCGGCGATAAGCCTCTAGGATGTAATGCATCTCCTGCGGCGAGCGATCTGGCCATCTTTTAAGGTCATAGCCCTCCAGAATATTCAACGCCGCGATGAGAACGATGCCTCCTGAAGACGGCGGCGGCGAGCTCACAATCGTATATCCGTTATAAGTGCCGAAAACGGGCCTGCGCTCCTTCACGCTATAGTCCGCCAGATCTTGAGTGGTAATAATGCCGCCACCCTTCTGAATATCTTCCGCCAACTCCTTCGCTATGCGCCCGTGGTAAAAATCGCTGGGGTCCTTCGCAATTTCGCGGAGCGTCGCGGCCAGCTCTGGGCGCTTGAACACGTCACCGGCCTTATAAAAATCACCGTTGCGTTGGAAAATGCGGTGTGAAACCGGAAATGTTGCTAGTAGCGGATCATGCAGCATCGACGCCTCTTCTGCCGAGAGCACATAGCCGTCAGTGGCCAGGCGGATGGCAGGCTCCATCACCTGCTTCAGCGTGAGTTTGCCGTATTTCTTTTCCGCGTACACAAGTCCCGCCACCGAGCCGGGCACGCCGATGGCCTTGTAACCGACAATGCTCTCGTCTGGCACAACATTGCCCTTCGCGTCGAGATACATGTTCACGGTAGCGGCCAGCGGTGCGCGCTCGCGATAATCAATAAAAGTGTCCTTGGTCTTGTGGCGTCCTTCATTGAGGTGAATCAGCATGAATCCGCCGCCGCCCAGGTTGCCGGCGAAGGGATAGACAACGGCAAGCGCAAAACCTGTGGCCACCGCCGCATCTACTGCGTTCCCGCCTTCCTTCAGGATTTCGACGCCGGCATCGGTGGCAAGGTGGTGAACACTGACCACCATGGCGTGCCTGGCGCGGATCGGTTGTTTGTTGAGGTAATCCTGCGCATCAAGCTGTGCGGCGCAGAGGCAGAGGATGAGAAGGGGAGCAAAAATGCGTCGCATGATCTGACAAGTGTAACGGCAAGTAACGCCGCCCAAATCAGAAAGATGACGAATGTCGCGCAGTAGCAGCGCGGCTATAAAAGCTTTTTATTCGTAACGCAGCGCTTCAATGGGATCGAGCGTCGCCGCCTTCCACGCCGGATAGATTCCGAAGGCCAGACCGATTGCCAGCGAGACAGTGAAGCCGATCACGGTCCACAGCGTGGACATCGTCGCGGGCAAAACTGTCACGATGGTCCGAACCAACACGGTGACAATCGCGCCGAGAAATATTCCGATGACTCCACCTATGGCGCAAAGTGTCGTCGCTTCCACGGTGAACTGGACCAGAATGTTGCGCTTGCTTGCGCCGATCGCCTTGCGGACGCCGATCTCGCGCGTACGCTCGGTAACCGAGACAAGCATGATGTTCATCACGCCCACGCCGCCAACCAGCAGACCCACGCTCGAGACCGCGACCATAAAGATGGCAAGTCCGCCCGTGAGCTCTTTCCAAAGCCGCGCAATCGAGTCGGGTGAGAAGATGGCAAAGTTATCGGGCTGCCAGCTATGCACCTTTCGGCGTATGCGCAGCACCGCGCGCACCTCATCTTCAACCAGTGCGCGGTTTTTTGGGCTGTCATACTTCACGCTGATCCACACGCCGCTGTTGCGTATGTCCTCGGGATGCAGCTGGAAGAAGGTGTTGAAGGGGAACAGCGCTCTATTGTCGTCGGGGTTGGTGCCGCCGCCGAATGCCTCTTTCAGCTTGTCTAGCACGCCGATCACGGTGAACATATCACCGTCGATCTCGACCTCCTTGCCGATGGCGTTGGCGTTGCCGAACAGCTTCTGCCATGTGTCATGTCCAAGCACCACAACGTTGGCGGCGCGCTGGTCCTCATCCTGAGTGAATATCCGTCCCTGGATGAAGTTCAGATCGGTCACATCCTGGATCGCGTTAGTATCGCCCTCAAGCATCACTCCCTGTGCGATCTTCTTGCCGTATCTCACGCCGATATTGCCCACCTGAAATGTCTGGTCTACATGACGTGCGCCGGCATTCACGGCAGTCACGTGGGGCAGACCTCGCAAGGCATAGGCATCCTGCACGGTCAGCTTTGGCCGCGCCAGCATCTCCGCTGTCGGGCGTACGCCGATTACCGGCATATAGTAAATCCAAAGCACGTTCGACCCGAGCGAGTTGACCCAGTTTTGCACATTGTTGTTCAGGCCGCTGATGATCGAAGAGATGGAAATGACGGTCGCGACGCCGATGACGATACCCAGAATCGTCAGGCCGGAGCGCAGCTTGTTGGCACGCACCGTCTGCAACGCCATTCGTACGGATTCGCCCGTGCTTCCGAGTTTAATGCGTTTCATGCCGCGCACACTCCTATAGCTCCGACCGTAGGGCCACAATGGGATCGAGGGAGGCCGCCTTATGGGCTGGATAGACGCCGAAGAACACACCGATCCCGCCGGAGACGAAAACTGCCAACAGCACCGACCACAGGGCGATCTCCGACGGGAATCCGAAGATGGCGGTGACCAGCTTGGCGACACCCGCACCCACAAGGATGCCAAAGAAGCCTCCGACCAGCGACATGGTGCCCGACTCAATCACGAACTGCAGCAGCACGTCTCTGCGGCGCGCGCCGAGCGCCTTGCGAACGCCGATCTCGCGCGTGCGCTCGGTAACGGAGACGAGCATGATGTTCATGATGACGATGCCGCCGACGACCAGCGAAATGCTGGCGACACCGATGACAACAAACAGAAACGTCGAGCTGATGCTCTTCCACAGGCCGACAAAAGTCTGGTTCGTGGAGAGCGTAAAGCTGTCGGGCTCGCCCACTCGGTCGTGCCGCAACGAGCGCAGGATCACCGTCGCTTCGTCAGAAGCGCGATCCAGTTGCGCGCCGACGCCCCCGGCTTTTACATATATCGTCACACTGTCACCAGTGCCGTACGTGTGCTGGTACGCGGTGATGGGGATGGCCACGTAGTTGTCCTGGCTCTGCCCCAGGGTTGTTCCCTGCCGTTCGCCCACACCAATAATCGTGTACGGTTCACCGTCGACGCGAATCTCCTTGCCCAGCGGGTTCACTCCGGGCATCAGATTATGCACAATGTCATAGCCGGCGATGCAGACACGCGCAGCGTAGCTCTGATCTGAAGGAACAAAACTGCGTCCCTGTGCAATATTGAGGTTGGACATCGCGGGCATGTTCCAGGTCCAGCCACGGATGTCTGTATTGTCGCTCGAGTGGTTGCCGTAAATAACCTCACCGACGGTGTCCAACAGTGCACCCACGCTCTCGCAGCTCCTGCAGTCTTGCTGAATGGCATAGTAGTCCGCCATGTCGAGCTTTTTGCGCTTCTGGTACTTCAGATATTCCTGATAGCTGAAGATGACAGGAGGCTGCTTGCTCAGGGTAAACACGTCGGCGCCGTAACCATAAACTTTGGTGGCAACATATCGATTCACCCCGTTGCTGAGCGTGATGACGGCAATGACCGACGAAACGCCTATGACCACACCGATGAGCGTAAGCACAGAGCGCAGCTTATTGACCCAGAGGGACTGGAGCGCGACTTTGATTGCTTCTTTGAATTCCATCGGCGTAGCAGATCAGGCAGACCCTGACTTCATGGTAAGCGGCTGGAAACCGCCCGTATAGGCAGATCTCAGTGCTCACTCCAATATACGTAGCCTGCCGCTCGCCGGTTCCCGGCGCTGCTGACCGCTCTTTGGCTGACCGGCCCTTTGCCGGTCGCTTCTTAACTGCTTTGTTATTTGTAGCTTCTCTGGTATGTGCGAGTCATCCGGTCGTGCCAACCCAGCCGGTCGTCGTCAAAGAGAGCCCACAGAATCCCCATGCCCAGGGGAAGCACCGCAAGGAGTGTTGCCCAGACTCGGTGCTGCAAGGCTTTGCGGCTGGGGTTTTCGTCGTCGAAGGTGCAAAGCGCGATCCTTGCATAACGCATGCCCGGCGTGCCCTCTGCATAGGTAAGGAAAAGCCACTGGTAGAGCGCTCCCAACCCGGTCAGTGTCAGTCCTGCGGCCACCATGGCCGGCTTGCCCGTGGGCGGGTGAATGGTGCACGTCACAAACACCAGCACAAACAACAGGAAGGCGCACAGGATCAGGGCAGCGTCCACAACGGCCGCCATAATGCGGTCCTCCATGGGAGCGACCTGCAGCGGAAGGAGGTCGGCCGGCAGCGCCGTTCGCTCATGGGACGGGACCTGTTCCCTCTTCCTTGGTGCGCGCGACGAGAACGGCATGTCCTTGTTCTTCTGGTAGGCACGAGCGTCCGGCATGGATGCACCTGCGTTTTCTGAGGCAGCGCTTAGCTCCGCCTCAGGAAGGTGAGGCGAGGCGTCAAGGCGGATAGAACTCCACTCCGGCACCACGCCCGGTTCGTCCGCAACGGACGCCACTGCGGGCTCGTGGGAGATGGCCTCCGGCTCGACCTCGAAGATACGGAGCTGGCTCTTCTCTGGCTCAGCGTCCGCGTCTCGAAGAGGCCCTTCTGCGCGACGCGGGCGCGCTTTGCGTGTGGCCACCAGTTCGCGCGGAAACTCGAGCACGCGAGCAGGCAGAGGTTGGGCGGGAGCAACCAGCGCTTCCTCGAATGGATCAATAACGTGCGGGTGCGGTTCGACCGAAGGACGTGGCTCGGGCGGGGGTGGCGCCGCGCGCCGCGCGACCGGCAGTGACGCGGGATCCACCCGGTACTGCGGCGCGGAGTTCGCCGGCGAATCCGGGGCTTGCGCAGCGCACGCCGGTTCCCCGGGTCCGTAATCGCTGGCCCGGTGATCGTTGAACTCGAGGTCTGAGGAGGAATCGAGACCGGCCCACAGAACATCGGTGACGGCCTGCGCGGCTTCGTGCGCCTCGCGCGCTGCGTCGGCAGCGGCCTCAGCAGCCAAAACCTCGCTATAAGAAGGCGCATTGGAGTAGCGCTCGGCAACCCGCGCGGCGACACGCGCGGCCCGTGATCTGGATGCGGCAGGCTCCATGCCGGGCAGCGCCGGCTGTTGCTCCGCAAAGGCTCCCCGGCGGCTGCGATGCGCGCTGAGCCGGGCGCTTATCTCCTGCTTCCAGCCGGGCAGTGCTTCAGCAGACGAGGCAAATTCGACAGATTGGGACGGAGTACTCAACGGTGATCCTCGATTCAAGTCGGTGCAGCGGGATTGGATCCAGAAGACGCAACCCTGCTTGTTCTTCAACTGTAGAGAGGAAGATGGGGTCGCGGAGACTCTTCTCGCTGCACGCGCGTCTATACACGTATTCTGGCACCAGATACGGGCGAGAGAATCGTTATGTCGAACCAGAGCAGCGCGCTTTCGCCGCAAGGAAGCACCGTTGGAGCTTTGTTATCCTTAAGTTGCCCCTCGCGATGAGAGCCCGCATCTTTTTGTGTACCACGCTGTTGGTGCTATGTCATCTCCAGCTTTGGTCCCAGGCAGTAACGAAGCAGTTTCCCCCTGCGTCCATAACCGGTGCCGCAAGCACCGCACAAACGCAGGGTCCAGCGCCTCAGCCAGAAGACTCATTGCAGACCGCAACTGACATGCTGCCGGACGCGCCAGAACCGGCGGGGTGGCTTCCCGTAGCACATGTGGTTCCCAGTCCGCCGCAGGGTGTCCCGGTCAGGATTGAGGCCGAGAGGCAAAGTTTTCAGAAGACGCGCACGGGCAATCTCTACACGCTCACAGGGCACGTGGTCATCCACTATGAGGACTACGTTGTCTCTGCCGACCGTGCGACGTTCAACCAGAGCACCTCCGAGGTCGTTGCGTCAGGGCACCTTCGCCTCGACGGCGGCCCGGACGACGCGCACCTGTTCGCTTCGCGCGGCGCAATGAATTTGAATGCACACACCGCGCACCTGTTTGACGTGGCGGGAACGCTGGGCCAGGGGGAAACAGCCGAGATCAGAACCGTGACCAACTACCTCCCCGGCCAGGGAGCGACGACGCAAAGCAAAGCGATCCTTCGCTCACCTAATCCCTTCGCTGTTTCCGGTAAGGAGATCATCCAGCTCGGTCCCCGCAGCTACAGGGTCATCGACGGCACAATTACGTCCTGTGCGCTTCCCCACCCCGACTGGCTGCTCGTAGCGCACAACTTCTTTGTCAACAACGGCTCTGCGCGCGGAAAGAACAGCATATTTGAGCTGCAAGGGCTGCCAGTAGTGCATAAGGTTCCGGTCTTCTATCTACCCTACGTAACCCATGCCGTCAGCGGTAATGATCGCCAAAGCGGGTTCGAGATTCCCATCTTTGGCAACGACACAACCAAGGGCTTGATCTTGGGCGAAGATGTCTACTTCGTGCTCGGGCGCAGCGCTGACCTGATGGTCGGAGCCCAGTACTATTCCAAGCGCGGTTTTGCGCCGACGGCCATGTTTCGCTATCGTGGCCGCGGACTGAACTTCATCAATTTCCGCTTTAACAGTCTGCTCGACCGGCTGCCCGCGGCTGAGAACCAGGGCGGTGTAGACATGTTCTTCGACTCGCGGCATGACTTTTCTCCCGAGACGAGGGCTGTATTTGATCTGGAATACCTGAGCTCCTACGCATACCGCCAGGAGTTTGAAGACAACTACGCGCTCGCCATCAACTCCGAAGTAAAATCTCAGGCCTTTCTCGCGAATTCGCACAGCGGACTGGCTGAGAGCATGACTTTCAACCGCTATCAGAGCTTCGAGAGCAGCTCTTCTACTACAACGGGCGAAGAGGAGATCAAAATTCTTCACATCCCGACCATGCAATTCGACGGCGTGGACCAGTTCCTGGCTGGAACACCGCTGATGTGGGGCTTCAACGCAACCGGAGCCGCCCTTTCACGCTCGGAGCCGGGTTTTCAAACATCGCGCTATGTGCCCCGCTTCGATCTGCATCCGCACCTTGCGCTGCCCGTGCATCTGCACGGCTGGACGCTGCGGCCCGTCGTCGGCGTTAGAGACACGTTCTACGCGAAGAGCCAAAACCCGGGCCCGCTGGGCGAGGTGCCGAGCGAGCGCGACGCAACCCTGAACCGCAAGGACTTTGAAGTCAGCGTGGACGTCCGCCCGCCCGCCATCGAACGGGATTTCTCCGCCCCCTGGCTGGTACATCTGCTGGGTTCGGAAGTTCGCCACACAATTGAGCCTGATGTTGAGTACCGCTACGTTGCCGGCATCGACAACTTCGACTCAGTGCTGCGCTTTGACGCGGTGGACGTGGCCAGCGACACCAGCGAGCTGGACTACTCGGTGACGCAACGGTTGTTCCTGCGGCACCTGCGCCCGCACCCTTGCAAGGGCGATGAAGCACTAGGGCCCAACCAGATGTGCGGCGGAGAAACCGTGAACTGGCTCACCTGGAAGGTGGGGCAGAAATATTTCTTCGAGCCTGACTTTGGCGGTGCCGTGACGCCGGGAACGCGCAATGTTCTGGATACGACAC
>Ga0335074_10011010_pt1 | contig 12652 bp, 10 predicted proteins | sample Lox_Sample_23_FD_206715 | JGI IMG/M metagenome (GOLD analysis project Ga0335074, IMG submission 206715) | Soil microbial communities from Loxahatchee National Wildlife Refuge, Florida, United States - Lox_Sample_2.3 | ecosystem: Environmental > Terrestrial > Soil > Wetlands | place: USA...
ACCTACCCGGACGTCACGGGCGGGACCAACTGGTTCAGTCCTTCTTATAGCCCGCAAACCAATTTGTTCTATGTCGCCGCGCGCGATGTGGGCGGCGTCTTCCTGAAAGGCAACGCGGAGTACAAGGCGGGCGCTCAATTCAACGGAGGCGGCCAGGGACCGATCGCCGGTGAAGACCCCATGGGAGCGATCCGCGCGCTGGTTCCCGAGACCGGGGAGGTAAAGTGGGAATTCAAGATTCATTCGGACGCCGAGGCCGGCGTGCTGACCACGGCGGGAAATCTGTTGTTCGCTGGAACTAATGAAGGCGATTTCTTCGCGTTGGACGCCACTACGGGCCGGGCACTCTGGCACTTTCAGACCGGCGCTGCGATTGTCGCAAATCCAGTCAGTTATTTGAGCGGGGGCAAGCAACAGGTGGCGATTGCCGCGGGCAATGCGATCCTTGCGTTCGGAATCGAGGAGTGATCGATTCTACTTCTGCCGCTTCGCCGCCGCCTGCACTTGCGTCAGGATGCCAGCGAGCGCGGCGCGATCGAAGAGCCGGCCGCTGGCAAAAACGGCGCTGATTTTCTCGGTATTGCGGATGTTCTCGAGCGGATTTGCCGTGAGCAGGACTAAATCGGCGATTTTGCCTGATTCCACCGAACCGAAACTGGCTTGCATGCCGAGGAACTTCGCCGGATTGCTGGTGGCGGTTTGGAGCGATTCCATGGGCGTGAACCCGGCTTCGACGAAATTGGCGAGTTCATTGTGCAGGCTGAATCCGGGCATGATGTAAACCCCCGGGGCTGTGTCCGTCCCGGCCAGGAACGGGACACCGGCGCGGTGCATCGCGCCGACGATTTGCAGATTGCGCGCGAAATAGTCTTTACGGAGCGCCAGGGGGTCGCGCAGAAGGTCAGGCATCATTTCGTTGGTAAAGCGGCGCCAGGTCACGTCGCGCCAATAAGCCGGCACGTATTTATCGAGCGGCGCGCGTTTGGGGTCCGGTTGATCGAGAAATTCGCCCCCGCGCTGCCAGGCGAGCGTGGGACACTGCCAGGTCTGATGCTCGGCAAGTAATTGGATGAGGGCGTCGCAGCGTTGCTTGTCCTGCGTGGAGAGCAGCAGTTTCAAATTGCCTTCACCCTTAATGAATTTGTCTTCCTGGGTGGAGCAGCCTTCGAAAATACCCATCAGATGTTCCACGCTTTTCTGCCCGGCTTGGACAACCTCCCGCAGGCGAACTTTGTCGGGCACGTGGCCGACGAATGGCAAGCCCTGTTTGTGCGCTTCCGCGGCGGCCGCAAAATAAGCAGCGTGCGAAATCTCAGACTGGACTTTAATAAAGTCCACGCCTTGCCGTTTCAGTGAATCCACCGCGGCAATCGCTTCAGCCGGTGTGGTGACCGGGATGGAACTGGGGAAACGCAGCTTGCCGTTCGGCAAATAGCCGTCCAGCATGGGGCCCGCGATGACCATGCGCGGGCCGATGATTTTTCCGTTCGCGATCTGGCTGCCCCAAGCCCTGAGAACCGGGATTTCTCCGCCCATATCGCGCACGCCCGTTATGCCGCTCGCGACGAATAGCGGCAGGATGATATCGCGTCCGCCCGGAAACCAATCGCCGAAAGCGGAGTGGACATGCATGTCCCAAAGCCCGGGAATGAGATATTGGCCGCCGGCATCGATGACACGCGCATTCTTCGGAGGCTGAACATGGGCGGCATCGGACACCGAGGAGATGCGGTTGCCGCTGATCACCACGATGCGATCGGCCTGAACCGACGACCTGGCGGGATTGATGACGGTCACATGAGTGATCGCAACCGGTACTGTCGGAACCGCTGGCGGCTGGGCGAATGCCGTCAACACGGCGAGCCAGAATGTTCGAAGAACGCGCATGGATCGAGGGTACTCGAACTCGCCGGGATTTGCACAACCTTTTTCGGGTATCATCAGGTTTGGCCTAAGTCGTCTAAGTCGCCGTATCTTCCCCCGTCCGGAATTCTTTAAGGGAGGTCCATTTAGATGCCGAAATATTTATTCGCCGCGTGCCTTGCGGGCGTTTTTTGTTTGGGGAATGCGGTCGCGCAAACATCGGAAGCCCCCTCCTGGAGTCCGAAAGCGGCTGCCGCCTATCTGGACCAGCGCACCACCTGGTGGATGGGCTGGCCCGTGGCTGCCCGCGACCAAGGAACGTTTTGCGTCTCCTGCCACACCATAGCGCCTTATGCGTTGGGCCGGCCGGCGCTGCGAGCGGCGTTAGACGAACAATCCCCCTCGCCCAACGAGCAGAAATTGGTTGCCAACGTCACCAAGCGCGTCCGGATGTGGAACGAAGTCCAGCCCTTTTATCCCGATCAGTTGAGAGGCTTGCCGAAAACATCCGAATCGCGCGGAACCGAATCGATCTTGAACGCGCTGATCCTGGTATGGCACGATGCGCCTTCGGGTAAGCTGAGCGCCGATGCCCGCCTGGCTCTGGACAACATGTGGGCGCTGCAGTTCAAGGCCGGGGACATGAGCGGCTCCTGGGCGTGGCTGCAGTTTCATAACGCCCCCTGGGAGGGCGATTCGCAGTACTACGGGACCGCGCTCGCCGCCATCGCCATCGGCTCCGCACCGGGGGATTACAAATCCGAGCCGGCGATTCAGCCCGGCCTCAAATTGCTGCGCGAGTATCTGGTGAAGGGCATGGACGCGCAAAAACCTCTGGATCGCGTGGTGCTGCTGTGGGCGTCCGCAAAGATTCCAGGACTTCTTACCGAAGCACAGCAGAAAACCATCATCGATCAGACGCTGGCCAAGCAGCGGCCGGACGGAGGCTTCAGCATGTCCACGCTGATCGGCTCCTGGAAGCGCCGGGACAACACGCCCCTGGACTCAGCCAGCGACGGCTACGCCACGGGCCTGGTTGCTTTCGCACTGGAACAGGCTGGATGGACCGAGACTCACGACCCGCTGAAGCACGCGCTGGACTGGCTGGCCGAACATCAGGAAGCGAGCGACGGCCGGTGGCCGGCTTCTTCGCTGAATAAACAAAGGGAACTGGCTTCCGATGCGGGCCGATTCATGAGCGATGCGGCTACCGCGTATGCCGTCCTGGCGCTGGAGAATGCAAAGTAGTCCCGCATCTCATAGTCCACTCATGGCCCACGCCGCTTAATCCTTCTAAATTCTCGGATATAATGGTCGCCTAACAGCGTTACAAAAGGTTGCCTGGAGGAATATGACCGGCATCGAGCTGCGACCATTATTGTTAGGCGAGATTCTCGATCGCACTTTTTCCCTTTATCGCCGCCACTTTCTTGTTTTTATTGGCATTTCAGGAATCCCGCAGCTGGTCGTGCTGGCATTCAGTTTTGCGCAGAAATTTGCGGGCCGGTCCAGCAGCGGGGCAGCCTCCGTCTCGATCAATGCAGTCCTGTTTCTATTGTTGTTGCTGGCCGACATTCTCGCCTACGTTCTCTCGCAGGGCGGCACAATTGTTGCGGTTTCCGACCTTTACCTGGGGCGTCCGGCGTCCATTGGCGGCGCTTTACGGAGGGCCGGCGGAGAGTTGGCGCTGCTGTCCGGCGTAATCATGCTCAACGGGCTGGCCGTTCTGGGCGGGTTCATTCTGTTGGTCATCCCTGGCATCTACGTCATGTGCCGTCTGCTGATCTGCGTCCCGGCCGCCTTAATCGAGGGGCGTGGGCCGCGCGAGTCGCTCTCGCGCAGTTGGGATCTCACGCGCGACAACGCGGGGCGCTCTTTTATAATCCTTCTCCTTTCCATCGTTATCTCGCTCGCGGCCGAAACTCTTCTCACGTTTCCCTTCGGCATCTTCATGGCTGCCAGTGTCAGGAATCCGGGCTTGTTGCTATTCTGGACGGGCATGGCGCAGGTGGGATCCAGCATCGCCAGCGCATTGGTGAATCCGGTCCTGTTGATCGCCACATCCATCTTTTATTACGATCTGCGCGTTCGAAAAGAGGCTTTCGATATTCAATTCATGATGAACCCGGAATCCCAGCGCGCGCCCAATCCGAGCGGCTTGCCATCGATTATTTAGAGTTTTTCCGGAACCGGCTCTTGCGTCATCATTTTCAGTGGATATTTCTTATGGGGCTAGGCTTGCATTTTTCAGCCGCGCTCATGGAAGCGCAGCAGCCTCCTCCTGTCTTCAGTCCCGCCGAGCTCGCGTCGCAGTTCAGGCAGATTGAGTCCACGCTCAATGCCAATCCTCCGCTCCGGCCGCGATCTTTGCCGGACCAATGGAACGTGGTGACCTCCGAGGGGCGCTATTCCATCGCGGCCCAGCCTCTGCGCGCACTGCTCGGCGCGGGACGCATTTCCGCCGCCAGACAGTGGGTAGACCACATCGCGTCACAACTGGAATCCTATTCCAAAGCGCCACCTGAATCCGCCGAAAGCGCCCGTCAAAGGCTAAATACTATCCTGGCCCGCCGGGAGTTCTCCAACGTCCATCCGCCCACGGCCTGGGACTTATTCCGCGAACGCATCGGCGCCTGGGTCGCATCGCAGTTCCAGCGCCTGCTCGGCCTATTCGGCCAATATCGCGCGGGCGGACGGGTTTTGTTTTGGGTACTGATCGCCGCGGCGATCGGATTCGTGGCGATGTTGCTGATCCGGCTTGGGACTCGCGATCCCGCCAGCCTGGCGTTGGAGCACCCGGCGCCCCAAGCGGCCGCCCGCAATTGGGAAGCCTGGCTTCAGGAAGCGCGCCGCGCCGCTTCCGCCGGCCAATGGCGTGAGGCCATCCACGGCGCCTATTGGGCCGCTATCGCCCGCTTGCAGGAAAATCGCTCTCTACCGCAGGATAGAACCCGCACCCCTCGCGAATACCTGCGCTTGATCGCTCCCGAACAGCCCGCTTCCAGCTCTTTGCGCGCTCTCACGCTCGGTCTCGAGCGCTTCTGGTACGCCCAGCAGACAGCCACCGCCGGCGATTTCGAAGCGTCGCTCCGCCATCTTGACTCCCTGGGGTGCAGGATCGATTGATGCAGAGCCTACCAGCGTCGGGCGGACTGAGTTCTTCAGATCGCAAGCTGTTATGGGGCGCGGCCGCGATCGCCGTACTGCTGCTCGGATCGCTGGTGGCGTTCGCGCCTTCGGCCACCGGAGAGGCCGGCGCCGTTCCTTCCAGTTATGACTCTACGTCCGGAGGCGCGCTGGCCGCTTATCTTTTGCTTCTCGATTTGCACTATCCCGTGCGGCGCTGGGAACAACCGCCGGCGGCTCTTCCAACCGGCGCCGGATCGCTGCTCATCCTGGCCGAGCCGACGGATCCGCCTTCGGGCCCGGACCGCGATGCGCTGCGCCGTTTTGTCGACAGCGGCGGTCGCATTTTGTTTTGCGGCGCGTCGATCGGCATGTTCTTTTCGGACGCCGGCTTCCTGTTCCCCGACGTGAATCCGGAATGGCGGCAGTTCCACGCGATTTTCCCGAGCTCGGTGTCACGCGCCGCTCCCACCATCACCATGCGCCCGTCCGCATTCTGGAGCCCGTTGAGCGAAACGCAGATCGCGCTGTATGAATCGCAAAGCGCGCCGGAGAACCTGCCGGCAGTCGTATCTTGGAAGATCGGACAAGGCGAAATCCTGTGGTGGGCGGGAGCCACGCCCTTGACCAACGCGGGAATTTCCGAAGCCGGCAACCTCCGGCTGTTTCTCAATACGATGGACTCCATCGATCGCAAGCAGTCCCCGGTCATCTATTGGGACGAATATTTTCACGGTGCGCGCGGATCGCTGTGGGGTTACGTTCAGAAGACGCCGATTCCGTGGGGATGCGTGCAACTCGCGATTTTTGCGATCGCCGTACTGTTCACATTCAGCCGCCGAAGCGGTCCGGTTTTTACGCCCGCCCCCGTTTCAAGATTGTCCCCGCTCGAATTCATCGAAACCATGGGCGGCCTTTACCAGCGCGCGGGCGCCGCGTCGATTCCCGTCTCCGTATCGTATCGGAGGCTGCACCGCGAGCTGGCCCGTCGCCTTGGGTTCGCGTTGGCTGTCGAGGATTCCGAGCTCGCCCGCGCGGCGCGCCAACGGCTCGGCGCTGAAGAACATCTGGGGGAGCTTTTGCAGGAGGCCTCGCTTTGTGCGAAGCTACAAAAGCTTCCGGCCCGGAAGGCGCTCCGGCTGGTGCAAAAGATGGAGGGATATTTGTCGCAGCTCCGCAAGCCACAACCGGCCACTCAGGAGAAAAACTGACGTGGAACGTCTTTCCGCGCTGGCCAAGCAGGTGCGCGGCGAACTCGGCAAGGTGATCGTCGGCCAGCGGGACGTTGTGGATCAGCTTTTGCTTGTATTGGTGTGCAACGGGCATGCCATCATCGAAGGCGTACCCGGGTTGGCCAAAACTCTAGCGGTAAAATCCCTCGCGCGCATCTGTGGCCTGGGGTTCCAGCGCGTGCAATGCACGGCGGACCTGATGCCGGCCGACATCACAGGAACCAACGTCTTCAACCTGAATACCAGCACCTTCAGCTTGCACCCGGGACCTGTCTTCACGGATCTGCTGCTGGTGGACGAGATCAACCGCACCGCTCCGCGCACGCAAGCCGCGCTGCTCGAGGCCATGGAGGAGCGCCAGGTCACCATCGACGGCAAACGGCACGTGTTATCGGAAAATTTCACCGTGCTCGCGACACAGAACCCGGTGGAATTCGAAGGCACATATCCGTTGCCGGAGGCGCAACTCGATCGCTTCCTGCTCAAGATTCGAATCACTTATCCCAGTGTGGAGGAGGAAGTGGAAATCCTCTCGCGCTACGGCCGGGGCTTCGATGTGCGGCGGCTGGACGATATCGCGCTGGATCTGATCGATCCCGAGCTGCTTGAAGGCGCGCGCAGGGAGATCGGAAATCTGAAAGTGGAGCCGGCGCTCTATATATACGTCGTGAACCTGATCCGCCGCACGCGCGATTGGCCGGCCATTTCTCTCGGCGCCAGCCCGCGCGCGGCCATCGGGCTGTTTCATGCTTCGCGCGTACTGGCAGGAATAGACGGGCGCGATTATCTGCTGCCGGACGACATCAAGGCCGCCGCACTGCCGGTTCTTCGCCATCGCATCATCTTAAAGCCCGAAGCCGATCTCGAAGGCTTGACGGCGGATCAGGTGATCCAGCAAGTGCTGGCCGCGGTGGAAGTTCCTAAGTGATTCCGCGCTCATTCTCATGCCGGAATCGCTGACCCCTCATCCCGCTGCCGGCCGATTTGCGCCGCAAGGAAGGCTGTCCTTTGCGTTCGGCCCGCGCTTCTTCATCGCGATGCTTCTGGGATTAGTCTGGATCATTCCGGCCTGGTTTTCGACGCGCTTCGTCGCCGCCATGTTCCTTTGGGACGCAGTGGCTCTGGCAGCTTACGTGGTGGACTGGCTGCGCTTGCCCGCGCCATCGCAACTCCAGGCGCGCCGCGTCTGGACCTCGCCGCTCTCGCTGGCGCGCTCCGCGCAAGTGGAAATCGAAATACAAAATCTGGGCCGGGCGCCGGTCCTGGCGACGTGGATCGATGAAACCCCGGCTGCGTTGCGCGAGCAACCGCCGGAATCCGCGGTTGCCATTCGGCCGGGCGATACGGTTCGCGACTCGTACTCAGTTGTCCCTCGATCGCGCGGCGACCTTTGGCTGGGAAAAATTTTCGTCAGGTATCGGAGCCCGCTGCAACTGGCCGAGCGGCGCGCCATAGCCGATCTCTCGCAAACCGTGCGCGTACTTCCCGACCTGGAGTCCGCCCGCAGGTTCGCGCTGTACTTGATCCGCAGCCGTCAGGTGCAAATGGAAAAGCGGCGCCGGCGGCAGCGCGGCAGCGGGCGCGAGTTCGAAGCTTTGCGCGAATACCGGCAGGAGGACGACATGCGCGACATCTGCTGGCCGGCCACGGCGCGCCGTCATCAATTGATCGCGCGCACCTATCAAATCGAACGGAGCCAGACCGTCTGGATCGTGCTGGACGCCGGGCGTCTGTTGCGCGCGCAAGTCCAGGATGCCCACCGCCGTTTCCGCCTGTCCAAGCTCGATTACGCGGTAGACGCCGCGCTTTCGCTCGCCCAAGTGGCCTCCCAGGAGGGCGACCGGGTGGGCTTGCTGGCCTACGGCCGTTCGCTGCAAACGCTGATCGGCGCCGGACGAGGCCCCTCGCACCTTCGCGCCATTCTGGAGGCTCTGGCGCAGGTTCACGCCGAAACAGCGGAAGCCAGTCACGCTTTGGCGGCGCGCGCCCTACTGCGCACGCAAAGCCGGCGATCGCTGATTATCTGGATTACCGATTTCGCCGAAACTCCCACCACGCCGGAGGTGATCGAATACGCCGGGCAAATGTCGGGACGGCATCTGGTGGTGTTCACCGGCGTCTCTCAGCCGGATCTCGCCGCGATGGGCCGGTCGATTCCGGCGAGTGAAGACGAAATGTTCCGGCACGCCGCGGCGCTGGAAGTGATCGAGAGGCGCGAACTGCTGCTGCGCGATCTGCGCGAGCGGGGTGTGCTGGCTTTCGACCTGACGCCGGGTGCGCTGGCCGAATCGCTCATAAACCAGTACCTGGAGGTCAAGGATCGGGCTCTTCTTTAGCTGGGCCGAACTTTAGCTGGGCCGAGCGGCCACCGTAAGGCTTCGGGCGTCCGCCCGGCTCCGAAAAGATAGGCCCCGAGAGCAGTGAAGAGAACCGCGCCGAGCGTGAATTTCATCGCAACCGGAGCATTGCTGGGCGAGAAGAAACCTTCAATGGTTCCGGCGATCAGCAACAGCGGCAGGCTGCCCAGCACCAGCCGCGATGCCCGGCCGCCGGCGCGCGCCAACGACTCCCGGCGCGGCAAGAGGCCGGGAAACAGCAGACCTCGCGCCAAGTCCAGGCCAGCGGCTCCCGCGATGAATATGGCCGGGAGCTCCAGCACCCCGTGCGGCACAACGAAGCTCCACAGGGCGAGCGCCATGCCGGCGCGCCACGTGGCCGCACCCACCACGCCGATCATCAAGCCGTTCAGTACAATCATCCAAATTGTACCGACCGCCGTAATTCCCAAAGCGAAGGTGGTGAAGGCCACGGTCAGGTTATTGGTTGTGATGGCCGACGCCGCCAGCGGTTTGATGGCTACCACGGACTGGGTCCACATCTGGCGCCGGTCGATATCCTCCATCATTTGCGGCCCGAGCAGGCGGTGAGCGAAACCCGGATCGTGGATGGTTACCGCCCAGCCCGCCACGGCGGCCAGCAGAAATATCGCGACTACCAGCGCCGTTAAAGGCAGCGTTTCACGAAACACCTGGGGATACGTGCGGCCATAAAAGCTCGCCAGGTTTCGCGCCTCGGGGCGATGGCCCAGGTAGATCAAATTATGACCTCTGGCCAGAAGCTGATTGAGGTAAGCTGCTAATTGCGGATTGGAAACATCCTGCAGAATTACCGACAAGTCCGAAGCGGTTTGGCGATAAAGGAGGCCGAGTTCTTGCAATTCCTGATGATTCAGCCTGCCGACGCCCGCCCCTGCCAACCGGATCAGCTGCTCCAGCCTTTCCCAATGCGTTTTTCGCTTCTCAATCCAGTGGATGGAAACCATGTCGCCTCATGAAGCCATGCCGCCGGATGAAACTGGCGGCCCTGCCCCCCTCCGAGACAAGCTTACTATTGAGACGCCCGAGCAGATGCCGCTGGAATTCGCGATCGCCGGCATCGGGAGCCGTTTCCTGGCGCTGGCCGTGGACACGCTGATCCAATTCGGCGTGGGCATTGCGCTGCTGATCGCTCTCTCGGTTCTCGGCATCAGCGCCGTCGCACTGGGACTGCGGGGACAAGGTTTGTGGCTGCTGGCCGCCTTCGGATTCATCGTTTTTCTGCTGATGTTTGGATATTTCGCCATCTTTGAGATCGTTTGGAACGGACAAACGCCTGGAAAACGCCTGGTGGGAGTCCGCGCGGTGAACGAAACGGGACGACCCCTGACTCCGGCGGAGGCCATCGGTCGTAATTTGCTGCGAATTGTCGATCAACTGCCGGCGTTTTATGCGGTCGGGATCGTGGTGGCTCTTCTGAATGAGAAAAATAAACGGCTGGGCGACTTCATTGCCGGTTCGGTGGTGGTGCGTGAATCGTCGCTCAAAGAAATCAAACCCATTTGGCACACATCCCAATCTGCCGTTGATGCGGCCGCGGCTCGACCGCGAGTTTCCACCGTCACAATATCGATCGAGGAACTGGCGTTGATCGACGCTTTTCTCCATCGGCGCGACGATCTGACTGCTGACGTTCGGTCGCGCATGGCCGCCGAGATTCTGACCCAGCTCCAGCCCAAACTGGCGCCCGACGCGCGGGCGCGAATGTCCACCGAATCGCTGCTGGAGGCGTTGGCCTACGAGCGGCGGTCGAGCGGCAGTTATAGCTGAGCTGCGCGCGCCGGAATCTGATCGACTGCGTGCTATCCTTACCCCAAGACCTCGGAGGCTGCATGTGTTGGCAGAAACTTTCTTTGCTCGCCTTTGCCGGCGGCGCGCTCGTAACCGCCGCGCCCTCACCAGTGGAATTTCACAAGGACATTGAGCCGTTGTTACAGGCGCATTGTCAAACCTGTCACCGGCCCGGCGAGATCGGTCCCATGCCGCTGTTGACGTATTCCCAAACGCGGCCCTGGGCGAAATCCATTCGCCAGGCTGTGCTGACCCGCAAGATGCCGCCCTGGTTTGCCGACAACAAAGTGCAGCACTATAGCAACGACACGTCGCTTTCGGCGGCCGAGGTCGAAACCATCAAGGATTGGGTGGACGCCGGAGCGCCCGAGGGCGATCCGAAACTGGCGCCGCCCGCGCGAACGTTCACCGACGGCTGGAATATCGGCCAGCCCGACATGGTGGTGGAAATGCCTACGGCGTACCAGATTCCGGCACGCGGCACCATCGAATATACCTACATCATCATTCCGACCCACTTCACCGAAGACCGCTGGGTGCAAGCTATGGAAATCCGGCCATCGGACCGCGCGCATGTGCACCACATCATCCTCTATGAGCGCCAGGCAGGCTCGAAGTGGCTGCGCGAATATCCCACCGGCGTGGCTTTTGTGCCGGCGGCGCGTAAAGGAACCGAAGGACGAACCACCGATGGCGACCGAACCATAGAAGGCTCCCTGGCCGACGAATGGCTGGTGGGATACGCTCCGGGCACCCAGCCTTACCGTATGCCCGAAGGCACCGCGTTCCGCGTCAAGGCCGGTTCCGATTTCGTGCTCCAGGTGCATTACACCACCAACGGGACGCCCGGGGCCGACCGTACCAAGGTTGGGCTGGTGTTCGCGAAGACCCCGCCCAGCAAGCGCGCATTTATCGCCACGGTAGCCGATGGCGACTTCGCGATCCCTCCCGGAGATCCCAATTACTCCGCCAAAGCCGACTTGACGCTGGCCACCGATGTCCAGGTTCTGGCTGTCGCGCCGCACATGCATCTGCGCGGCAAATCCATGGAGATGCACGCCATCTACCCGACCGGCGAGTCCGAAACCTTGTTCGACGTGCCGCATTACGATTTCAGTTGGCAGATCAATTACTACTTCCCCTCGCCCAAACCCTTGCCGCGCGGGACGAAGCTGGAAGTGAAAGCTACCTGGGACAATTCCGCCAACAATCGATATAATCCGGATCCCAAAGCAGAAGTGCATTGGGGCGAACAAACTTGGGATGAGATGTTGCTCGGCGTTACGATGTTGCAGATTCCGCGCGACGCTGATCCGGATACCTTATTCCAAGCGCCGCAGGCAACAGCGGACCAGCCTGCGGCAGCCGTGCAATCGAAGCCATAATATAGCCCCTGCGGCCACGCCTGCCGCCTTGGGGTTACGGCCATAAATCGTTCATTTTCAATGGGACGGCGGCTTTTCCACAGTTCCGTTCGATGGGCGATATCCCCACCGGGACTCGAAAACGCCCAATTCAACGCAATCGTGTAGCCTCCTTAATGCAACGCGTCTTATACTCGGAACACTAAAACGCGCCATGCACAAGCCCATCAAATACGCCGAAAAAGCCGTTACAATGGCGGCCGGTGCCGCCTGGGTTGTCTTTGACAAACTCAATCAAATCAATCAGAACCCGTCGTTCACCCCAAACTGGTCCGACAAGCCGCTACTGAAAAGTTACGAGAAACAGAAGCCGCCGCTGGGCTGGCCGCGCGAGACCGATTCACTCTGCCCGCGCTGCGTTCCCGAGATCCGGCAACAGATCGTTGACGGCAAACTGCCGCACGAGATCCTGTTGAACGAAAAAGTGGGCGAAATCAAAGCCACCATCATCGAACGGGACGGCAAAATCCTGATGGTGAAAGAGTGCCCGATCCATGGCCGCTTTGAAGATGTCATGGCTATCGACCCGGCGTTCTTCAAACACCTGGAAGAGGTTTTTCCGGGTAGAGACATCAGGGCTCACAGCGACGAGAAGCTACACAATCACGGCTCCAGCACCATCAAGCACGGGCGCGGCTCGGTACTGACCGTCGACCTCACCAACCGCTGCAACATGATGTGCGATCCGTGTTTTATGGATGCCAACCAGGTGGGCTTCGTGCATGAGCTGACCTGGGAAGACATCCAGACGCTGCTCGACAATGCGATTTCGATCAAGCCGCGCCGCCAAATGTCGGTGCAGTTCTCGGGCGGCGAGCCCACGCTTTCGCCGTATTTCCTG
>Ga0335074_10011013_pt1 | contig 12650 bp, 8 predicted proteins | sample Lox_Sample_23_FD_206715 | JGI IMG/M metagenome (GOLD analysis project Ga0335074, IMG submission 206715) | Soil microbial communities from Loxahatchee National Wildlife Refuge, Florida, United States - Lox_Sample_2.3 | ecosystem: Environmental > Terrestrial > Soil > Wetlands | place: USA: Florida...
CACCCCCTCCGGCGCCAGCCTCCCAGCGTCCGCCCGCCGATCTGACCAAGTCGCTGGGTTCGCTCCAGCAGGGTCTCGCGAGCGAGATCAAAAGCGGCAAGGTGGAACTAAAGATGACAGCGCGCGGCCTGATCATCAGCCTGCGCGAAGCTGCCTTCTTCGCTTCCGGCGACGATACGGTGGCTCCAACCAGTTACCCCATCCTCGGCAAGATTTGCCAGGTGATCGACCAGGTGCCCAACCCCCTTCGCCTGGAGGGCCACACCGACTCGATTCCCATTCACAACTCGCGCTTCCGCAGCAACTGGGAGTTATCGGCGGCGCGCGCTATTGCCACCATGGAATTGCTGTGTACCCGCTTCCACCTGGAACCGGAGCGCATGGCGATCGCGGGCTACGCCGAAAACGCCCCCGCCGACACCAACGAAACCGAAGAGGGCCGGGCCCACAATCGCCGCGTGGACCTGGTGGTGCTGTCGGCCGAAGGGGTCAAGGACGAGCCGCCCGCCGAGCCCGATCTGCCAGAGGCGCCGCCGGCCAAGAGCGTCCCTTCAGGGCACCAACCCTGATACGATGCTGGTTGCAATGAGCGCACAAGAGACGTTTCACACGAATCGCCGGAGATTCCTGGCAGCGGCCCTGGCGGCTCCGCTGGTGCCGGGCGCCGCGCGGGCGCAGGAGCGCTCGGCGCACAACTTCGGCTGGAAGGACGAACACTTCCTGCTGGATGGCAAGCCGTTCCTGATCCGCTCCGGGTCAATGCACTATCCCCGCGTGCCGCGCGCCTATTGGCGCGACCGGATGCGCAAAATGAAAGCCCTCGGCCTGAATACCCTCTGCACCTATGTCTTTTGGGATCTTCATGAACCGCATCCCGGCCAGTTCGATTTCAGCGGCAATCTGGACCTGGCCGAGTACCTGCGCATAGCCCACGGCGAAGGGCTTTGGGTGCTGCTGCGCCCGGGGCCGTACATTTGCAGCGAGTGGGATTTCGGCGGCCTGCCGCCCTGGCTGCTGGCCGATCCCGCCATCACGGTGCGCAGCGCCGACCCCAAGTTTCTGTCCGCCGCCGGCCGCTACCTCGAACGGGTCGGCCGTGAGGTCCGCGATCTGCAAATTACCCACGGCGGCCCCATCCTGATGGTCCAGGTAGAGAACGAATACGGCTCGTTCGGAAGCGACAAAGCATACCTGGGCGCCATCCGCCGGATGATCCAGGATGCCGGTTTCGACGTAACCCTCTACACTTCGGACGGGTCCGGCAAGACCAATCTGGCTGGTGGCACCCTGGATGGCGTTCTCTCGGTGATCAATTTCGGCGACACCTCCAACCCAGAGCGCGAATTCACGAATTTCGCAGCCTTCCGGCAGAACGTGCCTCGCATGTGCGGAGAATTCTGGGTGGGGTGGTTCGATCATTGGGGCGAGCGTCACCACACCACGCCGCCGGCGCGCGGCGCGCAGGGCCTGGAGTGGATGCTCTCGCGCGGTATCTCCGCCAACCTCTATATGGTGCACGGCGGATCGTCGTTCGGCTTCATGAGCGGCGCCAACAACGGCCGGGTCTACGAACCGGACATCTCCGGCTACGACTACGATTCGCCCCTGGACGAAGCCGGGAGGCCGACCGCCAAGTTCCACGCCTTGCGAGAGGTGCTCGGCAAGTATGCGGGGGGCGCCCTGCCGGACCTCCCGGCGCCCCTGCCGATGATCGCCATTCCGCGTTTCGAACTGCGCGAGTCGGCATCCCTGGCCGCCCGGCTGGGCGAGCCGCTACGCGCGCCCGCACCGGTGACCATGGAAGCAGCCGGTCAATCCTACGGCTACATTCTCTATCGCAAGCGGATCGGCCGGGCCTTTCACGGTCCCCTGGAAGTCGCCGAAGTGCGCGATTACGCGGTGGTCTCGCAGGGTGGCAAGGTTTTAGGCACGCTCGACCGGCGTCTCCACCAGACCCGTCTGGATATCGACCTGGCGGCCGGGGAGCCGCTGGACATCCTGGTGGAAAACATGGGCCGGACCAATTTCGGTCCCCTGCTCACCAGCGACCGGAAAGGCATCGCCGGCAAGGTTACGCTGGATGGCGAGGAAGTCAAGGATTGGGAGATCTACCGGTTGCCGATGGACGATCCGGCGCGATGGCCCTTCTCGGCGAAGCCCGCCTCCGGGCCGGCGCTCCACCGAGGAGTGTTTCACTTGGCGAAAATCGCCGACACGTTCCTCGATCTTCGCGGTTGGGGAAAGGGCGTAGTCTGGGTGAATGGACACAACCTGGGGCGCTATTGGAAGATCGGACCCCAGCAGAGCCTGTTTGTCCCCGCCCCGTGGCTGTCTGCCGGCGCCAACCAGGCCATCGTGCTCGATTTGGAGGAAGGCGGTCCACGATCGCTGGCCGGCATGACCGACCCGGTCTACGACACCCCCGGCGCCCACCCCGCCGGATAGCGGCGGCGGTTCTAATCGGGCGGGAAATCCCCCGGCGCTGCCGGAGGCCTCCGGCGCTGCCGGGGAGAAAGTAGAAGTTTGACCGTATCCGGCAATATGCTTTCCGGTGCGCCCGGAGACGGCACACGACCAACTGCACTGCGCGGGCGGTGCACGTGGTTTTGAGTGGTTGCGATCAAGCCCCTTTGGTGGGCCAGCAACTGAAAAGCCTCCGGCTCTGCCGGCGGGCGCAGGCTCCCGGCTCTACTGCGTGATGTAGTAGATCACTCCCTCGCCGCGATACAGCAATTCGGCGGCGGCCTTGCGGGGGTCATTGTCCTTGCGCGGCTCGATGCGGCCCCAGATTACCGCCCAGCGATCGTAATCCGGAGTGCCGAACCGGAACTTTGCCAGCGTGGTGTGGCGCTGCATTTCGATCAGTTTCTTATGCAGGTCGGGGGCGTCCAGTTCGTAGTCGTCGGGCAGCCGCGGGCCGTCGCGGTCCACGGTCATCCACAGCTCGGGAGCGGCCCCAGCCGGCTGGCCGGAAACGGCCGGTGTGCACGAGTCTTCAGAGACCCAGCTTCCGCCGGTCTCGCGATACGAGTAGCGGCCCAGCACTGCCACGGTCTTGCCCGTCTGGACGTGTAAGTCGCGCAGCACTTCGCACACCGTCAGCGGAGTCACGGGCGCCGCGCCGGGCGCATCGGCACGGCTGGGCGCACCTGCCAACACCACGGCCCACGCCAGGGGAAGGAGGGTCCGGCGGAATCGTCTGTTCTCCTGAAGCACGGCTTCTTCTAAGCATAGACCAGCTTTCCGGCCGGGTGGTTACCGCTGTGCTACAACAAGACACAGGCGGAGGCGCGCGCCACGATCTGGGAGCCGGCACCCGAGTTCATCGAACAGACCAACGTCTGGCGCTTCATGCGGCGGCTGGGCTTCCAGGACCGCGAAGCGTTTCTGCGCTTCTCGCGCGAAAACCCGGAGCCTTTCTGGGATGAGATCATGCGCGAAATGCGCGTCGAATGGTTCCACCCCTACCGCCAGGTGCTCGACCTCACCAACGGCCCCGAGTGGTCCCAGTGGTTCATCGGCGGCCGCATCAATATCGCTCACAATTGCCTGGACCGGTGGGCTACCCCGGCGGCCGGTGCGCCCGTGGCTTGCATCTGGGAATCCGAGAACGGCGCCACGGGGCAGGTGACTTTTGCCCAGTTGCGGCGCGACGCCAACCGGGTGGCCCACGGCCTGGCCGCCATGGGCCTGAATCCGGGCGACCGGGTGGCCCTGGTGCTGCCCATGGTCCCGGCCATCCTGGCCATTCTGTACGGCTGCCTGAAGCTGGGTCTCACGGTGGTGCCGATTTTTGCCGGGTTCGGACCCGCCGCCATTGCCGCGCGGCTGAGCGATTCGGGCGCCCGCGTGGTGTTCACCGCCGAGCACCTGGAACGGCGCGGCAAATCCCTGCCGCTGGCGGCCAAAGTGCCTCGCACGGTGGAGCGCATCCTCCTGGTGGGAGCGGAGCCTCTGTTCCCAGACCAGCCCGATGAGGCCTCCACCGCGGCGCTCGATTCCGAGGCCCGCGCCTTTCTCCTCTACACGTCCGGCACCACCGGCAAGCCCAAGGGCACCGTCCACACCCACGCCGGCTGTCTGGCGCAAATGGGCAAGGAGATCTGGCTCGGCTTCGACCACCGCGAAACCGACCGTTTCTTCTGGCTCTCCGACATCGGCTGGATGATGGGGCCGTGGAGTATTCTGGGCAATCATCTCTTCGGCGGCGCCATCTTCCTGTACGATGGCGCGCCTGATTACCCGTCGCCAGGCCGGCTTTGGGAGATGATCGAACGCCACCGCATCACCACCTTCGGGGTCTCGCCTACGGCCATCCGGATGCTGCGCAAGACGGCGCGGGAGTTGTCGCCCATGGAATCGCTGCGCCTGCTGGGATCCACCGGCGAGCCGTGGGATGAGGCGGCGTGGCTGTGGTTTTTCGAGCGCGTCGGGCGCCGGCGCTGCCCGGTGATCAATATTTCGGGCGGCACCGAGATTGCCGGATCGTTCCTTTTTCCGCTGCCGATTCAGCCCTTGAAGCCGTGCTCGGTGGGCGGCCCGGCGCCCGGCATGGCCACCGAAGTGGTGGATGAGCGCGGCGTCCCGGTGCGCGGCCGCACCGGCTACCTGGTGTGCACCCGGCCATCGCCTTCCATGACGCGGGGCATCTGGGGCGACCCGCGGCGCTACCTGGACACCTACTGGTCGCGCTTCCCCGGCATGTGGTATCACGGCGATTGGGCCAGCGTGGATGAGGACGGCCACTGGTTCCTGCATGGGCGCGCCGACGAATCCATGAATGTGGCCGGGCGCAAGGTGGGTCCGGCCGAAGTGGAGGAGGCCATGCTGCAGCACCCCGGCGTGGCGGAAGCCGCCGTGATCGGCGTGCCCGATGAAATCAAGGGCGAGGCGATCGTCGGTTACGCGGTGGCGCGTCCGGGCGCGGCGCTCGACCCCACGGCCGTCTGCGCCACGGTGGCGGAAGCCATGGGAGCGATGTTCCGCCCGCGCGAGGTGATTGTGGCCGCCGAACTGCCCAAAACGCAGAGCGGCAAGATTGTTCGCCGCCTTCTGCGGCAGAAATACCTGGGCGAGGAACTGGGCGATCTCTCCACGGTGGCCAACCCGCGGGCGCTGGAGTAGCGGCGCTCTCGACAGGGGCCGCATATGGACGCGTAGACGACGCGGCATTGAGACGCCCCGCGGTCAAAGAGAGGTAGGAGGGGGCATAAGCAAACACACGGCGGGTTACTAAGTCTCCGGCCGCGCGGCTCAACATCGAATCCGAGCCGCGACCATAGGGAGCAGAACCTTGCGGTCGGGAACCTAGTGTTGTGTGTCAGAAGTCCTGTAACGTTGCACCAAGGTAATCGAGTTTATGCGCCGAGTAGTTGTCGATAATGAGAGGAATCTGTTTGTCGGGCGGCGAGTGCTCTTCAATCATGGCCAGGAATCGAATCCACTCTTGATTGGCGTGCTGCTTATTGAAGGTAAAGATAACCTCGCCAGTGCCGACCCGGCGCGCCAGCCAGGCTGGACTGGGTACACGTCGGCGCCTGGAGTTGACACTGTTCGTCCGCCGACCACACGACCGAGTCGGCAGGCGGAGTCAAGTATAGGGCAACGATATCGGCGGTCTTCTCCGCAAGTGTACCACCGTACCAGTTGCATTTCGGACTAAAAGGTTCGATTATAATATGTGAGGGGCGAATAGCCACCACTGGAACGGGGTGCCTTGAAGTGAACAGCTACTACCACTCCCGCTTGACCACCGCCGCCAAGGCAGTGGAGGCGGTTCAATCCGGATACCGGGTCTACATCCACAACGGCTGCGCGGAACCGGTGGACCTGGTATCGGCGCTGACCGCGCGTGGACCACTGCTGCAAAGCGTGGAAATACTGCACATGGCCACCATGGGGATGGCCGACTACACCCGTCCGGAATACGAGGGGCATTTCCGCCACAATTCCCTGTTTACCGGGTGCAACGTGCGACGGGCGGTGCAGGAGGGGCGCGCCGATTACACTCCCATTTTCCTCAGCGAGGTGGAAGGGTTATTCCGTTCGGGGGAACTGCCCATCGATGTCTGCCTGCTCCAAACCACGCCGCCCGACGAGTACGGCTACATGAGCCTGGGCACCAGCATCGATGTCACCCTTGCGGCGGTGGAAGCCTCGCGCCACGTGATCGTGGAAATCAACCCGCAAATGCCGCGCTCACTGGGCGATTCCTTCCTGCACGTCAGCTCGGTGGATACTTTTGTGGAGAGTTCCCATCCGCTGGTGGAATATCCGCAACCCGAGGTCACCGCCCTGCACCAGGCGATCGGGCGCCACGTCGCCGGGCTGATTCCCGACGGCGCCACGATCCAGACCGGCATCGGCGGGATTCCCGAAGCCGTGCTGGGCTTTCTGGGCGGCCATGACGACCTGGGCATCCACTCGGAGATGGTCCCCGACGGGGTCATTGAGCTGATGCAAAAGGGCGTCATCAACAACCGGCGCAAGAGTATCAACCGCGACAAGACGGTGGCCGGCTTTGTGCTGGGGTCCAAGCGTCTGTTTGATTTCATCCACAACAACCCAGCCTTCGAGTTTCGCGCCACCTCGTATTGCAACGACCCTTTTGTGATTGCCCAAAACGACCGCATGGTGGCCGTGAATTCGGCCTTGGAAGTGGACATCACCGGTCAGGTCTGCTCGGATTCGGTGGGGTTCGCGCCATACAGCGGGATCGGCGGCCAGGTGGATTTTCTGCGCGGCGCGGCTCGGTCCAAAGGCGGCCTGCCGATCATCGCGCTACCGGCCACGGCCAAGAGCGGCACGATTTCCCGCATTGTTCCGACGCTGCGGCCCGGCGCCGGAGTGGTGACTTCGCGGGGCGATGTGCACTACGTGATCACCGAGCACGGGGTGGCCTATCTGCACGGCAAGACCTTGCGGCAGCGCGCGGAAGCGCTGATCCGCATCGCCGCGCCAGAGTTCCGCGAGGAACTGGAGCGGCGGGCGGTGGAGGCCAAGATCCTGGCGGCCAACCCGAGCCTGATGGCGGTGTAGAGCCACTCCGTAGAGCTACTCCGCGAAGAGCGCGAACTCGCTGAGTACTGGGTTGGCATCGGCTTGGGTGACGCGCAGGCGCAGGCGCGCGGCGGTTACGGGGGTGCCCAGGCGGATCAACCGGCGCGGCCCGATGGAGGTTGCCGCCGCTACCGGTTGCCACTCTCCCGAGTCCCATCGATCCACCGCCAGGGCATCGATCCGCTGTCCGAATCGAATCGCCTCCTTCACCCGGATTATCTGGAAGGCGGCAGGGCGCGGCAGATCGATGGTCACTTCGGGGGTGAGCGAGGGTGCCGCCCACCAGGTATCGTCGTGCCCATCCACGAGCGCCCGTGCGCCGGAAGACACCTTGGCCCCGGCGGCCAGGTTCCGCGCGAAGGTCTTGCGGCGGTAGTCGCCAAACCCCTTCAAGGAGGCCACGTCTTCGGAGCTCAGCAAGCCATCGCGGTTGGGCGGGACGTTCAGCAACAGGTTGGCGCCCCGGCCCACGGACTTGTAATAGAGGTCGACCAACTGCGCGGGTGTCTTGACGCGGGCGTTCTCGCGTGCATGCCAGAACCATCCCGGACGAATCGAGACATCGCACTCGGCCGGAAGCCACCTGGAGCCGTGCCGGTGGCCGGCGGGCGATTCCTTTTCGCGCACATCGCCGGGCGAGGCCGGCCCGCCATCGGCGCCCACCGGATCGTAGGTGGCCCAGCAGGGGTCGCCCGCGATGCCACGTTCGTTGCCCACCCAGCGCACGTCCGGGCCCACGTCGCTGAAGATCACCGCGTTGGGTTGCAGCGAGCGCACCAGGTCCCAGGTGCGGGGCCAATCGTAATAGGTCCGCTTGTCGATTGTACGCTTCTCCCGCGCTCCGCCGTAGAAACCGTCGCCACCGTTGGCGCCATCGTGCCACACCTCGAAGATGGGGCCGTACTTGGTGAGCAGTTCGGTAAGCTGCTGGCGGTAGATGGGCAGATAAGCGGGCGTGCCGTAGGCCGGGTTGTTGCGGTCCCAGGGCGAGAGGTAGACGCCGAACAGCAACTTGTGGCGGCGCGCGGCGGCGGCCAGGTCCCCCACCACGTCGCCCTTGCCGCCGCGCCAGGAGCTGTGGCGGATGCAATGCTCGGTGGTGGCGGTGGGCCACAGGCAGAAGCCGTCGTGATGCTTGCAGGTGAGGATGGCACCGCGCATGCCGGCGGAAGCCAGCGATTCCAGAATGGCATCGGGATCGAACCGCGCGGGGTTGAAAATGTTGGGGTCTTCGTCGCCGTAGCCCCATTCTTTGTCGGTAAAGGTATTGACCGTGAAGTGGAGAAAGGCGGTGGTTTCGAGCGCATGCCAGCGAAGCTGCCGCGGGCTGGGCACGGCGCCGTACGGCGTGGGGAGCACGGCGGCCGGGAGCGCCGCGGGCACCAGGGCGCCCGAGGCCAGAAAAGCGCGGCGGGTGAGCATGTCTCTACAATAGCGGATAGGTTCGCAGGGCCAACCAACTGCGGGAAAATTCGGGAGGGCTTCGGCCAGCGGGTATCGCCAGCGCTGGGACGGTTGGGGGCTGGTTGAAATAGCGCGCCGGGGACCCGCGATTCGCGGTATGACTAATGGATGGAGAAAATCTCTATGAAAAGGCCCGCGTCGACCGTTGCGATCGCTTGCATGCTCTTGGGAGCGTATCCTGCCTTCGCGCAAATCAAACCAAACAAAGAGCAGATCATGTTCTACACGCAGGACTGGAAAGGCGACCGTTTCCCGGACGGGCGCCCCAAGATCGCCGACAATCTGCTCACGCGCGCCTTGGATGTGTCGATCGAAGACATATGGGATTATCTGCGCGGCCAAGGCTACGTGAACCAGTTTGAAGCCGGTTGGCAGGCGCTGCACATCGACAAGCCCTTTGCCGGAAGGGCCCTTACGGCGCAGTTCATGCCGCGCCGGCCGGATATGGCTGCAGCGGTTGGCGCCGAGGGCCGGACCGAGGGACGCGTGAGCGGGACCAATAGCTGGGTGATCAATGAGCTGCAGATGGGCGACACGATGGTTGTGGATGGCTACGGGAAGATCATTGAGGGCACTATCATCGGGTCCAACCTGGGCAGCGGGATCGCCGCTCACACGCATTCCGGGTTCGTGTTCGATGCGGGCATACGGGATGCCGAGGAAAATCGGGAGATTGAGAATCTGAATGGGTTTTACCGGGGCTACGATCCGTCGGCTTGGGCCCAAATGCAACTGACAGGGATCAATGTGCCGGTCCGGATCGGGCGGGCCGTGGTGCTGCCGGGCGACCTGGTTCTGGCCAAGCACGATGGGGTGATCTTCATTCCCGCCATTCTTGCCGCGGCGGCCGTCAGTAAGGCGGAGTTCACCAATCTGCAGGACGCCTTCAATTTCGAGTTGAATTCCCAGGGCAAGAATGGGGCGGAATTTGAAGGCGGATGGACAGCGCAAAAGTACGCCGCTTTTGCCAAGTGGATTGACGCGCATCCGGAGAAGCTGAAAATGACCCGCGCCGAATTCGGCGAGTTGATCACCCAGGCGCAGGCTCCGCGCGGCCGGGGCGCCGGCGGCGGGCGGCGCAATTAGCCCAGACCGGTGAGGGCGCCGGATCTACGGGGAACCGGAAACCGATTCCCTCCCGATCGGTATTCTCGCCGGCGGTGCGCGCCGCGTTCGGACTCGGCAAAACCAGGGGCGGGAGGCCGCAAAAAGCCCACAGGCGAACTGCCAGAAGGGTGTTTGCCAGGGGCGCCATGGACGCGCATCCTCATGCGGCTGAGCTATGGGCTAACCGAATCGGTCACCAACGGGGCCATACCGCGCCGGAGTGACCAAGGAGGACTCCCGCGCAGCTTCAATTTCGGCGGGTGGAGAGCCGTTTCAGTGCACCTCCTCGAATTGCACGGTGTGGGGCTTATAGGGTGCGAGCCGGGGCGGGTAGGCGTCGGGTTCGAGCAGCCAAGCGGTGCGGTCGCGATAATAACGCGCCAGGTTATCGTCGCGGTCGGCACCGAGATCCTGCGCCCAGACCACCTGCGCCTGGTCGATATCGGCGGCGTTGTGGATCCATTCGTGATAGCCGTGGCGGGGCCAGTAGCGCACAAACACGAGCTGTTTGCCAGCCTGTTCGGCCAACGTCTGGTTGATGGCGATGCGGCCGTCCGGGTCATCGGGTGGGATAGTGTCCCAGGTCTGATAACGATCCATAGCTCGCAAGACATCCGGGTCCCCGATTGCGTGGAGGCCGTACCAGAACAGGAAATGGGCCCCGCAGAGGAGCAGGAGCCATTGCGCGGCGGTGGCGCCAACCGCCAGACCTCGAACGCTCCATCGGCTCAGCCTTGCCATCCCCTGGATGGCAGCCAGCATGAACAAACAGGCGATCGCCGCAAGATAGTGCGGGAAGAAGTATGGATAGAAGTTGGATCCGAGGGCAAACACAGCCACTGTAATCGCGAGCCAGGCGACGCGGGGCTGGCGTAAGCCCGCCAGAAAAGCGGGCAACGCCAGAAGTAAGGGCGGCAGCAGGAAAAACCGGAAGAACGGGATGCGGCTTGCCAGCCGGTTGAGATAACGGCGAAGGGTTTCGGGGGCGTCGCCATGCACAGCCGCCTGACCCTGATAGTACAGCCATTGGTTCGGCAGAAGATTGCCGTGCGGTTGCGGATTGGGCTGGAAGGTAAACGTAGTGGGAACGCCGTACCGATAACGGCTGAGCATATAAGGAAGGGTCGTCCAGTTCCCGGTGACGGCGTGGTTGTGCAGCAGGACCAACGCTAACGCCGGAGCTGCGGCCAGGACCACCGGTTTGGCCATGCGGATCAGTTGGTGGCGTTTCTCCGGCGACCAGACTGAGGGCAGCAGAAACAAGGCCACTGCCAGATCCAGGAACAGGGATTCATACGGCCGCGAGAGCATTTGGAGACCTGCGCCGGCTCCTAACAGGACCGCGTCGCGCACACGGCCGTGATCGCGCAACCGCGGCAGTGCGCCGAACACCAGACAGCCGGCAATGGCGGAAACGGCGCCGCCCCAGTAAGTGTTCATCCAGGAACTGAGTGGGCCGTAGGTACAGACTGCCAGGAGGCCCCCGACGAGAGACCAGCCGGGCGTGGTCCAGCCCCGCAGCATCCAGTAGCACAGGGCGCTGACGGCGGCGGCAGACAGCAGGACGCCGGCCCACGGCGAATCGAATAACAATTGGCCGATGGCGAGGGCGAACGCGGGTCCTATTGGATAGATGGAACTGTATGACGGCGACTGCAGCACGAAGTTGGTTTCGAAAAACTCGTGCATCGGGTGAACCGGATTGGCCAGCCGGAAATGGGCCAGCGTGTCACCCAGCAACAGGTAGCTGAAATCGTCGGCCCCGGATGGGGTGGGCACGGGAAAATGGGGCAGCAGGGCCAGACGAAGTGCGACCGCCAGACCGCCGACCAGCAACATGCACCAACCGGTTCTTGGAGCGATTCGAAGAGCGGCAGGCTGGATTGCGGCGCGGCCCAAAATCAGGGCCACCACTAACGCCGCCACGGCCAGTTCCAAAAAGTCGCTCGCGCCGAAGCCGATAGGATTGTGCAATGGCAGAAAAGAGCGAAACAAATGGAACAGATACATGGACTACGTTCATTTTCCCAAAAACGCGGGCGGCCGTTGCGCCAGGCGGCGGGAGCGGGCACCGGCATCGACGCTAGATGCTAGAGGATGGAGCGGAAACTGTAGGATCCCGATTCCACCTCGAACAGCACCCCGTCGTTCTCCGCACGCACCAACTTTACGCCTGGCGCCTGGGCGGGCTTGCGACCCGATTCGGTCACCACAGAAGGGTCCTTGGCCGGCAGCCATACCGCCGCGGTAGTATTGGGTGGCACCGTGACCTCCAGACTGAAAGTGCTTCCGGACCGTTTCCACGAACTGGCAATGGTCCCGTACATGGATTTATGGGACGCCTTAACAAAGGTCAGGTCACCGGCGGGATAAGGCCGGATGATGATGTGCTGAAAGCCGGGTTTTTCGGGGTCCGACCGGATCCCGGCCAGGTATTCATACATCCACAGGGCCAGATCGCCGATCTGCATAACGTGGTTGCCGGAGTTCATGGCCGGATCAGCCGTGTCGCCGTTCCATAGCTCCCAAATCGTAGTGGCGCCTTTTTCCACCATGTAGCCCCACCCGGGATAAGTCTTTTGCGTGGCGATCTGATAGGCTGTATCGGCATGGCCGTTCTCGGTCAGCGTGCGCATCAGCCACTGCGCCCCCACCAGGCCCGTACCCACGTGCCCATGGCTTTCCTGCTCGATGCGCCGGATAAGGGTGTCAATAACGGCCGCGCGGCTTTCGGGAGGCACCATCCCGAAATACAGAGGCAATACGCTGGAAGTCTGGGTTCCATTATCGTAGATGGCCGCCAAAGGCTTGAAGAAGCGCCTCTGAAATACGGCATTGATGTGATCCGCCTGCGCCTCGAACTCAGCCGCGTCGGGTGGCTTATCGAGCAGCCGGGCGTAACGGGCCATGGTGCGCAGCAGATAGTAATAATAGGTAGTCCCCAACAGCGTCTTGTCGGTGATGCGGGCGGGGTCCTGGGAATGGATCAGTTTAGGGTCTTCGGGCGGCACGCACCAATC
>Ga0335074_10011015_pt1 | contig 12647 bp, 3 predicted proteins | sample Lox_Sample_23_FD_206715 | JGI IMG/M metagenome (GOLD analysis project Ga0335074, IMG submission 206715) | Soil microbial communities from Loxahatchee National Wildlife Refuge, Florida, United States - Lox_Sample_2.3 | ecosystem: Environmental > Terrestrial > Soil > Wetlands | place: USA: Florida...
TTCACCTGGGCCGCCTTTTTCGACGGTTTGAATCGTCGCGAGGCTGATCCGCTCCACTCCGCCCGAGAATCCGCTCACGACGCCAGGTTGGCCGCCGTCGTTCGTCAGTATCAGCGACCATGGAGTATTTTTGACGGCGATGTTGTTCTCAACAGTGCCGTCCGGCGTGTGCAGTACAAGGATGTGCCCGGTGAGTACGTTGAATTCGTCGCTGTCCCTCGATCCGATGGCCACAAGATCGTTGCTGACAGCCAGTGAGGTGATTCGTGGCAAGTCTTTCCGGAGCAGGACCGTGCCGTCGCGCGGGTTGAAGAGTACGGCCCGACCTGACACATTATCTCCGCCCAGCATGGTCACACCGATGACGGTGCCGTTCTCATCGATGGCGGCCGATTGGAAAAACACGCCGCTATCGGGCGTGGCCAGCCGCGTCGCGGCGAGCGTCAACGGGTCGAGACGGTAAAGCGTATTAAAGGTAACCGCGAAAATCCTGCCGTCTGCGGTGGCCTGGAGCCATCGCACAGAACCATCAAGCTTGACGCTCCTGATCGTTGTAAGAGAATCGAAATCGACGAGCCGCACATTGCCGTTATTATCTCCTTCGATCCCCTGGTGCGAGTGGGGAAGAATAGCCAGCGCCTGAACACCTTTTGCGGAGGTCTTGGCGAGAAAGTGCGCATCGGAAGCATTCCAGATGCAAATGGTTTCGTCAGCGCCGAGGGTCGCAAACCAGCTCGACAAGGGATTGACCGCCAGCACCTTGATGCCGCCCCCTAAACCTGGCCGGTGTGCTGAAGGAATCAGCAGCATAGGCGCTGGCACTGCTGGCTGCTGTGCAAACGCGACCGTGCAGGCCAACGAGCCAACCAGTCTGAGCCATAGCGAAATCGTCTTTACTCGAATAGCGGCCATCTGTTCTCCCTTCGAGAGTCAACTTCGGCGCCCCGAGGCGAAATAGCCACCCGAATGCGGCGTTCCTGTTCCTCCGGAGCCAACGGTGAGGGCCCCGCCCACTTTCTACCGGCGGACCTCAAGGAAAGGGTCCGCACACAGGACATAGGACAGCGCTGTGGGGACGTGGGTATCGGGAATCCGGGATGAGTATCCCACACAAAAGGAAGGTGCGTCACGTGCATAGTGAACATGACAACCGCTGGTATGGTGGGCTGCCGATCGAACCTGCGGTCGCGCAGATAGACGACCGCGACGTCGCCTCCAGGCCCAAGGAGGCACTTGAGCGACGGCGGCTGCTCTACCCTCTTCAAGGTGCGGCTCGGATTGTGCTAGAGTTCCGGAATTCCTTCGCCGCGACTCCTCTGAGTAATTTGTTGGTGCCAGTACGACTGGTATGAAGGGTTACGCCATGGACAAACGGAAGGCCCTGCTGCTTGGTTCCTTCGCACTACTGTTCGCCGCAACTGCAATCGTTACGGCGCAGACCTCCGCCGCGCCCGTCCAGCCTCAGCTGGTCGTGCAATTGGGGCACTCTGACAAGGTCCGGAGCGCGGCCCTCTCGCCGGACGGGCGCAGGTTGGTGACGGGAAGCAATGATCACACCGCGATCCTTTGGGACGCCGATACTGGCCAGGAACTGCACACTCTCCGCGGGCATTCCAATTCCGTCACGAGCGTTGCCTTTTCGCCAGACGGGCACAGGGTACTGACGGGAAGCGAGGACCACACTGCGAAACTCTGGGACGCGGAAACCGGCCAAGAACTCCGCACCTTCGAGGGGCATTCCGGCGCGGTCTGGGCCGTGGCCTTCTCACCCCACGGGCGCAGGGTGCTGACGGGAAGCGCCGATAAGACGGCCAGGCTTTGGGACACGGAAACGGGCCAGGAACTCCGCACTTTCCAGGGGCATGCCGGCGGTGTCACGAGCGTGGTGTTCTCCCCGGACGGAGGCACAGTGCTGACCGGAAGCACGGGAGACGACACGGCGAGACTCTGGGATGTGGAAACAGGCCACGAACTCCGCACCTTCCCCCACAATTTCCAGGGCGTTTCGAGTTTAGCGTTTTCCCCGGATGGCGGCAGAGTCCTGACGGGAGACGGCTACGGGGTGGCGGAGCTATGGGACCTCGAATCGGGCCAGGAACCCCGGTATCTTCGCGGCTATCTCGGGTTCCCGGTCTCAAGCGTTGGCTTCTCGCCGAACGGACAAACCGTCCTGACGATAGGTGGGCTGGCGACCGCGACGCTCTGGGATGCAGAGACGGGGCAGGTAGTGCAATCCATTGACCCGGGAGGCAACAGGTTCCTCCTGCGTCCTACCTTCTCAACCCTCCTGCCGGATGGCCGCCGCGCGCTCATGGCCACGGCTGACTCAGCCGAGATCTCGGATACAGAGACCGGCAGGATACTCCGCAGGTTCCACGGGCAAACCATGGAAATTGATGCCGTGGCCTTCTCGCCTGACGGGCATAGGGTGTTGACCCGTGCAAGCTGGAGAGCGAAGCTTTGGGATGCCGAGACGGGCCAGCAACTCCGGACCTTTTGGGATTCAAGTGGGATCCGAGACATAGCCTTCTCCTCCGATGGACGCAGGGTGCTGACCGGAAGCCTGGATCATAACGCGGCGCTCTGGGACGCGGATACAGGCCAGAAACTCCGCACCTTCAAGGGGCACACCGACGCCGTCGTGAGCGTGGCCTTCTCGCCCGACGGGCAAAGAGTACTGACGGGAAGCATGGACAAGACGGCGAAGCTTTGGGATGCCGAGACGGGCCAGGAGCTCCGCACGTTCATGGGGCATTCCGGAGGGATTATAAGCGTAGCAGTCTCGCGCGACGGGCGCAGGGTGCTGACGGGAAGCATAGATAAAACGGCGAAGCTCTGGGACGCGGAAACAGGCCAGGAACTCCGCACCTTCAAGGGACACACCGACGCCATCGTGAGCGTCGCCTTCTCGCCGGATGGCCCGGAGGTGCTGACGGGCGATGCGAAAGGGGAAGTGCTCCTCTGGGACGCAGAGACGGGCCAGGAACTCCGTACTTTCAGCGGGCACTCGGAGTGGGTGTGGAGCGTGGCCTTCTCGCGGGACGGTCGAAGGGTGTTGACAGGAAGCGGGGACGGGACGGCCAGGCTCTGGGACTCGGCGACAGGTCAGGAGCTTCAAACCTTCCAGGCTCACTCCGGCGTCCAAGGCGTAGCTTTCTCGCCGGACGGCAGCAAAGTGCTCACGGGATTAGGTGCGGCCGGGACAGCAAAACTCTGGGATGCCGAGACGGGACGCGTGCTTTGCACCCTTGTGTCCTTCAATAACGGCACCTGGGCCGTGGTCGATCCCGATGGCCGCTACGACGCCTCGAATGAGGGCGATGTCGCCGGTCTGCATTGGGTCATCGGCGACATCGCGATTGACCTTTCCCAACTCAAGAATCGTTACTACGACCCAGGACTCCTCGCCAAATACTTGGGCTTCAACAAGCAACCCCTCCGCCAGGTCGCAAAACTAGAGGCGCCCAAACTCTTCCCCGAAGTCGCGGTCAATCCGCCGTCCCCTGGCACCACAAAGCTGCGCATCCATCTCTCGAACCAGGGTGGCGGCATCGGTCAGGTCCGCGTGCTGGTGAACGGCAAGGAAATCGCCGCCGACGCACGCGGCGCTAACCCAAACCCCAACGCTGCAAAGGCTGACTTGACTGTGGACCTCGCCGGAGCCGCCATCGCGCCGGGCCAGGTCAATAAGGTCGAGGTTGTGGTGTGGAACGCCGAAGGATATCTCTCGAGTCGCGGATTCAGCGTGGAATGGAAGGCTCCAGGCGATGCCGATGCCGCAGCACCGGAACTCTGGGCCATCGTCTCCGGAGTCTCGGAATACGCAGATCCGAAGCTCCGGTTGAATTTTTCCAGCCAGGACGCTGAGACCTTCGCTCATGCCCTTCAACTTGGCGGAAACCGCCTTTTTGGCGAAGCGCACGTGCACATCGATCTGCTATCTTCGAGCGGTAAGCCAGGCGAGCTGCCCCCGACAAAGGGAAACCTGCAACGCGCCTTTGTCGCCGCGCAAAAAGCGAATCCCGGGGACGTATTTGTCGTCTACCTTGCCGGCCATGGTGTGGCGCTTAGCGACCTCTACGCCTATCCAACTGCCGAGGCTCGCACCCTCGATCTCAGTGATCCCGCCGTCCGCCTGCAAACCGCCGTCACCAGCGATGAGCTGGTCGAATGGATCAAGAAAATCCCGGCCCAGCACCAAGTCATGATTCTCGATACCTGTGCGGCCGGAGCTGCCGCCGCGAAGCTGGTCGAGAAGCGGGACGTGCCCGGGGACCAGATTCGAGCGCTCGATCAGCTCAAGGATCGCACCGGCTTTTATGTCCTGATGGGTTCGGCCGCCGACGCGGTCAGCTACGAGGCAAGCAGGTACGGCCAGGGCCTGCTGACCTACGCGCTGCTCCAGGGGATGAAGGGCGCGGCGCTGAAGAACGATGTCGATGTGGATGTGAGCAAGCTATTTCAATTCGCCGTCGATGATGTCCCCGGACTTGCCCATGACATCGGTGGCGTGCAGCGCCCCCAAATCATTGCCCCCACCGGTGGCGCCAGCTTCGACCTCGGCCAGCTGCAGCCCGAAGACCAAAAACAGATTCAGCTTGCCGCCGAAAAGCCCATCTTTCTCAGGCCCCAGCTCGTGAACGCCGAAGGGCCAGACGACCTCGATCTGGCGGCAGCCGTGCGACGCGAGCTGCGCAATGAGACATACGTCAGCGCACGTGGCAGCCAGGCAGTCCCCGACGCCATTTTTGTCGACGAGGACGAAATGCCGGGAGCGATTCGCATTGGCGGAACCTACGTGTTGGAGGATAAGAAAATCACCGCAACCATTTGGCTGTCGCGGGACAAAGCAAAGACACATCTCGTCGTCGAAGGCTCGGCCGACGACATCCCCTCGTTGGCGACCAAGATGACGGCGGCAATTCTGGACGCCGGTAAACGTCTCTAACCAGCACGTCCCGTGGACCCAACAAGCAGAATTTCACTCCGGGACTGGCTGATCTTGCGGCTGCCGAAGTACCGAAGCTGAGCACGCAGTTGGATTCTGCGCGAGGCTTTGTCCTGCCATTCGCCAGGATGGAAGTTCAGACACCACGCGTTACCGCCGCGAGGCCGATCCCACTTCCATTTACCTGAATCCGTAAGATCTGGGTCGCAGGGAGAATGGGCAGCAGTTCCAGCGGCGACTCAGTGCCCCTCCTGCGCTGTCCTCGCAGGGATCCTGGCCACGACGAACGGCGCGATCTCCGCTTCGCGTCGATTGACGACGCGCGACGGCGGGGGAACAGCATGCAGGTGAGGGCTTTGGTAGTTCAGAAAGATTTTCAACCGACTGAAGTCGTAAGGAGGCCATTTTCGCAATTTACAGATAGAGAGAGGAGGCGAAAACGTGGCAGAATCGTAATCCCTCCCTCTAGCGGACTGAACGTGAACGGCACAGGAGAGGTAGTGCGATGCGTGCGGCGGAGCAGCGCTGGTGGTTTCGTTTGAAGTTTGCCGTGGCAAGGGGTACGCTGGTCGGCTCTGCCGCTGGGGCTGAGGGCGGGGCGGTACGCGAGCCGCTGAGAGACAAAACCCAAACCCGAGGGCCGGGCAAACTGTCCACGACGATGAGGTTCTCCGGGCACCGGCCACGACTGTGCAGCCGGTTTGCGGCTGTTCCGATCTTCTTCGGAATCTCGCTCTGGATTTCGCTGCCGGGTGTGGCCCAGCCGCGGGCGGAGCTGGTGGTTCAGCAGGGCCAGACGGCCATGCATTCCATAGCTTTTTCCCCCGACGGCCGGCAGCTTCTCACCGCGGGAGATGACACGGCGGTCTTGTGGGATGTCGCCACGGGCGCGGAGATTCGTACGTTTTACGGACACGCAGCCGGTGTTATGTCAGCCGCTTTCTCGCCCTCGGGACGAGAGATCGTGACCGGAAGCCAGGACGGCACGGTGCGCATCTGGGAGACTGCGACAGGGAAAGAGGTGCGCCGGATCGACGGCAAGAACACGGTGCTGACGGTGTCGTACTCGCCGGATGGCGGAAGCATCGTGGCCGGTTCCTCGGGCAACGAGGTGCGAGAGTGGGATGCGGCGACGGGCCGGCAGTTGCTCAGCTTCGAGGCAGCCCAGGGCGCTCCGGCGCGGAACGTCCTGGAGACCCGTGTCGCGGTCGTCTTCTCGCCCGACGGAACAAAGCTCCTGACCGGAGCCAAAATGCTGGCCCAGCTCTGGGACGCGCGCACGGGGCGGGAGCTGCAGCGCTTTGTCGGCCACACGTATCCGATCCGCAGCGTGGCTTTTTCGCCGGACGGACGGCGCGTGCTGACCGGGTCGAACGATCACACCGCGCGTTGGTGGGACGCGGAGACGGGCCGTGAAATTCGCCACATCGATCTGGGGGACGCGACCCACGTGTGGGGCCCCACGGTGGTCAAGGTGGCGTTTTCGCCGGATGGGCGGCAGGTGCTCACCGGTTTGGACTCCGGCAAGACCCTGGTCTGGGACGCGGAGACGGGCCGTCAACTGATGGAGATCCCGAAAAAGCAGGTGCCAACTCCAATGACGGCGCGGCCGGGCGAGACCAGGGAACAGCTCATCGCTGACATGCTGGCCGCGGACGATGCGGAGTTCAGGCGCAATGCGCAGGAACAAGTGAATTCGCCGAATTCGGAGATTGTGGGTCTGGCCTGCTCGCCCGACGGCAAGCTGCTGGCCATGGCGGACGAGCAAACGTTATTAGGCAAGAGCGTGTGGCTCTACGACAGCAGGACGGGAGACGAAGTGCGAGCTTTCACCGGCAATGCCGCAGAGCTTGCTCCGGGATCGCTTTCGCTGGCGTTTTCGCGCGATGGATCGCATCTGTGGACCGATGGGCCGGCGGACTGGGATTTGACGACGGGGATTCCCGATTTTCTAGGAGATTTCGGCGGACGGCAGTATCCAATCGCCATTGCGCATGGCGGCAGCAAGATCGCTGTGGCGCCATTCCAGAGCCTCGCTCTCTTCGATATGTCCACGCGCGGCCAAATTTTGAAATTTGTGCCCAATCAGGGACCGGCACAACAAATCAAGCTGTTTGGCAAGGTGATGGATCAACCCGCGTCTCCGCTCCATCAGATCCGCAGGATCGAGTTTTCTCCGGACGACCGGAAGCTGGTGACGATGGGAGGCAATGAGGGAAATCCGGAAATCCGGTTGTGGGATGTGGGGACAGGACGGGAAACGGCCCGCTGCCCGGTACCGGAGACGAAACAAGGGACGAATTTCATCAAGTCCAACGCGGTGATGTTTTCACCGGACAGCCGCGAGCTGGTGCAGGCTGGCGCGGACAGGTTCATCTACTTTCGGGACGCGACGACGTGCGCCCAGCTGGCGATCCGGGAACTGAGAGATACTCCGGCGCGGCAGGGCAATCCGAATGACTGGGACGTGATCGGCTACAACTTCGACACCCGGCGCGAACCGCTGGCGATGACCTTTGCGCCCAACGGACGGCAGATGCTGGTGAGCACCGGCAACGGGATGCTGGAGCTGATGAACATCACCCCCTGGCAGAAGGTGTGGCAGTTCTTCGATGGGGGCGGGCGCCCGATCACGCAGATGGTGTACACCGGCAATAGCCGCCGGATCGTGACCGTGGCGCTGAACCGGCTGGTGGTGCTGGACGCCGAGACCGGCCGGGAGATCTTCCGCACCAGCGACGCCCTGCCCCAGGTGAACGGACTCGCGATGACGCCGGATGGAACGTATCTGGTGTCGTCACATGAGGACGGAACGGTCCGCTTTTGGAAATTTCCCGGCGATGGTCTCGAAGTAGCAGCCACGCTGATCACGTCGCGAGACGGGCACTGGGTGGTAGCGGACCCCGTAGGCCGGTTCGACACAGATTTGCTGGACGATAATCAAATCCTGCACTGGGTGGTTTCCGACCAGCCGATGCGTCCGCTGCCGCTGGAGATGTTCATGCGGCAGTACTACACGCCGAAGCTGCTTCCACAACTGCTTTCCGGGGCGAAGCTCCCGGAGCTGCCGAGCATTGCGAATCTCAAGCGGGTTCAGCCGGAAGTGAAGGTAATGTCGGCAACGGCATCGCAGAAACAGCCGGGGCGGGTCGATTTAGTGGTCCATGCCCAGCGGCAGGTCAACGAGCAGCAGCAAAACAGCGGGCTCCAGGATCTGCGGGTCTTTCGCAACGGACAGCTGGTCCGGTATGTGGAGGGTCCGCTGAAGGACGGCGATTACCGGATCGACGGAGTGCAGCTGGCGCAGAGCGAGTCGAAGGCGACCTTTACCGCGTACGCCTTCAGCAGCGCGCTGATCAAGAGCCCGACGGCATCGCTGGACTATGCCTATAAGGCGGCGGCTAAGGCCGCACCGCGGGCGTTTCTGCTGCAGATCGGGGAGAACCACTACCAGGCGGCGGGATGCGAGCTGCAGTTCTCGGCCAATGACGCGGAGCGGATGAGTGCGGTGCTGACCCAACGGCTGAAGGCGCGAGGGCTGGAGGTGGCAGCCGAGAAGCTGACCTCGACCAGGACGCTGCCGGGGGCGAGCAAGGAAGATATCCACGTGGCGCTGGAGGGGATTGCGGGGCGGGCCACGCCCGACGATGTGTTCGTGATGAGCTTCTCGGGGCATGGCTACACCAGCCCGGAGGGGGAGTTCTACATTCTGCCATCGGACATTCAGGGCAGCTGCGATGCGCCGGATGCGGAGCTGCTGAAGCACGCAATTTCGAGCGACGAGCTGGCCTTGTGGCTGCGCCCGATCGACGCCGGGGAGATGGCGTTCATCCTGGACTCGTGCTATTCGGCCGAAAGCGTGGAAGCAAACGGGTTCAAACCGGGGCCGATGGGAAGCCGGGGTCTCGGACAGCTGGCCTACGACAAGAGAATCCGGATTCTGGCAGCGAGCCAGTCGGACCAGACAGCAGGCGAAGACGCGCGCCTGGGACAGGGGATCCTGAGCTATGTGCTGAGCGAGGAAGGACTCGTGGAGGGAAAGGCGGATTGGAAGCCGAAGGACGGCAGGATCACGGTAGCGGAGTGGCTGAACTACGCCGTGAACGAGGTTCCGCGGCTCGATCTGGAGCAAGCGCGCAGGCCAGGAAATTCCGGGAGAGGGGTTACGCGAGGCTTTGCCCTGGTGGATGCTGAGCAGGAGTCGAAGGTGCGGAGGCAGGTACCGGCACTCTTCGACTTTTCAAAGGAAGATACGTTCATCCTTCAGGAGACGAGTGAAGCACGGGCTCGGCGCGTTGCGGATGAGAATTCGCGAGAGGCTGAGGCGGAACCGCCTGCCTATTCAGGGCCGCCGACAACCGAGGCCGCGCCGGAGCTGCCGATGATCGAGCAAGCCCCCACGGGGGCGCCGCCGACAACCGTGCGAGCCGCGGCTCCTCCGCCAACACCGACGACGCAGGATGAGAGGTCAACGACGGAGAGCTGGGTGATCGTGCTGACGCCAGCGACACCATCGGCAGAGCGCAACGTGGTGATCACGGCGCCGGGGATGAATAAGCACGTTTCGAACCAGCTGACGATCGATGCGCGGCGTTTCCGGCAAGGAGGGACGCTGGTATTGGACATCACGATTCCCCGAAATAGCCCGACGGCGGGGTCGTTCGATCTGTTTGCCGGTCCAGGAATGGCGCCGGGCCAGGGGTATCCGGCGCGCCGCCTGCAGGGCAAATACAATGTGCCGCCTGGCGCGACGGTGCAGTTCCAGCAGAAGTTCATTTTTGGACAGGAATTCGCGATCAACCTGGAGGGTAACTGGTACAGCCCCCGGGGCGCGACTTCATCCGTATTCGTGATTGCCAGCGTACGCTGACTGCCGCGACGGCGCGGATTCGGGCGCCATCACACATCTGTACGCAACCCCGGACCCACGCTTTTAGCACCAATGTCAGCTCAGGCTGTAGCTGTCACCGAAGCGGCATCCACAATGATCGCGAGCCAGTTTCCGCCGGGTGCGATTTGCGCGGTACCCGCTCTCTGGCATCGCGGCGCCCTGGTCCAGATGGCGCAGTGCTGACTGAGATTACAGGTTTGAGCGGTATGCGCATTTCTCGATGCGCTCCTTGCGCCGGAGCGAGACCCGCTCACACTCGCTCGGCTCTGCCATAAGCGCGAAGAGCAGCGAGAGCACGGTGGTGAAGTCGCTCGACGGAGACTATCGACCAGAGCACGTCTTCGCGCTGCGGCAGTCACTGGCAGCGTATCGCTATCAGCAACTGGTTTGGAAACGGATCAGGAGATTCAGCGCCAGATGGTCGAACTGGAAGCCACAGACAACGCATTGCCCAAGATGCCGAAGCGAACTCCATCGGATCTTCGGAGATCAATACCTCCCTTCCTGAACCCCGAAAAGGCCTGATCCGCCCGGCATCCGGTCTGCCAGTTGTGTGCCGCATTGCGGCCAGTACTTTCGAAATTGCGGTCATCTGCGGGTCGGAATGATCCTTCTCCGTGTGGCAGCGGGAAAAAATACAAACGGTGCTGCCTGGGGAAACGAACTGAGTGGTCGGCCGGGCTATGTCTTGCGCAGGTCTGCCGCGATCAGGACGAATTCATCCAGCGCGGCCTGGAGGTCCTCCACGATTTCAGTCGCGATCACATCGGGGGCCGAGAGATTGGCCGCGTCTTCAAGGCTTTCGTCACGTAGCCAAAAGATGTCCAGGCTGGCTTTGTCGCGCTTCACCAGCTCGTCATAGGTGAAGGAGTGGAAGCGCTCCGTCTCCGTGCGTTTGTGGCGGTTGTCGGCGTGGTAGCAAGCGACGAAATCGTCGAGATCCGCGCGCTTTAGCGGATTCGTCTTCAGCGTGAAGTGCTCGTTGGTGCGGAAGTCGTAGATCCAGAGCTTCTTTGTCCAGGGCTTCTCGCTGGCTACGCGACGGTCGAAGAAGAGCACGTTCGCCTTCACGCCCTGCGCGTAGAAGATCCCAGTGGGAAGGCGAAGCAGCGTGTGGACGTCGCAATCGTGCAGCAAGCGTCGGCGAATTGTCTCGCCGGCCCCTCCCTCGAACAGGACGTTGTCCGGCACCACAATGGCCGCCCGTCCATCGATCTTTAGCAATGACCGCACGTGCTGGAGGAAGTTGAGCTGCTTGTTGCTGGTCGTCGCCCAGAAGTCGTCGCGCACGATAGTCAGCGTTTCGCGCTGTTCGTCGCCGTCTTCGCCGATCACGGTGATGCTCGACTTCTTCCCAAACGGTGGATTCGTCAGCACCATGTCGTACTCGCGGCTGCCGCGGCTGATCAGGGCATCGTTCACCGTGATCGAATCCTCCCCGCCTGTGCCATGCAGAAACAGGTTCATCGCGCACAGGCGCGCCGCCGCATCCACAATCTCCGTCCCTGAGAGCGCTTTGTCTTTCAGGAAGCGCAGATCGTCGCGGTCCAGTTTGTAGTTGTGCGTGATGTAATCGTGCACAGCCAATAGAAAGCCGCCCGTGCCGCAAGCGGGGTCGTGGATGATGTGTCCGGGCTCCGGGCGCATGACGTCGACGATGGCCTGGATCAGGGCGCGCGGCGTGAAATACTGGCCGGCGCCGCCTTTCACGTCGGCGGCGTTCTTTTCGAGCAGACCCTCGTAAGCGTCGCCCTTCACGTCCACGCCCAGCGTGGTCCACTGCTCGCGGCCGATCAGGTCGCTCACAAGCCGCTTCAGCTTGGCCGGATCCTGAATCTTGTTCTGCGCTTTTCTGAAGATCGTTCCCAACAGTCCCGGTTTCCGTCCCAGCTCTGTCAAGATGTGTTTGTAGTGCGTGTCCAGATCATCGCCGTCCAGCCGCTCCAGGCTCTGCCAGTCGAGTGCGCGAGGGATCAGCGTTTCTTTTGCGGGTAAGAGCTTCCGGCGCTCGTCGGCCATCTTCAGGAAAAGCAGGAACGTGAGCTGCTCGATGTAGTCCTGATACGAGAGCCCGTCATCCCGGAGGATGTTGCAATAGTTCCAGAGCTTCTGAACAATGCCATCGGATGTCATTGCAGTACCCCTTGTCAGGCGGTTGTCAGAGCGGTTTCGACCCATTCCTTGTCCCTGTAGCCGCAAAGAATCGCTCTTGCTGAAGCGGAGTAGGGCGCTTGAGCGGATATCAACTGTAAGATCGTTCGAAAGACCTCCTGAAACAAATCCTGAGCGGTCGGATCCCCAGTGGCAGCGTCGTCCAAATGCTTCTCTCCGCGTTCAACTTGATGCTTGATCTCGAAGGCGATCATTGAGCGATGCTCCGATATTCTTGGGTGGTTTAGGTTGTAAACGCGAATCGACGTGTCTGCTCGTCGAAAGAAGATAGGCGAACCGTCTTCGGAATATCGTGGAGACGCCTGCCCGTCATCCAAAAACCACAACAGCCGAGGGTCGGCAGCCACTGTGGGATCCAAGAGGCACGGTACCTCCCGATCCGGATCCTCGGGCCGAAACAAACGCCGCTCCTCATCCATGAGAGGGAAGTGAGTCCCCTTGCCGCATACTTCCATTGTGTTTTCATCGCGCAGCAGGCTGTTGCAGAGCATGCAGGCATATCGGTAGTTGTTGTGATCCAAAGCCAGCCACCAATAGCCGGGATGATCTGGACACTCATAGACGCGACTTTTCGGCCGAAAGTGGTCAACCGCGAGATTTGATCTCTCTTCTCTCGCCTCGCAGTACCAGCACTTT
>Ga0335074_10011016_pt1 | contig 12647 bp, 10 predicted proteins | sample Lox_Sample_23_FD_206715 | JGI IMG/M metagenome (GOLD analysis project Ga0335074, IMG submission 206715) | Soil microbial communities from Loxahatchee National Wildlife Refuge, Florida, United States - Lox_Sample_2.3 | ecosystem: Environmental > Terrestrial > Soil > Wetlands | place: USA...
GGGCGCTTAAGCGCGAGCTGATCGCCGGCCCGACGCGCCCGAGTTTTTCAACCGTCATGATCGAATCGTTCAACATCATGCAGGATCGCCTGACCCGCATGCGTCTCGCCGGCGATCCTCCGGACGTGCACATCACCCCGCGCATCGGCCACATCGGCTGGCTCGAATTCCATCGCGCCGCGGAAGCGATCGAGGTCGGCCGCGCGGCGGCGGAGAAGGCGTTGGATTCAATTTCCGAGATGATCGCCGAACTGCGCTGAGCATCGGCGCGACGGCCAGCTCCTCATTGCGAGGGCGAGGTCCGCGCGCAATCTGTCTGGCACGCGAGCTGTTGGCTCGAGCAACTGCTCAGACAGGACTGACTGGCGGTGGCGTTGCTCGTCGTGGTGGCGGCACTGCTTGGCGCTGTTCCCGGCACCACGCAGGCGGTTTGGCAACTCGCCGCCTGAGAATTGCAGCTCATCATGCAGTTGGTGGTGCTCGAGGTCTGCGCCAGCCGCACTGCCTTTTCGCGGTTCGCCGCCGAACCGTTCGCAATCCCCCCGGCCGCTGCCAGCGCGACCAGAAGAATAGTCAAGCCGCGCAATCCCGCCTCCTCGGTTCGCGAACGGACGAGGCAGCATAACGGACTCGGGATCGCCACGGAATGAACTTTCGCGCATTCCCGGCCGGCGCGTCCGGCGGCACCAAGCGGCCAGGCGATCGTTCAAGCAGTCAGAATGTAGTCGCGCATAGCCGCCGATTCGTGCTCCATCTCCTGCAGTCGGTGCTTGACCACGTCGCCGATCGACACGATGCCGACGAGCCTGCCTTGATCGATCACCGGCACATGGCGGAACTTACCCTTCGTCATTCGTTCCATGATGCTGCCGATCGTTTCACTCTCGTTGCAGGTCACGACTTTACGCGTCATCGATTGGCTTATCGGCTCGTTGAGCGCCTCGGCTCCGCGCGCCGCGAGGGCGTGCACAATGTCACGTTCGGAAACAATGCCGACGAGCCGGCGGTCGGCACCGCAAACGAGCACCGCACCGATTCGCCTTTCGGCGAGCAGTTTTGCCGCGTTAGCGACGCTGGCGGCAGGTTCGATGGTCACGACTTCGCGGCCCTTTTCCGCGAGGATGGTGTTGACAGTCATCGTAGCCTCCCTTTCCGCAGGCTCTGTCCCCGACAGGGACATTGCGCTGAGGGTAATGGCCATAATGTTTGGGAACGATGACGAGTTCCAATCAATTTCGACGGAGCGCGGGTGTTTGCAGCGCAACATCGGATCAAAAACAAGCAGCGTTTGCGGGATCATGCAGCGGATTCCATCCAATACACCGCTAATCAGCAATATTTTAGCTGAAAACTCTCAAGTGAAAACTCGGCTTAGTGCGATCAAGCGCTTGGTTCGGTATCGAGTTCGGCGCGCGGCACCACTGGATCGAACGCGGTGAAGAGCACCAGTCCAGCGAAAAACCCGCCGATGTGCGCCTGCCATGCAATTTGTTGACCCGGCTCGCTGCCAAACGAAACCGCGCCAAGACCGAACAGTGCGTTGAGCCCCATCCAAACTGCAAGGAATAAAAGGAAGCGAACGTCTCGAAAGGTCGCCAGCAGCGGAACGGCGGGAATATGATAAGCTTCATCGTTGCCCGTGGCGTCTCGCCAGGTTTCCAGTGGGCCGTGCGGCTGAAAAATAAAACGCATCGCCGCGGCCATGGCGCCGGAGATCGCCGCCGACGCGCCGATCATCGGAACATCAGCCCCCGGCATGCTGATGAGCTGGGCGAAAGCGCCAGCCGCCGCCGTCACCAGCATGAACAGTACGTAACGCCAAGCGCCGAAGCGGCGGGCGAGCGCGGTGCCGAACGGGATGAGCCAGGCGAGATTGAGACCGATATGAAGAAGATCGGCGTGCAGGAATGCGTAAGTGAAGAACGTCCACAGATCGGCGCCGAAGCCGCCGGGCAGAGAGCCGTGGAGGAGCGGATCGGTGCTGTAGCGAGCGGGAATAAAGGCGAAGGCGAGCAAAAGTCGCGTATCTTCCGTTTCGCTCAGCGCGAACATGCGAAATGCATGTACGCCGACGAGCACCGCAACGGTCGCGACGATGACCGGCGGTACATTAAATATGGGCTCGCGAGATTTGGGATTCGGACCGTGCGCCACCGTTGCACCTGCGTGCCGCGGAGATAGGCCGCGCAAGTGTTTACGGCAAGCACGCTACCGCGGCGCTCGAAGCGCGGAAGCGAAAACAAAAGGGAGGGCGAATAACCCTCCCTTTTGCACCCTGTGCGGGGGGTTTGCTGGCGGTTTCGGCGATTCTATCGCCGAAGCAGCCGGTCGCATCCCCTCGCCTCCCTCTATCCGGGATGCCGCTCACGGAACTGCTGCTGGCGGCAGACGATCGGCGGCCAGCCTAGGCGGTCGTTCGGCGCTGGCAAACGTCAACGTTTGGTTAAGGTTAATTCGCCGCGCCGGCGGCGACACGGCGGAACAATGCCGGTCCGGCACGCACCCTGCTCCCGCTCCGCCTAGCAAGCCGATCCGTCCCAAATCTGTCCCGCTGAGGGACAGTCGCGGGCGCAGAAGGCGCATGGCGGAGCAGCCATTTTATGAAACACGCGGCGAGTCGCGAGCTATACGCCTACTGGGATGATTTGCGCGGTCGCCGGCCGGCACCGGAGCGTGCCGAGATCGAGCCTCGCGCCATACGGCAGATTCTCAGCGAAGCCTTCATTCTTGCCCTCGATCATACCGCCGGCTTCCCGTTTCGGCTGGCCGGCACGCGAATCTGCGCGCTCTTCGGCCGTGAACTGAAAGGCGAATCATTTGTTCGGCTGTGGGACGATGCGAGCCAGGGGACAATTCAGGAACTCCTCGGCGTTCTCGCCGACGAATGGGTCGGTACCGTCGCCGGGGCAACCGCTCGCGACAGCGGCGGCGAATTGGTCGAACTCGAGATGCTGCTCCTGCCGCTGAGCGCCCCTCGCCCAACCCTGCAACGTACCATAGGAATCCTCGCCCCGCTCACCGCGCCGAACTGGATCGGATTAAGTCCGATCGGCACTCTGACGCTCGGCAGCCGCCGGCACATCGGTGCCGCCGTGGAGAAGAAATTGCTGCCGAGATTTCTGGCACCGCGCGGTCGCCGCGGCTTCGTGGTCTACGACGGCGGACGCACCTAAGACACTTGGCCGCGATCCGTATCCTGCCTAATTGGGCCGGCTAACGAGTCGTTAACACGGCGCGCCTACGCTTGCGTCGCAATAATGGCAGGCGAATAGATTCGCATGGCCCTGGCTGAACGCATGCCCAGTCTGCGGACTCTGAGCGCGGAACGCCGCCGCTTTCAGCGCGTGCGCGTCAATCTGCTCGGCCGCTTCATGCTGGCCGACCGCCGCGAATTCCCCTGCCAAGTGGTCAACATGTCGCCCGGCGGCATGGCATTGCTGGCGCCGGTCGGAGGCACGCCGGGCGAGCGAATCATCGCATACGTAGATCACCTCGGCAGACTTGAAGGCCACGTGGCGCGGGTTTTCGAGAACGGCTTCGCCATGACGATATCGGCCACGGCGCGCAAGCGCGACAAACTCGCCGCGCAACTGACTTGGCTTGCCAATCGGCAGATTCTCGGCTTGCCGGAAGATCGTCGGCATGGCCGCGTCGTGCCGCGTAATCCGTTCGGCAGGCTGATCATGCCCAACGGGGTGAATCTCACCTGCCGGATCATCGACGTCTCGCAATCGGGCGCCGGCATCGCCACCGATCAACGCCCGCCCATCGGCACTCTGGTCACACTCGGCAAGGTGCAAGGCCGCGTGGTACGCCATCTCGAAGACGGCTTCGCCGTCGAATTCACGCGGCTGCAGCACCCCGATTTTTTGGAAGAGAACGTCTGCGGCGGCCAGCCCTAGCGCGCGCCGTTCGGACCTTGCAAGACGTTACCGGAGCGAGCGGTCGGTTGCGGCTTGCGCGGCATATTTTGACTTCTTGCTGGAAAGGATCAACGACCGACCTTGCCGGTCGACTCGGACCCGAGCGCTGTGGGCAATTCCTCCGCGATTGTCGACAGGTCAGGCGCGGCCGCCTGTGTTCTGGATTCGTATTTGCCGATGTGCTGCAGCGCGGTGCGCAGCCGCCCTCCCGCCCGCTGGAGCACCTTCGCCGCATCCTCGGGGCTGCAACCGTGCAGCAGCAGGACCGCGAGTTTCACGCTGCCGTCGGCGCGGCGGAGCGCATCGGCAACGTCGTGGCCGGAGCGGCCGGTGAGCCGGCGTAAGATATGCTCGCTGCGCCGCATCAGCTTGTTGTTGATCGCCTGTACGTCGACCATGAGACCTTCATGCACGCGACCAAGGCGGATCATGACCAACGACGACAACAGGTTCAGCGTCACCCGTTGTGCGGTGCCGGCCTTCATTCGCGTCGAACCGGCGATCGGTTCAGGACCGGTATCGAGCGGGATGGCGCAATCGGCTTCATCGAGAATCGGCGTCTCGCGATTATTGGCGATGCCGACCGTCAGCGCCCCGCGCCGCTTCGCTCCACGCAGGCAAGCGAGCGTAAACGGCGTGGTTCCGCTCGCCGCCACCGCGATGACCACGTCGGGCGACGAAATCCTGTTCTGTTCGACCAGGCGGAGCGCCTGATCGGTCTCGTCCTCGGCGCCCTCCGTCGACCGCAGCAGCGCCTCCTTGCCGCCGGCGATGAGCAGCAACAGGCGGTCCGGCGGCCAATTGAAGGTCGGAACCAGTTCGGCGCCGTCCTGCACCGCAAGCCGGCCCGATGTGCCCGCACCCACGTAAATCAAGCGGCCGCCATCACGCAGACGCATCTCCGTCGCGCGCGCCGCTCGCTCGATTTGGACGAGAACGGCACGGACCGCGGCGACAGCCGTCATTTGGCCCTCGATCATCGCATCGAGGATGTCCGAGGGTTCCCACAGATCGATGTCGGAGTAGCGTGGGCTGGCGCGTTCGGTGTCCATGGCGTTGCGAAACCGCGTTGTTCTCTGACAAATAAGGTCTGCGCGCCGCCTTCGCCCTCACGGCAAACTATTTTCACCCTATTTTGTTTTTAAATGAAGCGCCGCCTCTGCGGCAATGGAACCGGCCGGTGAAGTCCGAAATCCTCCTGCTCGGGGTCGATGGCGGCGGCACAAGCTGCCGGGCGCGGCTGGCGACCTTCGCCGGCGCGGTGCTCGGCGAATCCGCGACCGGCCCGGCCAATCTACGCCTCGGAGTTAAGCAAAGCTTCTCCGCCGCGATCGAGGCCGCGGCACTGTGCCTCGCCCAGGCCGGCCTGTCCCCCGAATCGTTGCATCGTATCGTCGCTTGTCTGGCGTTGGCTGGCGCCAGCGAGCCCACCCACCTTGCCGCAGCACAAGCTTACCATCATCCGTTCGCCGGAGCGCTCGTCTGCACCGATGCTCATGCGGCATGCATCGGCGCTCATGGCGAGAGCGATGGTGGCATCGTGGTGATTGGCACCGGCACCGTCGGCTGGGCTGTCCTGGAAGGCCGATCCTATCGGTTCGGCGGCTGGGGACCGCCACTTTCGGATGAGGGGAGCGGTGCCTGGCTCGGTGGCGAAGCCTTGCGCCGCGTGCTCTGGGCCCGCGATGGCCGTATCTCCTGGACGGCGCTCCTTTCCGCGCTGTTCGCCGAGTTCCATGACGATCCGCATACGATCGTGCGATGGATGCAGAAGGCGGCACCGCGGGACTTCGCGGCATTCGCACCGCGCATCGTTGAATATTCCGGGCGCGGCGATTCGGTGGCCAACGAATTGATGATGAGTGCCGCATTGCACATTGATGCGCTCGCCGCGCGGCTCATCGAAGCCGGTGCCAAGCGACTTTGTCTCGTCGGCGGTTGCGCGCCCTTCGTGCGCCCGTGGCTCAGCCGCCGTACCGAAGCGCACCTCGTCGAACCGGCCGGCGATCCGTTGGATGGAGCGCTGCATCTGGCGCGCTCAACCGCTCGTTCGCAGGCGCAAGTGGCATAATGACTGGACTTCTCACGCAGGGCTTACGGCAATGACGCGCTTCGGCGTCGGACTGGCGGACGAGTTGCACGAGGCGCCGGAGGTCCTCCGCCGACAGGCCGACCGGCTCGAAGCGCCGCTTGCCAGACTCATCGACCGGCTTCTCCGACGGCCGCCGAATGTCGTGCTCACTTGCGCGCGCGGCAGTTCCGCCCACGCTGCAACTTTCGCCAAGCATCTGATCGAGCGCCATATCGGCATACCGGTGGCCGCCGCGGCCCCGAACATCGCGACCATCTATCGCCGCCCAATGCGCCTGCAGGATCAGTTGTTTCTCGCCATCTCGCAATCGGGCGCGAGCGACGATCTGGTCGAAGCTGCAATCATGGCGCGGAGCTCCGGCGCGCTCACCATCGCTCTCGTCAATGATGGCGAAAGTCCTTTGGCATCGGCCTGCGAGATGATTTTGCCGATGGCCGCGGGGTCCGAATCAAGCATCGCAGCGACCAAAACTTTTGTCGCCTCGCTCGCCGCGCTGCTGCGAATGACAGCCCTGTGGGCGGATGATGCCACGCTTTTGCGATCCTGCAGCCGGCTGCCGCAGCGGCTGGCGGAGGCCGCAAAACTCGATTGGAGCGCGGCACTGCGCCCCCTCACCGGCGCCAGCAGTCTCGTTGCCATCGGGCGCGGCCCCACCCTGGCGATCGCTCGCGAGGCGGCGCTGAAATTGAAGGAAACCTGTGCGCTGCATGCTGAAGCCTTCAGCAGCGCCGAATTCCGCCACGGTCCGATCGCATTGGTATCGAGCACCTATCCGGTCATGATCTTCGCCCCGACCGACGAATCCCGCACGGGTATTCCCGAACTCGTTTCCGATCTGCGGGCGAATGACGCGTGCGTGCTGGTCGCCCAACCCGTGGCAGTGGAACATGAGGCCGGCGCGCTGCCGACGCTTGCGCCGGAGCAGGCCGAAACCGACGCCATCTGTCTTATCCAAAGCTTTTATGCATTTCTCGTCCGCCTCGCCGAGCGACGCGGCGCCGACATCGACTCGCCGCGCCACCTACAGAAGATCACCCGCACTCGATGAGCGCCCCGCTTCACGCCGTCGTCGCCAGCCGGATTTTTGACGGCGCGAACGTCCGCGCCGACATGGCTGTACTGATCGACGACAGGCTGATTGCCGCGATCGTTCCGCGCGCCGAGCTGCCGACAAACATCGCCGTCGAAGAACTTCCCCAAGGCGCCTGGCTCGCGCCCGGATTCATCGACATCCAGGTCAATGGCGGGGGCGACTCGCTCTTCAATGATCGGCCGATGCCGGAGACGATCCGTACCATCGTCGCCGCCCATCGCCGATTGGGAACGACGTCACTGCTGCCGACGCTGATCAGCGACACCGCGGACAAGATGGCGTCGGCGCTGGCCGCCGTTGATACACTCATCGAGTCCGAGCCTGGAGTCCTCGGCATCCATCTGGAAGGCCCGTTTCTATCGCCCGAAAAGGCAGGTATCCACGATAAAAGCCGCTTGCGCCCGCCTACGGCGCAGGATCTCGCCATGCTCGGCGCCGTGCGAAAAGGCGTCACGCTCGTCACCTTGGCGCCTGAGCGGGTTCCCAAGCTTTTCATTCAAAAACTCGCCGCCGCCGAAGTGCGCGTTGCGCTCGGCCATTCAATGGCAACCTACGGGCAAACGCGAGCGGCCATCGCCGACGGGCTCACCGGTTTTACGCATCTGTTCAACGCCATGCGGCCGCTCGAAGCGCGGGAGCCGGGACCAATCGGGGCGGCCCTGGAATCGCCGGATGTTTGGTACGGCTTGATCGCCGATGGAATTCATGTCGCTCCCGCCATGTTGCGGCTCGCATTGCGCGGAGCGGGCAAGGTGATCTTAGTAAGCGACGCCATGCCCCCGGTCGGCGGGTCGCGCTCCTCTTATAAAATCAACGGCGAGACGATCTGCGTGCGCGAGGGCCGCTGTGCGGCCGCCGATGGGACGCTCGCCGGGGCTTATCTCGATCTGGCGACAGCCGTGCGCAATTGCGTCCGTTTGCTGAATGTTCCCCTCGCCGATGCGCTGCGTTTCGCCTCAACCCACCCAGCGGCATTTCTCGGCGTCGGCGATCGCCTCGGCACGCTCGCACCCGGTTTCCGCGCCGACATGGTCGCCCTGGACGGCGGCACCTTAGAGGTCATCGCCACCTGGGTGGCCGGAGCTGGGGGCAAAACGATGGCGCCCGTTCCGCCTCAGCCTTTGGCCTGATCAAGCGGCAGCGCCACGAAACGATACCGTTGAGCTGCGCCGTGCTCGGATCGGTGCCGAGGACCTTGGCGGCATAAATGTCGCCGTTGCTCGGCGTCACCTTGGTCGTCTTGGTATTGGCGACGACGTGATTGTTGGTCACGATATAACCGTCAGCGGAAATGAAGAACCTGGAGCCTTCGCCGGTGATGAGCTCTTGCCGCTGACGGGATCCGTTGAAGAAACGATAGAACGGCGAGTCGCGCGGGATCGGCGGGACCTGATCCACAGGGCCTCCCGTCGCTTTGAACCAGACGCCGACTGAAACGACCGGTCCGGCGCCGCGCCCACCGCGCTCATCCGTTTCGAATTAAAAATTCTTAATTATCGCCCGCACTTGCAGCGGCTGCGTCAATGGGCGCCGCTTTTGCTAGGGCGGGGAACTTTTATGGAAACATTTTAGTCCCCATCTGCGTTCCAGGAACTGATTAGAAATTTATTGGCTGGGTCGCACATGGCTTATTGGAAGCATATTGCTTTGCGCCGCAGCATCAGGCTCATCATCGGCTTGGCAATTATCGTCCTGATCGCGTTGGGGGTGCGTCAGCTGACCAGCGCCAGGACGCCGCCGAACAGCGCGGCCGAACACGCCGCTGCAACCACCGTACCGGTTACGGCGGCAATCGCCACCCGCGAGGACGTTCCTGAGATCATCAATGCCATCGGCACCGTCCAGTCGATTGACAGCGTCTCGGTACTGCCCCGCGTCACCGGAACGATCGAGAAAATCGAGTTCGAACCGGGCCAGGACGTCAAAAAGGGGCAAGAATTATTCCTAATCGATCCGCGGCCCTATCAGGCCGCCCTCGATCAGGCGAAGGCCCAGTTGGCCCACGATGAGGGCGTGCTGGCAGAAGCACAGCTCGACCTCGCTCGATATCAGACCCTGGAGACACAAAAGTCGATAGCCGCGCAGACCGCGCAGGACCAAGTCTACGTCGTCCAGCAGGACAACGGCACCGTGCAACTTGACCAGGCCAATGTCGAGAGTGCCCAGCTCAATCTTAGCTTCTGCCATATCGCGGCACCGATCTCCGGAAGGGCCGGAACGTTGCAGGTGGACCTCGGCAACCTGGTGGGGCCGGCAAGCGGCCAAGCCGCGGCGAACAGTTCGAGCAATTCGTCCTCGGCCGCGGGCAACCCGACTGCAACGACCTCCAGCGGAGCGACATCGAGTGGCGCGCTGGTGTCGATTACGCAGCTGCAGCCCGTTTATGTGAACTTCAGCATTCCGCAAACGGCGCTCAACGAGGTCATTGAGAACCAGGCGAAAGCGGCGCTCGACGTTGCCGCCTTCTCGCAGGCTGGAAAGCTCTTGGCGAGAGGGAAGCTCACGGTGATCAACAATCAAGTGAGCACCTCTACCGGCACGCTGACCATGCAAGCCACTTTTCCCAATTCGCATGCAACGCTTTGGCCCGGCGAATATGTCTCGGTGCAGCTCGTGGTCGGAACCCGCCGCAATGTCGTGACCGTGCCGGCTTCCGCCGTGATGGTCGGACCGAACGGCGACTATGTTTATGTGATCGGCGCCGCAAACAAGGTCAAACGCGTCAATGTGCAAGAGGCGGCGCGCCGCGGTGGTGTTTCGGTCATCAGCAAAGGCATTTCCGCCGGACAAAAGGTGGTCGCGACCGGACAGTATCGGCTTGATAACGGTACTAGCGTTGCCATCCAACAAACGACGGTGCCGCACGAGGCCGCGCGGGCTACTGCCGGCGCCGGATCGGCGGCGGCAGATTGACGGCCATGAACGTCTCGGAAATTTTTATCCGCCGCCCGATCGCCACAGCGCTGCTGATGGCGGCGATCTTTCTGTCTGGTCTGGTCGGCTACGAGTTGATGCCGGTCGCAGCGTTGCCCAACGTCGAGTTTCCCACCATCGTCGTCTCTGCACAGTTACCCGGTGCGAGCCCGACCATCATGGCGGAGACGGTGGCGACGCCATTGGAAGACGAATTCACGCAGATTCCCGGTCTGGCACAAATGACCTCGACCAGCGGGCTCGGCACTACCGCGATTACGCTGCAGTTCGACCTCAGCGTCGACATCAACGCCGCCGCCGGTTTGGTGCAGCAGGAAATCAACGCCGCGAGCGGGCTCTTGCCGAAGAACCTGCCGACGCCACCGACCTATCGGGAAACCAATCCGGCTGAGCGCCCGGTTCTCATCTACGCCGTTCATTCCGACGCGATACCTCCATACCAACTGGATACCTACGCCAACACCGTATTGGCCGAATCGCTGTCGACCATCCCGGGCGTCGGCTATGTCGTGATCGCCGGCCAGCAGCAGCCAGCCGTTACGGTCCAGATCAATCCGGGCGCGCTGGCTTCCCGCGGACTGAGTATGTTGCAGGTCCAGACGGCGCTGGCGAACGCCACCCTCGACCAGGCGAAGGGCAATCTGGAGGGGCCGCAGCAACAGTTCACGCTGAACACGAACGATCAATTGCTCGACGCGAGTCAGTACCGCAACGTCGTCATTGCCTATCAGGACGGCGCCCCCGTGACGCTCGGTGACATCGGCGATGTCATCAATTCGTCGGTCAATCCGCGCTCCGGCGCCTGGTTCGACGGCAAACCGGCCGAACTGCTGCTGATCTTCCGCACCGCCGACGCCAACACGGTCCAGGTCGTGGACCAGATCAAGGCCAAGCTGCCACAGCTCGTAACTTCAATCCCGCCATCCGTTCACGTCGATTTGCTCAGCGACCGTTCGCAGGATATCCGGGCCTCGGTGCGCGACGTAGAATTGACGCTGCTTGTCACAGCCACGCTGGTCGTCCTCGTTATTTTTGCCTTCCTGCGCAAGCCCTGGGCCACAATTACCCCTAGCATAACCGTGCCACTCGCCATCGTCGCCACGTTCGGCGTAATGTACTTGCTCGGTTACAGCCTTGATAATCTGTCGCTGATGGCGCTGAGCATCTCCATCGGCTTCGTCGTCGACGACGCCATCGTCATGATCGAGAACATCGTGCGCTACATCGAGGCCGGAGAGCCCGCCTTTGAGGCGGCGCTCAAAGGCGCCGGACAAATCGGCTTTACCATCATTTCCATCACGCTGTCCTTGATCGCGGTATTCATTCCGCTGCTGCTGATGTCGGGCATCATCGGCCGCTTGTTCCACGAATTCGCCGTGACGGTCACCGTCGCCGTCGCCTCCTCGGCTTTCATAGCGCTCACCCTGACCCCCATGATGTGTTCGTTGTTCCTCGCCCGCGAGCACGACCGGCCGCAGGGCCGCACCAGCCGCGCCTTCGAACGGTCGTTCGACTGGATGCTGGCCGAATATGATCGCGGCCTGAATTGGGTATTTCGTCATCAATTTTCGGCTTTGCTTTCAATCATCGCGCTCATCGCCCTGACCGGGTATCTCTATTTTTTGATCCCGAAGGGGTTCATCCCGCAGGAGGATACCGGCTTTCTGTTCGGCGAACTCGAGACCAGACAGGACACCTCGTTTGCGGCCATCAGCAAAATGCAGGAGCAGATCTCGAAAATCATCCTCAAGAATCCGGCCGTTACCGGTCTGGTCAGCTTCGGCGGAGCGACCGGCTTTAATCCCAGCGAGAACACGGCGCGTTTTTTCGTACAGCTCAAGCCGCTCGGCCAGCGGCAGCCGATCGCGCAGGTGATGCAGGAGCTGCGGTATCCAATTTCCAAAGTGATCGGCGCCAAGTTCTTCATGCAGGTCCCTCAAGACATTACCGTCGGCGGGCGACTGACGCAGGCGCAGTATCAATACACGCTGACCGACACGAATTCCGATGAACTCAATCACTGGGCGCCGATTCTGTTGTCGAAGATGCAGTCGATGACGGCATTGACCGACGTTGCCTCCGATCAGCAGATCGCATCGCCGGAAATCGTTGCCGAAGTGGATCGCAATGCCGCATCGACTTACGGTGTCACCGCATCGGCCGTAGACGCGGCGCTGTACTCTGCATTTGGACAGCAACAGGTCGCTACCATCTATCAGCCGACCCAGCAGGCCAAGGTCATCCTTGAAGTCCAGCCAAAATACCAGATCGGGCCTACGGCCCTGTCTCGGGTTTACGTTCCCGGTACGAATGGCGTGCAGGTGCCGCTTTCAGCCGTGGCGCACTTCGTCAACCAAGTGCAGCCGTTGACGATCAATCACCAGGGCGTATTCCCGTCGGTGACGCTGTCGTTCAACTTGGCGTCAGGCGTGGCGCTGAGCCAGGCCGTCGACGCCATAACCGGCGTGGAGGCGCAGCTGCACGCGCCTCCTTCGCTGCTCGGGTCCTTCCAGGGGACTGCACAGGCGTTTCAGGCGTCGCTTACTTCGACCCCGCTGCTGCTGCTCGCCGCCATCATCGTCATCTATGTGATCCTCGGCATGCT
>Ga0335074_10011017_pt1 | contig 12646 bp, 9 predicted proteins | sample Lox_Sample_23_FD_206715 | JGI IMG/M metagenome (GOLD analysis project Ga0335074, IMG submission 206715) | Soil microbial communities from Loxahatchee National Wildlife Refuge, Florida, United States - Lox_Sample_2.3 | ecosystem: Environmental > Terrestrial > Soil > Wetlands | place: USA: Florida...
TGCGGCTGGAGGGCGCACGGCATCCGCTGCTGGAAAAGCATTTTCGCGCTACGGGCGCCGCGGCGAATACGGCCGTGGTTCCGCTGACGCTGGAGCTGACGGCGGACAAGCGGCAACTGGTGATCAGCGGGCCCAACACCGGCGGCAAGACGGTGACGCTGAAGACGACGGCGCTGCTGGCCATGATGGCGCAGGCCGGCATTCCTGTTCCGGCCACGCAGGCGACGTTCCCGGTGTTCACGGCGTTCCTGGCGGACATCGGCGATGCCCAATCGATTGAGGCGGAGCTTTCGACGTTCTCGGCGCACATCAACAACCTGGAACGGCTGGCGCGGCTGGCGGACGGACGCTCGCTGGTGCTGCTGGATGAGCTGGGCTCGGCGACCGACCCCGAGGAGGGCGCGGCGCTGGCGGTCGCGGTGGCGGAGTTCTTCCTGAATGCGGGCGCGTGGACACTGATCTCCACACACCACACGTCGCTTAAGGTGTACGCGGCAAATACGCCGGGAGTGATGAATGCGGCGGCAGGCGTGGACGAGCGAACGCTGGCGCCAAACTACCAGCTTCGGCTGGGCGTGCCCGGGGCGTCAGCGGGAATCGCCACGGCAGAGCGGCTGGGACTGAACGCAAAGATGATTGCGGCGGCGCGCGAGCGGCTGGGTTCGCAGCAGGTGGACGTGGCGCGATTCCTGGAGCGGCTGCACAAGGAACTGACCACGCTCGAGGAAGAGCGCAAGTCGGCGCGCGCGGAGCAATACGCGCTGAACCAGGAGCGCAAGCGCCTGGAGCGCGAGGGCGACGCAGACGTGAAGAACCGAACCCGCGAACTGGAGCAGAAGCTGGGATCGCTGCTCAAGGATTTCGAGTTCCAGATGCGGGAGAACGTGCGCGCCATTGAAGACCGGGCCGCGCAGCAAAAGCTCTCCAAGGAGGCGGAGCGGCGGATCAACCGGCTGCGGCGCGAGTTTCAGGAGAGCTTCAATCAAACCGTGGTCGCGCACCGGACTGGCGCGGACCAAGGCGACCAGAACGCGCAGCCGCATGTGTTGCGGCACGTGGCCGCGGGCGACAAGGTGCTGATCAAGTCGATGGGCAAGATCGGCGTGGTGCAGCGCGAGGTAGAGAGAGACGTCTTCGAGGTGGCGCTGGGGCCGATCAAGATGCGCGCCAAGCGCGACGATCTGGCCGATGCTGCGGGTATGGCCGCGGCCAAGCCCGATCCATTGGCGGCGGCGCGGCGGCAGAAGGGCGTGCATGTGTCGGTGTTGAGCGAAGGCACGGACGACATGCGCATGGAAATCAACCTGATCGGGCGGACGGTCGACGAGGCCACGGAAGAACTGGAGAAGTACCTGGACCGCGCGTTTCTTGCCGGATTGCCGCGCGTGCGCGTGATTCACGGGCACGGCGCCGGGATTCTGCGCCGCGGTGTGCGCGAGTTCTTGAAGGGGCATCCGCATGTAGCGACGATCGCGGAAGCGCCGCAGAACGAAGGCGGTCAGGGGGCGACGCTGGTGGAGTTGCGGCAGTAATTGACAAATAACTACAATGTAGCTACAGTCGTTCTTGTCGTGTACTTCGGTCTTTCGAATCCTATAACGGCCTCGAAGGAACCGAAACGTTCACGCGTTGAGACCTCTACCGCCTCTTCTGTTTAGGAGCCTGGCATGACCTCGACAACAGATAGGTTCGGTGATCCCGAACAGTCAAGAGAGAGCTGTTGGAGAGACCATGAATCATCTGGATTTCGACTGGGACGATGAAAACATCGGCCACATCGCGAAGCACCAGGTAACTCCGGAGGAAGTGGAACAGGTTCTAATTAACGATCCCTTAGACGTTCACTTCGATCCGGATGTGAACGGCGAGGAACGATGGACCTATCTGGGAGAAACGAACGCCGGCCGCATCCTGAACGCCGTGATCACGATACGCGGTGACAAGATTAGAGTAGTTACTGCCTATGAGGCAGAGAGAACAGACAGACTGCTCTACCTGCAGACAAAGGCTGACCAATCATGAGCGACTTGAAGGTTCCGAAGTTCCAGACCGAGGCCGAAGAGGCCAAGTGGTGGTACGACAACAGAGACAAGGTTTCCGCTGAGTTTCACAAAGCGGCGAAGGAAGGTCGCCTGGGTCGGGGCGGAGTAAAGCGACTGCTTGCCGAGCGCGGGATTCCCTTTCAGGACCCCGGAGCCACCCCAACGACGACCATCCGTCTCGATCCCGAAGATATCGCGAAAGCCCGCGCCCAGGCTGCGGAGCGCGGCTTGCGTTACCAGACTTACCTGAAGATGATCATCCATGAGGCTCTGCGCAAGGCGGAGCAGAGGCAGAAAGCGTCGTAGCTCCGGTGAGGATGCACGAAGCGCGTGAACGCGGCCCTGTTTGCAATTGCCGGTTGGAGCTTTCTCCGAACAGGATTCGCTATTCGCTGCGTGAAGTCGCTACGGCTGAGAAAACTGCCGTTGATACAACTCCGCATAGATTCCTTGCTGCGCCATTAAAGCCGCGTGGGTCCCGCGCTGGACGATGTTCCCGTTCTGAACCACGAGAATCTCATCGGCTTTGAGAATGGTGGACAGCCGGTGCGCGATCACAATCGAGGTCCGATCGGCGAGCGCCGTTTCCAGCGCGCGCTGGATGGCCGCTTCGTTCTCGGAATCGAGATGCGCGGTGGCCTCGTCGAGGATCACGATATCCGGAGCTTTCAGCAGCAGGCGCGCGATGGCGATGCGCTGCTTCTCGCCTCCGGAGAAACGATATCCGCGTTCGCCGACGAGAGTCTCCAGCCTGTCGGGCAGCGAGTCGACGAGATCGAGGATCTGCGCGTCGCGTAGCGCATCCCGGATCTGCTCATCCGAGGCATCCGGCTTCGCGTAGATCAGGTTGGCGCGGATGGTGTCGTGGAACAGATGGGCGTCCTGCGTAACCACACCGATGCGCCGGTTGAGGGAATCGAGCCGAACGTCGCGCACGTCAAGTCCATTGATGCGAACCGTTCCGCTCTGCACGTCGTAGAGGCGCGGCACCAGTTGCGTAATGGTCGTCTTTCCCGCGCCGGATGGGCCTACCAGGGCCACAAGTCGCCCGGGCGCGACCTCGAAGGTGATGTCGTGCAGGACGGTGCCGGGCGTCCGCTTGTCGGGGACCGCAACCGACTCCAGCGACGCCAGCGAGACCTCGGCGGCGGAAGGATAGCGGAACGAAACATGCTCGAAGGCAATCCGCGCCGGGCCCGCAGGAATCGCCACCGCATCCGGCCGCTCGCGAATCATGGGTGGGAGATCGAGCACCTCAAAGACGCGCTCAAACGAAACCAGTGCGGTCATGATGCTGACCTGCACGTTGGACAGGCCAAGCAGCGGAGCGTAGAGCCGGGTCAGGTAGGAGACAAGCGCCACCACGGTCCCGACGTCGAGAATGTGCCGGACCGCCAGGACGCCTCCCCATCCGTAGGCCAGCGCACTGGCGCACGTGGCCATGACAATGAGTGCGGTGAAAAACAGCCGGCCATAGAGCGCCTGCTTCACGCCGATGGCGGAAACACGTTCCGCCTTTTCTTCGAACGTTTTGCCGTCATCCCTGGGGCGGCCGAACAGCTTTGCCAGAAGCGCTCCGGCAACATTGAAGCGCTCCACCATCAGGTTGTTCATCGCTGAAGTCAGGTCGTAGCTTTCGCGCGTGATCGCCTGCAGCTTGCGCCCCCAGAAGCGCGCCGGAAACACAAACAAAGGGATCAGAACCAGGGCTCCGAGAGAAATGCGCCAGGAGAGGAAGAACATCGCGCCCAGGATCAGGGCAACCGTAATCAGGTTGCCGATGACGTTGGAGAGAATGTCGGTAAACGCGCTGCGCGCGCCGCCAACGTCGGTATTCAGGCGGCTGACCAGAGCGCCAGTTTGGGCGCGCGTAAAAAACGCCAGCGGCATCTGCTGGATGTGCTCGAACAACCGTGTACGCAGATTGAGGACAATGCCGGCGCCGATGCGGGAGGACAGGTACGTTTGCGCCATGCCCAGCGCGCCGTCAAAGAGCCCCAGGACCGCCACGACGGCGGCAAGGTGGATAATGAGCGCCGCGTTTCCCTTGAGGATGCCGTTGTTGATGATCTGGCGGTAAATCAGTGGATTCACGATGCCGATGCTCGCGTCGACAATCACCACCAGGAGAAACAACCCCAGAAGCCCGGCGTACGGCAGGGCAAATCGCAGCATGCGCTTGGCCGTGCCGGGCTTCACCTTCTGCTTCAACACAGACGCATCCTGCCCGAGGGAGCGCATGGCTCCGATCATGCCTGACATGAATTTCCTCCCGATCGTGCCGGGGATGGCGGCAGAATCAGTTTAGCCGCTGCAAAAAGCCACTCGCCGCGGCCGGCCCCGTCACTTTGTAACAAACCGGTGACAAGTAGATCGATTCCGCCGTTTATCATCGAGCGAAGCTTTCCCGGAGGAATGCGCATGCGCAAACTGAGCGTAATTTTGATGCTGTGCTTTGCGGCGACGGCGTTCGCGGCCGGCGCAACCAGCATTTATGACTTCACCATGAAGTCCATTGATGGGCAGCCAACCAGCCTGGAGCAGTTCAAGGGCAAAGTGGTAATGGTGGTGAACGTGGCCAGCAAGTGCGGCTTCACCCCCCAGTACGCGGGGCTTGAGTCGCTCTACGAGAAATACAAGGATCGCGGATTTGTGATCGTGGGCGTACCGGCGAACAACTTCGCGCAGCAGGAGCCGGGCACCAACGAGGAGATCAAGAAGTTCTGCTCCACCAAGTACAACGTCACGTTTCCGATGATGGCCAAAGTGAGCGTGAAAGGCGACGACCAGACGCCGCTCTACCACTACCTGACCAGCACAAGCGACGATCCGCAGTTCGGCGGAGACATCAAATGGAACTTCACCAAGTTCCTGGTGGGGCGGGACGGCAAACTTGTGGCGCGGTTCGAGCCGGCCGTCACCCCGGATTCGCCGCAGGTGTCCGCGGCGATCGAGTCGGCGCTGAGACAATAGCAACGCTGGCTTTTACGGACGCGGGGCCGAGGTCAAACCCGGCCTTCCCGTTTGCACAGATCAGTTCCCCATCGAAAGCGATGGCGACTTGAGCTCATCGAGCAACTTGGTCAGCCGCGCGAACGCTTCTTCGCGCGCGGTCTTGTTGGCGGGGTTGCTGTTCGTGGGGTCTTCGCCGGCGCGCATGAAGCCGTGGCCGGCGCCATCGTAGCTGATCGGGTCATACGTCTTGCCCGCGGCTTTCATGGCGGCCGTGGTGCCGGGAACGGTGGCGCCGATGCGCGAGTCGTTGCCGGCATAGAAGCCGTAGACCGGCGCGGTAATGGTGGTGACGTCAGCCGGGCCGGATCCGTAGAAGACGTAAGCTGCGCTCAGGTCCTTGCGGTGCGCGGCGAAGGCGAACGACTTGGTGCCGCCCCAGCAGAAGCCGACCACGGCAAGTTTGCCATTCCACGCGGGAATCTTGCGTGCGTAGTTGGCCGCCGCATCCAGGTCGGCCATCACGCCGTCGGGGTCGAGCATGGAGACGGCTTTCACGCTGTCATCCACGCTGGCGAACTCGCTGGAGCCGCCGCCCTTGGGACCTTTGCCGCTCAGCAGGTCGGGCGCGACGACGATAACCCCTTGCGCGGCGAGCTCATCGGCCATCTCCTTGGCCCAGTCGGTCAGGCCGAAGATCTCGTGAATCAGGATCACCGCGGGCGCCTTGCCTTTCACCTCGGGATAGACCACGAAGGCCTGCAGCGTGCGCCCGTGGCTCTTGATGTTGACGTACTCGCGATGGCGCGGCGAGGCATCGAGGCGAGTCTTGGCCCAGTCCTGCGCTGGCAGCGTGAGAGCGGGCAGGAGCAGCAGGAATGCGCAGAGAGACAGGGCGCGGGGAAGCGTGCTTTTCATGCGCAACAGTGTATCGATGCAGACCCAGAACAGCAACTAGCGATCTTTCGCAGAGAACTCGATACTTCGCCAAGCGGAGGCTTCCTTGGTTATCCGTAGCGCCTGGGAAGGCGGTGAGTGTGTTGATCGATCGTAACGATCAACCGGTTCGCAACATGGGCCAAATCGACGATTCTGAGCCAGTCCAACACCAGAAAGTCCAGATCGTGAACTCTGATTCGTGCAATCGTCAGGCCATCGTTGAGGCGTGCTGGTAGCGATCCGCTGGCCGGTTGCATACGAAGCTGCAATCGCAATAAGCCCGGCGAGCACGCAATTGGGTTCGATTTCAACTAATATGAGCGGAGCAGACGTGGCGTAACCCGCCGCGCGGAAAGGACTCAGCCATGCGACGAAATCGGGTGGCTATATTCTTCCTGTCGCTTCTGACTGCCAGTTGCACGCTGTGCGGCGTTTCCGCACTGGCTGCCACGCCCTTAGCCATCACCGCGGCCAACCTGACCATGCCGGCGGATGATCCGCCCACAACTTCCGACGGCGTCACCGCAATTCACATGGGTAGCAGCCAATTCACGGTCACGGGGGTTGGCGAGGGGACAGTGACCATCGGTTGCCAATACTCTGGAGCCGTCACCCAGGCCAGGATACCTCAGACATGCGGGATCGCGGGCCCTGGACAGGTGCCGGTGCAGGCCGGTGAGACAACACTCAGCGGAACCGTCTACTTCGTTCCGTATGGCGAGGGGCCCTTGCCCGGCCTTGCACAACTACGCAGTGTGCCGAGCCCCTCGAGCCGTCTGCCGGCAACCGCCCTGGCGCTGGCAGCCGCACTTATGCTTGGTTTTGGATTCCGACGCCGGGCGCGGCGCGCCCTGTTGCTGGCTGCACTCGCGGCGTGCACTCTGGTTGGCGCTGCGGGAATCACCGCCTGCAGTGAAGGAAACAGCAACACCATGACGCCGGGGACCTATCGTTATACGATTTCGGCCGGGTTCACTGAAGCCGGGGGCAACGCGATTCAGACCGCGACCACGACCATCACGCTGACGGTGAAGTAGGACTCTCCCGCCACCGCGCTGCCTTGATTCCTCAGTCACAGCCTGGGCCTGCGGCCAGTCGCCATCCCTGATCGGAATTAAGTCCGGGTGATTATTCAGCCGCTCTGTACGTTAGGGGCAAAAGAAAACAGGCCCGGTGCGTGCCGAGCCTGCTCGCCGATCGCTGATCCCTGACCACTGCCTTTACGCCATCGCCTCCCGCCCCATCGGCTCAAAGTGGAGCTGGTTGGTTTTCCGGTCCACGTCGATGCGCACGTGGGAGCCGTGCAACACCTCGCCGTCCAGGATCTTCATGGCCAGCGGGTCCTGGATCATACGCTGCAACGCGCGCTTCAGCGGCCGCGCACCATAGGCCGGATCCCAGCCCTGCGCCAGGATCAGCGTCCGCGCCGGCTCCGTAAGCTCGAGCGAAATCTGCCGCTCTTCCAGCAGCTTCTGCAGTTCCGCAATGCGCAAATCGAGGATCGCGTTCATCTGCGCGTGTCCCAGCGGCCGGAAGATCACCATGTCGTCCACGCGGTTCAAGAACTCCGGCCGGAAGTGCTCGCGCAATACGCGCATTACGCTTTCACGCGCCATGTCGAAGTCGTGCTCGCTCTTGAGCGTTTCGCCGGTCAGCAGCGCCGCGCCCAGATTCGAAGTCATGATCAACACCGTGTTCTTGAAGTCCACGGTGCGCCCCTTTGCATCGGTCAACCGGCCGTCGTCCATCACCTGCAGCAGCACGTTGAACACATCGGGATGCGCCTTCTCGATCTCGTCGAAGAGGATCACAGCGTAGGGGCGCCGCCGCACTGCTTCTGTAAGCTGGCCACCCTCGTCGTAACCGATGTAGCCCGGAGGCGCGCCGATGAGCCGTGCCACTGCGTGCTTCTCCATGTACTCGCTCATGTCGATGCGCACCATCGCCTGCTCGTCGTCGAAAAGAAACTCGGCCAGGGCACGCGCCGTCTCCGTTTTGCCCACGCCCGTGGGACCGAGGAAGATGAATGACCCAATGGGCCGCTTGGGATCGCTGAGCCCCGCGCGCGAGCGCCGGATGGCGTTGGCCACCACGCGCAGCGCCTCGTCCTGGCCCACTACGCGCTCGCGCAGCCGTTCCTCCATGGTGACAAGCTTTTTCACTTCGCCTTCGAGCATGCGGCTGACCGGAATGCCGGTCCACTTGCTCACGATCCTGGCGATGTCCTCCTCGTCCACTTCCTCCTTGAGCATGCGCGCCACGCCCCCGGCGCCGCTGGCCGCAGCCTCCTGGGCCGTGTTCAGCTTCTTCAGCTCCGCCTCCAGCCGCGGCAGCTCGCCGTACTGGATCTGCGCAGCGCGATCGAGCTGACCCCTGCGAGTCTGCTCCTCGGCTTCGAAACGCAGCGCCTCGATTTGCTTCTTTAGATCGCCGATGCGCGTGATGGCCTCGCGCTCCTGGTTCCAGCGCGAACGCAGCGCGGTGATGTTTTCGCGCAGCGTAGCCAGCTCGCGCTCCACTTCCTCCATGCGTTCCAGGCTGTTGGGATCGGTCTCGCGCTTCAGCGCCGCACGCTCGATCTCGAGCGAGGTTGCCTGCCGCTCCAGTTGATCGATCTCCGTCGGCACGGAGCCGATCTGGATGGCCAGCGATGCAGCCGCTTCGTCCACCAGGTCAATGGCCTTGTCCGGCAGGAAGCGATCGCTGATGTAGCGGTGCGAGAGCGTGGCCGCAGCCACAATCGCCGCGTCCTTGATGCGCACGTTGTGGTGCGCCTCGTAGCGCTCCTTGAGCCCGCGCAGGATCGCAATCGTGTCCTCCACGTTGGGCTCGCCCACGTACACAATCTGGAACCGACGCTCCAGCGCGGCGTCCTTCTCAATGTACTTGCGGTACTCGTTCAGCGTGGTGGCGCCGATGGCGCGCAGCTCTCCGCGCGCCAGCGCCGGCTTGAGCATGTTGCTCGCGTCAATCGCGCCCTCCGCCGCGCCCGCTCCCACCAGCGTGTGCAGCTCATCGATGAACAGCACAACCTGGCCGTTCGACTCCTCGATCTCTTTGAGCACCGCCTTTAGCCGATCTTCAAACTCGCCGCGGTACTTCGCCCCGGCCAGCATCGACCCCAGGTCGAGCGAGATGACCCGCTTGTCCTTCAGGATCTCCGGCACATCGCCGGAAGCAATGCGGCGCGCCAGCCCTTCCACAATCGCCGTCTTGCCCACGCCCGGTTCGCCGATGAGCACGGGATTGTTCTTGGTGCGGCGGCTCAGCACCTGGATCACGCGGCGAATCTCCTCGTCGCGCCCGATCACCGGATCGAGCTTGCCGCGCTTCGCCAGCTCCGTCAGGTCCTTTGCGTACTTTTCCAGCGCCTGGAACTTACCCTCGGGATTCTGGTCCGTCACGCGCTGCGAACCGCGTACCGCCGTGAGCGCCTTCAGAATGGCATCGTGGGTCGCGCCAAGCGCCACCAGCGCGTCGCGCGCGGCATCGCCCTTCTGGTGCGCAATGCCCAGCAGCAGGTGCTCGGTGGAGACGTACTCGTCTTTGAAGTTGGCGGCTTCCTTGAACGCCTGGTCGAAGACACGGTTCAGGGATGCGCTAAGATTGGGCTGCGCCGCCGCGCCGGATACGCGCGGAAGCTTCTCCTCGACGGTGTGCAGGTCGCTCTCCAGGCGCTCGATGGGAACGCCGATCTTGCCCAGCACCGACGGGATTACGCCCTCGCGATCCTCTACCAGCGCCAGCAACAGATGCACCGGCAGCATCTCGGGATTGCCCAGCTCGCCGGCTCGCTGCTGCGCCTGCTGCACCGCTTGCTGCGACTTGACCGTCAGTTTTTCCCAACGAATTGCCATTTTTGAAAGCTCCTAGCCCCTGGCTTCTAGCCTCTAGCTTCGTCCTCCGCAGGCCAAAAGTACAGTTCATGATCCGATGATTTGAATCTCATTTTGTGCATAAAGCAGCGCCGGGGCACCAATTCGATGCACCCGGCGCTGAACTGACGCTTCCGCCAAACCAAGCTAGAAGCTGGAAGCTAGCGGCTGTTTTTACCGCGCCCCCACCAGTTCCGGCTCTTCCTTGCGGGCCTCGGCTTTCTGTACGCCCGCCACGTTCACCTTGATCTGCTTCGGCTGCGCTTCGGCCTTCTTCGCCAGTTCCAGCTTCAGCACGCCGGCGTTGTAACTTGCGTTGATGTGCTCGGTGTCCACGGTCTGCGGCAAGGTGAAGGCGCGATAGAAGCTGCCATAGCGCCGCTCGATGCGATGGAAATTCTCTTCCTTCTCGTCCTTCTCGAACTTGCGCTCGCCCTTTACGGTCAGCGTGTTGTTCTCCACGCGAACGTCCAGGTCTTTCTCTTCCATGCCCGGCACTTCCAGCTTCAACACGACCTTCTTCGCGTCCTCGTAGATGTCGACTGCCGGCACAAAGCTGGCTGTTGTCAATGGGTTGTCGCCCTCGTTCATCTCGCGGAAAAGCGAGTTGACGCGGTTCTGCAGTGCAACGACTTCACGAAAGGGATCCCAACGAGTGATTGCCATTTCTATTTCCTCCAGATGGTGTTTCGGAATTGTCGGGAGGCTCGGAAGGAGGGCTTCCGAACCTGCCACCTGATCTGATGGAAACTATATCACAAATGATTCATAAAATATGAGTGTTGTAGACTAATATTATGCAAATAATACATTTTAAATGATTTGCGTCCGCACTCTGACTGCTGAAAATTCGGCCGTCTTCGTCCTTGAAGACACCTCTCCTCTCCGCCTGTATTGCGGACGACGATTTTTTCCACGCCATGAGGGCCTTGGGCGAGCCGCGCCTAAAGTGTCTGCGTGAGAGCCAGCCGCTTCCCCAAGGACATCCGATCGGCGGCTGAAGCCCTGGTCCTTTTGTTGGGTTTATTCGGGACGGCTGAAGCTGTGCCCGTTCAAACAGCGGCCGGCGGCGCATATTCAGGCAGAGACGTGGCCGTGGGGTTTCCTGGTCAGGAGCCAGATCATGCCGCCTACGACGAACAGCGTGACCAGGCCGGCGATGCTCAGGACACGAAGGATGGCCACGGAATACTTGCCGGCTACCGGGTTGTAGCTGCAGCAAAAGAGAAGAATCAGGTCGGACGGATTGGCGATCCTGCGCTCGGAGGCGGCGAGGAGGGCCAAGCGCAAATCCCGCGACGGGTATTCGACTCCAGCGATGTACTTCGAAAGCCGCCCCTCCGGGGTGGCGAACATAAGGACCGTGGGGTGAGCGAACTGGTCCATCTTTCCATCGGGGCCAGGGATGCGGACGAAGCGAAAGCCGGTTGCTTCGGCGATGGCCTGGATGCTGGCTTGCGTTCCGGTGAGGAAATGGGTTGCCTGATCGATTCCGGGAAGGCCGACGTTGCGGACGAATCGAGTCCTCTCGGGGATGGCGTCCGATGGCGTGTCGCTGGGGTCAATGCTGACGGTAAGGACGTTGTAATCCTTGCCGGGAGTTAGATGGGAGTCCTTGAGGCCGGCGGCGAGCCCGTTGAGGACCTCGGGGCACAGGGACCTGCACTTGTAATACATCATGACCAGAATGACGGGGGACTTGCCGATCCAGTGGGCGAGCGGGGCGGTGTTGCCCTGCCCATCGGTGAAGACGGCGTTCAGGGGCAAGAGATGGTTGAGGTGTTGCTCGATTCCGGTGTGTTTCAGGTAAGCGGGAATCTGTTGCGCCGCTTTGCCCATGGAGGATTGGTCGCTGGAGTATTGTCCGTAGGCTGGGAGCGCGCCGCAGAGGATGGCGAGAAGCAAGAATCTCTTTACCACAAGTTAAGGGTACGCTTGCAGATCGGGTTGGCGCTGCGAGGGTTTCAGATCATGGAATGCGGGGGGCGGGGATCAGGGGTCTGGGACGCGCCGCCGCGGGCCCGACTCGCTGGCATCGGGGCGCATCTCTGCGAGGCGCTTATTGTTTGATCACGGTGCCGTCGGGGAGGCGGAGTTCGCCCCAGCCGCCGTTCAGTCCGCCTTGCTGGAATGGAAATTTGGCGGCTTCTTTTTCGTCGATCTCGATGCCCCATCCGGGCTTCTCGCTTACCCAGAGGTAGCCGTCGCGCCACTCGGGGCAGCCCTGGAAGATGGACTGCGTCTGCTCGTTGAAGGGCGAGTATTCCTGGATGCCGAAGTTATAACTGACCAGGTCGAGAGTTACATTGGCCATGTGGCCTACCGGGGAGACGTCGCCGGGGCCATGCCAGCCGGTACGGACGCCGAAGGGTTCGGCGAGGATGGCGATTTTGCGCGCGGGGGAGAAGCCGCCGGCTTGGGAGACGTGGACGCGGATGTAATCGATCAGTTGTTCCGTGATGAGCGGCGTCCACTCGTGGGGGCTGTTGAAGAGTTCGCCCATGGCGATGGGGGTAGCGCAGTTCTGGCGAATCTGGCGGAAGTAGCCCAGGTCCTCGGGGGAGAGCGGATCTTCAAGCCAGAGCATGTGGAAGGGCTCGGCCTGCTTGCAGAACTCGACCGCGAGGTTGGGGGTGAGGCGCTCGTGCATGTCGTGGAGGAGGCCGACTTCTGCGCCCAGCTCGCGGCGGCTGATTTCGAGGAGCTTGAGAGCGCGGCGGAACTGGGCTTCGCGGTCGAAGAGGGGCTTGTCATGCAGGGACGGCGGGCGCTGCGCGTTGTTGCGGCCGGCGCCGTATCCGGCCATGCCGGGGAGGCCGACCTGCACGCGGACATTGC
>Ga0335074_10011020_pt1 | contig 12644 bp, 11 predicted proteins | sample Lox_Sample_23_FD_206715 | JGI IMG/M metagenome (GOLD analysis project Ga0335074, IMG submission 206715) | Soil microbial communities from Loxahatchee National Wildlife Refuge, Florida, United States - Lox_Sample_2.3 | ecosystem: Environmental > Terrestrial > Soil > Wetlands | place: USA...
AGGTCGATGGTTTTCATCGCCACCTGGCGGTGGAGTAAAGGGTCTTCGGCGAGAAACACCATTCCCATGGCGCCCTTGCCGAGCTTACCTACAATCTTATAGCGTCCTACCTGCTGGTCCATGACAGCGTCACTAGCGGCTTAATCGCGGGCGACTCAAACCGCTACTGCCCTCCTGTGCCGCCTCCCCGCGGCTCTGGCGGCCCGGCCGGCGCTGGATAGTCATTGTAGTGCAAAATGGCGTTCATTAACATATTGAACTCGCCCAGGTTCTGCCAGCGGTAACAGGGATTGGTGGCGAAGAGTACTACCCTGCCTTTGCCTTCCGGTGCGTCGATCACCGCCGGACGGTTGCGCGTCTCCGCGTAGCCTTTCATCAGCCCGCTCAGCACCGATTTTTCGGTGCCTTCAAATTGCATGAGCACCTCGCCGCGCTGATCGGTGGGGACCCGCAGCAGAGGGCCGTTAGCGTACCGCACGGGCATAGTGCGCTGCGAGTAGCCGTAAAAGATCGGGTGCATGGGCCGGAGAATGGTGGCTTCCACAATCGGCCCCGGCGCGTAGAACTGCGGCTGAGGCCGCGAGGCATCCACGGTATGGGCCAGGCCGAAGTCCGCGGGAAAGTAACTGGAGGCGCCCAGGGTAATCAGCACGCCGCCCTCTTTGACGAACTTATCCAGCTCCGCTACTCCGGCCAATCCCATGCCGCCGGTGATATCTTCGCTTTCGCCGTAAGCCCCCAGGCTCGGAAACTCGGAAGACTTGGTATATGCCAGCGGCCGGCCTGCTTTGGGCTCGATATCGAACACCAGGGACTTGGAACCGCCGCGGCCGCCCTGGTTCGGAATGACAATCACGTCGTAACTGGAGCGTAAGTTGCCCTTGCGGATGCGCTCCTTGTAGATCAGGTCGTAATTGACTTCGAAATGATCGAACGCGTATCGCACCCAGCCGACGTCCTGAGTGCTGCCCCAGGTGCTGAATACCGCCGTGCGCGGCAGGTCCACCAGGTGTTTGCGTCCGGCGGGCGCCTGCGCCAGGGCTACCGCCTGAAGACCCAGTTTTTCGATCTCGCTCTTGGCGCGCGGGCTCGATTCCAACAGCAGGGTACCGGCGGGCAGATCCGTATCGCCGGCGCGGGTGGCTTGTTCCAGGGCCTCGAATTTCACGTCCTTCAGCCGGTACCGCAGGGTGGCCGTGGAGTTCGCGCCATTTGCCAGCACCGCCAGCACCGGCCCATCGCCCTTTACCGTGCCGGTAATAGTAAGGGTGTCCACCGGCGTCACCGAGACATCCAGCAGGCCCGGGTCGTCGATTTCCCGCACGTCCGCGTGGCTCATCAGGCCCATGGTCCAGGCGGTGTCGTCATAAGTCCGCAGGTTGGGGTCGGGAAAGGTCTGCTTTTCGAGCATGATCTTCGCCAGGCGCCCATAAGGCTGGTTACTCTTGATCACCAGCGATCCCGCCGGAAATGTGCCGTCTCGCAGCTTCACTTCGGCAGTGGCGCGGCCGACTTCGATACCTTGCAGCCGCAGCGTATTGACGATAAACGCCACGCGCGTCATATCCGCCTGGCCGGCCGGCAGAACGTACCCGTAAGGCGGCTTGGTGCGGCCCGCCTCGACGGAGTTAAAGCTCTTGTCATAGAAATCTTCGAGGATGGTGCGGGAAAGGCTGGCGGTAAGTTGCAGCGCCGACAGGATACCGGTCTCCATGTAATTGGTATTATTTCGCATGGACCATTCCACCTGCCGGTAGGGCGGCATCGGCCGGTACCATTCGCGCGTGGTCATACTGCCGCCGGGACCCCCCTCGCCACCGCCGCCGCCGCCGTCCACGTGCCGCAGCATGGTATTGGCCCCGCCGTTGCCGAAGGTTTCGTACATCCGCAGCATGCCGTTGTGATTGGACGACATGAAGCCGAGATAGCCCGGAGACCACATATCCACAAATGCGTGCGTCCACACGCCCGGCATGCCGTAGGAGATCATCTTGGTCATCTCGAAATTGGAAAACCACGGCAGCTCGGCATAAAGGATCGGGTCGAGCGTGGGATTCTGCGGGGCCTGTCCGCTGAAGGTGTACATAAATGGCTCGGATTCATGTAAGTCGTGCATGATCGGCGGGTGCCATTGCAGGTAGAACTTCAGCCAGTTGCGCATGGTCACCTGCGAGTAATTGATGTCCCGGTTGTTATCGTGGTAGATATACTTGCCCCAATAAGGAGGACCCGGCAAGCGGTCGCTCTCGCTTTCTTCGGAGACCTTGTATTTGTAGTACCAGTCCGTATAGCGGTCGCGGCCATCCGGCTCGGCGGCGGGAGTGATCATCACGATCACGTTCTTACGGATGTTATCGAAGAGCGGCGAATCCTCCACCGCCAGGCGGTAAGCCAGTTCCATGAGCATTTCGGGCGGCCCGGTTTCGGAGCTGTGCAGGCCGCCGGTAAGCCAGTAGATGGGCTTGGCCTCTGCCAGGATGCGCTTGGCGGCCTGCTCGGATAGGCCGCGCGGATCGGCCAGCCGCGCCAGGTAACCTTTGTACTTATCCAGATCGCGGATGTTGCTTTCATCCGAGACCGCAACTACCAGGCATTCGCGGTTTTCGTCGGTAAGTCCCGCGTCGAACACTTTCACGCGCGGCGAAGCGGCCGCCAGTGCGCGGTAATAGCGGTTGAGGTCGGCCACGCGGGTGAGCTTCTTCGGCGCGCCCACGTAGTAGCCGAGGACATCCTTGGTAGTCGGCACGCCCGCGACTTTGGGTAAGTGATCCACCAGCGGGCTGAGAAATTCCGGCTTGGTGGTCCACTCGCGAACCAGCTTGGCAAACTCCTCGTCTTGCGGCTGGGACTGGGCAAACGCGGGAGACAGAGGCAGAAGCAGCAGCGCTACCGGCAGGGCGAGCACTCCGTACACTCGCGGCAAGTACTGTGAGGCCATTGGATGAGTATACATCTTGCGGCCGGGGCCAGTGCCCATGCGCTCGCCGTCTTGCCCGCGGTCCGCGGGTCCCCGGCCCGAAGGCACCCCACAGCGTCAGGCGCTCCCTCGGCCCACCATCCAAAAACTCCATCAGACGATACCCGGGCTCCGCGGTGAGGACCCATCCCGATTGAGCTCATTCCTCGGTAGTAGCGGCGCTGGCCTGTCCCGGCTGCGAGAGGCCAATCGCGCGGCGCAGTCCCATGAGGGGCAATTCGGGGATGAAGGCGTCGAAGAGATCTTCCTCTTCGAACAGCCGCCCGAAGCCTCCCGTGCCGATGACTACCGGCTGGTCCTTCGCGAAATGCTGCGCCGTGACCGCCGCCACTAACGCGCGTACGGTCGCCAGCGTGCCGTAATACAGCCCCGACTGGATGCTCTCCACGGTCGAGCGGCCCAGCACCTCGGCCGGCCGGACGATTTCCACCGACGGCAGCCGCGCGGTGTTGGATTCCAAGGCCTCCATGGACGTGTGGATTCCGGGCGTGATGATGCCGCCCAGGTATTCCTTCCCGGCGCCAACCGCGCACAGCGTGGTGGCCGTTCCGAAATCGATAATCAGCAGGTTGCGACCGGGAAACCGGGCGGCCGCGCCGATGGCGTTGGCAATCTTGTCGGCGCCCACTTCGAGGGGGTTGCGGTAGCGAATTTTCAGACCGGTCCGCACGCCCGCTTGTAGCACAAACGGCTCGATGCGGAAATACTTGCGGAAACAGTTGCGCAGAGAATGGACCGCGTCGGGGACCACCGAGCAAAGCGCCGCCGCACCGATCTGGCCGGGATCCACGCCGTTTTCCCGCAACACCGCCCGGAAAAAGGTGCCGTACTCGTCGGAAGAGGCGCGCGTGCCCGACGTACGCCGAAAGGTGACGCGCAGTTCCTCGCCCGCGTAAACGCCGCCGAAGATTTGGGTGTTGCCGACATCGAGGCAGAGGAGCATGGCGGCGTTTACGCCTCGCCTCCCGCCACCGGTACGTTGTCGATCAGCCTCACGCCCTCCAAAAACACCGCCGCCAGCCGCCGGCCCCAGTGTTCCTCGACGTACTCCACGCCGAATCCCTCGGCCTGGAGCAGGGCCTTGGACTCCTCGGGACGGGCCGCCTGGGTGAGCGCGCGGTAGAGCCACGCCGCTTTCGCTCGGCCTGCGGGCGAGAGCAGCCGGTTGCGCGAACTCTCCGCCAGCCCGGATTCGGCGCGCACCGTGGGACAGGCCACGATTTCGCATGGGAGGAAGAACTCCTGCACCATCTCGGTGACCGCCCGAAGCTGCTGGAAATCCTTCTCGCCGAAGTAGGCCCGCGCGGGACGCACCAGGTTCAGCAGCTTCAGCACGACCGTCAGCACCCCCTGAAAGAAACCCGGCCGGCACGCGCCTTCCATCAGGTCGTCAGCGCCCTGGGCCTCAATCCGGAAGCGATAGCCGCTCGGATAGAGTTGCGCCGCGGGTGGCGCCAGAACCTCATCCACCCCGAGGGCTTCGAGCAGCGCCAGGTCTTCCGCCAGGGTGCGCGGATAGCGCTCCAGATCCTTGGGATCATTGAACTGCGGCGGATTGACGAAAATGCTGGCCACCGCGGTCTGGTTTTCGCGGCGGCAGCGTTCCACCAGCGCGGCGTGCCCGCGGTGCAGCGCCCCCATGGTAGGCACGAACCCGATGCCGCGGCCCTCAAGTTCGCGCCGCCGTTCGCTCCAGCCGGCGAGGGTGTCCCAGACGCGCATCATGAGTAGCTCTCCGCGGCGGCGGGGAAGGCGCCCGATTTGACGGCCGAGTCAAACTCGCCCACCGCCTCCAGAACGCCGCGCGCGCCCTCGCCGAAGCTGCGTACGAACTTGGGCTTGAAATCCAGGTTCAGGCCCAGCAGGTCCTGGAGCACCAGAATCTGCCCGTCGCACCCCGCACCGGCACCGATGCCGATGGCGGGGATGCGCAACGCCGCGGTCACTTCCGCCGCCAGCGAAGCCGGAATGCACTCCAGGACGATCGCGAAGGCTCCCAACTCCTGCAGCATTTTGGATTCGCGCAAGATCGCCTGGGCACCCTCGCCGTTGCGGCCCTGGATCTTGTATCCGCCATAGCTCAGCAGCGATTGCGGCTGCAGGCCCAGATGCCCCATCACCGGCACGCCGCTTCCCGCCAGGCGTTCAATCACGTCCTCATGGCCGTCCACGCCTTCCAGTTTCAAAGCATGCGCACCGGCGATCATAAGGACCTGGGCTGCATCCAGAGCCGCGGCCAAGCCCTTGCGGTACGAGAGAAACGGCATATCGGCGACCACCAGCTTGTCGCCCGCCCCGCGCGCCACCGCCTCGGTATGCAGGCGCATCAGTTCGACGCTGGCGGAAAGGGTGGACGTGTGGCCGTACATCACCATGGCGGCGCTATCGCCCACCAGGATGCCATCAATGGCGGTTTGGGAAAGCAGGCGTGCGAAGGTGTAGTCGTAGCAGGTGACCATCGAGAGCTTGCGCTTCTCGCCCTTGGCGCGCAGAAAATCGTTGGCGAACACGGCTCACCTCCCCCGGGAAGCGAGCGAAAGGAGAATTACGGGGTAATGAAAATCGCTCAGCATAGCCTTGGTACCTGTCAAAAACCGATCAAGTCCGGGACTTACATGCAGCCCAGAAGGGCGGCGTGGTCCTGCCAGTCGCTGCGTTCGGTCAGCGCTTGCAGTGATTATAGCAGGGGGCTTGCAGGGTGGGGTTCAAGCCGCTTCAGGCTGACCGCTTTCTCTCCCTGGCGCCGAGCATGAGTACGAGAAACTTCTGGGCATCCGGCAGGTGGCGGATGGCCATCCAACTGCGGAAGGCGTCCTTCGCCCGTTCAATCTGTGTATCGGCATCCTCTGGCCTCCATAGCGCACCAACGTCGTAATCCGCATCCTCGCGCTGTTCCTGGGCCTGGATGAACCTTCTTGCTACCGCACGGAGGTGGTCGGTGGGAGTTGCCCGCCGTTCGAACGGCGGAATGCTGTCGTCTCCCCCAGCGAACTTGGTGCAGGCTTGCTTCATTTTGCCGTGCTCGAAAACCCGGCCCAGCAAAGGTCTTAGTTCGGACTGGCTCCAGTTCGCGGTGGCTTCCCCAACCATCAGATGAAACAAGGCGTAGTAAGCCGTGGAAACCGCTCTTCTAAGGACGGCTTGGCCAGGATTTGCGCCATCCAGGTCGGCAATGCGGCGGGCCAGATCCAGCAATTCATCTGCAAAAGCCATCGCTTACGCCCAGGAGGGTTCTTGCATCGCTTCCTGTCCGGACTGGCTGCGAAAGCGGAAATATGGGTAAACGCCCCACCGTTCCTGGGGGTGAAGGTCTTCCACAAGCGCATTCGCCACGTCGTCGGTAGCTCGCAACAGGTTGTCCTTCGTCAGAGAGGAATCCGGCATCACGATCCGGAAGTAGACCGCCGGGTCGCCGGTCGAGTCGTAGTCCAATTCGTGCCGAATACGAATGACACTACCACTGGCCCTCAGTTTCTGCTCAACTTTCTGGACCGCTTCCGCGAACTCTCGTTCGTGAATGAATGCTCTGGCGGGGATCACGGTTCCATTATCCCGCTTCGGCCCGCCATGCCGCATCCCCATCCGCCCCTCCGTCGCCAAGGCCACGGCTCCCACTCCCCGCTGGGGAGGCGGCAACTGCCTCGTCCTTCCGCCGCGGCGCACCTCATTCCACGCTCCGCCGTGCAGCACCCGGCCATCCGCCGCGAAAGGCGGCTCCTGTCGCCCGCCGGCTGCCGGGTGCCTGATCCCGCCCTTCGTCGCGGTGGCCGCCTCCCCGCCCATCCGCCACGGCGCCGCTGGTTCGCCATGTACAATGGCAGGGACATGGAACACTATACCTGGGAGCAGATGGACAAAGAAGTCCTCAGCGAGACCATCGCGCGCAAGATTATCAGTGGCGACAAGGCCATGGTGGCGCAAGTATTTCTCGCCAAGGGCGCGGTGGTGCCGGAGCATCATCACGAAAGCGAGCAGATCACTTACATCCTGGAAGGCGCCCTGGAATTCGAACTGGAGGGCCGCACCGTGGTGGTGGCCGCCGGGCAAGTCCTGCGCATTCCTTCCAATGTTCCCCATCGCGCCGTGGCGCTCGAAGACACCCTCGACCTGGACATCTTCAGCCCCATCCGCCACGACTGGCTGTCCAAAGACGACGCCTACCTGAGAGGAAACCCGCATGGACCTCGGGCTTAAGGACCGCGTGGCCCTGGTAGCCGCATCCAGCCAGGGCTTGGGCAAAGCCGCCGCCCTGGGACTGGCGCGCGAGGGCGCCAAACTGGCGTTGTGCGCGCGGACCGAAGCCACTCTGGAAACCACCGCCGACGAGATCCGCCGCGCGACCGGGGTGGACGTGTTCACCGCAGCCATCGATGTGACCGACTACCCGCAGGTGCAGCGCTTCGTGGCCGACACTGTGCAGCATTTCGGCCGCCTGGATATCGCCGTGGCCAACGCCGGCGGCCCGCCCACCAAGACGTTCGCCGAAACCACCATCGAAGACTGGCAGCGCGCCGCCCAACTCAACCTCATGAGTACGGTCCACCTGGCCAAGGAGACCCTCCCGCTGATGCAGCAGCGACGTTGGGGCCGATTCCTGGCCATCACTTCCATGACCGTGAAGCAGCCGGTGGATGGCCTGATTCTTTCCAACTCCGTGCGCTCGGCCGTCTCGGGCCTCGTCAAGACGCTCTCGAACGAATACGGACCCTACAACGTGTTGGTCAACAACGTCTGCCCCGGCTACACAGCCACCGCGCGCCTGCTTTCGCTCAGCAGCCGGCTCGCCGAGAAGGAGGGCGTAACGCCCCAGGAAATCGAAGCGCGCTGGGCGCGGCAAACTCCGCTGGGGCGCATCGGCCAACCGGAGGAATTCGCCGACCTCGTGGTGTACCTGGCCTCCGAACGAGCCAGCTACATCACCGGCGCCTCCATCGCCGTGGATGGCGGCATCATCAAAGGCATTTACTGAGGCGCATGGCCGATCCTTCGATTGCGCGCCACGAGCAGGCCGGGCTGCGCAAGGAAATGGGCCTGCGCGACCTGGTGCTGGCGCAGGTGCTCTGCGTGGTGGGCTCGTCGTGGGTGGGCATCGCCGCCAAACTGGGACGCGAACACGTGGCCTACTGGCTGGGGTCGATGACCCTGTTCTACCTGCCCTTGGCCGCGGTGGTGATTTACCTGAACCGCATGATGCCGCTGGAGGGCGGCCTGTACCAGTGGGCCAAGGCCGGCTTCGGCAAGATGGCCGGCTTCCTCACAGCCTGGAACCTGTGGGTCTACGCCATCAGCGCCACGGCCAGCGTGATTTTCGTGCTGCCCACCGACTTGGCTTACCTGCTGGGTCCGCCGGCAGCCTGGATTCCGGGCAGCAAGTGGGCCACCCTGCTGGTCACCGGCGGGGTGATGCTGGCCATCGCGCTGGTAGCGGTGCACGGCCTGGATATCGGCAAATGGCTGCACAATGTGGGCAGCATTCTGATCCTGATGGCGTATGCCATCCTTCTCGGGCTGCCCATCTGGGCCGTGGCGCGCGGCTCGATTCCCAAGTACGATCCCATTCCCTGGCAGACGCCGGCGGTCAACTGGTTCGGCGTGGCCATCTTCGGCCAAATGGCGGTGGGCGCGCTGAGCGGCTTCGAATACGTGGCCATCCTGGCCGGAGAATGCCGCAGCGCGGCGCGCACCATCGGGCAATCGGTACTCATTTCGGCGCCCATCATTTCCCTGATGTTCATTCTGGGCACCAGCTCGGTGCTGGCCTTCCTGCACGGTCCCATCAATGTGATCGGCCCCATTCCGCAGACCATGCGGGCGGCTTTCGGGCCTTCCATCGGTTGGGCGGCGCAGTTCGGCATTTTCCTGGTGATGGCTCGGGCGGTGGCCGCGTCCAGCCTGCTGTTCACCGGCCTGACGCGGCTGCCCATGACCGCCGGGTGGGACAGCCTGATTCCGCGCTGGTTCACGCGCCTCGATGAGACCCACCGCACGCCGGTCAACTCCATCGTTTTCGTGGGCGCGCTGGTCATGGCGATGATCCTGCTGAGCATGCTGGGCGTCGAGGAGCAGGAGGCCAGCCAGTTGCTGACCGCGGCCTCCATTGCGCACTACGCCATCGCTTACGCCGCCCTGTTCGCGCTGCCCCTACTGGGCACCCCCGCGGTGCGCATGGGCGTGCCCGGCTGGGTAAAGGTGGCGTCGGTGGCCGGTTTGGGGTCCAGCCTGGTAGCGCTGGGGATTGCCGTGTATCCGATCGTCCAAGTGGTCAGCCGCGGCGCCTACGCAGCCAAGGTATGTGCCGTGGTGGCGGTGGCCAACGCCACCGGCATTCTGATCTACCGCTCGGGAATCCGCAAGGCCGGCCGGTAGCCGCGTGCGGCTTCCTGATCGGTTGGGAGATCCCATGACGCCGCGGGGAGACCGTTCATACAACCGGAAACTGGCAAGAGAGGCAGGGAATTTAGGGCCCGCCGTGGCGCTGGATTGGCCTCCGTAACCGTTCGACCCGCGCTGGTCGCCGTTCGCTCCTTCGGAGGCCGCAAAATCGGCGGATTGTGATGTAATTAAAGCGTTTGGAGATTCCTGCGTCCGGGCCGTCCGAAGCCCGCGCCGTGTCACGCTATGGACCCTGCCGTCAGACTGAGGAGGTTTTGGAAACGGGCACACCGCCGCGCGCGGGAATTACGCATGATTGCACGGGGGCTGGCCTCTACCGGGCATCCCATCCTGGCCCATGTTATTCCGATGCGCCGCTGCAACCTGAGTTGCGCCTACTGTAACGAGTACGACGATTTTTCGAAGCCGGTGCCCATCGAGACACTCTACCGCCGGCTGGACCACTTGGCGGACCTGGGCACCACCATCATCACCATCAGCGGCGGCGAACCGCTGCTGCACCCCGAATTGGACCTGATGATCGCGCACATCCGGCGGCGCGGCATGATCGCGGGTATGATTACCAACGGTTACCTGCTGACGCCGGAGCGCGTCCAGCGGCTGAACCGCGCCGGGTTGGAACATCTGCAAATCTCCATTGACAACGTGATGCCTGACGAGGTTTCCAAAAAGAGCCTGAAGGTGCTGGATAAGAAACTCCAGGTGCTGGCGGAGCACGCCGATTTTCACGTCAACATCAACTCGGTGGTGGGCGGCGGGATCAAGAATCCCAAAGACGCGCTGACGATCGGCAAACGCGCCGTGGAGCTGGGCTTCACCTCAACGGTGGGCATCATTCACGACGGTGGCGGCCAGTTGCAGCCGCTGCGCGACGAAGAGCGCGAAATCTACATGCAAATGCGCGCCATGGAGAAAAGCAGCTACGCGCAGATCAATTACTTCCAGGACAACATCGCCCACGGCCGCGAGAACCAGTGGCGCTGCCGGGCCGGGTCGCGGTACCTGTACATTTGCGAAGACGGGCTGGTGCACTACTGTTCGCAGCAGCGCGGCTATCCGGCCAAACCGCTGGCCGAGTATACCCGCGAGGATATTCGCCGCGAATACCGCACCGCCAAAAGCTGCGCTCCGCGGTGTACGGTGGCTTGCGTGCACCAGATTTCGTATATCGATTTCTGGCGCGGCCCGCAGCACCTGGCGCCCACACCCATGGAGCAGGGGGCCGAGGGGCTGGTGCAGATCCGTTAAAGTAGGAGGATGCGCCATGCATGGCAGCCCGACTCCTGGCGCGCCTACGAGGCCCTGCAACAGCCGGAGTATCCCGACCGGGCGGCGCTCGCGCGCGTGCTGGGGGAGCTGAGCAAGCTTCCACCACTGGTGACCAGTTGGGAAGTCGTGCGGCTGCGCGCGCTGCTGGCGGATGCCGCGCGAGGCGCGTGTTTTGTGCTGCAGGGCGGCGACTGCGCCGAGCGCTTCGTGGATTGCACCCCGACGCGCATCACCAACATGATCAAGGTGCTGCTGCAGATGAGCCTGGTGCTGGTGGTGGGGGCGCAGCGTCCGGTGATCCGGCTGGGGCGCTTCGCCGGGCAGTACGCCAAGCCACGCTCGACGGCCGAAGAGACGCGCGGGGGGATTTCCCTGCCCTCCTACCGCGGCGACATAGTCAACCGGCCGGACTTCACCGCCGAAGCGCGCACGCCCGACCCGGAGCTGCTGCTGCGGGGTTACGAGCGTGCCGCGCTGGCGCTGAATTTCATGCGCGCGCTGGTGAAAGGCGGCTTTGCCGACCTGCACCATCCGGAATATTTCGACCTGGATTGGGTACAGCACTCGCCGCTGGCCGACGATTACCACCGCATGGCCTCCACCATTACGGAGGCCCTGGCGTTCATGGAGAACGTGCTGGGCATTCGGGCGGGGGAAACCGACCGGATCGATTTCTTCACCTCGCACGAAGCGCTGGTGCTGGGCTACGAGCAGGCGCAGACCCGGCGCGTGCCGCGGCGCCCGGGCTATTTCAACCTTTCGACGCACTTCCCGTGGATCGGCCTGCGCACCAACGACCCGGAAGGAGCGCACGTGGAATACATGCGCGGCATCGAGAACCCCATTGGCATTAAGGTGGGAGGCGGGTATACGCGCGAACGCGTGAAGCGCTGGATGGATGCGCTGGACCCGGACCGCAGTCCCGGACGCCTGACCCTGATTCACCGTTTCGGCGTGGGGCGGATTGCCCAGGAACTGCCGCGGCTGATCGCCACCGTGCGGGCGGAAGGCGGCCAGGTGCTGTGGATTTGCGACCCCATGCACGGCAACACGCAGACCACCGCCGGCGGGGTGAAGACGCGGCGGTTTGAGGACATCTACTCGGAAGTGGAGCAGGCGTTCGACATCCACCGCGCCATGGGCCAGCAGCTTGGCGGGGTACACATCGAGCTGACGGGCGAAAACGTGACCGAATGCGTAGGCGGGGCGCGCGGCCAATCGGAAGCGGACCTGGCGCAGGCCTACGAATCGGAAGTGGACCCGCGGCTGAACTGCGAGCAGGCGCTGGAGCTGGCCTTTTTGATCGCGCGGAAGATGAAGAAGACCAACGGGGGGTGACGATTCCGCCATATTATCCCGCCGCCCGGCCGCGGCCAGGTTGCCAGCGCCCCGCCGATTGACTTACTGCTTGCCTCCGGACCCAGGGGCGGCCGGCGGCTTTTCGAATCCCGTCGGCACCAGGTTAACGCGCACACCTCCCACGTTGCCGTAATTGGAATCGAACACCACCAGCGAGCCATCGTTGGAAATAGCCGCCCGCGGTTCCGACCAGTAAGCCGCGTCGCCATCCTCGGCGAACCGCACGCTGCGCGTCTCCACCAGGCGGCGGACCTCCTCGCCGTTGCCGCGCATTACCAGGACTTCGCTGGCGTGCGGGAAGCGCAGCGGCGTATCGGTGGGGTGCTGCACCGGCGACACCGTCGAGACCACGCAGAACGGAGCGCTCTTGGCGCAGCCGATGTGCTCGTCCGTGCCGCCGTGGCTGTTCGGAAACGGGCAGCGCCACAAGCTCATCACCTTGCGTCTGCCGCCGCCTAACTCCACCGGCTCGGCAAGCGCGCTTCCCTTATTCAACTGGTAAGTGGCCAGTGAAACTTCACAGGGCGATTCGGTGAAGCTGTCGTACACCAGGTACTGCGTGCCGGAGGCGTCCTCCATGGTATCGGAGTGCGCCGGGTTCATGCACTTCTCGCCGGGGTCGCACACGCCATCGTGATTGCCGGAG
>Ga0335074_10011021_pt1 | contig 12644 bp, 11 predicted proteins | sample Lox_Sample_23_FD_206715 | JGI IMG/M metagenome (GOLD analysis project Ga0335074, IMG submission 206715) | Soil microbial communities from Loxahatchee National Wildlife Refuge, Florida, United States - Lox_Sample_2.3 | ecosystem: Environmental > Terrestrial > Soil > Wetlands | place: USA...
GCGGCACGATGAAAATGTCCGGCGTGATAAAGTTACGCTCGTGCTCCGGAACGGATATCGGTAGTAGAACGATCGCAAGCCAGTCAAATTTATCGCTGGCGTGATATCGGATGAGATTCGTTTTCTCGGTATAGGTGCGTGTTTTCACCGAAATTCGCTGTGAGAATTCACCATTCAGCCACGCGATCACATCGCAACCCGGCCACATATCCGGCGCCTTCAGTGCCGGCACCCCGTGCAGGGTCAGTTCAGCTATGACCAGCATCTCTCCGGCGTCACCAAACTGCTTAGTCGTGTGTCGTTTATCAGGCACCGCGCCCTCCTCGTGAACGTGCCGGGGCGGTGGTGATTTCGGCTTGACCTGATCCAACAGGCCCCGCATCACGGCCCTGGATGCGGGCGATCTCACGCGACGATCCATTTGCCGTGTTGCTTGATCGCGTGGTGCATCGCGTCCGGGGCCAGATCGAGGTCGCCGGGCCAGGTGACGGCACCAAGGGTGACCGTCGCTTGCCGGAAAAGTTCTTCGTCGCGCAGGGCAGCGAACACGCCCGCAGCATCTGAGTGGATGAAAACCGCCATTTCGACGATCCCGCCGCTGCCATCGTTGAAACGTACCCGCAGACGAAAACCGGGCAGCGCCTCCGTTTCCGCGACACGCCACGGCGCCCGCGGACGAACCGGCTCAGCCATTGCGGGGGGCAGCGACGATTTCGGCTTTGATCGTATCCAGCAGGCGTGCCGCCTCGCTGCCCTGGATGCGGGCGATGTCGTCCTGGTATTTGAGGAGCACGCCAAGCGTGTCGTTGATCGCTTCGGGGGTCAGTTCCAGCGCGTCCAATTGCATCAAGGCTTCGGCCCAGTCGATCGTCTCGGCGATGCCGGGCAGTTTGAACAAATCCATCTTGCGCAGTTTCTGCACGAACTCGACGACCTCGCGCGACAGGTGCGCCGAGGCGCGCGGCGCCTTCAATTTCAATATTTCCAGTTCGCGCTCGGCGCTCGGGTAATCGATCCAGTAATAAAAGCAGCGGCGCTTCAGTGCGTCGTGGATTTCGCGCGTGCGGTTCGACGTGATGACGACGATCGGCGGATGCGCGGCACGGATCGTGCCGATCTCGGGGATCGTCACCTGGAAGTCGGAAAGAAGCTCCAGCAGATAGGCCTCGAACGGCTCGTCGGTGCGGTCGAGTTCGTCGATCAAGAGCACTGGTGGACCGCCGATCTCCGGCTCCAGCGCCTGCAGCAGCGGCCGCTTGATCAGGAAGCGGTCGGAGAAGATCGTGTTTTCAATCTCTTCGCGCTCTTCGTCGCCGGCTTCAGCGAGGCGGATTTCGATCATCTGCCGCGGATAATCCCATTCGTAGACGGCGCTGGCGACATCCAGCCCCTCGTAGCATTGCAGGCGGATAAGGCGTCGCTGCAATGCCGCCGCCAGTACTTTGGCGATCTCGGTCTTGCCGACCCCGGCCTCGCCTTCGAGAAACAGCGGCCGGCCGAGGCGCAGCGACAGGTGGACGGCGGTCGCGAGCGAGCGATCGGCGACGTAATCGGCCTGGCCGAGCAGCTGAAGCGTGTCGCCGACCGAAGCCGGCAGGCCGGTCGCGGCGGAAGGATGCGGATCGTTCAAGTTGCGGTCCTGCTTCGCGGCACACCCTCTCCGGGCGGGAGAGGAACACCGATATCTAGTCGCTCCGCCGCGCCCGCGCCACCCCGGACGAACGTTGCGGCCGGTGCGGCTTTTGCCGATAGTCGGCCGGCAGCCGCGGAGGAACGCCATGACGAGCGCCGCCGACATCGCCTACGCCTCAGCACTCGACCTCGCTGCGGCCTATCGCAAAAAGGCGCTGTCGCCGGTCGAGGTCACGGCGGCACTGCTGGAACGCCTCGACCGGCTGGAGCCGCTGCTCAACGCCTTCTGCCTTGTCGATCGCGACGGTGCGCTCGCCGCCGCGCGGGCGGCCGAGCAACGCTGGGGTCGTGGCGTGCCACTGGGACCGCTCGACGGCGTGCCGGCGACGGTCAAGGACCTTTTGGTGATGCAAGGGTTCCCGACGCGGCGCGGCTCGCGCCTCGTCGAGCCCGTCCCGGACGCCGAGGATGCGCCCGCCGTGGCGCGGCTGCGCGAAGCGGGCGCCGTCATTCTCGGCAAGACGACGACGCCGGAATTCGGCTGGAAGGCGATCGGCGACTCGCCCTTGACCGGCATCACCCGCAATCCATGGGATACCGAGCGCACGCCAGGCGGCAGCAGCGCCGGTGCGGCAGCCGCGTGCGCCGCCGGCATCGCGCCGCTCCACGTCGGCAGCGACGGCGCCGGCTCGATCCGCATCCCGTCTGCCTTTACCGGCATTTTCGGCCTGAAGGCGACGTTCGGCCGGGTGCCGGCGCATCCCCCGTCGACGATGAGCCTGTTATCGAATATCGGGCCGATGACCCGCACGGTGCGCGACGCCGCGGCGCTGTTGAACGTGCTGGCGCGGCCCGACCGGCGCGATCCGTACGCGCTGCCGCCCGCGCCGCGCGATTGGCTCGCCAGCATCGAGGACGGCGTGCGCGGCTGGCGCATCGCCTACAGCCCCGATTTCGGCTATGCAGCCGTCAATACGGAAATCGCCGCGTGCTGCGCGCAGGCGGCGCGCCGCTTCGAAGAATTGGGCGCCTCGGTCGAGGAAGTCGGGCAGATCTTTCCGTCGCCGCGCGCGGCGCTGTTGACGCTATGGGCGGCCGGGACAGCCCGCATTCTCGCCGCCTATCCGCCGGACGCGGTGCGCGAATTGTGCGATCCCGGCCTCGTTGCCGTCGCCGCCGGGGGTGCACAAGTCACCGGCCCCGACTATGTCGCCGCCGATCTCGAACGCACCGCGCTCGGGCGAACGATGGCGGCGTTTCACCGGCGCTACGATTTGTTGTTGATGCCGATGCTGCCGGTTGTCGCGCTGCCGGTCGGCCAGGACCTCAACGATCCGGCCGGCGAGACGAGCTGGATCGACTGGTCGCCCTTCTCCTACCCGTTCAACATGACGCGCCAGCCGGCCTGTTCGGTGCCGTGCGGCCTGACCGATGCCGGCCTGCCGATCGGGTTGCAGATCGTCGGGCCGCTCTATGGCGAGGATCGCGTGTTGCGCGCCGCATGCGCCTTTGCCGCGAGCGAGCCGCGGCGCCACCCGCCGCTGGCCTGATCCCGGCGGCCTCGACCCGGCGTCGGCGCGAGAATACATTCCGTCGCAACGTCAGGCGGCGGCACCGAGGAGGACGCGGGATGAGATTCGGGTTGTTCGGCGGCGCGCGGGCCCGCGGCGGCGCAGCCGGCGACAGCGACGGCTATCAGGACTTCATCAGGTATGTCGTCGCGGCTGAGGAGCTGGGATTTTCCAGCGTCTTCCTCGTCGAGCACCATTTCACCGGGTTCGGCCAGGTCTCGGCGTCGCTCAATCTGTTGTCGTACCTGGCCGCCCGCACCGAAAAGATCCGCCTCGGGACCGCGGTCGTCGTGCTGCCCTGGCACAACCCGGTGCTGGTCGCCGAACAGGCGGCGACGCTCGACCTGCTGTCCAACGGGCGGCTTGATTTCGGCATCGGCAAGGGCTATCGGCCCTATGAATTCTCGGGGTTCTGCATCCCGCAGGACGAAGCTGCCGAGCGCTTCGACGAGGCGATCGCGCTGATCCGCCGGGCCTGGACTGCCGACGGACGGTTTTCGTTCGACGGCAAGTGGTGGCGTTACGACAACATCATCGTCGAGCCGGCGCCGATCCAGCGGCCGCACCCGCCATTCTGGATGGGCGCCGGCAGCGCCGAATCGATCCGCCGCGCGGCGCGCGACGGCTACAACCTGCTGCTCGACCAGATCGCCCCGAGCGCCGCGGTCATCGAGCGGGTGCGACAGTTCCGCGAGGAATGCGCGGCGATCGGCCGGCCCTACGATCCGTTGACGGTCGGCGTCACACGCGGGCTGCAGATCGTCCGCAACGAGGAAGAACGCCGCCGCGCGGTCGTCACCCGCCGCGAGGTGCTGAAGAACATCGGCGACCTGGCGCGCGGCCCTGGCGCCGAGCGCTACCACCAGATCAAGGAAGACCCGGACGCCTTCGAGCTCGACGACGCGCCGCTGCTCGGCACGCCGGAGGAGATCATCGCGCAGCTGCGGCGCCTGCAAGCCGGCGGCGTCGAAAACGTGCTGTTTGCCGCGCCCGGCGCTTCGATCGCGCATCTGCGCACGTTCGCGGAGGAGATCATGCCGGCATTCGACGGGAAGAGCCCGCTGGTGCACGCGCAGGTCTAGGTGATCGCGGGCGACGCGAGGTCGGTTGGGCTTGCGCCGGCCGCCGGGCGGGTGTGTAAGATGAGCGATGCACGCGCCAGCGCGTGCGCCCCCAACTTTTGGAGCCGGACAGATGCCCGACGCGCCCGATTATACTCCGCCAAAGGTGTGGAACTGGAATAAGCCGAGCGGCGGCAGGTTCGCCAACATCAACCGGCCGATCGCCGGACCGACGCACGACAAGGAACTGCCGGTCGGCCGGCATCCGCTGCAGCTGTATTCGCAGGGCACCCCGAACGGCCAGAAGGTGACGATCATGCTCGAAGAGCTGCTGGCGCGCGGCCACAAGGGGGCCGAGTACGATGCCTGGCTGATCCGCATCGGCGAGGGCGACCAGTTCGGCAGCGGCTTTGTCGCAGTCAATCCGAACTCCAAGATCCCGGCCATGGTGGACCGCAGCGGCCCGACGCCGATACGGATCTTCGAGACCGGCGCGATCCTGGTGCACCTCGCCGAGAAGTTCGGCGACTTTCTGCCGAAGGAAGGCGCGGCGCGCGCCGAGTGCCTGTCCTGGCTGTTCTGGCAGATGGGCAGCACACCCTATGTCGGCGGCGGGTTCGGCCATTTCTACGCCTATGCGCCGGTCAAGATCGAATACGCGATCGACCGCTTTGCGATGGAGACAAAGCGCCTGCTCGACGTGCTCGATCGCCGCCTAGCGGACAGCGAGTATGTCGCCGGGCCGGACTATACAATCGCCGACATGGCGATCTGGCCGTGGTATGGCGGGCTGGCGAAATTCAATTCGTATGGCGGCGCCGAGTTCCTGCAGGTCCAGGATTACAAGAACGTGCAGCGCTGGACCGAGCAGGTCTACGCCCGCCCCGCCGTCAAGCGCGGTCGCATCGTCAACCGCACCGCCGGCGACCCGTCGGAGCAACTGCACGAGCGCCATGACGCCAGCGACTTCGAGACGAAGACGCAAGACAAGGCTGCAGCGGCGGACTGAGGCGGCGGGCGCCGCCTGATCGGGCGTCGGGCGGCACGATCAGGACGCGGACGGTGCTGCGCATTACGCCGCGCGCGGCCGCCGTCCGCGCCCGCGCCGGCTGGTGCGCAACTTGCCGACCCAGAGCCCGGTGCTCCTTCGCCCCTGCCAATCATAGGTCGGAACGGCCGGGTTAAAGGCGTCTTTGATTTGTTTGCGCGACGCGAACCGCCCATCGCGACCGCCATTGGGGTCAGGCCGGCGGGACGGCGGCGGCAGAATACGGCAAGACTGCGGCCGCCTCTGATCGCATCGCGTCAGCGCCGCAGCGACATAATCGCCGGTTTGTGGCGCCTCGCCGCGAGCCGCACCTCGCTCGCCGCGGCAAACCGCCGGCGCGACTAGAGGTATGGGTCGGCGCGCATGTATTGCGCCACAGTGTCGCGCACTGCATCCTCGAGCGGCGTGAACGGCGTGTTGTAGCCGGCTTGGCGCAGCCGGTTCATCTTGGCTTCGGTGAAATACTGGTAGTTCGGCCGAATCTCCGGCGGAATATCGATAAATTCGACGAGCGGTGCGCGGCCGCAGGCTTTGCCAGTCGCCCGCATCAGGTCGAGAAAGCTGCGCGCATTGCCGCTGCCGAGGTTGTAGAGGCCGCCGATATCGCCTTTCGCCGCCCGGCGCCACAGCCAGAGCATGACCGCGGCACAGTCCTTTACATAGACAAAGTCGCGCAGCTGTTCGCCGTCGGCATAATCCGGGCGGTGTGACTTGAACAGCCGCACGTTTTCCCCGGCGGCGATCTTCTGCCAGTTTTTGGCGACAAGGCTCATCATGTCGCTCTTGTGGTACTCGTTAGGGCCAAACACGTTGAAGAATTTGAGCCCGGCCCAAAACGGCGGTGCCCGGCCGGCCGCCGCCTCGCGCATTGCCCATAGATCGAACGCGTGCTTCGACCAGCCATAGAGGTTGAGCGGACGCAGCCGCTTCAGCGCATCGATGCCGCCGGCATCCTCAAACCCGGCCGACCCGTCGCCGTATGTCGCGGCCGACGACGCATAGATCAGCGGCCGACCGCGCGCGGCGCACCAGCGCCAGACGCGGATCGAATAATTCAAATTGTTGGCGATCATATAGTCGGCATCGCGTTCGGTCGTTGCCGAATTGGCGCCCAGGTGAAACACGGTCTCGACCGCATCGCCATGGCCGTCGAGCCATGAGAACAGCCCGTCCACCGGCACGATCTCATGGAACTCGCGCTTGGCGATGTTGCGCCATTTGTCGTCCTTGCCGAAGTGGTCGGCGATGACGAGGTCGCTGCGCCCGGCGTCGTTCAGCGCCGCGGCCAGCACCGAGCCGATGAAGCCGCCGCCGCCGGTGATGACCAGCATCAGGCGGCGTCTTCCTGCGCCGGGGCGCGGATCGCCTCGATCAGCCGGGTCGTCGAGCGGTCTTCGACGAGTTCGACAAGCATGACGCGGCCGCCCCAGCCCTGCACCTCCGGCGCGCCGACCACGCCATCGAGCGTGTAGTCGCCGCCCTTGACCAGCAGGTCGGGGCGCAAGCGGCGGATCAGCTCGATCGGCGTCTCGTCGTCGAAGCTGATCACCGCATCGACCGCCTCGATCGCGGCGATGACGGCCGAGCGGTCGGCCAGCGCGTTCACCGGCCGCTTCGGCCCTTTCAGTCGCCGCACGCCGGCATCGGTGTTGAGAGCCACGATCAGCCGGTCGCACTGCGCGCGCGCCGCAGCCAACAGCGCGATATGCCCGGCGTGGATGATATCGAAGCAGCCGTTCGTGAACCCGACCCGGAGGCCGCGGCTGCGCCAGCGCCTGACCAGCGTTTCCGCCTCAGCGGCGCTGTAATACTTGGCGCGGTGCCAATCCTTGCCGCGCACGTCGCGCGCCAGTTCGAGCATCAATTCGTCGAGTTCGACGGTCGCGGTGCCGAGCTTGCTGACGACAATGCCAGCGGCGGCGTTGGCGAGCCGCATCGCTTCGCGCGGTTCGCAGCCGGCGGCCGAGGCCAGCGCCAGCACAGCGATGACGGTGTCGCCGGCGCCCGACACGTCATAGACTTCGCGCGCCCGCGCCGGTTCGTGATGCACCGCTCCGGTCGCTTCTACCAGCACCATGCCCTTTTCCGAGCGCGTCGCGAGGATCGCCGCCGCTTCCGCTGCCCGCATCACGACGTGCGCCGCCGTGACGATCTCGTCGTCGCCGCCGACCGGCAGATGCGCGGCCAGCGCGAGCTCCTTCTGGTTCGGTGTGATGCAGGTGACGCCGCGGTAGCGCGAAAAATCCTCGCCCTTCGGATCGACGAACACCGGCACGCCGGCCGCCCGCGCCGTCGCGATTGCCGCGCCGACGACCTTCGGTCCGAGCACCCCCTTGCCGTAATCCGACAGGATCACCGCATCCGCCTCGGCGATCGCATGCTCGGCGGCCGCGATCAGCGCCGCTTCCTCTTCCGGCGCGAGCGGGTGCGTCTGCTCTTCGTCCACCCTCAGCAACTGCTGATGGCCCGCCATGTAACGGGTCTTGCAGGTGGTCGGGCGGCGCGCGCTCGGCACGTGACGATCAACGAGGCCCGGCGTCGCGGCGATCAGCGCCGCCAGTTCGGTGCCTGCCGGATCGCGTCCGACCAGCCCGATCAGCACCGCCGTCCCGCCGAGCGAGGCGATGTTGCGCGCGACATTGCCGGCGCCACCCAACATGCTCTGCGTGCGTTCGAGCAACAGCACCGGCACCGGCGCCTCCGGCGAGATCCGTTCGGTCGCACAGTAGGCAAACCGATCCAGCATGACGTCGCCGAGGCACAGGATCGTCGCACGCGAAAAGTCCATCACGCTGCCGTAGGGTCGCGGGATCGGGCGTCTCTTCTACCACACGCGCCGGGGCGCACCTACCGTCGCCGCGCGTATCCACATCCCTCCCGCCCGACGAACTTACTCGGCGGCCGGGCGGCTGCGGTTGGCGGCGTCGATGTCAGGCACGGCGGCAGAGGCGGCAACGTTGCCGAGGCGCGAGCCGCGCGTCACTGCAAGCGCCGCGCGGGCCGCATCATTCTCGCTGATCTTCGCCATGATCGCTTCCTTGGCCCGATCGAAGACGCCGCGGTTGGTCGCAACGAACTCGCGCGACCGGCGCAGCCCTGCGAGGTAGCCGTTGATTTCCGGCACGACGTAGCGCGCCACCATGTCCCAGCTGCGCAACGTGTTTTCCGGGTTGGCCCAGTCATGGACAAAGCCGACGACGGTGCCGAACCCGCCGCTCACTTCGAGCACCGATTTGATGCGCGCGACGAGATCGTCAGGCGTGCCGATCGTCGCTGCCGCAACCTCGATGAAGGCGGTTTTCTCGATCGCCTCGTCCGGGCTTTTGAACGGGTTGGCGCCGGGCCGCTGCAATGTGCCGACGATATATTCGTTGTGGTGGCGCAACAGGCCGTGGCGCGCCTCTTCGATCGCCTTGTCGCGCGTCTCGGCGATATGCCACGAGAGCAGGACGCGCCAATCCTTGCGGTCGACCGTCTGCCCGTGCTTTGCCGCGGCCTGCTCGGCAAAGCTCCATTGCGTCGGCAGCGCGTTGAGGCCTTCCTCCGACAGCGAGCCGATCGAGATGACGCCGATGCCGTGCTTGCCGGCCAAGGTCATGCCCGACGGGCTGATCTGCGAGGCGGTCGCGAACGGCATCTCCTCCTGCAACGGCAGAAGCTGCAGCGCTGCGTCGTTTAGCTCGTACCAGTCGGTCTTGTGGGTGATGCGCTCGCCACGCATCAGCCGGCGAATGACGCCGATCGCTTCGTCCTGGCGATCGCGCTGCACCATCGGATCGATGCCGAGCGTATGCGCATCGGAGGCAAGCGCGCCGGGGCCGGTGCCGAAGATCGCGCGGCCGCCGCTCATCCAGTCGAGCTGCACCATGCGCTGCGCGACGTTGAACGGATGGTGATAGGGCAGCGAGACGACGCCTGTCGCCAATTTGATCCGCTTCGAACGCTCGGCCGCCGCGGCGAGAAACATCTCCGGCGAGCCGATCATCTCCCAGCCGGACGAATGATGCTCGCCGCACCAGAACTCGTCATAGCCGAGCGTGTCGAGCATTTCGACCAGGTCGAGGTCGCGGCGGAACTGCAACAGCGGGTTCTCGCCGATCGGATGATGCGGCGCGAGAAACGCCCCGAACTGCAAACGCGGCATGATCATCTCCTCGAAGCGGCGGCGGCGCGCCCCGTCCGCCGAAAGGCTACTCCCTTGGCGCCCGGCTGACCATGGCCGCCCGCCGCATGGCTGAAGCTCAATAGGGCAGGTCGATCACGCCGGCTTTGTGCCGACGGCGCAGTGATAGGGCTGGGCGATGAAAAACGTGCCGGCGCGCGTCGTCGCGGCGACCGCTTCACGCCAGGTCTGCGCCTCTGCCGGCGACAGCACGGCGAGGATCTGCTGCTCGTAGCGTTCGAGCCGCGGCGATCCGGGCAAGACAGAGACAAGTTGCGGGAAACATTTGAGCCCCTGGAGGCCGAGCGCGGCGAGCCTGCGGTAGAGGCTCATATCGGCGACCCCCCGCGGCGCGACGCCGCCGCCGATCACGCCGGGCATATCGACCTTGGCCTTCAGAGCCGGATCCAATGGCAGGTTGACCCAGAACGGCATATCGACGGAGCGCACGACGATGCCGATGCGGCCGCCGGGCCTGGTAACCCGTACGATCTCGGCCAGCATGCGCTCGGCGTCGCCCTCTTCGAAGACGGTCGATGACAGCGCCACATCGACGGCGCGATCGGCGAGCGGCAGCGATTCGGCGCGGCCTTCACCGAAATCGACGAATTCGAGGAGGCCGGCGCGCCCGGTCAACGCGCGCGCCTCCCGCAACAGGTAGGGGCTCATGTCGCGGCCGATCAGCCGGTTCCGGCCGCGGGTCCGGCGCGCCAACTCGCGCATGATGACGCCGGAGCCGCAGCCGACTTCGAGCACGCTTTCGCCCGGCTCGATCGCCAACACATCCAAGAGCGAGCGGACGAGCGCCATGTAACCCGAACGGCCGCGCTCCTCCAGCGTCGCGACGCTGCCGAGCCGCGCGCCGCCCAGCGCGATCGTGCAATAGTCTGCGCCCAGCGCGGCGATCAGCGGCTCCCATTGTCCGGGGGACAGATCGAGCGGCAACAGGACGAGCGGCGGGCCGCTGCCGCGCACGCGATACGAGATGCCGGCGACCTCGCCTTCCCGTTCGGTGAGACCCGCCGGCGGCAGCGCGTCGCCGCGGCCGAGAAAATCGCGCAGCGCGGCGGCGATCGCCTCGCCCTTGTCGGCGCACAAATCAGCCCAGGTCAGTCCCTCGTAATCGGCGAGGACGACCCGCGCTGCCTGCGGCAGTTCGGGCAGTACGGCCTGCACGCGCCGGGCGCCGAGACCGCGGTCGCCGGTCACGATCAGGAGCCGCTGGCGCAACGGCGCAAGGCTGCGCGGATCGAGCACCGCCGGGCATAATAACGCCAGCGATGGGACGCGCTCGGGATACCGCGCCAAGAGGCCGTGCACGTCGGCCAGGCTGCGGCCGGCGACATGCGCCCCGGCCAGGCCGAGTTCGTCGAACAACGCTGCGAGGCAGTCCTCGACCGGCCGCTCCTTTTCGCCCTCTGCGTCAGCCATCAGTAATAACCGGTGCCGCCGTTGACGTGGATCGTCTGCCCGGTGATGAAGCCGCCGTCCTCGCTGACGAGAAACAGGCAGGTCGCGGCGATCTCATCGATCTTGCCCTGGCGACCCAGCGGGATGCCGGCAGCGTCGGGCGCGCGCCCGTGATACCATTCCGGATTGTCACGCCGCGTGTCGATGCTGCCGGGCGAGACGACGTTGACACGGATGTTGTCCTTGGCGAATTCCGACGCGAGCGCGCGCGCCATGCCGATGAGGCCCATCTTTGCCGCCGAGATGTGGACGCGGCCGGCGCCGGCGCCGGTGAACGCGCCCTCGCCGCAGAAGAACAGGATGCGGCCGTAGCGGTGCTTGACCATCGGCCCGATCAAGGCACGCGTCAAATAGTAACCGGCGTCAAGCACGATGCCGCGCACCTGTTCCCAATCGGCGTCGGTCTGTTCGAGCAGCGGCTTGTGCGGGCGGATCGCGGCATTGTTGATCAGGATGTCGACGCGGCCGAATTCGGCGAGCGCCCTTTGCGCCAGCATGTCGAGCTCGCCGCGCCTGCCGACATCGGCCAGAACCGGCAGCGCCTTGACGCCGAGTTCGCGCACCTCGCGTGCGACGGATTCGGCCTCCTGCGCATTCGATCGCGCATTGATGACGACGTGCGCCCCCTCCCCGGCCAGGCGCAACGCCGTCGCGCGGCCGATATTGCGCCCAGAGCCGGTAACGAGCGCCACTTTGCCGTCGAGCTTCCCCATCGCCGTTCCTCCAGACCGCATCCGCCGCGGCTCGCACGATCCCGCCGCCAAGCACACCAGAATGGCCGGTCAACGTCCAGATCTTTGGCGAGGGACATCGCCCGACGCCCGCAGCAGGCTGTGCCGCGAGGCGGGAGTCTCAGCGGCCGCGGCGTTCGGTTTTCGGATAGGGCGTGCCGTCGCGGCGGGCATAGCCGGCGCCTGCCTTCGCCATCATGTCGATGTCCGAGTAGAACGCGACTTCCTCCGGCGAGCGGCTGCCGATCTCGATAACTTCGGCGGGCGTTTCGGCGCGGTTCTGCAGGCAATGGCCGTTGCCGTCATTGGCCTTGAAGCCGGCGCTGTCGCCGGGGCGCAGGGTTTCTTCACCGGCATCGGTCACCAGCACGACCTCGCCCGACAGCACGTAAACGAATTCGTCTTCCTTCGTGTGCCAATGGCGCTGGCTCGACCAGGCACCGGGCGGCAGACGCAGCAGATTGACGCCGAATTGCGTCAGCCCGGCGGCATCGCCGAGGCGTTTGCGTTCGCGCGCCCGGCACGGTGCGTCAAACGGTGCCGGATAGAGCGTGCCGACCACCGGCTCGAGCCGGTTCGCATCGATGCGTTTCGCCATGCCGCGCACTCCTCCGTTATCGGATGACAGCAACGTTGATGCGAGCTGTTTCCTATGTCAATCTTGATTCATGCAATCAAGTGACGATCTGCTGAGCGCCCGCGACACGGCGCGGCGCCTCGGCATCAAGCTCGATACGCTGTACGCCTATGTCAGCCGCGGGCTGCTGCAATCGGTCGCGGTGACGGGCAGCCGCGAACGGCGCTACCGCCCTGAGGACGTCGAGCGCTTTCGCCTCGGCCGCGGTGCCGAACGGCCCCGCGAGGCGCTGATCCCGGTCATCGATTCGGCGATCTCGCTGATCGACAATGGCCGTTTCTATTACCGCGGCCGCGACGCGCTTGCCCTCGCCGACACCGCGACGCTGGAAG
>Ga0335074_10011022_pt1 | contig 12643 bp, 11 predicted proteins | sample Lox_Sample_23_FD_206715 | JGI IMG/M metagenome (GOLD analysis project Ga0335074, IMG submission 206715) | Soil microbial communities from Loxahatchee National Wildlife Refuge, Florida, United States - Lox_Sample_2.3 | ecosystem: Environmental > Terrestrial > Soil > Wetlands | place: USA...
ATCACCCACGAGGCGGTCGTCGGCAAGATCGGGGAGGAGCAGATCTTCTACCTGATGAGCCGCGGCCTCAACGAGTCGGACGCGATCCACCTGATCCTCATGGGGTTCCTCGCGGAGTTCGCGAAGGAGCTCCCGATGGACTACGCGCTCGAGCTGAACCGGCTCATCCAGCTCGAGATGACCGGCGCGGTCGGGTGAGCAGTCGATCCGCGGCAGCCCGGTCGCCCGGCCGCTTCGAGCGGGTCGGGACCCGGGGTCGGTCCGTGTGCGATTTCACGAGGTCGATCACCGCGATCATGGTCGCGTAGCCGAGGTTCACGCTCGCCGCGAGCTCGCCCCGAGACGCGCGGGGGGACCCCCGCATCCGACCGAGCGCGGCCTCGATCAACTCGCGGGCCGTCTCGATGCTGGCCGGGTCCAACACGTGGGGAGACGGCGTCGGAAGGCCGTCGCGGAGCTCGACCAGCGTCTGGGAGAACTCGCTCGCCAGCTGCGTGAGCACGGAGCGAGGATGGGACTCGGCGTCCAGGATCAGCGGCATCCGGGTTCGCCCCCGCGCGTTCCTACCGGAGCTTCGCGTCGAACCGCCACTCGGGCGCCGACTCGCTGCCGGTGACCTCGAGCGCGGGGAGTGTCGGCCACGCCGCCGGGTCCCAGACGATCTCGTGTCCGTCCCAGCGCGCGGCGAGCGCCGGGTAGAGGACGTCGCGCAGCCCGGCGATCGGTGCGCGGTCGAGCACGTAGGAGAGGTAGCCCTCCCCGATCATGCGGACCGCGTCGGACGGTCCGATGCCGCGGGTCTCGAGATAGAAGACCTTCTCCGGGTCGACCGGAGCGACCGAGGTCGAGTGTGTCGCCTTCACGTCGCGGCAGAGGATCTCGAGGATCGGGATCGTATCCGACCGCGCGCCCGGGGAGAGCAGCATCGCGTGCTCGGAGATGAACACCACGGTCTTCGCCGCCGCCGGCTCGATCCGGACGAGTCCCCGGCTCATCCCGCGCGACGAGTCACGGAAGACCCCGCGGGTGATGGACTGGGCGTGGGTGTCGGTCGCGACGTGCGTGAAGTCGACCGAGCTGTCGAACGCCTGGTCGCTCGCCCCGTAGAACGTCTGCAGGTCGTCGACGTGCGAGCCCCGGCCCGTCAGCGTCGTTTGGTTCCGGATCTTGGTTCGGAACCCCCCAAGGCCGTTCCAGAGCCAGGCGAGCCGACCCTCCTCGCCGGTCGTCGCCGTCCGTCGGTAGATCGAGACGGTCCTGAGGTCCGGCGCATGGACGGTGAGATAGACCGTCTTCGCGCGCTCTCCGAGGTCGAGGTCGACGCTCGAGGCGTACAGTCGCTGGCCGGCCGAGGCCGCCGGGCTCGCGTAGACTTCCTCCGTGAAGAGTAGCTGGGTCTTGGCGCCGGTGTGGATCGACCGACGGACGGAGAGCGCTTCGTGAGCGGCGGAGAGGACCGTCAGGTCCTGGACCCGCACCGGATCGGTCAGGCCCTCCGGGATCTCGAGCCGGTAGCCGCGATTGAGCAATGTGGTGGAGAGCGCGGAGAGCTTGTCAGCGGGCTCGCCCGCCCCCCGCAGGAACTGCGAGAGTTCGGGCGCAGGGCCCGCCCAGATCTCCGAGAGGGTGCGAACGGTCACGCCGGCCGATCGAAGCGTCGGAGGTAGGTCGACCCGAGTGCCGGACGCATCCTGGACGATCCGGATCGCCCCCGGGATTGGGGCCGGCAGTGGCACGGCCGCCCCGTGGGTCCTGGCGTCCACACCGGTGAGGTCGACGTTCGAAAAGTAGCCGTATCCGCGGAAGAGCGGGTTCGGCTCGATCGGAAGGTTCTGAAATCGCTCGAACGCGTCGTCGCGTGCGGCCACGAACGGCTGGGGGTCGTCCAGCGATTTCGAGAGGTCGCGCACCTGCTCCGTGGAGAGCCACTGGTCGGGGCGCGCTACGGCGGCAGCCATCGGATTTACACACTCTGGGGTGTGTATAAGAAGTACTCCCCTCGCGCGCGCGAATCTCGGCGGCGAGCAAGCGAAAACTTCTGGGGCGCTCGCAATTTATAGGGTGGTCCGGTTCGTTACAGGGCGGGAGGATTTCGATGGCCTACGACATGTACCAGGAGGTCATCCTCCAGCACTATCGCGCTCCGAGGAACTTCGGTCCGCTCGACGGCGCGGACCGCGTCGGGGAGGAGTCGAACCCTCTGTGTGGGGATCACATCACGCTCCGGCTCAAGGTCGACCCCGCCACCCAAAAGATCCGGGAGGTCCGCTTCCAAGGGGACGGATGCGCGATCAGTGTCGCCAGCACGTCCATGCTGACAGAGAAGTTGGCCGGGCTCTCCCTCGATGAGGCGGCGCGCATCTCCGGCGATGATGTGGTGAAGAACCTGGGGATCCCGCTCTCGCCCGTGCGGGTGAAGTGCGCCCTCACCGGGTTCTCGGCGCTCGGGCACGCGTTGCATCCGACACCCGCCAGCCCGGCCGCGTAAATCCGAACTCCCCGGAGATTTCCGCGCCCGCGCGCGCTTTAATAGGACGCCGCCGGTGGAACGAGCGGGAGGCACTCGCGGCCCCCAGTCCCGGAACTTGATCGAGATCGACCCGGATGTCTGCGTCCTCTGCGGGCTCTGCACCGGCGTCTGTCCGCCGAACGCAATGGTGCTGACCCCGTCCCGGCTCGAAGTTCTCCCCAACTGCACGGACTGCGGCTGGTGCGTTCCGTACTGCCCGGTCGGCGCCATCTCGGGCGGCCGTCCCGTCGTGCGACGAAGGCGGGCCGATGACTGAACGCCGTCCGGCACCGCCGCGGGACTCGCCCCGCGTACTCCTCGTCGACCCGTATCTCGCGCGAGAGGACCCGATGGAGCGGAAGTTCGTCGAGCTCTATCCCTCGCTCGGACTTTTGACGCTCGGCGCGTATCTTCGCTCGCAAGGGATCGAGGTCGAGATGACCGACCTCACCTTCGCGCGCGACGCACGGCCGGTATCGGCTCGGCTGCGCTCGTTCCGACCCCACGTCGTGGGGGTGCACACGAAGACCCTCACCCATCGACGCGCCAACGAGATCGCGGCGCGCGCCCGGGCCGAGGGCGCGTTTTCGGTCGCCGGGGGCCCCGACGCGGCGACGCGGCCGGCCGCGTACCTCGAAGCGGGGTTCGATGCGGTGGTGCCGGGTGAAGGTGAAGGGGCGCTCGTCGAGCTCGCCCGTCGGGTGCAGCAAGGCGCCGAGCTCGGGGGGATCCCCGGGGTCACGCTGCAGCGGAACGGGCGCCTCGTCCGCGGGCCTCCTCGACCGTTCCTGCGAGACCTCGACGCGTTGCCGCTGCCGGCGTGGGACCTGGTCGACATGGACGAGTACCTCGGCCGGTGGGAACGCGCGACGGGAGAGCGCCGCGCGGCGGTACTGACCTCTCGAGGATGCCCGTTCGATTGCTCGTGGTGTTCGAAACCGACCTTCGGCCGGACGTTCCGACAGCAGTCGCCCGAGCGGGTGATCGCGGAGCTGCGAGCGCTGAAGGGCCGCTACGCGGTCGACTACGTCCGCTTCTGCGACGACGTCTTCGGAGTGTCTCGTCCCTGGATCGACCGGCTGCTCACGCTTCTCGAGGAAGAGGGACTGGGTCTCCGCTGGGAGTGCCTCGCGCGCGTCGACCTGCTGAAGCCGGACCTCCTGAAGCGGATGCGGGAGGTCGGGCTCGAACGCGTGTACGTGGGGGTCGAGTCGGGGAGTCAGAAGATGCTCGACCTGATGAATCGGGGGACCCGGCTCGCTCAGGTCGAGCGGACCGCCGAGGCGCTGCGCCGGGAGGGTATCCGCCAGTTCTGGTTCCTGATGCTCGGCTACCCGGGGGAGACGCTCGAAGACATCGAGCAGACGCTCCAGCTGTTCCGGCGGTTCAGTCCCGAGGAGTACTCGGTCTCGATCGCAGTGCCCGTCCCGGGGACGCGTTTCTACGACAGCGTGAAGCAGCGCTTGGGAGGGGGCACCCGAGCGACCCGGAAGTCGGGTGGCGCGAGCCTTCTGTTCGAGGCGGCGTACCCCGAAACACTCTATCGCTGGGAACAGGCACGGTTCGGACTCGAGGCCGCCCTCGGCAAGGCGCGAGAGCGCCTCTCCCCGCGCGTGGTCGAGCGGATCGGCCGGGCGGCGGACCGCTTCCACGCCAAGGTGGCGACCCCGCTGCTGGTCGGAAAGAAGCCCCCGGCCGGGGCAGGGCCGTAGCCTCGACGCTACCCGCGAGCCGCCCGCGGGTGGACCGGGCAGGGGCGTCCCAATCGGCAGAATCGGCACTTCTCCGGAGGGACCGGCGGGATCGGTTTCCGGAGACGGCCATATTTGCGGCGGGGCATCGTTGCGCCGTTCCCCCGGGCCGCGCGCCCCCTTCAAGATGGCGGGCGAACGGGGGCGCTCGGTGGACCTTTTGAGTCATCCCCGCCCGTACCCCCCGTGACCCCGTACGACGGTCTCGCCACCCCCGAGGGCACGGCTCGCTTTCGCGAGCGAGGCGTCGAACGCCGCCACCTTCCTGCGTCGCACTTTCGATCCGCCCCCGGCGGCCTGCAGGTCAGCTCGCTCGGGCTCGGCACGTACATCGGACCGCCGGACGCCCCGACCGACCTCGCGGTCGAGCACTCGGTCCAGGTCAGTCTCACTTCGACGCGCGTGAACGTTCTCGACACCGCGATCAACTACCGCCACCAACGTGCGGAGCGCAGCATCGGTCGCGCCCTCGCGCGGCTCCTCGAGAAGGGCGAAGTCGCCCGGGACGAGGTGGTCGTCGCCACCAAGGGCGGTTACTTCGCCCCCGATGCCGAGTCCCGCCTCTCCCCCGACGCGTGGGTGCGACAGGAGCTGATCGAGGCCGGCGTGGTGAAGCCGTCGGAGATCGTCGACGGCTGCCACGCGATGACCCCTCGGTACCTGGCCGACCAGTTCGACCGCAGCCGGAAGAATCTCGGGCTCGAGGCGATCGACCTTCTCTACCTCCACAACGGACCCGATGCCCAGCTACCGGCGGTCGGACGCGAGGAGTTCGAGCGGCGGCTCGAGGCGGCGTTCGCCTTCTACGAGGAACTCCGAGGGAAGGGGATCCTGGGGCACTACGGGATCGCGACCTGGGAGTGTCTGCGGGTCCCCCGGGCCGAAGCCGAGTATTTTTCGCTCGCCTCCGCGGTCCGGATCGCCGAGAAGGTCGGGGGAGCGAAGCACGGTTTTCGCTACATCCAGTTTCCGTTCAACCTCGCGATGCCCGAGGCCTTCGCGGTGCACAACCAGCTCGTCGGCGACGACCGTCTCACGCTCTTCGAGGCGGCCGCCCGGCTCGGGGTGGGCTGCTTCACGAGCGTTCCGCTACTCCAGGGCCAGCTCGCGCGCGCCGGTCCGAAGAAGCGCGGGCTCTCGGCGGCGCAGACGGCGTTGCAGTTCGCCCGGTCCGCCCCCGGCACCCTCGGCCCCCTGATCGGCCAGAAGAGCACCGAGCATCTCGCCGAGAACCTCGAGGTCGCGGGGATCCCGCCGTGGGACGACGCGGCCTTCCGAGAAATGCTAACCTGAACCGGAACGTGCGCGCCGACGGGCGGCGCGTCGAGTCGGGGCCGTCTCCGTTCCGGCGGGCACCACCAGTGCGGCCGGGGGGTCCAGTCCCGTGCGCAAGGTGGAGGCTCCGTCGACCTTCACGACGCGGACCACGCGGTCCGCGATGCCCGAGAGCGCATCCTCGTGGGAGACCAGGATCACCTGGGGCAGCTCGAGCTCGTTGAGGAGCTCGCCCATCCGCACGACCTGCTCCGGCGAGAACCCGTCCGTGGGCTCGTCCAGCAAGAGGGTGTCGAGGTGGAGGCTTCCGAGCGACCGAACGACCTGGGCGAGGGCCAAGCGGAACGCGAGGGCGAGGCTGGTCCGCTCCCCTCCGCTCAGCGCCTCCGCCGGCGTCCATTCGCCCTCGATCGCGACGGACGGCGTGAACGCGACGTCCGCCCGAGCGACCAGCGCCGGGTCGTCGATCAGCGTCGCGAAGTACCGAGAGAGATTCCGGTCGAACGCGACCTGCGCATGCGTCAGGAGCTTCTGCTCCATCGTGAGCACCGCGAGTCGGAACGGCCCGCCGACCCACCCCGCCTTCGCTTCGAGTTCGGTCGCCTCCCGGACCCTGCGGGCCCGTTCGGCGCGACCGCGCTCGGCTTCCGCGGTGCGGCGCACCGACTCGTCGAGTCGGGTGTCGACGCGGACGACGGTTCGCCGAGTCTCCTCGACCTGAGCCTCGGCCGCCCGCCGTCGCTCGTCCGCGACTCGAAGGCGAGCGGCCTGTTCTTCGGCGCCCGCGAGGGCTCCACGGAGTTCGGTGATGCGTCGACCGCGCGCCTCCACGCGGGCCCGGGCCTCCGAGGCCTCCCTTTCGCCGCGGGCGAGCTCGGCCTCGAGGGACTCGACCGCCGCTTCGGCGGCCCGAGCGCGCTCGGTGGCGAGGAGCGCGCCCTCCACGGCGCCGGCGAGTCGGGTCCGTTCGACCTCCGACGAGTCGAGCGCGGAGCGAAGGGCCGCCTCCCGGCGTTCGGCCGGCGCGGCCCGGTCGCGGCGCCCCTGGGCGTCGGCGATGGCGGCGGTCACTTCGGCCAGCGCCTCCTGCGCGTCGCGGGCGCGCGATTGCGCGGCCGCAAGCGAGGCGCGCACGCCCGCGCGGTCGCGTTCGACCTGGAGCCACCGGTCGCGCGCGCGCTCGTACCGCTCGCGCGCGGCCCGCTCCGCCTCGGCTCGCTCTCGCTCCGCCGCGCACGTCCGGTGCTCGGACTCGAGCTCCTCCACGGCTCTGGCCGCCTCGGCGCGGTGCGGCTCGAACTCCGTCGCTCGGACCGCCTGGTGGCAACGAGGGCAGACGCCGGCTCGCAGCAGCTCCTCAAACTCCTGCAGCGACGACTGCGCTCGGGTGAGGGCCGTCAACGCGGTCTGCTCGCGCTGGCGGAGGTCGGCGAGCCGGGCGTCGATCGTCCCGAGCGAGTCGGCGGTCGGAACCGGGGGTTCGTGATCCGGTCCGCTTGCAAGGGCGGCTTCGAGAGCGCTGCGTTCCGCCGCTTCCTCGGACGAAGCTCCCTCTGCCGCGCGTCGGGCGGCTGCGAGGCGACGCTCGGCCGCGCCGAGCTCGGCCCGGGCGCGGTGCAGGGTCTGGAGGTCCGGGGCGAGCGCCTCCAGCTCCGCCCGCTGTCGGCTCCGGAGTTCATCGGCCCGCGCGAGCGTCTGCTGTCGCTCGGGGAGATCGCTCGCCTCCCGGCGGGCCGCCTCCGCCTCCGAACGACGGGCGGCCATCCGCTCGGCCCGTTCGGAACGGAGCCGATCCCGGCGCGCCACGGCCCCGGCGTCCGCCTCGTCCTCCCGCTGAAGACTGTCGAGCTCCCTTCGATCGGCGTCCGCCCGTCGGACGGCCCGGTCGAGCTCCTCCGTCTCCCGACGGATCGAGGCGACGTTCGTCGTGCCGCGAGCGACCGCCTCCTCCAGCGTGGCGCGTTCGACCCGAAGCCGGTCCGCCTCCTCGGACGCGGAGGCGAAATCGTCGTCAAAGTGTCGGAGGAGCTCGGATTCGGACCGGAGCGCCTGGGCCGTGCGCCGAAGGTCCGTCGCGAGCTCCTGGGCGTTCTCTGCGGCGGTCCGGTACTTCTCGACCCCGAGTGCCTTGCGCACGGTCTCGAGTCGTTCCTGGGGTTTCGCGGCGAGAATGTCCCGCATCCTTTCCTGGGGAACGTACACGGCCCAGCGCCACAGGTCGGAGTGGGCGGTGGGACTCGGATTGTCCGGGAAGCCGAGGAGCTCGATCACCCGCTGCCGGAGCTCGGTCGCGGAATACTCGGTCTTGGCGCCGTCGACCGAGAAGTGGATCGCCTCCGGCTCGAACGTCTCCCGTCCCCGACGTCGCACCCGGCGGAACCGCCGCGCGATCTCGTAGCGATGGTCGGCGTCCTCGAAAGTGACCTCGACCTCGGCGTGGGCCCCGCCGTGTCGGACGAGGTAGGCCGCGTCGACCTCCGACGTGCCGAAGAGGGCCATCTCGATCGCGTAGAGGAGGCTCGTCTTGCCCGCGCCGACGTCGCCGGAAATGAGGGTCGTCCCCGGTGCGAAGTCGAGCGCGGCGGCCTCGTAGCTGCGAATGTTCCGGACTCGCAGGTGGCGGAGCTGCACGGTCCTCCTACGGCGCCTCGCCCCGGCGCACTCCGAGGATCCGACGCGCGGCCTCGAGCCGCGCGTTCGCGTAGTCCTGTCGGGACTCGCCCTCGGCCTTCGGGGTACCGAGCTCGCGAACGAGCTCCCGGACGACCTTCTCCCCCTCCGCCCCCGCGAGCCACTCGAAGGACGACTCGCCGCCGGCGAGGAGCTCCCGGGTCTGAGCCGCCTCGACCTCGCCTTCGGTGGTGGAGGCGTCCCCCGCCGCGCCGGGTACTTCGAGACCGCTCACGTCCCAGTGCACGGTCCGCGCCGTCCGGCCCTCCGTGCGCGCGACCTCGGTGAGCGCGAGCGCGGCCATGGACCCGTCCGCGAGCGTCCCGGTCAACCGGGGAAAGACGAGCGCGCCCGGGCGGTCGCTCGCTTCCCGGACGACCGCGGCGACATGGCGGTGGGCTTCCTCCGCGGTCTCGCCCGAGACATCGACATCCACCAGGCGGATCGCGTCGCGGGGGGCCGTGTCCACGAACTCGACCGAGGTCGTTCGCCCGTCCACGGTCACGATCGCGATCCCCTGGTGGGTCGCCCCGCTCTCGCCGTGCACGAGGTCGGTCCGGCTCGTACCGAAGACCGCGCCCGGGTTCACGAGACGACCTCCGTCCGGACCCTCGCCTTCGTAGGTGTAGTGGATGTGTCCTCCCGCGTAGTAGTCGCAGCCGGCGGGAAGGTCGTCACGACGGATCCCGCGGATATGCGCGCGCAGCGCCGGGGGCAGGTACTCTTCGACTGCTGCGTGGAACTGAAAGACCTTGAACCCCGGTTCGGCGCGGAACGCCTCGGAGTCGACCGCCCGGAAGTACTCCCGGTCCAGTCCGTGCGAACGGCCGGAGATGCCGGCGATCCGGGCACCCGTCGGCTCGTCAATCCGGAACGGTAGCGTCCAGCGGGTCCCTTCCGACCGCACGGCTTCCGGCGCGACCTTGAGGAAGACACCGGTCTCGGCGAGAACGTCGAGCCAGCTGGTTCGATGCGCGACGTAATCGTGCGAGCCGTAGATGACATAGATGCGCCGGCCCTCGTCGACGAGCCCCTTGAGCGCGGCGGCAACCGGGGCCACCTCCGTCGGGTCGGGCACGGGGGTGTGGAATAGGTCCCCGGAGATCAGGAGGAACTCGGCGTCCCGCTCCGACGCGACCCGCAGGGCGCGGAGCACGCTCTCGCGCAACGCCGCCCGCACCGCGGGGTCGCGGGGCCACGCCCCGACATGGGCGTCCGCAAGGTGAGCAAAGACGAACCGGTCCGACGGCATGCCCGCCCCTACCGGGTCGTGGCGCCCGAGCTCGGGCGCCCGCCCCCGGCGGGGGCGGGAGGCGCGGCATCCCCGAGGCGCTTGGAGAGGGCCGCCAGCAGTCCGGCGCCGGCGCCCATGGCCAGCAGGCCGACCAGAAGAAAGTCGTCCGAGGAGGCCGGGGCGGGGGGTCCCCTCGGCGCGGGCAGAGCGCCCGCAGACGGGGCGGGGGCGGGCGGCGCTTGGGCCGCCGCTCGGTATGCGGCGACGCGCGCGGCCTCGTTCGCCCGGGCGAGCATTGCCTGCATGAGCGTGAACAGTTCGGTCGCCTCCTCCATCGTGATCTGTCGGTTTCGCAGTCGGCCGACGAGGTAGGTGTACCGTTGGTTCGCCCCGCCGGCGCCAGCGTTGCTCGAACTGTCGGAGGAGGTCCCGTACACGGTTGGCTCGGCGACCCTAATCCCGCAGACTATTCAAGCATCGCCCGGCGCACCGACCGCCGGTGGACAGCTTATAGCGACCGCCCGTCTTCTCCGGCCAATGTCGGCCGAAAAGAGCCCGGGGGCGGACGACAAGGACCGCCACCTGCACGTACGGCTGACGGACGACCGCTCATCGATCTACGACCTCGTCACGGAGTATCTCCAGGCGTCGGGCAAGGCACCCGACTGGTACTGGCGGACCGCGGGTCGCCTCGAAGGCTCCGACGCGGAGAACCTCGAGGAGCTCTTGTCGAGCGCCTTCGAGGCGGGGGCGTTCGTCGCCCACGACCATCCGGAGGACCTCGAATTCCTCTGGGTCACCGAAGAGGAGTGCGAGAAGGAACGCCGCCGCGAAGAACACGGCGAAGAGCGCGAGGCGGCGAAGAAGGAGCGCTCGAGCCTGAGCCACTACGCCTAGCCGCTCATCCTTCGACCCCGGCCGTCCAGCGAAGACTGCCCCCGCCGTCCACGACGAGCGTCTCGCCGGTCACGAACCGGGCCATATCGGACGCGAGGAAGACCACGGCCGCGGCGACGTCGTCCGGCTCGCCCCAGCGCCCCCGGGGGATCCCCCGCCGCAGGGCCTCGCGCGGGCCGGCCGCTTCGTGGAGCGGGGCGGTCATGGCGGTCCGCACCCACCCGGCGGCGACCGCGTTGACGCGGACCGAGGGCGCGAGGGCGAGCGCCAGGCTCCGTGTCAGCGAGAGGAGGCCCGCCTTCGCAGCGGCATAGGGGAGCAGGTCCGGCGCGGCCACGAGACCCGCGATCGACGAGATGAACGTGACCGACCCACCGCCCGGAGGGAAATGGGCCCGGGCGGCGCGGACCAGGGAGTACGCCCCGATGAGATTCGTCTCCAGGGTCTCCCGCCACGCCTGGGGAGAGACGGCTTCCCAGCCGCGAGGTCCGGGTACGCCGGCGTTCGCCACGACGATCTCGATCCGCCCCAACTGCGCCCGGGTCCTCTGGACCAGGTCCTCGACCTCATCCGCCTGGGCGGCGTCGCTCGCGAGCCCCACCGCGCGCCGGCCGAGGTGCTCGATCGCCCCGACCACCTCGCGAGCGCCCTTCGCATCCTTGCGGTAGCTGAACCCCACGTCGGCGCCCTCGGCCGCGAGCGCGACGGCGATCGCCCGCCCGATCCCTCGGGAACCTCCCGTGACCAGGGCGACCTTACCGGCAAATCGCGGCACTTCGTTCATCGCAGCGGGATCCCTCCGTCGACCCCGAGGACGAGGCCCGTCACCCAGTCCGCTTCCAGGCTGAGCAGATAGCGAACGGCCGGCGCGACATCGTCCGGCTCTCCCCAGCGGCCCAGCGGGGTCGCCGCCACGACCGCGGCGTGGAACTTCGGGTCCTCGTGCCCGTCGCGGTTCATGTCCGTCCGGATGTAGCCGGGCGCGACCGCGTTCACCCGGATCCGGGGCGCGAGCTCGAGCGCGAGGGCGCGGGTCGCCTGCTCGACCCCCGCCTTCGCGGCCTGGTAAGCGACTCCCCCGATCCCCGCGTGGGCGCCGAGGACGGACGAGACGGTCACGACCGCAGGGCGCACGCTCTTCTTGAGGAACGGGAGCGACGACTGGATCGTGCGGAAGGTTCCTTCGAGGTCGGTGCGCAGGACGCTGACGAAATCGTTCGGCCCGACGTCCTCGGTTCGATCGCCCCGGAAGATGCCGGCGGTGGTGACGACCCCGTCGAGTCGGCCCTTCCACTCACCGGCGGCCCGCGCGAACCGCGCGACCTCTTCCGGCTTCGCGACATCGCCCGACACCACCAGGGCGTGCGCGCCGAGCTTCGTGAGCTCCTTCTGGACCTCGTCCGCCCGGGAGGGGTTCGCGCGGTGGTGCACGACGACGTCGGAGCCGGCCCGCGCGAGCTCGAGCGCGATCGCGCGGCCGATCCCTCGGGACGAGCCGGTCACGAGCACGACTCGGCCCGAAAGGTCGAACACGAACCAAGGAGCACGTCGGCGTGGAAAACCCTGCCGCCGACCCGTTGCGACTCGGGCCGCCCGCCCGGAGTTCCGGCTCCGCCCGTCGCGCCTAGATGGGGATGACCGAGTGCGCCACGATCAGGGCGATGAACAGGATCGAGATCGTGTTCACGACCTTGATGAGCGGGTTGATCGCCGGTCCGGCGGTATCCTTCGTCGCGTCGCCCACGGTGTCCCCGACGACCGCGGCCTTGTGCGCGTCGGAGTGCTTCCCTCCGTAGTGACCGCTCTCGATGTACTTCTTGCCGTTATCCCACGCCGCCCCGCCGGTGGTCATCGTGAGGGCGAGGGGGAAGCCGGAGACGATCACGCCGAGGAGGAGCGCGGCCAGGGCGGTCGGCCCGAGGAAGAAGCCGACGGCGAGCGGCGTGGCGACGGCGATGATCGCCGGGACCGCGAGCTGTCGGATCGCGGTGACCGTGACGATATCGACGCACTTGCCGTACTCCGGCTTCGCCTTGCCTTCCATGATGCCGGCGATCTCCTTGAACTGCCGGCGGATCTCGAAGACCATCCGCTCGGCGGCGACGCCCACCGCGTTCATCAGGAACGAAGTGAAGAAGAACGGCAGGACGGCACCGATGACGAGACCGGCGACCACGAGTGGGGTACTGAGGGTGAGCAGCGAGGTGAACGTGCCCCAGGACTGCCCCCAGTTCGACGCGGCGGCGAAGGTGTAGGCCGCGAATAGGGCGAGCGCCGCGAGGACGGCCGAGGCGATCGCATACCCCT
>Ga0335074_10011023_pt1 | contig 12643 bp, 8 predicted proteins | sample Lox_Sample_23_FD_206715 | JGI IMG/M metagenome (GOLD analysis project Ga0335074, IMG submission 206715) | Soil microbial communities from Loxahatchee National Wildlife Refuge, Florida, United States - Lox_Sample_2.3 | ecosystem: Environmental > Terrestrial > Soil > Wetlands | place: USA: Florida...
CTGTGCGAACAGGTCGGCGCCGACGTTCAGGACGTGGCGCGCGGCATGGGACTGGACAATCGGATCGGCTCGAAGTTCCTGCACCCGGGTCCCGGCTTCGGCGGCTCCTGCTTTCCCAAGGATGCCGCTGCGCTGTTGAAGACGGCGCAAGACAATGGCGTGCCGCTGCGCATCGTCGAGGCCGTTTCTGCAGTCAACGATCAGCGCAAGCGCGCGATGGCGCGCAAGGTGGTCGCCGCGCTCGGCGGCTCGGCGCGCGGCAAGACCGTCGCGGTGCTCGGCCTGGCGTTCAAGCCGAATACCGACGATACCCGCGACTCGCCGGCGATCCCGCTGATCACGGCGCTGCAGGACCTCGGCGCCGCGGTGCGCGCTTACGATCCTGCCGGAATGGAGCAGGCCAAGCCGGTGCTGCCGGCGGTCGATTACTGCACCAGCGCCTACGCCGCCGCCGAAGGCGCTGCGGCGCTGGTCATCGCCACGGAATGGGAGCAGTTCCGCGCGCTCGATCTCGGCCGGCTCAAAAGCATCATGGCGCAGCCGGTGATCGTCGATCTGCGCAACATCTACCGCGCCGACGAGATGCGGCGCGCGGAGTTCCGCTACGTCGCGGTCGGGCGGGCGGGGGTGGAGTGAGTGGCTTTTATGGTCCGCTCGCGCCCGTGCAAGCGGGGACGCAGTCTCGATTCCCGCTTTTCGCGGGAATGAGCGGAGTCGATGGGTACCTGCCGACTCCTCCCACGCGGAACCCGCTGAAAAATTGCGCCTCCGCCACTCGCTGAGTAAGCTTCCCAGCAGCGGAGTAAACGCATGGTCGTTCGCGCAGGCCGGGAATTCCTCGCCGTTCCCGGACCAACCAACATACCCGACCGGGTGCTGCAGGCGATGCAGCGGCCGGCCGTCGAGCTTTATTCGAAGCCGCTGATTGCGCTGACCGACAGCCTGCTGCGCGATCTTAAGCGTTTGTTCGGCACCGAGGGGCGCTCGTACATCTATATCGCCAACGGTCACGGCGCCTGGGAAGCCGCTCTCACCAATGTCTTGTCGCGAGGCGAGAAAGTTCTCGTCCTGGAAAGCGGCAAGTTTGGCCTTGACTGGGGCGACGCTGCCGCCCGGCTCGGTATTGAGGTCGAAGTGCTGCAGGGCGACCATCGGCATGCCATCCGACCTGCCGAGGTCGAGGCGCGCCTGCGCGCCGACAAGGCCGGTTCGATCAAGGCGGTTCTCGCGGTCCAGGTCGATACCAGTTCGAGCGTCGTCAACGACATCGCTGCGATCGGCAAGGCCATCAGGTCGGTTCGGCACGGCGCGCTGTTCATGGTCGACGCCGTCGCGTCGCTCGGCTGCATGCCTTTCGAAATGGATGCCTGGGGCGTCGACGTCGCCATGTCCGCCTCGCAGAAGGGGCTGATGACGCCACCCGGGCTGGGTTTTGTGGCGGCGAGCGATCGCGCGCAACACGCTCATCAAAAAGCCGATCTGCGAACGCCGTATTGGGACTGGACCACGCGCGACGGCGATTCCCATTATCAGAAATACTCCGGCACTCCGCCCGAGCATCTGATGTACGCCTTGCGCGAGGCCCTCGACATGCTGTTCGCGGAGGAGCTCGACAATGCATTCCTCCGCCACCGCCTGCTGGCAGAAGCCGTTCGCCGTGCCGTCGATGTCTGGAGCAAGGGGAAAGCGCTGGAGTTCAACATCGTCGAAGCGCCCGAACGTTCCGACACGGTGACGGCCGTGCGCATGGCCGACGGCTGCAATCCCGAAACATTGCGCGACTACTGTGAAGGCAAATGTGGCGTCGTGCTGGGACGCGGCATCGGCAAACTGAACGGCAAAGCCTTTCGCATCGCCCATATGGGCCACCTCAACGCGCCGATGGTGCTGGGCACACTCGGCACAATCGAGATGGCGCTTCGCGCGCTCGGCATACCGCACGGTGCAGGGGGCGTGCAGGCAGCAACCGAATGGCTCGGCGACAGAGTCAAACCTTGAGCCGCGTTCGCAAAGCCGGGCGCGCGGAGTCCGCTATGTGGCGATCTTGCGGGCAGGGTACTCCTGCGGCTGCTCCGCGAAGGAAGATTCCGGCGGCGCAATCACGTCGAGCGACAGCCCTTTGGTTTCGCGGCCGATCATCAGCACCGCGCCGGCACCGACCACCAAGAGCGCAGCCATCAAGACAAACACCGCGGGCGTACCGAAGGCCTGGACGAACACGACCGTGTAGCCTGAGACCAATGCGCCTAGCTTGCTGACGCCGAGCGCGATGCCGAGACCGGAGGCGCGGGCGTTGGTCGGAAACACCTCGCCGGTATAGATCAGCATCGCATTGGTTCCGGTCTGCATGCAGAAGAACATGAGAAAGCCGGTGATCAGCAACATCGCCTGCGAATTCGACTGCCAGAAGATCAGCGACATGACCGCGGCGGCCATCAGGCCGCAAATCGAGACCTTGATCCGGCCGATCCGATCGAGCGCGTACATCATGAACGCGCTGCTCAGGGGATAGGCCAGCGTCATTCCGAACGTGAAAGTGAGCGCCTTGGTGACCGTGAAGCCGCGGTCGGTGGCCATCAGGCTCGGCAGCCAGGTGGCGACGATGTAGACGGCGCAATAGATAGTGAAGAACGCGACCATCGCCGCAACGATCGCCTTGCGGTAGTGCCGGAAGACGACAAGGACCGGGTCGCTGCGCACCGCGCTGCCGGCGTCCTCGACCAACGGCGACGCCGGTGCGGGCAGTCCCATGCGCTTGAGGATGTCGAGCGCCCGGCGCCCCTGCCCATGGCTGGCGAGCCAGCGCGGCGATTCGGGCAGCGTGACGCGGAATACGAATACGATCAGTGCCGCAACGCCGATGGCGGCGAACAAGCCGCGCCAGCCGATCACCTCGCGAAAGGCGAGTGCAAACAGGATCGCGCACGGCCACGAACACGCACCGCCGATGAAGTGGGTGAATGCCATGATGCGGCCGCGGATCTGCTTCGGCGCAAACTCGGCCGCATAGGCAAAACATAGCGGCACCTCGGCGCCGAGGCCGATGCCGGCGACGAAGCGCAAGGCGGCGAAGACCAGATAGTTGGGCGAAAGAGCCGATGCCAGCGTCGCCAGGCCGAAGATCAGAAGGTTGCCCTGATAGATCGCCTTGCGGCCGAAGCGGTCGGTCAGTTCGCCCTGGCCGACGGAGCCGACCAGGGTGCCGGCAAACACCGCGCTGATCATCAGGGCGATCTGGCTGGGCGTTGCGAAACCGCTCGAACGCATGTCGGGAACGACCGAGCCGAACACCGCGATATCGACCAGATCGATGAAAAAACCGGCGGAGATCAGCGCGACCACCCGCCAATGAAACGACGTCATCGGGGCGTCGTCCATTGTCTCCGCCACATAGGTCGCGATCGATTTGGCCATGGTTATTCTCCTCCCCGTACCCGCCCGTTGAAGAAAGCGGTTTTGATATTTCGGCGAAACTAGCACACAATCCGTGGTGCTTGTCGCGTTGCCGTTCGTGCATGCAGAGGCGCGAGAATGGGAAAAGAATTTGGTATCGGCGCGCGACTGCCGCGGCTCGAGGATGCTCGTTTTCTCCACGGGCGCGGCCAGTTTTGCGCCGACATCAACCTGCCGGGAATGCTGCATGCGGCGTTCGTGCGTTCGCCGCACGCGCACGCCCGCATAGTCGCAATGCGCAAGCCGCAGGGCTTTGAGAACAGCATCTACCAGGCCGGCGACCTGTCCGGCATCGGTCGCCTGCGTTCGACTGCCAAGCTGCCGGGATTCAAGCCGTCGGATTGGCCGATCCTGGCCACCGGCAAGACGCGGCATGTCGGCGAGCCGGTGGCCATGGTGCTGGCCGTCACGGCGGCCGAAGCCGAAGACCTCGCTGGCCTGGTCGAGGTGGACTACGATCCGCTGCCGCCCGTCGTGACCATGGCCGACGCGATGAAAAAAGCGCCGCCGTTCGTTCACGATGACTGGGGCGACAATGTTCTGGTCGACATCAAGATGGAGGCGGGCGATCTGGCCGCCGCCAAGGCGGCGGCGGTGCACGTGGTCGAGCGGAGCTTCCGCATGAACCGCATGCATCCGCTGCCGCTCGAAGGCCGCGCCTGCGTTGCCGCCTACGATAGCCGGCTCGACGAGCTTGTCGTCTACGTCGCTCATCAATTGCCGGTTCCGCTGCAGATCGGTCTGGCGCAGGTCCTGGGCATCAGCCAACGACGGGTGCGTGTCGTAGTGCCCGACGTGGGCGCCTCGTTCGGCTTGAAGACCTATGTCGAAAGCGAAACCGTATGTGTCGCCTGGGCGGCTCTAAAACTTCGGAGGCCGGTGCGCTGGATCCAGGACCGCAAGGAATCGCTCATTTGCGACGCCACCTGTCGCGATTATGAGTGCAAGATTGCCGGCTACGCCGACGCCGATGGCCGCGTGCTGGCTCTCGACTGCCAAGTGATCGTCGATTCCGGCGCCTACTCGCCGTGGCCGTGGCCGGCCGGCATCGAAGGCGGCCTCGCGCTCGGTAACATGCAGGGCTGCTACGACATCCGCGCCTTTCGCGGCCGCGCCATCAACGTGGTGAGCAACAAGCCGGCCGGCCAGCCGTTCCGCGGCGTTGCCCGGCCGCTGTCGTGCATCGGCCACGAGATCGTCATGGACGGCATCGCGCAGGCGGCCGGCATCGATCCGGTTGAGGTGCGGCTGCGCAACTTCGTCAAGCCGGCGCAGATGCCCTATGTCTCGATCACCAAAAAGACGCTCGACAGCGGCGACTACGCCGCGGCGCTCAAACGCGCTGCCGAACTCATCGATCTGCCGGCCGCGCGCGCGCGGCAGAAACGGGGCGAGAAGGATGGCCGGCTGATCGGCGTCGGCTTTGCCTGTTTCTACGAACAGACCGCCTACGGCACCGGACCGTTCGGCTATTCGGCCTGGGGCATCGAACTGGTGCCGGGAATGGAGCCGGCGCAGGCGCGGCTTACCGGCGACGGCGAACTCGTGCTCGAAGTCGGCTCGCATTCGCACGGCCAGGGTCACGAGACTGTGTTTGCCCAGGTGGCGCACGAAGTGCTCGGCATCGATCCTGAAAAAGTCTCGGTGCGCTTCGGCGATACCTCGGCCGCTCCGGCCGGCACCGGCACCTATACGTCGCGCTCGATGGTCACCACCGGCGGCGCCGTCGCCGACGCCTGCCGCGCGCTGGTCGCGCCCATCGCCAAAATCGGCGCGCACCTTTTGCAATGCAAGCAAACCGACGTAAAGATCAGGGACGGGCGCGTGCATGGTCCGCAAGGCAGCGTCGAATTCTCCGAGATCGGCCGCGCCTGGTATCACCATCCCGAAGAGCTCCCGGCCGATGCCGACCCGGGTGGTCTCACCACCAGTGCCGGGCACAAGCCGCACGATCCAGGCGTTTTCTCTTATTCGGCGCATGCCGCGCTGGTCGCGGTCGATCCCGACACCGGCGGTGTCGAGGTGCTCGATTATGCGATCGTCGCCGACTGCGGTACGCGGGTGAATCCGCTGCTGGTGGAAGGCCAGGTGCTCGGCGGATTCTCCAACGGCCTCGGCAACGCGCTCTACGAGGAATCGAGCTACGACGGCTCCGGCAATCCGACCGCGACCACGCTTGCCGACTATACCGCGCCCAGCGCGCCATCGGTGCCTTACGTCAAGCTCGATTTCATCGAGACGCCGTCGCCATACTCGATGTTCGGCATGAAGGGCATCGGCGAGAACGGCGCCATCGGCCCGCCGGCGGCGATCGTCAACGCCGTCAATGACGCGCTGCGCTCGCTCGGCGCCGCGGTGTTCGAGACGCCGATCACGGCGGCCCGGGTGCGTGAAGCCATCGTGCGGGCGCAGACGCGGCCTTAGCGGGGAGCGCTCCAGCTGTCACGGCGTCGGAACACCTGCTATCGTCCGATCAAACAACTGCGGTCCCATGCAGGCCCGCGGTTCAGCCGGCGACAATAGGGAAAGCGGCACTGCCCAGCGGGATCGATCCGATCCGCACAGATTTTGGTGAAGGCCATGATCGCCGTAATCTTCGAAGTCGTCCCGGCCGAGGGTCGCAGTGGCGACTACCTGGATCATGCCGCTCGGCTCAAGGCCGCGCTTGAGAGGATCGATGGCTTTATCAGCGTCGAGCGCTTTCAGAGCCTCACCGATCCGGACAAGCTGCTGTCGCTGTCGTTCTGGCGCGATGAGACTGCGGTCTCGGCGTGGCGGACCCACGCCGGTCACCGCGCCACCCAAACGGCCGGCCGCGGCGGCATCTTTCGCGATTATCGATTGCGGGTCGCCGTGGTAGCGCGAGACTACGGCATGACGGAGCGGCGTGAGCAGGTTCCAGCTGACAGCCGGGCGGTGCACGACTTGCCATTATGAACGGCGGCCGGCGAGATCGCGCCGCCCCCTAAATCTGCTTCCGCAACTCACCGGTAAGGCTCGTTACGCTCGGTTTGGAAAAACGACGACGCTGCTGGCAACCGAATCCGCAATGACATCCTTGGTGATCACGCCGGCCACATTTTCGGCGTGGATGCCGCCGCGGTCGCGCACGACGATCGCGATTTCGGCACCCCGGCGCCACATGCGCCGAATCACGTTAAAAAACACGTCGCGCTCGCGCACGATGCAAAACTTGCGACTGGTGATGTCGCGCAGAACCGCCGAAGGCTGGGCGTCGCGACTCGCCCGCGCCAATGCCATGTTGACCCGAATGGTGCCGATGATCCGACCGTGCTCGGCGACCACGATGTAGCTCACGGCGTGCCCGTCCTGCGAGCGCAGCGGCAGCTCGTCGATGGGCACGTTTGCCGGAGCCACGAGCAGGTCGCGGTCCATGACGGCTCCGGCGCGCTTGACGACGAACATGTTGGCGTGAAGCGCATCGGGTATGACATGTCCGCGGCGCACCAGCTTCAAAGTATAGATGCTCTCCGACGACAGCAGCCGCCGCACACCGACGCTCGCCGCCACCGCCAGGATCATCGGCAGGACAATGGCGTAATCGCGGGTCATCTCAAACAGCATGGTGATGGCGGTGAGCACCGCTCCGGTTCCGCCGCCCACCATGGCCGCCATACCGACCACCGCGAAGGAGGGAACGTTCAGCGTCATCGGCAGATGCAGCATGTTCAACAGGATGGCGAACCCGCTGCCGAGCGTCGCGCCCATATACAGCGACGGCGAGAAGATGCCCCCTGAAGAGCCCGAACCGAGTGTGATGGACGTTGCAAACAGCTCGCAAAGGAACAGCAGAAACAAAACCGAGGCGCTCTGCAAATGACCGAACAGGATCGCCTGATCCGTCGCATAGCCGACGCCGCCGATGTAATACGCGCCGAAGCCCTGATAGATCGCGTAGATTATCGCGCCCACCAGCAGCATGCCGAACATGTGGCGTCCGTAGTTGCCCGGAATCCTGTCGAACAGGTCTTCGGTGAAATACAAGCCGCGAACGAACGCGGCCGCCGCGACGCCGACAATGCCTCCAAGTGCCGTATAGAGGCACAGCGCGAGCGCCGCGGTGGCATTGACGTGAAGCGGCAGGAGCGGCGGCACGGTGAAGGCCGGCGTCAGGCCGAACCAATAACGGCCGATAAAGGTCGCCGTGCTGGTCGCTATCGCAACCGGCAGGAAGGTTTTCGCGCTCAATTCCGGCATCAGAATTTCGATGGCGAACATTACCCCGCCGATCGGCGTGTTGAATGTCGCGGCAATGCCGCCGCCGCCGCCGCAGGCGATGAGAATGATCCGCTCGGCCGACGACATATGCAGAATCTGACCGAGCGTGGAGCCGAAGGCGGAGCCGATCTGAATGATCGGGCCCTCGCGACCGATCGTGGCGCCGCTGCCGATTGCGATTGCCGAGGCGAGGGATTTGACCACGGCAACGACCGGTCTGATCACGCCGCCGCCGTAATGGATCGCATCCATGACTTCGGGCACGCCATGACCCTTTGCCTCGGGCGCGAAATTTTTCACCAGAAAAGTCACGGCTACGGCGCCGACCACCGGCGCGAGAATGATGAACGGGCCCCACGGGCTCGCCGGCGTGAACAGTTTGGTGTCGTAGTGAAAGGCGAGCTGGCCGAGAAACAACAGATTATGAATGAGTCCGATGAGTTCTCGAAAAACGATCGCGCCCACTCCGGACGCGATACCGACCAGCAAAGCGAGCAGCGAAAGATAGACGAGGCCGATCTGACGTCCCTCATCGGCTTCAGACCACTCGGAGACCGTCTCGTCTACCGATCCAGAAAGCGCCGGCGAATTATTGTCGCCTGCTGCAATCCGCTTTTCGTTCATAGCGTTGGTCCGATCGGATCGCCGGGCATTGACACGATCAACTGCAGCCGGGCCTCTTCAAAAATCCTGGCGATCACGGCAAGCAATCGGCGAGTGTCGGCAGGAGGGCTCGCCCTTCAGGAATCCGGACCGCTCCCCAAGTATCAACGGACGCAGGAGGCAAAAAGTTCCACGATCGCCTTGCGTGAAGTGCGGTCGGCGCGTCGGGCGTCGTGGGGCCGCGAGGACGGGCGTAGATAGCTTCTAATATGCCAATGACCCGCCGGCCCGGCCCGCGGTTGGCCCCGACCAACTGTCGTCGCCGCGCCGCCGTCCTGATCGTGCTCGTTCCCGTGCCGCCGGCGAGCGCGCACTTGCCCCGGCGCAGCCGTTTGACAAAGTATTGTGGCGGAAGCCAAACCTGATCACATATCGCATCTTGAACGCACGCCAAATCTGACGAAGGGGGCACGCGATGCGGCAGCAGATGGCTAATAAGGTTTGCCTGATTACCGGTGGCGCCGGCAGCATCGGCGTGGCGGCGGCGCGGCTGCTTGTGGCCGAAGGCGCCAAGGTCATGCTGGTAGATCTCAACGACGCCACCTTGGCGAATGCCGCGGCCGATATCGGCAAAGTGGCTGGCGGCGAAGCCGTCGCCTGGTGCGCAGCCGACGTAACCAGATCGGAACAGGTTAAAAATTGCGTCGCCCAAACCGTCAAGCTCTGGGGTAAGATCGACGTGCTGTTCAGCAATGCCGGCAATTTCGGCGTGGTCGCTCCGGTCACCGACTATCCGGAAGACGTTTTCGATTCGGTATTGGCCGTCCACGTGAAAGGCGCGTTCCTCGCCGCCAAGCATGCGCTGCCGCAGATGAACGACGGCGGCTCGATCATCATCACCTCGAGCATTGTCGGCGTGAAGGGCGATCCGGGCGTTTGCGCCTACATCACCGCCAAACACGCCCAGGTCGGCCTGATGCGAGTGTTGGCGAAGGAAGCGGCCGCGCGCAACATCCGAGTCAACACCCTGCATCCGGGCCCGGTGGAGAATGAATTCCAACTCAATGTCGAGAAGAATTTGAGCGGCGTGCTGGGCCGCGACGCAACCACGTTCTTCAACGAGATCATTCCGCTCAAGCGCCACGTGCGCGCCGAAGAGGTCGCTCGCTCCGTATTGTATCTTGCATCGGACGCCAGCAGCTTCACCACGGGCTGCCGCTTGATGGTCGATGGCGGGCTGAGTGCGTGATGGGCCGATCGGGCCGCGAACCATGTCGGCGGCCCGGGCTTTCCGTCGCGTTGAATCGTGCCGCCGCGAGCGCCTATAGTCGGCTTCCGGGACGGGATCGAACAAATGCGGCTCGGCAGCAAGACGCTAACCACGGCCGATTATGTGACTGGACCGCGCGGGGTCATCGGGCTGGCGTTGCTGCTCGTGGTTTTGCTCGTCGCGAAAGCGAACGCCCAGGACTCGTGCGCCGACATCGAGCGCAACTTCGACCTCGTCAAGTCAGAAGCGGTTTCGGTGCAGGTCAATGCCGCGCTGTTTGCCGCCGCCAGCAGCGGCTGTGAAGACCTGGCGCACAAGCTGATTGCCGACGGCGCCTCGCTGCAGGCGCGTGACGGCCGCGGCGCCATGCCGCTCGCGCACGCGGCGCGCGGCGGCCATCTCGGGCTGGTCGAGTTCTTCCTTGCCAGGGGCGCGCCGGTCAATGCGCGCGACGTCGCCGGTTCGACCGCGCTGCTGGCCGCCGCTCTGATGCGAAAGAACGCCGTCCTCAAGGTCTTGCTGGCGAACGGCGCCGACCCGAATCTTGCCGGGCGATCCGGCGTGACGCCGCTGATCGCCGCGGCCTATAAGGACAGCGACCGTATCGTCGAGGAGCTTCTTGGCCACGGCGCCGATCCGAGAACGCGTGACAGCACCGGCAAGTCGGCAATGGTCTACGCCGCCGCGCTCGGCGCTGACGACATCGTGCGCCTCCTGTTGGCTGCCGGCGTTGACCCCAAGGAGCGCTACGGTAACGAACTGACCGCGCTGATGTGGGCGGCCGGACCCGACGTGGGTGTCAGCGCCGCCGCCTCCGACCGGGTGATCGACCTTTTGCTGGCGCACGGCGCGGCGCTTGACGCCGCCGACAACCGCGGCCGCACCGCGCTGATGATCGCTGCCGCGCTCGGCAATTCCGCCATCGTCGAGCACCTCCTGCAGCGGGGCGCCGATCGGGCGCTCAAGGACAAGGAAGGCAAGACCGCGCTCGATCTCGCTACCGACGATGCCGTGCGTGCGAAGCTGGCCGCGAACAACTAAAGCCGCTCGTCAAGCGCGCCGCTTCGCCGGGCGACGCGGAATGTCGAATTCACATGCCGCCCAAGTAGGTGGCAAGCGCCGCGATGTCCGCTTCGGAAACCGCCTTCATCAGATCGGTCATGCCGGGATTGTTGGCGCGGGCGCCGTCGCGGAAATCGAGCATGGTCTTTTTCAGATAGGCGGCTTCCTGGCCGGCCAGCCGCGGCTGGGTGCTGGCGCCCAAGAACCCCTGCTGATGGCAACTGGTGCAAACCACCGATGCATTGGCGCGTTCCGCCTGCGCGGCGACGTCGGGTGCCGCCCGGGGTTGCTGCAGGTTGGGCCATGGTTTCTGCGAGAAATATTGCGCCAGCGGCAGCAGGTCGGCCTGATCGAGGCTCTGGGCGATCGGCGACATCACGTCGTTCTTGCGCGCGCCCGATTTGAAGTCGCGCAGCTCGATGAAGAGATAGCCGAGCTGTTGACCCCAGATGACCGGAACCGGGAAGGATTGCGGCGCCGGCACGCCGTTGGCGCCATGACAGGCGCTGCAGATCTGCGCTTTGGCGTCGATGCCCTGGGCCTGCGCAGGCGACGGCGGCGGCGCCAAAACGGAAAGTCCGATGGCCGCCATTCCGAAGGAGATGGTCCGGGCGCTGCGGCGGCCGCCATTGGCGGCTCGCTGCGCGCGCGCGTACGGATGCCGGAACACGGTCGGAAACATTCAAACAATCCAATCGTAAAAAGCCGGACGGGACCTGTGCGGTCCCGTCCTTTGAACCAACGCGGCTGGCGCGGCGTTCCGCTATTCCAAGGTAAAGGCGATGATGCTGTTGCCGCGCTTGGAATTGACCTGCACGTTGCCGCCGGCGCCCACCACGACGTATTGCTTGCCGTCCACCGTGTAGGACGACGGCGGCGCGTTGACGCCGGCGCCGGCCTGGAACTGCCAGAGGGCGTGGCCGTTGGCGGCGTCATAAGCCTTGAACCAGCCGTTGCTCTCGCCGGCAAAAACCAAGCCGCCGGCAGTGGCGAGAATCCCGCCGATCATCGGCTCGGGCGTCTTCACCTGCCATTTGATCTTGCCGGTGTTGTAGTCGACCGCAGTGATATTGCCGGATTGGGTCGCGCCGGGAACGATGGTGAAGGCGCCGCCCAGCCACAGCTTTCCGCCCGGATAGGGCGAGCTGTTGACGGTATAGGTCATCGGCTGTTCGAGGTTGATCGCATAGGCGAGGCTGAGGCGCGGATCGGTCGCGATCGGCGACCACTCGACGCCGCCATTGGCGCCCGGGAACATCCGCGCGCCCTGGTCCGGCGCCACCGGGGTCGGCAGCGTCCACAGGCCCTTCTGCGACACCATTGGCTCGGAGAAGCGGATCAGGCTGCAATCCTTGCGATCGTGCACGAAGATGTTGCCGATCTTGCCGGCATGGAGAACGCCGGGGATGGTCTTGCCGTCCTTGTCCTTGACGTTGACCAGCACCGTCGGGCTCGTGGCGTCGAGGTCCCAGACGTCGTGGGGTATGTACTGGAAATAGCAAACAAGCTTGCCGGTATCGAGGTCAACTGAAACGAGCGAGTCGGTATAGAGGTTGTCGCCCGGCCGCTGCGCGCCGTCGAGATCGGGCGACGGATTGCCGACCACGAAATAGACGCGCTTGGCGGCGAGATCGACCGACGGATTCTGCCATACGCCGCCGCCGAGCGTCTTGTACGGATCGCCGGTCTTGGCGAGCTGCGCCTTCTCGGCCGCGATGTCGCGATGCAGGTCGTGGCCGGTGGCGTCCTTGGTCGCCCACACGCCGACCGAATTTTCCGGAATGGTATCGAAGGTCCACAACAGTTTGCCGCTGTTGGCGTCATAGGCCTTGACGAAGCCGCGGATGCCGTACTCGCCGCCGTTGGTGCCGATCAGGATCTTGCCGTCAACGGCCGTCGGCGCCATCGTCTCGCTATAGCCGAGGGTCGGGTCGGCGATCTGCTGGGTCCAGACCGGGTTGCCGGTCTTGGCATCGAGCGCCACCAGCTTGGAATCGAGCGTGGCGAGATAGACCT